>OLSK01000876.1_pt1 | contig 24477 bp, 30 predicted proteins | sample 1672781 | NCBI WGS metagenome assembly OLSK01 (sample SAMEA3136723, study PRJEB25190) | human gut metagenome | biome: human gut; feature: human-associated habitat; material: faeces | place: Austria | collected 2013 | reverse complement strand
AGTTCCTTGATGACCTCACCACTCGTGATCAGCGAATGATGTTCGCTGTACTCACGCTGGTTCATACTGCGGACAGCAAGAAGCAGCTTGATGATGACACCGAAGCGTTGCTTACGGTAGCAAGACAGAACTTGTGTCAGTTTGCCGTTTTGAAATATCAACAGCCGGACGGACTGAATACTGCAATGCCGTTTGGTACACGCAAGATTGACGCATTCAGAACACTTACGACCGAAAGCCTTGCAGTCTTTATCCCTTTCAAGGTTCAGGATATTTACCACGAAAACGGTATTTACTACGGTCAGAATGTAATCAGCAAAAATATGATTATCGCCGACCGTAGACAGCTACTCAACGGTAACTCCTTTATCCTCGGCGTATCCGGTGGCGGTAAGTCCTTTGCGGCAAAGGGTGAGATTGAAAATATCATTCTTTCTTCCGACGCCGATGTTATTATTATCGACCCGGAGCGAGAATACTCACAGCTTGTTAAGGCTCTCGGTGGCGAGATTATCAATATTTCCGCTACTTCGCAGAGCCATATTAACGCTATGGATATGAACAAGGAATACGGCGACGGTGCAAACCCTGTTATCTTGAAATCTGAGTTCATTATGTCTCTTTGCGAACAGCTTATCGGCGGTACAAACCTCGGTGCAAAGCAGAAGTCCATCATTGACCGTTGTACCGCAAGTGTGTACCGAGATTATCAGCAGAGAGGTTATACCGGTACTGTTCCTACTTTGCAGGACTTCCGAGCAGAACTATTGAAACAGGACGAGCCAGAAGCTAAAGAGATTGCTCTTGCCATTGAGTTGTTTACCAATGGCTCACTCAACACATTTGCAAAGCCGACCAATGTGGATACGCACAATCGCCTTATCTGCTATGATATTCTTGACCTTGGCAAGCAGCTTATGCCTATCGGTATGCTTGTCGTTCTCGACAGTATTTTGAACCGCATTACACAGAACAGAGCAAAAGGCAAACAAACCTTTATCTTCATTGATGAGATTTATCTTCTGTTCCAGCACGAGTATTCCGCTAACTTCCTTTTCACTTTGTGGAAGCGAGTAAGAAAGTACGGTGCTTACGCAACGGGCATTACACAGAATGTAGATGACCTTTTACAGAGCCACACCGCAAGAACAATGCTTGCAAACAGCGAGTTCTTGATTATGCTCAATCAGGCTTCTACCGACCGTTTGGAACTTGCAAAACTCCTTAATATTTCCGACCGCCAGCTTTCGTATATCACAAATGTTGACGCAGGACACGGACTTATTAAAGTGGGTAGTTCGCTTGTGCCGTTTGCGAATAAATTCCCGAAGAATACAAAGCTTTACAAGTTAATGACAACCAAACCGGGCGAGGGTGCATAACCCTTGCCTCATTTTTTACTCAGAAAGGAAACGCTTATGAAAAATAGAATCTATATTGCTTTAATCTGTGCTTTCAGCATTTTGCTTGCTGTCAGTTCCAGCTTTCTTATCAAGCACTATATCGACTCCGAAAAGCAGTCTGAACTCTATGGCAATTTGATTGAAACCATTGAGAAAACAGATACCGAAAAAGATACAATGACATATTCGCAAGATAAGTCTTTCTTGTCAGACTATCAGGCTTTGTACCTGCAAAACAACGATATGGTAGGTTGGATAAAGATAGAGGACACCAAAATCAATTATCCAGTTATGCAGTCAAAGGATAATCCGAATTTCTATTTGAAACACGGCTTTGACAAGTCATACACCGATTACGGTTGCCCCTATGTTCAGGAAAACTGCGATGTGGATATTCCGTCGGACAACCTCATTATCTACGGTCATAATATGAAAGACAGTTCAATGTTTTCGGGGCTTATGAAGTACACAGATAAATCATTTTGGGAAAGCCACAAGACTATTCGTTTCGATACTTTGATCGAGAAATGCAACTATGAGGTTATCGCTGTATTTAAGACGGTGGTATATACCGACAGCCCCGAAAGTTTCAAATACTATCAGTTCATCAACGCAGATACGAGAGATGAATTTAATGCCTATATCACCAAATGCAAAGAACTTGCCTTGTATGATACGGGAGTAACCGCAGAATACGGCGACAAATTGATTACGCTTTCCACCTGTGAGTATTCCCGTAACAACGGAAGAATGGTTGTTGTTGCAAAGAAAATAGCCGAATAAGGAGGAATGAACCTTGTATGATTAGTTTCATAAATTTAGCAGTATTGTTTGCGGCTAAGGTTGCGGACAATGCCCTAAGTACAACAAAAACAATATTGGTACAAAGAAGTCGGTGGATACTTGCAGGCATTGCGGTTATCATATCCGACTTCATTTATTTTTGGATAACAAAGCGTGTCGTTTCGGCTGATAATGAACTGGCTATGCTTGTTGTTGCCGTTGCCGGTGGTGTAGGGTGTTCTCTCGCTTGCTTTATCAACGAGAAAATGTCAAAGGACAGAACCTATGTGAATGTGATTATGTCCGATGACTTTGAAGAAATGAAGCGTTTGCGAGATTTTCTTGCACAGCACCACATTACGAATGTTGCAAGCGACAGCTACACCCTTGACTGGAACGCAAAGACAATCTCTATAACCGCTTATCCCGAAACAAAATCAGAAAGCCGATTGATTAACGAGTTTATTGCCGACAGCTCGACAAAATTCAAAAGAGTTATTCAACCGGCTTAGAAAGGAGGTTCAGAGTGGCTGATATAAAGACAAGAGATACCGTCAAAGGCACGATAAAGACCTTGGATAAAGCAACTGTTGCCGGTCAGAAAATGAAAGAGGCATATATCGCCACAAAAGAGAAAGCGGAACGCTCTGTCAACGCCAATGAAAACACGGCAGAAGAATATGCCGCCGACAAAGTGCAATCCGGTATTGATGAAATCTCCCACGATGCTGTTTATACCTTTGATAAAGCCGGTCGAAAAGGAGTCAGGGAAACCAAACGGAATATTCAATCCGCCAAAGACGGCTTTCAGCGTTTTAAGCAGCAGCGAGCCGAACAGTCATTGAGAAAACAGACTGCACAGAATACCAATTCTGCGATTAAGACTGTTGATACGGCTGAAAAGACAATTAAGCAATCGGCAACTTCTTCGGGCAAGAAAACAATTAAATTTTCCGGGAAAGAAGCTGCAAAGACAACGCAGAAATCCGTTAAGACCGCCGAGCAGACTGCAAAGGCGGCGATAAAAACAAGCCAGCAGACGGCGAAAGCCGCACAGAAAACGGCGCAAGCCACGGTTAAGGCTTCGCAAAAAGCGGCACAGGCGGCTAAGGCAACCGCCAAAGCAACGGCAACTGCTGTAAAAGCAGCAGCCAAAGCTACCGTTGCCGCAGTAAAGGCGATTATAGCAGCAGTGAAAAGTCTTGTCGCTGCAATAGCAGCCGGAGGTTGGGTCGCCGTTGTTGTGATTATAGTATTATGTCTTGTAGGGTTAATTGCCGGTTCAGTTTATGGCATTTTCTTTTCAGGGGAAGATTCCGGTACAGGAATGTCAATGCAGACTGTTGTGCAAGAAATCAATCAAGAATACGATGACCGATTAGAACAAGAAAAGAACTCCGTAAGTTATGATGTTCTTGAAATGAGCGGTAGCAGAGCTGTATGGAAAGATGTTCTTGCGGTATATTCCGTAAAAGTGAATACAAATGCCGATAATCCGATGGAAGTTGCCACGGTTGACGATACTAAGAAGCAACTGTTGTCGGATATTTTTTGGGAGATGAACAGTATTTCTTCCCGAACCGAAACAAAGTCTCATACCGAAATCGAAGAAAGCGACGACGGACACGGAAATATCGTTGAAACTGAGAAAACCGTAACCGAGACATTCCTATATATTACTGTATCCCATAAAACCGTAGATGAGATGGCGACTGCTTACGGCTTCAATAAAGAGCAAATAGATTATCTTGCCGAGCTTTTGAAAGATGAAAACAATCAGCTATGGTCGCAAGTCCTTTACGGTATCGGTTACAGTGATGACCAAATCGTATCTGTTGCCTTGTCGCAGGTCGGAAATGTCGGAGGTCAGCCTTACTGGTCTTGGTACGGATTTGACTCCCGTGTGGAATGGTGTGCTTGCTTTGTTTCTTGGTGTGCTAATGAGTGCGGATATATTGACGCCGGTATTATTCCGAAATATGCCGGTTGTGTGAACGGCGCTCAATGGTTCAAAGACCGAGGACAATGGGCAGACCGTAATTACGAGCCTGCACCCGGAACAATCATTTTCTTTGACTGGGAGGGCGACGGAGAAACCGACCACACAGGCATTGTGCAAAAATGCGAGAACGGAATTGCTTATACCGTTGAGGGTAATTCCGGTGATGCTTGCAGGCAAAGACAATACGCAGTCGGTAGCAGCAGTATCTACGGATACGGTATTCCGGCGTATTAAAAAAGATGGCTGCTCATTTGAGTAGCCATCGAGTACATATTAACTTTCAAAATCATAATTTCCGAAATTGATGATGTTTAAGCCTTTCTTCTTTGCTCTTTCATAGGTCTTTGCAGCTCCGCCCCATCCGTGATTAACAAAGCATATAGCGTAGCTTGCGTTATCCACCATAAACTTATTCCTTGCAGGAATGGCGGCTTTGAAGTGATATTTTTCAAAGCCATCGGGATATATTATCGAATCGAACAGCTCATCGTTATATACATTGAAAGATAGATAAGGAATAACGAGATAATTGCTTATATGAGGATACTCTTTTTTTAATTCGTAAACGCAGCGACCGCATAATCGGTCAAATCCGCCTTGTCCGCCACTCAAAAACTCAGTTACACCTTTATCTATAAGTGAAACAATAGCTTCTTTTATCTGTTCGCTTGTTACTCCATAGCATTCATTATGCCCTATGAATACAGCCGTATTTTCTTTACTCATACTATACCATCCCCCGTGTTTAATACAGTATAGCATAAAAAAGTTAAAAAATCATCACTATTAGTTATTATTGCTTCCAAATGGTGTGTGTATGTTTGGACTAACGCAATCTATACTATTAGTGATAGAAACATACCAAGGGGGTGATGAGATGAAACTCGCTACAATCGGCAAGAACATCAGAAAATATCGACTGATGAAGAAATTACGCCAAGAAGATTTAGCGGAGAAAGCAGGGTTGACTACTAACTATATCGGTATGGTAGAAAGAGGCGAGAAAATCCCGTCACTTGAAACATTTATAAAGATACTCAATGCATTGGGCGTATCTGCTGATATGGTTTTGAGTGAAGTTTTGGATACCGGATACACTGTTAAAAACTCAATGTTGAATGAGAAACTTGAAAAACTCACTCCTGAAGATAGAGATAGAATTTATGAGGTGTTAGATACGCTCATAAAACAATCAAAGCAAATATTACCGTAAACTCAAAAGCTCGCCTTCGTAGGCGGGCTTTTCTTCGTTTACTAACTATTTGTAACTCACACTGATGAAGGGTGATAAGGTGGTCGAGTTGCTTGAAAAAAACTCCGATATGTTCTTCCTCAGCAAGTTGCCGAGGAAATGCCACTTCATATTTTGCGAGTTGTGGTACAGTTAATTGTGGCACGCCAGTTGACTCAATAACAATTTTCAAAGTATTGATGGCGTTCTCTAAAAAGAAAACATCGTGTTCTGATTTCACTGATAAAAGCCTTACAACTGGCGTAAAATTAACCAATCTTGCTTTTGCGTGTCCAACATCTCCACGACCAGTAACCGTAACAGCCGGAGCATTAACTCTATATTCTTTATCATAATACCCGACAATTCCATCGCCAGTGAGGGCATTAGCGATTACCGGGTACTGACCTTCAGCAAGAATTAAGTCTTTGTCGATGTCGCCTCCTGCAACCATATCAGAAGCAATATCTCCAAGCTTACGCTGTTCCCAAGTTATTGTCTAATCAGTGTGAACAGCAAAATTTATACGCTTCCATTTACGCTGATGAAGGGTGATGAGGTTGTCGAGCTGGCTGAAAAAAGATCCTATCCGCTTCTGCTCATCCAGTGATGGCATTGAGATAGTTTGCTTACCAAGAGTCTCCCATTCTATGTTCTTTCTACATTGGCTTGCACCTTCGGTCGTTGCGGCTAAAAAAAATTTTTTTGTATCATCTCTTTTTACCCAAGATTGTACAAACTCAGGATTGCAATTATTTAGGTCATAAACTTTGTAAGCTGGCGAAATAATGCCGTGTTCAAAGCGTAAATTGACATTTGCATTACCAAGATGCAGATTTTGAGCTGAGAGAATCAAATCATTTTTCTTTACTCTTAAATACCCAATCGTTGTTGTTCCACGAAAATGACCAAATAATTCTGAATTCAGGAACATGCCGTTGATTGCACAGGATAATAGAATATCTTCATTCTCTTTCTCTGTTTTATTTCGCCTTTCAATGAAAGCTTCATCAAACTTACGCTGTTCCCAAGAAAGACTGTAACTTGCTGCTATTTGTTTTTTACATAGCAATTTATACAAGTACGAAAAAATGTACTTTCGGCTGAAAAATCGCATATTTATTGAATTTATCAGATTTCTATGGTATAATATTTACACTTACACTTTAACAGAGAAAGGGTGCAATAGATGGCTGTTAGTTATAAAAAATTGTGGCATATTCTTCTTGATAGAGATATGAAGAAAAAAGACTTAGAAAACTTAGCGGGTTTAAGTCATTACACAATGAGCAAAATGAGCAGAGATGAAAATGTTAATACCGAGGTACTCGGTAGAATATGTAAGGCACTTGATTGTAAAGTAGAAGATATTATGGATTTTATTCCGGAAGAACAAAACTAAGTCCGTCTTATAGTACACGGTATTTGATAAAATTAAAATAATTAGCTTTATACGGAGGTTTCTAATGAACAAACAACAATTAGCCGCTAAGATTTGGGAGTCTGCAAATAAAATGCGTTCAAAAATCGAAGCGAATGAATATAAAGACTATATTTTGGGATTTATTTTCTATAAATTTCTTTCTGAAAAAGAAGTTAAATATCTTAAAGCAAATGACTGGACAGACGAGTATCTCCCGGAATTGACCGAAGAAGATACAGAAACTGTTGAGAGCATTCAAAAAAATTTAGGCTATTTTATTTCCTTTGATAACTTGTTTTCAACTTGGCTTGCAAAGGGAAGCGATTTTAGCGTTCAAGATGTTCGTGACGCTCTTTCTGCTTTTAGCCGTTTAATCAATCCTACACATAAAAAAGTTTTTGAGGGCGTTTTTGATACACTTCAAACAGGCTTGTCAAAATTGGGAGATAGTGCATCTTCACAGTCTAAATCTATCAGCGACCTTATTCAGCTTATCAAAGATATTCCTATGGACGGTAAGCAAGGCTATGACGTTCTTGGTTTTATTTATGAATACTTAATTGAAAAATTTGCTGCAAACGCAGGTAAAAAAGCCGGTGAATTCTATACTCCTCACGAAGTATCTTTACTTATGTCCGAGATTGTTGCTAATCATTTGAAGGACAGAGAAAAAATCGAAATATTTGACCCTACAAGCGGTTCAGGCTCACTTCTTATTAACATTGGTAAGAGTGCCTCTAAATATATTGAGGGCGACAATAAAGTAAAATATTACGCTCAAGAATTAAAACAAAATACATATAACCTTACCCGTATGAATTTGGTTATGCGTGGTATTGAAGCCGATAATATTGTAACTCGCAACGGCGATACTTTGGAGGATGACTGGCCGTATTTCGACGAAAACGACCCGACAGGAACATATAACCCGCTTTATGTTGATGCTGTTGTTTCCAATCCTCCGTATTCTCAGGCTTGGAACCCTACCGATAAAGAGACTGACCCTCGTTACGCAGGTTATGGACTTGCGCCAAAGGGTAAGGCAGACTATGCCTTTTTGTTGCACGACCTTTACCACATTAAGCCTGACGGAATTATGACTATTGTTCTTCCTCACGGTGTTTTATTCCGTGGCGGTGAAGAAGGTGAAATCCGTAAAAATTTAATTGAAAAAAATAAAATTGACACCATTATCGGCTTGCCTGCAAATATCTTTTATGGCACAGGTATTCCGACTATAATTATGGTCTTGAAACAAAAGAGAAGCAATACCGATGTTTTAATTGTTGATGCCTCAAAAGGATTTGTTAAAGAAGGTAAAAATAATAAACTTCGGGCTTCGGATATTAAGAGAATAGTTGATGTTGTAACACGCAGAGAGAGCGTTGAAAAGTATTCTAAAGTTGTCAGCCGTGATGAAATCAGAGTGAATGACTATAACTTAAATATTCCGAGATATGTTGACTCCTCAGAGGCTGCCGAGTCTTGGGATATTTACGCTTCTATGTTTGGTGGTCTTCCGATTTCCGAGATAGATGAACTTAAAGAATATTGGAGAGCGTTCCCCGCACTTCGTTCTGCCTTGTTTGAAAATACATCTTCAGAGTATTGCAAGCTCATTGTTGATGATATTAAAAAGGCAATTAAAGAACACGCTGATGTTAAGAATTTTGAAAGTGAATTTCAGACTGTTTTCGGCAATTTTGATGAGTATTTGTATGACGAGTTAATTGCAAAAATGGATAGCCTTAGCATATCCAAAACAGAGGAAATTTTGGCAGACAACATTTTTGCAAGAATGACCGATATTCCGTTAGTTGATAAGTATGAAGCGTATCAACTTCTTGACGATGATTGGACTAAAATTGCCGTTGATTTGGAAATTATCCAAACCGAGGGCTTTGAGGCAACAAAAGTTGTTGACGCCAATATGGTAGTCAAGAAAAAAGGCAATGTTGAGCAAGAAGTACAAGAGGGTTGGAAGGGACATATTATTCCTTTTGAACTTATACAGAGTACAATTCTTGCCGAGGACAGCAAAGCAATAAAAGAAAAAGAAAACAGACTTTCTGAAATTACTTCTGAGTACGAAGAAATACTTGATACGCTTTCGGAAGAAGAAAAAGAGTGCGACTTTGTAAAAGAGGATAGCTTTGTATTTGCTGAAATCAATAAAGCATTGAAGTCGGATAGTATTGAAGCAGAAACAAAGGAAAAACTTAAGTCTGTTGCGGCACTTAATACAGAAGAAAAGGCTTTGAAATCAGCAATTAAGACTGAAAGTGCATTACTTGAGAAAAAAACCAAAGATACTATTGAGGGTTTGTCTGACGAGCAGGTTATTGAACTTCTTAAAGAAAAGTGGATTAGACCGCTTATTGAAAACCTTATGCAGCTACCCGATAGTATTGTATCTGAATTGGTCTCAAAACTTGAAGCACTTGCAAAAAAATACGAAACTACATTTGCAGAGGTGGAAAGCCAAATCGAAGAAACGGAAAAATCTCTTTCTGCTATGATAGACGACCTTGACGGTAGTGAATTTGATATGCTTGGATTGGCAGAACTGAAAAAATTGCTTGGAGGTAGTGCAAAATGACGAAAAAATCAGACACTCCGGCAATTAGATTTAAGGGCTTTACAGACACTTGGGAACAGCGTAAGTTGGGAGGAATGGCTTCCCTGATAACAAAGGGGACTACTCCATTGGACAAAAGTAATACAGGTGTTGTGAACTTTGTAAAGATTGAGAGCATTGATGAGTCATCAGGTAATATTACAATAACTCAAAAAATATCACTTGATGAGCATAATGGATATTTACATCGTTCTCAGTTAAAAGAAAACGATATTTTATTCTCGATTGCTGGAACTCTTGGACGTGTGACATCAGTAAAATCAAGCATTTTGCCAGCAAACACAAACCAAGCTTTAGCCATAATTCGCCTTAAAGATGGTTGCTTGGATTATGTGAAAACATATTTGAAAGGTAAAGCAGTTGCTGATTTCATCAAGAAAAACCCAACTATCGGTGCACAGCCAAACTTGTCATTGGAACAAGTTGCAAATCTTGAAATCGCAATCCCATCAGAAGATGAACAGAAGAAAATAGGTGCTTTCTTTCAGCAACTCGACAACCTTATCACCCTTCATCAGCGTAAGTATGACAAATTGACCAATGTCAAAAAATCTATGCTTGAAAAAATGTTTCCAAAAAACGGTTCAAATGTACCCGAAATTCGTTTTAAGGGATTTACTGAAGCTTGGGAACAGCGTAAGTTGACTGAGTTTGTCGAGTTCTTTTCAGGATTAACTTATACGCCTAATGATGTTCAGGAAAATGGAACTCTTGTGCTTCGTTCATCAAATGTAAGCAACGGTGAGGTTGTCGATGCAGATAATATCTATGTAAATCCGCAAGTTGTTAATTCTGAGAATGTTAAAGTCGGCGATATAGTTGTTGTTGTTCGTAATGGCTCTCGTTCACTCATCGGAAAACACGCACAAATTAAGGCTTTTATGCCCAACACGGTAATCGGAGCGTTTATGACTGGTATTCGTTCAGAATGTCCAGAGTTTACAAATGCTTTACTTAATACTTCAAGATTTGAAGAAGAGATAGCAATGAATATGGGAGCAACAATCAACCAAATCACGGGATATATGTTTTCCAAAATGGAATTCAAAGTGCCGTGTTTGGACGAACAAAAGAAAATAGGCGAATATTTTGAAAAACTCGACAACCTTATCACCCTTCATCAGCGTGAGTTGGAAAAGTTGAAAAATATTAAAAAATCGTGCCTTGAAAATATGTTTGTTTGATAGTTAGGGGGGGAAAATGAAATGGTTTTTAATAAAGAGTCGGATTTTGAGGAAGCTCTGATTAAAATACTGTCTGAAAAAGGATGGGAAAAAGAAGTTCTTAAAAACTATTCTGAACAAGATTTGTTGCGAAACTGGGCAAATATACTCTTTGAAAATAATAGAGATATTGACCGATTGAACGATTATCCTCTGACAGACAGTGAAATGCAGCAAATATTAGAGCAAATTGAAGCTCTTAGAACACCGTTAAAGTTAAACGGCTTTATTAACGGAAGAAGTGTATCTATTGTCAGAGATAATCCTGAGGATAAGTTGCACTTTGGTAAAGAAATCAGCTTGAAAATTTACGACCGCCGTGAAATTGCAGCAGGTCAAAGCAGATACCAAATAGTTCAACAACCTAAATTTCCTACAAAATCAAAGCTGTTGAATGACCGTCGTGGAGACTTAATGTTACTTATTAACGGTATGCCGGTAATACATATTGAGTTGAAAAAAAGCGGCATCCCTGTAAGTCAAGCTTGCAATCAAATTGAGAAGTATTCACACGAAGGAATATTTAGCGGTTTATTCTCTTTGGTTCAGATTTTTGTTGCAATGGAACCGAACGAGGCTGTTTACTTTGCAAATCCGGGTCCGGATGGCAAGTTCAATCCAGATTATTATTTCCATTGGGCTGATTTTAATAATGAGCCTATAAACGAATGGGATAAAGTTGCATCTACTTTACTTTCTATTCCTATGGCACACCAGCTTATAGGCTTCTATACTGTTGCTGATGACTCCGACGGTGTATTGAAAGTAATGCGTAGTTACCAATATTTTGCGGCAAGTGCTATTTCTGATAAGGTCGCAAAAGCTAAATGGGAAGGCAACAATCAACTCGGCGGTTATGTTTGGCATACAACTGGTTCAGGTAAAACTATGACTAGTTTTAAGTCGGCACAGTTAATTGCAAGCTCAAAAGATGCAGATAAAGTTATATTCCTTATGGATAGAATTGAACTTGGCACGCAATCTCTTAAAGAGTATCGTGGTTTTGCTGATGAAAACGAGTCTGTTCAAGCAACCGAAAACACAAATGTTTTAATAACAAAATTAAAAAGTTCAAACCCTGCCGACACTTTGATTGTAACTTCTATTCAAAAGATGAGCAATATTAAAGACGAAGCAGGCGGATTGAATGCTCGTGATATTGAACTTATAAGCGATAAGCGTATCGTGTTTATTGTTGATGAGGCGCATCGTTCTACTTTTGGTGATATGCTGATTACTATTAAAAACACATTCCCTAATGCGATGTTCTTTGGTTTTACAGGCACACCGATTCAAGATGAAAATCAAAAGAAAAAGAACACAACGACTACTGTGTTCGGAAATGAATTACACAGATACAGTATTGCCGACGGTATCAGAGATAAGAATGTTCTTGGATTCGACCCTTATAAAGTATTAACATTTAAGGATAAGGATGTTCGCAAAGTAGTTGCCTTAGAAAAAGCAAAGGCACAAACCGAAGAGGAAGCAATTTCCGACCCTGTTAAAAGCAAAATATATTATAAATATATGGATTCAAGCAAGGTTGGAATGGTCGGTCATTTTGATGAAAAAGGCGACTATATAAAAGGTATTGAAGATTTTATACCAAGTGTTCAATATATGACTGAAGAACATACAAAAACGGTCGTAAAAGACATATTGGAAAATTGGATAACTTTAAGTCATAATAGCAAGTTTCACGCTATTTTTGCTACAAGCAGTATTCCTGAAGCAATTAACTATTATCGTTTATTCAAAGAAATGAAGCCGAACCTGAAAGTTACAGCCTTATTTGACCCGAGCATTGACAACAATGGCGGAGTTCAATTTAAGGAAGACGGACTTGCGGAAATAATCGGCGACTACAATGAAAAGTACAGCCAAGATTTTGCCATACCTACATTTGCTAAAATGAAAAAGGATATAGCGGCTCGCCTTGCACATAAAAAACCGTATGAAAGAATTGCAAATGAACCTGAAAAACAAATCGATTTACTTATTGTTGTTGACCAAATGCTTACAGGCTTCGACTCGAAGTGGATTAACACATTGTATATGGATAAGGTTCTTCAGTATGAAAACATAATTCAGGCGTTTTCTCGTACTAATCGTTTGTTTGGACCGGATAAACCATTCGGAACAATTCGTTATTATCGTAAGCCACACACTATGGAAAGAAACGTTAATGCTGCTGTAAAGTTGTATTCAGGCGACAGACCTCTCGGTTTGTTTGTTCAGCATCTTGTGGAAAACTTAAAGCAAATGAATAGACTTTACGAAAGTATTTCTGATTTGTTCCATAATGCCGGAATTGAAAACTTTGAAAAGTTACCGGATGATGTTTCAGCTTGCAGAAAATTCGCAAAAGATTTCAATGAGTTTAACGAATATTTAGAAGCAGCGAAAATTCAAGGCTTCAAATGGAATGTTTCTTCTTATGTTGATGAATCAACCGGGGAAGTTATTGATGTGACTATTGACGAGAACACATATTTGATATTGGCTCTCAGATACAAGGAATTGACCGGTGGTGGCGGTGGTACAGACGGCGGTGATGATGTTCCTTATGACCTTGTTGGTTATATCACTGAAATTGACACCGGCTTAATTGACTCTGATTATATGAACTCTCGTTTTGACAAATACATTAAATTGCTAAATGCCGAAGGAACAACACAAGAAGCGATAGAGCAAGCGGAAACAGAGTTGCATAAAACATTTGCCACCCTTTCTCAAGAAGAACAGAAATATGCAAATATTTTCCTTCACGATATTCAAAGAGGCGATGTTATTGTCGAGGAAGGTAAATCATTGAGAGATTATATCAATGAATACCTGTACAAAGCAAGGAATGACCAAATTCACAGAATTGCTATTGCGTTAGGTATAAATGAAAATTTGCTCAGAAATATTATGAGTTTGAAGCTTAACGAAAACAATCTCAATGAATTTGGCAGATATGATGAGTTGAAAAAGACTGTCGATAAAGCAGTAGCAAAGAATTATTTTGAAAAAATAGAGGGAACTAAAATAATACCACCCAAAGTCAATGTAAAAGTTGACAAGTTACTTCGTGATTTTATTATCAGTGGCGGTTATGAAATTCCAATGCCGACAGATGCTGAATAATCAAGTGCTTATTTGAGTCAAGGGGTTATCCCCCTTGGCTCTTTTTTCGTTATTCTTGGGAACAGCGTAAGCTATCACACTTTCTTGAGGTATCGTCCGAAAAGAACACTGATAACTTGTACACAAAAGACGATGTACTATCAGTGTCGGGTGATTTTGGTGTCGTTAATCAAATTGAATTTCAAGGTCGCTCTTTCGCTGGAGCATCAGTGTCTAATTATGGCGTTGTTCATACAGGCGATGTCGTTTATACAAAATCGCCACTAAAAGCAAACCCGTATGGAATCATTAAAGCAAATAAAGGAAAAAACGGCATAGTGTCGGTACTTTATGGCGTTTACCACACAAGAGAAAATGCAAATGCTGACTTTATTCAAATGTATTTTGAACAGGATGCCCGTTTGAATAATTATCTCCGTCCACTCGTTAATAAAGGTGCGAAAAACACCCTTTTAATTAGCGATACGGACGCTCTTGAGGGAGAAGTCTGCCTTGCACCGACATTTGACGAACAGAAGGCTATTGGACAGTTTTTTGACTTTCTCGACAACCTTATCACCCTTCATCAGCGTGAGCCAACTTAATTACAGGAGGATTTTATGCTGAATAACATAAACAAAACAGACTTATTTTATGACTACTACGCTCAATGGATAACGGTGTATAAGGAAGGGGCGATAAGAAAGGTTACTATGGATAAATATCTGCTTACGCTTTCGTGGATAAAACGATTAGCACCGGAATTGAAAGTATGCGAGCTTTCAAGAATTACATATCAAAAATTGCTTAACGATTATGCTAAACTGCACGAAAGACAGACAACAATGGATTTTCATCATCAACTTAAAGGGGCAGTGCTTGATGCTGTTGACGAAGGACTTATTGAACGAGACCCGACGAGAAAAGCCATTATTAAAGGCAAAAAACCAAGACACAAGAAAATTAAATATCTCAATCAATTTGAGTTGCACAAATTATTGTCAGTCTTGGAACTCAATCAAGAACTTAATTGGGATTGGTTTATTCTATTAGTTGCGAAAACAGGAATGAGATTTTCTGAAGCTTTAGCAATAACGCCAAATGATTTCGATTTTTCGAAGCAGTCGTTATCAATTAACAAAACTTGGGATTATAAGGGCAACGGAGGCTTTATGCCAACTAAAAACCAATCTTCTGTTAGAAGAATACAGATAGATTGGCAACTGATAATTCAGTTTTCGACATTAGTTAAAGACCTGCCGCAAGATGAACCGATTTTTATTTCGGGAAAAGTATATAATTCTACCGTGAATGATATTCTTACGAGACATTGTAAGAAAGCCGGAATTCCAATAATATCAATTCACGGTTTGAGGCATACACACGCTTCACTGCTTTTGTTTGCTGGAGTATCAATAGCAAGTGTTGCACAAAGATTAGGACATTCAAGTATGACAACAACGCAAAAAACTTATCTTCATATTATTCAAGAACTTGAAAACAAGGATGTAGATTTGGTGATGCGTTCGTTATCAAGTTTGAATTGACGACAACCGCTTACGCTGATGAAGGGTGATAAGGTTGTCAAGGTTACGGAAATATGTGCCGATAGCAGCCTGTTCAGTCGCTGATTTTGGATATAAAATGTCTGTATTTTGCAATGCGGTTTTTGAAATCGAAGTAACTTTTATTCCTTGCATAAGAGGTAATAATTGGTTATGAAAAGATGCCGAGTTCATATAATATCCAAGGTAACCGGGAGCGTATTTTTGTAATGGTCTGTAAGGTATTGTATGTAGTCCTGAAATTACAATTTCATCACTTAATCCCGCTATTTCTGTGCATTTTCCTACGGTTTCATCCTCTGCGGTATCCGCAACAATAATATCACCGTTTTGTAAAAATGATGACTTGTATTTAGCTATAACTGTTTCGTCTGAAATCATAGGAAGTGATTTAGTTTTCACATCTATCACTTCACCAAATTTAACCAAAATATCCCCGTAGTGAATATTCTTTGCAATCCCTTCCTCGGATGATAAATCAGCCCTTGAAAGGGTATTGTTTTGCAGGCTTATAAGCGCTTCTCCCAACTTACGCTGTTCCCAAGAAAGAGCGGAATTTAAGGACATAAAAATGACCGTCAGATCTCATTCGAGACTTGACGGTCTTATATTTTATGATTGTATTTAAGAAAGTCGTTTCGGTGGTCTTGCTTCCGAAGTTGGTAGCCTTGCGCTATGAGCGTATCTACTTTCAAAGCAATCAGGTTGATGTCAGAACTCATTGCTCGTGCAATTTGCTGAATGTCGTAGCCGTTTTCAATGTACTCCAAAATGGTGTCATCAGGCAGCGAAGCCTGAGAAGCAAAGATATTTGCTTCATACTCCATACGGTTTTCTCGCATATCGAATATATTAAATTCTTTGAAACCACCTGCCGCAACAGCTTCTTGTCTATGAAGAATATCGTGACCGATTTCGTGCCACAGTACTATCTGTTCCACGACAGGGTGCATACCGTTTTTGAGAAAGATGAAGCGGTTCTTTAATATGACCTTATATGCTCCACGCTGTTTGTCGAAGTTCCGATAGATGATATTTATGCCAAGCTCTTTTGCCACCCGGTAAGGGTTGCGAGTGCCACAGCGGTCAATGAGACTGTTTACGATTTTTACAATCTCAGCCGTAGTGTAATATCCCAATTCGGCTCACCTCCTTGTAGGATAATTGTACCTGATATTTACCCTATAATAAAGTATAAACTAAATACTGTCCCATAAAGCGGACTTAGTTTCACTTCGAGGATTGCTCGCCTTTGCGATATTTCTTCGGGGTGTATTTTTTATTGTTCTTTTTGGCAATAAGATATGCTTCCTGAATAGCGTCAACCATCTCACGCATATCTTCGTCTGCCAATTCGCCGCCGGCAAACAGACCGGTTACTTCTGCAAGTAATTCCTGAGCCTGCTTTGCCCCTCTGCGTCCATATTTATCTTCAACCTCAGCGATAAATGCGTCATCTTCCGAAAGCAGATAGTTTACATTTTCGCCGAGGGCTTCTGCCAATGCTTTATATCTTTCCATTCCTCTCGGACGAGATTTATCTTTTTCATAAGAACAGATTACACGAACGGTAACGCCTATTTTATTAGCCAACTCTTCCTGAGTAAGACCGAGTTTAGTCCTTCCGGCTTTGACTTTTTCACCGAATGTCATCTTTGCGTTCACTCCTTAATTAAGAATTTGTAGTTTAACTTCTTGTTGCCTCTTGACATTTGTACTTGAACTGCGTATAATAAGAAACAGGAAGTTGAACTACATATAGTTTACATTAAACTTCCTAAAAAGTCAAGGGGGTTCTGAAATAATGCGAAACATACTTCATTGCGATATGAACAATTTTTATGCCAGCGTTGAATGTATGCTCGACCCCACATTGAAGAAGTATCCTATTGCTGTTTGCGGTTCGGTCGAAGAACGACACGGTATTGTGCTTGCAAAGAATTACAAGGCAAAAGCATTTGATGTCAAAACGGGCGACGCAGTATGGCAAGCCAAACAGAAGTGCAAAGATTTAGTTGTAGTACCGCCACATTATGAGGAGTACATAAAATACTCAAAGCTCGCAAGAAGCGTGTATGAGCGATACACAGACCAAGTTGAACCGTATGGTATGGACGAGTGTTGGTTGGATATTAGTGGGACAGAGAAGATTTTCGGTTCGCCGGAAAAGGTGGCAAATGAAATTCGTGAGACAATGAAGTTTGAACTCGGATTAACGATTTCTGTCGGTGTTTCCTTTAATAAGATATTTGCGAAGCTCGGCTCGGATATGAAAAAGCCGGATGCAGTTACTGTAATATCAAAGGATACATTCAGAGAACAAATTTGGAAACTTCCTGCCGCTGATTTGCTCGGTGTAGGACGGGCAACGCAGCGTGTGCTTGACAGCTACTACATCCGAACTATCGGGGATTTGGCTAATACCGACCCTGAGTTCTTACGCCAAAGGTTAGGAAAAAACGGAGTCGCATTATGGAATTATGCTAACGGCAACGACCTTTCCCTTGTTGCAAAGAAAGACTTTGTTTCTCCGATTAAAAGTGTAGGACACGGTATAACTACGGTAGCAGACTTAGAGAAACCGGAGCAGGTGTGGCCCGTGTTTCTCGAATTGACCCAAGACATCGGACACAAACTCCGTGTTCACGGATTGAGTGCGGAAGGTGTCGCAATTCATATTAGAGACAATACACTTGATACAAGGCAATGGCAAACGAAGATAGCACTTCCTACACAGTCTCCGATGGTTATTGCAAAGACTGCTTTTCAACTCTTTGAAAAGAGATATGGGTGGCTTCACCCTATCCGTTCTGTAACGGTACAAGCCATAAATCTAATTCCACAGGACACGCCCCGTCAAATAGATATGTTTATGGATGCCGCAAAGCAGGACAAATTAGAGCGAATGGAAAAGTGTGTTGAAGAAATCAGAAGGCGTTTCGGAAAGGACAGCATAAGGAATGGAGTTCTGTGTCAGAACTTGCGGCTACCACCGGAAAAAGCCGAAATCACTATGCCGACAGGTATGGTGGGTTAAGGAGGTCTTAATGTGATTGATGAAAAAGAGGTTATGGCTTATGTAAGAATGCCCGCTTGTTTTATGCAGGGGTGCAGTGAAGATATTGTTATCTTTCGTGCGGACGGCGGAAACCATTTTACCGATTACGGGATATATGAGGGGATGTTTCTTTTCTTTGACAGAAAAAAGCGTTTTAAGAAAGGAAGCCTTTCCTGTTACATCAATACTGCCGGAGATGAACGACCTAAGTACAAGGTTTCGGACAAGAGTATTACAGGATACCGGCATTTTGGAAGATTAGTTTTGACTTTGAGAAATTATGAGGTATAAAAATGGAATCCGAAAGACGAAAAGTATATGTTGAAGTAAATGTTACACACAGACCTGATGGAACGGCTCGTCCTTGTTTCATCAAGTTTGAAAATGGTGAAAAATATGAAATAGACCGTGTTATCCAAAAATGCAGAGCCGCTTCTACCAAGGTAGGCGGAACCGGTATTCGCTACACGGTGCAGATTTGCGGCAAGCCCACATTTCTGTTTGATGAAGAAAACGGGAAGTGGTTTGTTGAAGCAAAAACCTGATGATAGGAGGTTTTGTGATTTGAAGCACTTATCGAGATTTGACATCGAAGCCATAGCTGCCAAATATGTTAAAGCGTATATGGAACTTCCCGATGTCCGTAACACAAAAATATATAGGATTGACCCGGAACTACTGTTAGAAAAGGTTCTCGGACTTACGGTCGAGTATCAACATTTATCTTACGACGGCAGTATTCTCGGAATGACTTCCTTTACAGAGCTTGGAGTACAAGTTCTTGAAGATGACGATAATGAGGCTTTTTTCTTTTTAGACGGTAAGACTGTCCTTGTAGAAAAAGACTTGGCTTTTGATAACAAGCTGAGAGGAAGAAAAAACTTCACCCTTATGCACGAGGGTAGTCATCAAATTTTCAAAACGCTCTTTCCGAACGATTACGGGGTAACGCAGAAATCTTCAGGAGTACATTACTACAAGGCAAACTCCGAAAGAAACAAGCCTATATCTGATTGGGAAGAATGGCAGGCAAATACGCTTGGAGCAGCTATTTTGCTTCCTGAAACGCTCATAAAACAGGGAATGTTTCTATTCAATCTCGGAGACAAAATCGAATGTCTTAATAAGATTTACTCGCCGGAAGTATATAAGAGATTTGAAGCACTTGCCGATTTTTTAGGTTGTTCCAAAAAAGCATTGGCAATCAGAATGAAACAACTTGGATTGCTCAAAAAGGAATTCCTCGATAATCCTTTTGACATTATCAATATTTACCCGGAGGGATGTAGCGTATGAATAACTTAGAGCAAAAGATAATTGTAAGGTGCAAGCACTGCGGTTGGCGTATCTTTGATAAGGTTACTATGACCACCGGAGTAATTGAACTGAAATGCCCAAACTGCCACAGAGTAGTAGAAGTTGACCTTTCTCTGCGCAGGGGCAATGTAAAGTACAGATTAGTAAGAGTAAAATAATCGAGCGAACAATTAAATATCGGACAGATGTACCGAGCCACGAGTCCTTGAGCGAAAGCTCTTGAGTCATCAAATTGCCGGACGCTGAGAATTGCGGGATAGAAATATCCTAAGTTCTTGGTGTCCGGCTTTTTTGTCGCTCCGAAAGGAGCAAAAGCGTGACATATAAGTGGTTGGCGTATATCGCCGAATACCCGTAATCTCCGAATTTTTGATTTCAAACCATATTCAAAAATTCAAATTCAAGGAGATTACGACAATGACAAAACTTACATTAACCGAACAGGAAGAATTATTTGCAAAGGACTGCAAGCTCATAAACTTGCGTTATGAATACACAAATTATACAGGTAAAGAGAAGTGGGCGGTTGTTACCGAACTTACCGAAAAAGAGCTTCGGAAAAAATATCCCGACATCGTTAAAAGATACACGCCTTTTGTTTTACTTTCTATGGCTCAGGGTGAAGTGATAAACGAGTCAGATAGAAACGATGACAAATACGAAAAACGAGCAAAAAGGACGCTTGATGTTTACGGATATGAAGATGATATTTCAGAACAGTTCCACCGGGAACTGATTACGCCTTTCGCTGACTCTTTTGAACAAGCGGAAGAAGAACAGCTTGAAATAGAAAAAGAGCAACTCCGCCGAATGGAGATAGCAAAAGTCAGAAAAGTCTTGGAGATGATGAAACCTATTCAAAAGGAAAGATTGTGTAAGGTTGTTCTTATGGGGCTGAGTTCAAGAAAAATTGCACAAGAAGAAGGTGTAAATTACAGTGCCGTAGATAAATCCATAGCTGCTGCAATTAAGAATTTCAAAAAATATTATGAAACCCTCTGATTTTGGGTGTGCATTTTGACCCCCTTTGTCCAAATGAGTGAAGGGGTTATTTAATTCCGGACACGAATGACACTTCAAAACTAAAAAATGTGAGGTTTTACATATGAAAGAAAGAACAATTTGCCGTGGAGATTTATTTTACTACGATTTTGGAAACAGAACCGGCTCAATTCAAAGCGGAGAAAGACCGGTGCTTGTAATACAGGCAGATGATTACAACAAGAACGCACCAACTATTATCGTAGCAGCCGTTACAAGCGTTATCAAGAAAAGATACTTGCCGTCACACATTCTGCTTGGTGAAGATTTCGGATTGAAGAAGCCGTCAATGGTGCTGTTGGAGCAGCTTCAGACGGTCAATAAAGAAGATTTGAAAGACTATATCGGAACAGTTGATGATGAGCAACTTATCAGACGGATAAATACAATGCTCAAAAAGACTTTCGGACTTTGGATTTATAAAAAAGAAAAGGAAGAAAATATCCGTTGCCTCTGCCCTAAGTGCCTGAGCGAATATATTGATAATCCTAATTATATCGTGCGTCGCCTTGACCCGTTCGCAAAGGAAAAAGACCGTTGCAACAAATGCGATAAAGCCGGTTGGGACTATGTTGTGACCGAGAGAAGTTCCGTTCGTAAGGGTAAGAGTGGAAGCTATGAAAAATAAGATTAGTATTCCGATATGGAAAAAGACAAATCTTACGGTAGACGAAGCAGCAGCCTATTGCGGTATCGGAGTAAAGAAGCTGAGAAAGATGACCGAATCCGAGGATTGTCCGTTTGTTCTTTGGAACGGAACAAAGCGTTTAATAAAAAGGCAGCAGCTCGATGAGTACCTTGAAAATATGAGTTCCATATAGTCTGATTGTCAAGTGTGCGATAGGTCTATTCGCATAATAGGCTTATCGCCAACTTTGAATTATGATATGAATATCAAAAACAAGGAGGTGCATCAGAAATGGCAGATACAAAATTTGATGTGCCGATATGGCATAAAACAAACCTGACGGTAGAAGAAGCCGCAGCTTATAGCGGTATCGGCTCACAGAAATTAAGGGAAATGTCCGACTCTGAATACTGTCCGTTTGTTCTTTGGAATGGAGCAAAACGACTAATCAAGCGTGAGAAATTGGATAAGTATCTCGCCGAAATGTATTCGATATAACTGCAAGGAGGTGCTTGAAAAATGGACAATACAAGAAAGACAGTCGGTCAGGGTTTTGATGTGCCTATACGGTATAAAGCAAACCTGACGATAGATGAAGCTGTTGAGTATTCGGGTATAAGCAGAGCAGGACTTTTGAAAATGATAAATCAAAATGATTGTCCGTTCGTCCTTCGTTTAGGACATCGCAGACTGATAAAAAGGAGGGCTTTTGATGAATACATTGCAAAACTTGATTTTGTCGAATGAGGATGAAACATTGAATCGTGAAGTAAAGGCATATCAAGAGAAGCTTACTTCAAAAACAAATGAAATTCCAATATGGGAAAGACAATGGTTGACGATTGAGGAAGCTTCGGAGTATTCCGGTATTGCACGAAGAAAACTTCGTGAGCTATCAAACACATCGGGTTGTCCTTTTGCAATATGGATGGGAAACAAAATTCACATCATAAGAGAAAAACTTGATAGATACACGGAAACACACAATAGAATTTAGGAGGGATGAAATTATGGCTGAAAAGCGAAAAGACAAAGCAAGAACCGTCTTAAAAACCGGAGAGGTTCAGAGAAAAAACGGTACTTATCAGTATAGTTGGATGGATGGACAGTTAAAAAGGCGTTTTATATATGCCAAGACCTTAGCTGACCTGCGTGAAAAAGAGAAGAATATCTTGAAAGATAAATGCGACGGCATAAAAACCGAAGCTCGATATACCACGGTTAATGATTTGTTTGACCTTTGGCTCAATTTGAAAAGAGGATTGAAAAACAATACCCTTGAAAATTACAAGTATCTATACAATACCTTTGTACGACCTGTTATTGGTAACAAACGAGTATCAACTTTAAGAAAGTCAGATGTTAAGAAATACTACAACTACCTTACCGATGAAAGGAATTTGAAAGTCTCCACGATTGACAGTATTCACACTGTCCTACATCAAATATTGCAGATAGCGGTTGATGACGACTATATCAGAAACAATCCCTCGGACAATGTGCTGAGAGAACTGAAAAAGTCTCACGCTTTCCAGTCAGAGAAGCGTCGAGCTTTGACAAGACCTGAGCAAGATTTGTTCCTTGATTACCTTAAAACACACCCGGTTTACGAGCATTGGTATCCCGTTTTTGCGGTTATGATAGGAACGGGATTGCGTGTCGGCGAGGTGACAGGCTTGAGATGGTGCGATATAGATATGAAAAGCGGAATGATTGATGTAAATCATACGCTTGTATATTATGACCATCGTACCGAAGGAAGCAAAAAAGGCTGCTATTTCAATGTGAATACGACTAAGACTCCTGCAAGTATGAGACAAGTACCTATGCTTGATTTCGTCAAAGAAGCATTTGAGCTTGAAAAGCAGAAACAGAAAGACTTGGACATTCATTGCGAAGTTACGATAGACGGATACTCAGACTTTATCTTTATCAATCGATTTGGACAGGCACAGCACCAAGCAACCTTAAATAAAGCAATCCGCCGTATCATTCGTGACTGCAACGATGAGCAGTTTGAAAAGTCAGAAGAACCCGAAGTGCTTTTGCCCCATTTTAGTTGCCATTCACTCAGACATACATTTACAACGAGAATGTGCGAAGCCGGAGTAAATATAAAGGTCATTCAGGACGCACTCGGACATACGGATATTTCAACCACGCTGAATATCTACACCGATGTTACTAAAGAATTGAAAACATCAGAGTTCAAAGGACTTGATAATTATTTCAAGGCACAGTAACAATCGAATAGGCAGAGAGCATACAATCCGTTTCGGAAAGTATGCTCTCTTTATTTTATATACATTTATAATGGGGGGTGGCTTGCCGGTTGACTTTCAGGCAGCAGATGAATATAATAAGTATCAGTGGAGAATTGCCGAGTTTCATAGTTCGACTTACATCATTTACATCAAAACATACATCATTTGAGTGCCAAATTGCTGTAAACGAGTCCGAAAAAGTTGTTTTTAAGCCTATTCAAACGGCTTTAATGCCCGTTAGAACAACTTATTTCCGCAAATGAGAGAACCGAAACAAAAATCCCGACAATGAAGAGCTTGGATTCCGACAAGAAGCCGTCAGGCATTCCGAAAACAAAGGATGCTGTTGTTGAAGAAAAGATTGACTTCTCAAAGGTAAAAGTTGAGCCTTTGTTTGAAGAATATGTTGATTTTGAAACATTCTCAAAGTCAGATTTCCGTGCAGTAAAGGTTAAGGCTTGCGAGGCTGTTAAGAAGTCGAAGAAGCTTTTACAGTTCACTCTTGATGACGGCACAGGCACAGACCGCACAATTTTAAGCGGTATCCACGCTTATTATGAGCCTGAAGAACTGGTTGGAAAGACTCTTATCGCTATCACAAATCTTCCGCCGAGAGCAATGATGGGCATTGACTCCTGCGGTATGCTCCTCAGCGCAGTTCACGAAGAAGAAGGCGAAGAAAAGCTCCACCTCCTCATGGTCGATAACCATATCCCCGCAGGTGCAAAGCTCTATTAAGAAGTACCGTTTTACCCTACAAAACGGGATGTACTTCATTTGTGAAAAAGCT
>OLSK01000870.1_pt1 | contig 24714 bp, 20 predicted proteins | sample 1672781 | NCBI WGS metagenome assembly OLSK01 (sample SAMEA3136723, study PRJEB25190) | human gut metagenome | biome: human gut; feature: human-associated habitat; material: faeces | place: Austria | collected 2013 | reverse complement strand
CCCCGCCGCAAGCTGCCCTTCGGCATCGGCCAGATAGGCAAGAGCTTCCGCAACGAGATCACCCCGGGCAACTTCATCTTCCGCGTCCGCGAGTTCGAGCAGATGGAGCTAGAGTTCTTCTGCAAGCCCGGCACCGATCTGGAGTGGTTCGATTACTGGCGCTCCTTCTGCCATAACTTCCTGCTGTCCATCGGTCTCAAGGACGAGAATCTGCGTCTGCGCGACCATGACCCCGAAGAGCTGTGCTTCTATTCCAAGGCGACTACCGACTTCGAGTTCCTCTTCCCCTTCGGCTGGGGCGAGCTGTGGGGCGTTGCCGACCGTACCGATTACGACCTGACCCAGCACCAGACCGTCTCCGGTCAGGATCTCAGCTACTACGATCAGGAGACGAACGAGCACTACATCCCCTATGTCATCGAGCCCTCCCTCGGCGTCGAGCGTACCGTGCTGAGCGTGCTGTGCGATGCGTATGACGAGGAAGTCGTCGGCCAGGACAAGAAGGGCAATCCCGACGTACGCACCGTGCTGCACCTGCACCCGGCGCTCGCACCGTTCAAGTGCGCAATCCTGCCGCTGTCCAAGAAGGAAGTCCTCACCGGCCCCGCGCTGGAGCTGTATCAGGAGCTTTCCAAGGACTTCATGTGCGATTACGACGAGACCGGCTCCATCGGCAAGCGCTACCGCCGCGAGGACGAGATCGGCACTCCGTTCTGCGTGACCTTCGACTTCAACACCGTCGGCACCGAGACCGACGTCGCCGACCACTGCGTCACTGTCCGCGAGCGCGACAGCATGACTCAGGTCCGCATCCCCATCTCCGAGGTCAAGAGCTACATCGAGGAGCGCATAAAGTTCTGATAACGGCGTCAAAGAGCCATATTTGAAAGAAAAGGGGAACAGAAAATGAAAGATGGATTTATCAAAGCCGCTTCGGCGTCTCCGGTCATCAAGGTCGCTGACACCGAGTATAACGCACAGCGCGTGATCGAGACCATCAAGGCCGCCGATGAGATGGGCGTGAAGATGCTCGTATTCCCCGAGCTTGTCCTCACCGGCTGCACCTGCTATGACCTCACCGGCCACAATGTCGTCCTGCGCGGCGCGAAGAAAGCGCTGCTCGAAGTCATCGCTGCAAGCGAAGGCGTGGATATGCTCGTGTTCGTCGGCCTGCCTATAGCCGTCGGCTCCAGACTTTACAGCTGCGCCGCCGCGATATATGACGGCGAGCTGCTCGGCCTTGTTCCGCGCGAGAACGTCCGCGGCACGCAGTTTGCCGAGCCGGCCGACAGCTATGTCGAAGTCGAGATCGACGCCGAGCATGTCGCCGTGCTCAGCACCGACTATGTGTTTACCTGCGCCGCCCTGCCCGACCTCAAGGTCGCGGCCGAACTCGGCGCGGATATCGACGTGCTGGTGCCTCCCTCCGTGCGCCACGCTCAGGCGGGCGCGACCGTTATCGCCCAGCTCGCCTCCTTCCCTGAGACCGTCACCTCTGCGGACGAAGCGGAGCTTACGCTGCGTTCCCAGTCCCGCCGCCTGCACTGCGGCATGATCATGGCCGCGCCCGGCAAGGGCGAGAGCACCACGGACAACGTGTTCTCCGGCCTGTGCATGATCGCCGAGAACGGCGAGATCCTCGCCGCCTCCGAGTGCGAGAACAGCATGGCCGTCACCGAGCTTGACGTCGAGTACATCGTCAATACCCGCCGCGGCAGCGACGATTTTGACCTCGATTCCGATGAGTATTACGAAGCGGTCTGGGGCGGCGAGCCGGTCGAGACCGAGCTGACCCGCAGCTACCGCAAGTACCCGCACCTGCCCGCAAACGAGGCCGATATGCCCGCCTACTGCGAGCGTATGCTCGACATCCAGGTCTCCGGCCTTGTCAAGCGTATGCAGTACGCCGGCCTTGACCACTGCGTCGTCGGCATCTCCGGCGGCGTGGACTCCACGCTTGCCGTCATGGTCAGCGCGATGGCGGTCAAGAAGCTGGGGCTGCCCTCGACGAACGTCGTCGCCTGCACTATGCCCTGCTTCGGCACCTCCTCCCGCACCAAGTCCAACGCCATCGTCGTCGCCGAGCAGATCGGCGCGGAAGTCCGCGTTATCGACATCGGCAAGAGCGTCTACCAGCACTTTGACGATATCGGTCATGCGCATGACGATTACTCCATCGCCTTCGAGAACGCGCAGGCGCGCGAGCGCACGCAGGTGCTCATGGATATCGCCAATAAGCTCAACGGCCTTGACGTCGGCACCGAGGATCTCAGCGAGTTCATCGACGGCTGGTGCACCTATAACGGCGACCATACCAGCATGTACGACGTCAATATGGGTCTGACCAAGACTCAGGTTCGCGCGAACGTCCGCTATATCGCGGGCAAGACCGAGGATCGCGTCCTCAAGGCCGCGCTCTACGATGTGCTTGACTGCCCCGTAACACCGGAGCTTCTGCCGATACATGACGATCAGATTGAGCAGAAGAGCGAGGATTCCGTCGGCTCTTACAGCCTGCAGGACTTCTTCACTCACAAGATGCTCATCTGCGGCTTCGGCCCAGCCAAGACCCTGCGTCTGGCGAAGATCGCGTATCATAACGAGTTTACGGACGAGGAGCTTGTCCGCTGGCTGAGAAGCTACTGCAAGCGCCTGTTCACGCAGCAGTTCAAGCGCAGCTGCCTGATGGACGGCCCCGCCGTCGAGGCGTTCAGCGTCTCCCCGCGTACCGGCCTGCATATGCCGTCCGACGGCGAGAGCACCCTCTTCCAGCACGAGATCGACGAGCTGGCCAAAGAGCTGGGGCTTGAATAAGCAATAGTTTATAGAATCACAGAAAAAAGTACCGTGTGGAAACACGGTACTTTTTTCTGTAATGGGGTGAACGGGACGGCGTTACCATGGCTCCCTTTACATCCCCAAGGGGACTAGCTTTGCGTCGCAATGGAGGCAAGAAACTAATCTTTACTGTGCTCTTTCTTTTGCACTCTGCCATTACCTCAACGCTGGCGACCCCTTCGGCACTGACGCGCCACTGTCTCGCTACGGCTCGGTCACGGCGCGGCTCTGACATGCCACCGGCATGTCATTCACTACCGCGCCGCCGCTTCGCTACCCTAGAAGGGGCAGCGCTCCGCGGCAAAGGTTTGGGACTGGCGCGAAGACAGTGCCCAGTACCACCTTGGCGCCCCTCTTAGGGGAGCTGGCGGCAAAGCCGCCTGAGGGGTCGCCAGACTCGGACTATTGCCGATTGGGAAAAGACCGAGCAGGGCGAAGAACACATGATACCCGCATTCACGTCCGATTGTTTGACTATTAATTAGCAATCAACAAAACTCCACTGGGTTTACATATAAAAATTGTGAATTTTGTATAATTTCTGCGATTTTCATACTTGTGTACTCCGAGATTATATAGTATAATACAGACAGATCGATAAACGGACAAACTGCTGAACGCTTACTATATCAAGGAGGAAAAGAATGACAAACGAATATCTGAAGAGAGTGTACGCAGATGTGGAGCGCCGCGACGGGCACGAGCCGGAATTCCTTCAGGCCGTGCGCGAGGTCTTCGAGTCGCTGGAGCTGGTCATCGACAAGCACCCTGAATGGGAAAAGGCTGGACTTATCGAGCGCTTCGTCGAACCCGAACGTGTCATTGAGTTCCGCGTCCCATGGGTGGACGACAGCGGCAAGGTGCAGGTCAACCGCGGCTACCGCGTGCAGTACAACTCCGCCATAGGCCCCTACAAAGGCGGGCTTCGCTTCCATCCGTCTGTCAACCTCTCTGTTATCAAGTTCCTCGGCTTTGAGCAGATACTCAAAAACTCTCTGACCACGCTCCCCATGGGCGGCGGCAAGGGCGGCTCCGACTTCGACCCCAAGGGCAAGTCCGACGCCGAAGTCATGCGCTTCTGCCAGAGCTTTATGACCGAGCTTTACCGCCACGTCGGCCAGTTCACGGACGTTCCGGCGGGCGACATCGGTGTCGGCGGACGCGAGGTCGCGTACCTCTTCGGCCAGTACAAGCGCATCGTCAACCGCTTCGACGGCGGCGTCATCACCGGCAAGGGACTGACCTTCGGCGGCTCGCTGGCGCGCACTCAGGCGACCGGTTACGGCGTGTGCTACTTCTCCGCCGAGGCGCTCAAGCATCTGCGGAACACCGGCTACGAGGGCAAGACCGTCATCGTCTCCGGCTCCGGCAACGTTGCGCAGTACTGTGCGGAGAAGGTCACGGCGCTCGGCGGCAAAGTAGTTGCGATGAGCGACTCACAAGGCTACATATACGACCCCAACGGCATCAACCTACGCGTGCTGTTTGACATCAAGCAGCGCCGCCGCGCGCGTATCAGCGTGTACGCGCAGGAGGTTCCGGGCAGCGAGTACCACGAGGGCTGCAAGAATATCTGGAACGTCAAGTGCGACATCGCGCATCCCTGCGCCTCGCAGAACGAGATGGACGCGGCCGGCGCACAGGCGCTTGTCGATAACGGCGCGATGGCCGTGTTCGAGGGCGCGAACATGCCGCTGACTCCGGAAGCCATTGAGACAGTCCAGAAAAACGGCCTGCTGTACAGCCCCGGCAAGGCATCCAACGCCGGCGGCGTTGCGACTTCCGGCCTTGAGATGAGCCAGAATTCCATCAGAATGTCCTGGAGCTTTGAAGAGGTCGACGAAAAGCTGCACGGAATCATGCAGAACATCTATAAAGCCTGCTATGACGCATCGGTCGAATGCGGCCGCGCGGGCGATCTTATGGTCGGCGCGAACGTCGCCGGATTCCTGAAGGTCGCGGAAGCGATGATGGCTCAGGGCATCGTCTGATATATTTAAATTTCCTCGCTCCATTCCACAAAGGCGGGCAGCACTCGAAAGAGTGCTGCCCGCTGAGTATATCTAAAAGTTATGCTCTAAAGAGAGACAACAGAGTAGCAGGGGAGCTTGAGGGGGCAAGGCCCACCTCAAATTCAGTAAACCGCCGTCCAAGAGTCCTGACAAATCAGGGCTCTTGGAGCGCAGCTGCATTTTGATTGTATCAAAATGCTCGGCGGACGAAACCCGTAAAGGAAGCACAACTGTGCTTCCTTTACGGGTTGAGCGGGCAGTACCACGAGTGGTACTGCCCGCTGAGTATATTATGCATAAAAACTCCCTCCGGTCATACCGGAGGGAGTTCCTGTAATATCAGTCAAATCTGACGAAGCCCGTGGTGCTGCCGAGGGGATAGCCGAGGATCCACGCGCATTCGCCGCATTCGGGGCACTTCACGCCTTCGGCGTTCAGCTTCTTCACCCGCGACTCGGCGCGCATGAGATACATGTTGCTCTTGTCGAGATAGTTGCACTTTCCGCAGCAGCAGAGATAATTGGCAAAGCTGTCGTATATGCCCTTTTCGCGGTCGGCTTTCTCCTGATAGCTCAGCGCCCGCGGGGTTATGTTCTTGTTCCTCTGCATCGCGCCACCTCAGATCAGGTGCTCGCGCTTGACGCTGTCATAATGCTTGTCGAGGAACGGCAGGACGACAGAGCGCATGAGCTTCATGTCCAGATTGAAGTAGTACACCGCGAACAGCGCGGACACGGTTCCGAGAAGGATACCGAGAAGTTTCAGCAGTTTTTTCATTGTTGCTCCTTTCTTACCAGCCAAGGGTATCGTCGAAATCGACCAGCGACGGATCGACCGGTTCCTCGTGCAGAACGTCGGTCATGTACTGGTTGACGGCGCGGCGCGCCTCGTTCGTCGGCACTATGCGGCAGTCCATGAGCGAGTGCGGCATCCAGATGATGTGGAACTTGTCACGGTGCTTCGCAAACTCCTCTTCCAGCAGACCCTGCGCGCCGGCCATGCCCTTGCAGCCGATATCGTCGTACATGATGATGGTGTCGCAGTTGAACTTCTCCGCCGTCTCCCACATCTGCATGATGTGGCGGTTGCCGCCGACGGTGTGTGTGCGCATCGGGGTATGCGAGTACCAGTCGGCCAGATCCTCCATCATCGTCTCCCTGTCCTCAGTGTCGATGAGGTTGTGACCGGTCAGCGAGTCCATATTGATGACCGCGAGAATGCCCCAGCAGTTATATAGCCAGCCGACGCCGTGGCAGTAGTAGGTCGAGCCGCAGCTCCACGCGAGCGCGCGGTGACGCGTGTTAGGGAAGGGCTTGATGTTCTTCTCGACGCACTCGTACATGAGCTTGAGCGTCTTGGCCGAGGACTTGGCGAAATACTTCGTGCCGCCCTGCTGGTAGAAATATATGCGGTACATGCCTTGGCATATCGCGTTGAGGCAGCCGTTGTCGGTCTTGCAGTAGATATCCCAGCGCTCCATCTCCTCGCGGTTGACCTGATTGGTCGCCTCGCAGTGCCTGATGAATGCGTCCCAGTCGAACTTGCGGCCGAACTGCTTCTCCATGAAGTCGATCGCGCTCTCGATCTCGTGTACGCCCAGCTCCTTCGTGGTTGGGTCGTCGTACATCAGAGGAGTGGTGAGCGGGTGGACGGCCTTTTGCCCGTTATTCGACAGCGCGCGGTACATGGCGGAGTTGTCCATCATGTTCGCGTCGCAGGGGTTGTTGGTGGTCATCCAGAAGTTGCCGATGTCGGGGTACTCGCCCTCGACGGCGACGCCGACCTCGGTCAGCGGCAGAGTGCACATGTCGCCCGGAATGCCGCAGCTGACGGCCTGATCGACGTAGTAGCAGCCCAGCTCCTTGCGCATGAGCGGCAGCATGAAGGCCGCGTGCTGCTGGATGTTGACGGCGTAGCAGCCGGGGAAGCCGAAGATGAGATGCTTCGGCAGCGTGTAGTCGAACGCGACGGTCACGTCCGTCCACTTCGTCTCGCCAAAGTGGCGGTCTGCGCGCAGCTCGTTCCACAGCGTCTCGATAGAGTCGGATATCATGCAGTCGATGGCGGTGAGGTCGGCGCGCAGCGCCATGCCGCGGTCGCCCTCGATCCATTTGTCTATCATCGACGGGGAGACGAGATAGGCGCTGAGCCAGCGGTATTTCCAGAATGCTTTGACCATGCGCACAGGATCGCGCATCACAAGCCCGCCCATCTTGACCCATGTGATGAGCCAGCGGCTGAACGCGAACGCCGTGTCCTTCACGCCGCGCCACTCGCGGCGGGCATAGATATTCGTGCCCTCTATGTAGCGCTGGCCTATGTAATGGCACTTTTCGTCGCCCTTGAGGAAGTGCTCAAGAGTGCCGTACTGCTGCTTTAAGCTATACTTTCTTTTCCACATATCTCACACCTCACTTTTCCGACTGGATGCGCTTGATCTCCAGCGACTCCACGAAGGCCTGGAAGCGGGTGCGGAGCTGACCGGTGGCGGCGTTTGTATAGTCCTTCTCAATCTGGCAGACGGGCAGCGTGCCGGGGAGAGAGAAGCCGTCGCGCATCCACTGGGCGGCCTGTGCGCGCTCGTAGCCCCAGTATTCGCAGAACTTCATATTCTCGACGATGACGCCCTCGGCACCGTATTCCTGCGCGATTTTATACAAAAACTGCTTGCGCGCTACGACGTTTTCCGGCCCCATCGAGCGGGGACACTGGTTGGTCTGGATATAGTGGTCGGCGATGGCCTGAAGAATGTCCTCGTCGGGCTTCACGATTATCTCCTCGCGGCCGGGGATGGAGCCGAAGCAGTAGCGGTCGGCCACAACATACGCGCCGCAGCCCTCAAGGAGTTTGGTGAAGTCGGGATCGTCTATCTCGCTGCCGGCGACCATAACGCGGGCGCGGAACGGGAACTTTGGCTCCGGCTCGCGGGACTTGATCTCCTCCAGCGTCTCGCGCAGGTAGGGGAGTATCAGATCCTTGGGACAGGTGAGGCTGACGAGCTGGATAACGTGGAACTCATAGCCCGTGACGGGCGGATTCGGGAGCTTGCGCATATCGCCGATCTCGGTGATGATGCGGCAGACCTCGTTGTGCTGCTCAATGGCGGCGCGCAGCTTCTCCTCCGAGAAGTCCACGCCGTACACGCGCCCCAGCGGCTCGATGATCTTCTGCTCTATCTGGCGGCGGAAGTAGCCCGCGTGCCACGCGGTTTTCTTCAGCGGCATGTCGATGAAGCTGGTGAAGAATTTTTCCTTCGGGATGAGCTTGCAGTAGTCGAAATACTGCTCCATGCGGTTCATCGTCGTGCAGCATTCTTGACCGAGCAGCGCGTCGATGAAGTTATAGCCGCCCTCGAAGGCGCGCTCAAGTATGCTCTTGGAGTAGGGACATGAGCGGTTCGTCATGTAATAGGTCGCAAGATCGGGATTCGTGCAGCGCGGAGCGCGCAGCCTTACGCTGAAACAGCCCTCGACGTCCAGCAGGACTTCGGGTATGTATGAGCAGTTGTAGGCCAATGCGTGTCTCCCCTCGGCGCAGGCGGCCTGCACCAGAGCATTGTTTGCGTCCTGCAGCAGATCCTCAAAAAAAATAAGATGCTTCAGGTCTCTCAAAACCATTTCCCCCCAGAAAGTTGTTATATATGGTATTAACTATATGATATTATGACACTTCTGGCGAAATAGTCAATACCAATACAGTCTATGCTTCTAAATATTATGCCATTTGACGAAAAATAAACAGGAAATTTGTGCAGATTTACAATTTAAGGCTGAACGAGAAAATGATTAAATTGTTTACATAATTTTATGTAGCATTTAGGAAAATGCTGTGTTATAATGTATCAGCTAAAAATATAGGGGACATAATACCCATTTCAATATACGGAGGAATATCATGGATAAAAACATCCTCAGAGAATACGCAAAGCTTATCGCCGTTTCCGGCGTGAACGTGCAGCCCAGACAGGAGGTCGTCGTCCGCGCGGAGCCGGAATCCCTTGATTTCCTTGAAACGCTGGTCGAGGAGCTTTACCTCGCGGGCGCGGGCAGAGTGCGCGTCGAATGGCGCTACGTCCCGCTGACCTGCCTTGACATAAAGTATCAGGATGCGGAGACGCTGGGCAGCGTCCCCAAATGGGAGGAAGAGAAGCTGCGCCATAACAGCGATACTCTCCCCGCCATGATATATCTGCACTCCGATGACCCGGACGGCATGAACGGTATAGATCAGGAGAAGTGGGCGCTTGCCCAGCAGGCGAGATATAAGATATCCAAGCCCTACCGCGACGCGATGGAGAACAAGTACCAGTGGTGCGTCGTATCCGTGCCCGGCGTAAAGTGGGCGCGCAAGGTGTTCCCCGGCCTCAGCGACGACGAGGCTGTCGAGAAGCTGTGGCAGGCGATACTCGAGTGCTCCCGCGCGACAGATAAGCCGATCGAGACATGGAACGCGCATGATGAAAATCTGCTGCGCCGCTGCAATTGGCTAAACAGCCTTGACCTGCGCCGCCTGAATTATAAGAGCGAATCCACCGGCACCGATTTCACCGTCGGCCTGCTGCCCGAATGCCAGTTCATGGGAGGCGCGGACAAGCTGCCGGGGACTGACGTCTGGTTCAACGCCAACATCCCGACCGAGGAAGTGTTCACCACACCCCGCGCGGGCGACGCGGAGGGCATCGTCTACGCCACCAAGCCCCTGAGCTACCGCGGCGTGCTTATCGAGAACTTCTCCGTTCGGTTTGAAAACGGCCGCGCCGTCGAGGTGCACGCGGAGAAAAACGAGGAAGCGCTCAAGCTCATGATCGCCATGGACGAGGGCGCCTGCAAGCTCGGCGAGTGCGCGCTGGTGCCGTACGACAGCCCGATAAACCGCAGCGGCATCCTGTTCTACAACACCCTGTTCGACGAAAACGCGAGCTGCCATCTAGCGCTCGGCATGGGCTATTCAAGCTGCCTCAAGGACTTTGAGAAGTACACGCCCGACGAGGCGCGCGAGCTTGGCGTGAACGATTCGATGATCCATGAGGACTTCATGATCGGCAGCCCCGATCTCCGCATCACGGGCATAACCGCGGACGGCCGCGAGGTGCCGATATTCATAAACGGTGACTGGGCGGAGTAAGCCGCGCAGACCTGAATAAACCCTTAAAATCTGACCGAAAGGCGGTTGAGAGCAATGGAAAACAATCAGAAGACCGAAAAAATCAGCTTTTACACGGAGCGCAAAAGCGCACTTGTGCAGGCGTCGGTCATATTCATGCTGCTCTCTGCCATATTCCGGCTCGTCGGCTGCTGGGGACGCTGGAACGACGCGTTCTTCGCCGCGACGCAGATCGCGCTGCCGCTGGCCTGCAACCTGCTGTTCATCCTGCTGGTGCTGACGCTTGGCCGCCGCGCCCTGTGGACGACAGTGCTGCCGGTGCTGCTCGGCATCGTGTTCTTCATTATAAAGTCGTTCACCTTTGACAGCATACTGCACACGATCCTGTGCATCCTGCTGTACCTGCTAGTGGCGGTGCTTTATACGGGTACGGTGTTCGGCCGCATCCGGACGAAGTGGCTGCTTGTGCCGCTGTTCGGCCTGCCGCTGCTGTACCACATTTTTGTGAAAGACATCAACGCCATGCGCAGCGCGAACCCGCCGAGCTTTGATGCCGGCATGCAGGAAGTATCGGTGCTCTGCATCATGCTGTCGCTGCTGCTCCTGAGCATCGCAATGAAGAAGAAAAAACCTGAATCGCTGCCTGATCTCCCGAAGATGAAGGCGCCGAAGGTCATCGTGCCCGGCAAGGGGGAACCTGCCGCTGACGATGGCGATACTGTGGTGGAGACCGCGAAGGAAACAGCACCTGAAAAATCGGGGGAGAAGTAATGAGCGAAGAGAGAAACACCGGCCGCAGCCGCGCCGCCACGGGGCGGGACAAGGCTGCAACCGGCAGAAACGCGGCCGCAACAGGCATCGGCGCGGCATTCACAGGCCGCAACAAAGCCTATACCGGCTCGCACGAGGCGGTTCCGGAGCCGAAGGCGAAGGCCAAAAAGTCGCCGAAGATAAAAGAAAAGATGCGGCCGAAGTCGAAGCGCGCGCTCTATATCTGCGGCACTGTTCTGGCCGCGATACTGATAATCGTGATGGCCGTCGTGCTGAAAAGCGCCGCGGCGGACAAGAGCTACTCCGTGTATTTCGACCGCGGCAGCGAGCTGTACGAGTCGCAGGACTACGACGGCGCACTTGCGTATCTGCGCAAGGCCGCGTCTAAAGATAAGACCGTGGAATGTGTGCTGCTGATGAGCCGCTGCTATGAGCGCCTTGGCAATATTGATAAAGCGCTGGAGCTGCTGCGCGGCATGGACACGCAGGACGCGCAGATATCCGCGCGCATAAACGAGCTTGAGGCGCTGCGCCGCGCGCAGCAGGAAGCGGAGCTTGTGGAGATAGCGGGCGAAAAGTATCAGCTTGACAGCAGCGGCCTCGTGGCCGACAATGCCGGACTGCGGGACGCCGACCTTGACAATGTCGTCCGCCTGCGCGCGCTGAGCAGCCTTTCCATCGCGGACAATTCCATAACCGACATCTCACCGCTTACCGCGCTCGGCGGCCTGACGACCCTGAATCTGAGCGGCAACCGCATAAGCGATATCTCGCCGCTGGCCGGACTTCTCGGCCTGCGCACCCTGTATCTGGACTCAAACCCAATAACCGACTTTACGCCGCTGTACGGGCTGGATAATCTCATCCTCCTGAGCATCAAGGGCATATCCATGACTCCCGAGCAGCTTGCGGAGCTGACGCAGGAGCTGCCGGGCTGCACCATTTACAGCGAGGGCGAGCCGGGGAGCGCGATGGATATAAGCATCGGCGGCGTGACTTTCAGCTCCGATATCACGGAGCTAGACCTGAGCGGAAAGGGTCTGAACGACATTTCGGCGCTCTCCGCCTGCAAGAATCTTGTAAAGCTTAACATCTCCGACAACAACATCTCGGATCTCAGCCCCCTCATGGATCAGAAGAGCCTGCGGGAGCTGGATATAAGCGGCAACCTCATAAGCGACCTGCGGCCGCTCATGGCGTTGACCTCGCTCGAAGTGATACATGCGGGCAATAATCTGATAAGAAGCACCGTGCCTCTCGGCGGCCTGAGCGCGCTGAAGGAGCTGTGCCTCGATTCTAATAAGCTCACGGATGTTTCGGGCATAAAAAAGCTCACCAGCCTTGAAACGCTGTGCCTGCGCGACAGCGGCATGACCGATGAGAGCATGACAGACTTGGGCAGCATCCCGTCACTGCTTAGCCTGAATATCGAGAATAACCCCAACGTCAGCGGCGAGACCGTGGACGCGTTCAAGAGTCTCAACCCCGCTTGCGAGGTGACTCATTCGACGCTCGTGTATCTCGTTGAGCTTGGCGGAAAGCAGTTCCGCGAGGATATCACGGAGCTGGACGCCAGCAACCTCGACCTTGTCAGCATTTCCGCGATGGGCGAGTTTGACGCGCTGGAGCGCGTGAACCTCAGCGGGAACAGGATATCGAACATCTATATCTTCCAGTGGCTCAGCGGAATAAAGGAGATAAATCTGGAAGGAAATCAGGTCTCTGACGTATCGCCGCTGCTGAGCATGGAAAGCCTTGAGGTGCTCGACCTCACCGATAACTGTGTAAGCAGCACGAGCGCGCTCTGCCAGATGACGTGGCTCAAGGAGCTGCACATCGCCGGAAACGACCTGACCGCGGAACAGATCGACGAACTGCGCCAGTCGCTCCCGAATACGACGATATACGCGGACTGAACGTGATAGATTAAATATAGAAAAGAAAAAATACAGAAAAGAAAAAACGGACTGCCGTGCGGCGTTCCGCTTCCCAGCAATGACAGCTGATCTTAATATGAGTCATTCCGGGGAGGGCGGAGCGGAACACGTCAGTCCGTTCGGTTTATTTAAGCTTTTCAAGGCGTGCAAGCGATTTTGAGAGGTCTATCGTCTCATCGCTTATCTTCACCGGCTCTGCGTCCGGCACGACGTAATCTTCTATCGGGATGCTGATCGTCATCATCCGCTCAAGCTCGTGCTTTATGTAGTGCAGCTGTGTGCAGTGCGGGGAGCGGTCGACCGAGGCGAAGCGGAGGCTTGTGATCTGACCGGTGCTCAGCATGGCGCCGAGCTTTGTGACGGCCATATTGATGTGCGTCTGTTCAAGGCAGAGCGAGTATACCTCGTCGGCTTCGCGGCATAGCGCGGCGAAGCCTTCCGGATGCGTGGACGGAAGACATGCCCCACAGACGAGCACCCGCCCGCGCACGTCGTAAATGTTCCGCGTCATAAGATCGTTCATTGTGATACCTCCTGATTGAAATATAAGGGGACAGAGATATGAAATATAGAAATAAAGTCAAGCGGCTGAAGCCGAACGAATACAGAGTCATCAGCATCGGCGCGAATGCTGTTCGGGAACTGCTGTTGGAGACGTTCACAGACAAGGCAGGGGAATATTTTGACCTGCTCGACCCTGCAAAGGTCGTGTTGGAAATGAGCTTCAACAGCGAGACCGGCGGGCTGATATGCGCTGTTCACGATGCGGACAACAGCCGCGCTGAATTCCCCAATTTTGCGGCAATGGCCGCAGTGACAGGGGAGACGACGCAGACAATGTTTGAACCCAATCGGTATGCAACCGTTGAGGAAGAAGAGCGCGGCGTATTTAAGTTGAAATAATTATAGCATCAAAACCAATGGCGAGCAATACGGACGTTAAAATCACGTCAAGAACTGGCAGAATTTATACACTTTGAGAGATTTGTATATATCATTGTTTTGCCAGTTTATTGTATAATAGTAAGAGAGTTTACATAAGAGGTTTTACATAGATTCCAACTAGGGGGAGTTCAACTTGAAGAAGAGAATTGCGGTACTGCTGACGCTCGTTATGATCTTCAGCGCGTTCTGTGCCGTTCCCGCAAGTGCCGACGGGGAGGATACCTTCCATTTCCACACCCGCACTGCGGAGTACAGCTTTAAGGTGGGGGATACCTTTACATACTCCTACTGGCTCAACCTGAACCCGTCCATCCTCGCCGAGCTTGGCGATTACACCGGGATAAAAGCGCTGTATCTCAAAAAGATGATAGGCAACATCATGTATGACACCGATTGCCTCACCGTCATCAAGACCGAGATGCCGCAGTTCAGCAGTCTGCACAGCCGTGTGTTCCAGAAGAACGACGTGCTTGACGGCAGCCTGATCGACGACGGCGTCCTCGACTTCACGAACGACGACCTCGGCTTCTACGCGCTCGGCAAGCTCACGGATGAGGAGAAGAATGCGTTCAGCGAGACGAATATCGCCGTCAGCATCACCTTCCGCGTGACTGCCGGCAACACCGAAAGCTCCTACATGCGCACCCGCCTGCGCAACCTCACCTGCACTACCGATACCGGCAAGGAAGTCGTTCTGGTTCATCGCGATCAGTCTACCTTCAGACCCTATGTCTCCTACGAGACCATTAACGACGAGCAGCCCAGCGTCGTGCTCAAGTCGCTGGTTGACGACTGCGGCATGGACGTGCGCTACATGGATGTCCTCGGCAACACCATCGACGGCAAGGGCATCCGTCCCGACGGCGAGGCGGTGGTAGTGATGTACGGCTTCACGACCGACGGCCGCTATGTCAAGCTCACCGAGAAGTACACCGGCCAGAAGGTCGTCTGGTTCTTCGACGTGCCGTACGGCCAGTATTACGTCGAGTGCTACTTCACCGACTCTGAGGGCAATTACTACGCGACCCCAGATCCGGAGAAGGCTGAGCATGTGAACATCCCCGCAACGGGCGAGGTTCAGGCGCTGTGGCTCGTCAAGGCTGACCCGGACGAGGTCATGCGCGTGAACATAAGCATCAACTGGGTCGGCGATAAGGGCTACATCCCCGCGCGCCCCGATTACCTCCTTGCGGAGCTTTATTCCGGCAGCACCACCTATGTCAGCCGCTCCATAGCCCGCACTGAAACTCAGGAGAGCATCAACTACGTCAAGATAAACGACGAGGAAGGCAATAAGATAGATTATTCCCTCCGCGTCTCCCCGGTCTCCACCGATTCCAAGACCGTGCCCTACACCTTCGCGGTCGAGAAAACCGGCGAGGACTATATTGTCACCGCGACCTACGTCGGCCTTGAGTCTGATCTGGGCGAGGTCTCCGGCGACGGACATTACTGGAAGACCATAAGCGAGACCGAAGGCACCTGCACGGAGCCGGGCAGCAAGAGCCAGGTGTGCGAGGACTGCCACAGCGTCAGAAAGGTCGAGACTCCCGCGCTCGGCCATGATCCGGTCATCGAGCCGGGACGCTCCGCGACCTGCACCATGCCCGGCCTGAGCGACGGCTACCACTGCGGCCGCTGCGGCGAGATCCTCGCAACGCAGGAGCCGGTGCCCGCGCTCGGCCATCTTGAGGTCATCGACCCCGCCGTCGAGCCGACGGAGGAGAGCCGCGGCCTTACCGAGGGCAGCCACTGCGGCCGCTGCGGCATCATTCTCAAGGTGCAGCAGGTCGTGCCCGCCATCGGCGAGGAGATACCGGAGCATGAGCATATATGGGATGCCGGCTGCGTGACTCTCGAAGCGACCTGCGTGAACGAGGGCCAGATCACCTATTCCTGCGCCGTCTGCGGCACGCTGCGCGTTGAGGCGCTCCCGATGACCGACCACGTCGTCGAGACCCGCGGATACCGTGAGCCGGGCTGCACCTACGGCGGCTACAGCGGCGATCAGGTCTGCGTCTACTGCGGTACGCTGATAGCCAAGGGCACCGAGACCGAACCCGCCGGCCACAGCTGGGGCGAGGGTCTGGTGATCCATCAGGCAAGCTGCGTCAGCGAAGGCCAGCTCATACATACCTGCACCAAGTGCGGCAAGATCCAGATGGAGACCATCCCCATGACGGATCACACGCTTGAGCTGAGAAATCAGAAGGCCGCGACCTGCACCGAGGACGGCTACACCGGCGACGAGGTCTGCACCGTCTGCGGCGTCACCGTCAGGACCGGCACCGTCGAAAAGGCGAAGGATCACAGCTGGGGTGTCGGCAAGGTCACGAAGGGCGCTACATGCCAGGCCGAGGGCGAGATGAGCTACACCTGCTCCGTCTGCGGCGAGACCAAGACCATCCCCGTTGACAAGACCGACCACAAGATCGAGCTTCAGAACGAGAAGGAAGTCAGCTGCACCGTCCGCGGCTACACCGGCGACAAGGTCTGCACCGTCTGCGGCGAAGTCGTCGAGAAGGGCGAATATATCGACCCGTCCCACTCCTGGAACGGCGGCACCGTTACCCGCGCGCCCACCAGCCTTGCCGACGGCGTCATGACCTACACCTGCACCAAGTGCGGCGCGACCAAAACCGAGAGCATCCCGCACGGCAGCTCCGGCATCGGCGGCACTGTCACCGGCGGCGGTTCCGGCCTGACCAATCCCAGCGCCAAGCCCAAGACTGGCGACGAAGCGAACGCGCTCCTGCTCGCGGTAGTCATGCTCTCGTCCATGACGGCCGTAGTCGTCACTGCGAGAAAGCTCAGAAAAGAAAAGTAAATCCCCCGCCGCACGGCGGCATAATAAGACAAGCCCTCCGGTCTGGCCGGAGGGCTTGTCTTAGCTTGTTGTCTTATTCAGCTGCGCCTTGCATCTCCCGCCTCAGCCTGGAGCTGCGCATAAAGCAGAACATCGTGAACCATATGGTGCCGATAATGTCGAGCGGCAGGCAGAGGACGACCATTTTATCAAGCGACGTCGAGGCGTACACCGTGTCGCCGTTCGCGTTGACAATGCTGTAAAACCCGGGCTTGAAGCGCATCGTGTAGGTCTGCCCGTCGGGAGCAGTATATTCGCGCAGGCTCTTCAGCTCCTTGTAGGCCGCGCCGCCGTCCTCGCGGCTGTCGATGACCGCGCCGTCCAGCGCAAGCTCCGACACAGCCGTGTCGGTTGCCACAACTATATGCCCGTCGCGTATCGTGAACGCGTAGGCGGACTTGGTGTCGAGCGGTATGCTGCCGCTGCGCTCCCCGCCGGTGTATACGTCTATCCGCTGCCGCAGGCCGATGTAATAATTCCCGTCGGCATCCACGGCGAAGCCTCTGCAGTTCACCGTCGCATTGCCGGAGATCAGCGCCCAGCAGCACGCCAGCAATACGAACAGCGAGGCGGCAAGGGTCATACATAAGGTTCGCTTTGTCTCTTTATCCATGCTTCCACCTCCGAGGGATATACTCTCGATCTGAAAATCCCTGCCGGAATGCGGCAGGGATCTGATGTTTATCTTACTTGAGCAGAGCGTTGATCTTTGCTTCGATGTCCTTTGCAACGGCTTCGGGAACGATGCCTCCCTTGACGACCTTGTCGAATATCTCGCCGCAGCTCTTCTTGTTGAACAGCTTGATGGGATACTTGAGCAGCTGGGGAGCAAGCTCCTTGACGACGGCGGCGGTCGCCTCGTTGTCAAACAGTTCCTTAACGGTCAGGCTTCTGAAATCCATGGTTCTTCTCCTTCACAAAATAATTTTCGATTGGCCTACGCCATTGCTAAAATTGTATCATACGGAAGCCGATAAGTCAAGCGCGGTGCTTGTAAAGCGGGAGGAACTGTGGTAAAATCAATGCCGCTGTAAATCTTGTACTGTAAATTTTATACTTAGAGGAAAATGATGAAAAAACTTATCCTGATCATAATATCCGCGCTGACCGCGCTGACCCTATGTGCCTGCGGACAGGAGGAGACCCCCGCGGAACCGACTCCCGTGCCGACGCTGGAGTTTGCCTCCGGCAGCTATCCAGTGGATGCAGAGAGCCTGCGCATAGTCGTGACTGCGGACGAGATGCCGCGCATGGACGAATTCACTGCGCTCAAGGCCGTGGATTTCACCGGCAGCGACTGCTATGAGGCTATCGGCGAATACATCGCGAGCCACAGCGGCGTACGCGTCAGCCTGCGCGGCGAATTCCCGAACGGGGAGAGCTTCTCCCTGCGCAGCACCGAGGCGAAGCTAGCCGGTATCGCGCCGGAGAATATCGACGAGTGCATGGCGATCCTGCGGCTCATCCCGGGGCTTGAGACGATAGACCTTGGCACCGCGCCGGAAGAGGGCGAGGATGCGTCGGCCGCGCTCGGCTGGGATGAGGTCGGCGCGTTCCAGGCGGCCTTTCCGGACAAGGCGGTGCGCTACGGCTTCACGCTGTTCGGCAAGCAGCTCACAACGCTCGATGAGCAGATGGTGCTCAGTCACCGGCGCATGGACGACGAGGGCGCGGCGGTGCTGGCCGTGCTGCCGTACATGACGCGCTGCACCTTCCTCGACATGGATTCCTGCGGCGTCAGCAACACCGCCATGGCCGCGATACGTGACGCGTATCCGGATATCAAGGTCGTCTGGCGTGTCTGGTTCGGCGACGTGTATACCTGCCGCACGGACGTGAAGCGCCTGCTCGCCTCGTCCGAATCGCACTACATAAACGACGCGACCTCCGACGGCCTGTATTACTGCACAGACGTCGTCTGGCTCGATATCGGGCACAGCAGCCTTTACGACCTGTCGTTCCTCTACAACATGCCGAACCTCGAGGTCTGCATCGTGGCCTGCGCGCCATGGTCGGACGCGACGCCGATCGGCTCGCTGGAGAAGCTGGAGTATCTGGAGATACTCAGCACCAACTGCAACGACATTTCGTCCTTTGCAAACCTCAAGAACCTCAAGCATCTCAACATCGGCAACTGCTGGCAGATACGCGACATCACGCCGCTATACGGCCTGACCCAGCTTGAGCGGCTGTGGATCGGCTGCGTCACGCCGGTTCCGGCAGAACAGAAAGAGGAGATACGCGAGAAGCTGCCTGACACCCTCATCAACACGCAGGTCGCCAATCACAAGGAGGGCGGCTGGTGCAAGGATGAAAACGGCTACAACGTGCCGCGCTACGCGCTGCTGCGCGAGCAGTTCGGCGATTATAAATCATGGGCCTACGCCTACCCGTGGAGCGACATTCTCTACACCAAGAGCATCGATGAACTGACTCCGGAGGAGACGCAGCAGATAAAGCCATAAGCTTTTAGAGAGAAAAAATGATCGGACTTGGGACAATGTTGAACAGCGCCGGCATCGTCGCCGGCGGACTGATGGGACATTTTATAGGAAAGCGCTTCAAGCCGCAGCAGCAGGATTCCCTGAACAAAGCCTGCGGCGTCAGCGTGATGTTTATAGCGATCGCCGGAGCAATGTCGGGAATGCTGCAGATCGAGGGCAATTCGCTCAGCAGCGGAAAGTCGATGCTGGTCGTGCTGTGCCTTGCGATCGGGACGGTCGCGGGCGAGCTTATCGGGATAGAGCGCGGCTTTGACCGCTTCGGCGAATGGCTCAAGGTCAAGACCGGCAACGGCGGCGACGCGGGCTTCGTCAACGCGTTCGTGACCGCGTCGCTGACCGTTTCGATCGGCGCGATGGCAATAGTCGGCTCGATACAGGACGGACTGCTGAACGACTACTCGACCCTCGCGGTGAAAGCGGTGATAGACTTCATCATCATCGCCGTCATGACCTCCGCGATGGGGCGCGGCTGCATATTCTCCGTGATACCGGTGTTCGTGTTCGAGGGCGGCATGACGCTGCTTGCGCGGCTCGTCGCGCCGATAATGACGGAGACGGCAATATCGTACCTGTCGCTTGTCGGTTCGCTGCTGATATTCTGCGTCGGCGTGAACCTTGTGTGGGGCAAGAAGGTGAGCGTGGCGAACATGCTGCCGTCCGTGCTGCTGGCGGTGCTGGCGGCGTACCTGCCGTGGAGCTTCTGACGCGGCGGAGCTTTGATTTCGGGAGATGATACCATGCCGAGTTATAGAAAAATAGAGCCTGCCGATGATGCGCGCATCGCTGAGATCGTCAGGGCGAATTTAAAGCACTTCCATCTTGATATCCCCGGGACGGCGTATTTTGATCCGGAGCTTGAGCACCTGAGCGCGTTTTATGACGCAGAGCCGTCGAAGCGCCGCTACTTCGTCGCGATCGATGATGCCGGGCAGGTCGTCGGCGGCGCGGGCATAGCGGAGTTCGAGGGCATCGAGGACTGCGCGGAGCTTCAGAAGCTGTATCTGGACGATTCAGCGAAGGGCAAGGGCTGCGGAAAAGAGCTGATGCGCATCACGGAGGAGTGGGCGCGTTCGGCGGGGTATAAGAAGCTGTACCTCGAAACACATTCGCGGCTCACCGCGGCGGTGGGGCTGTACGAAAAGCTGGGCTTTCAGCGGATAGAGAAGCCCAGCCAGACGAATCACGGCACGATGGATCTGTTTTATATAAAGCGTCTGTGACGCGGAGGAGGAACGGATATGGAGATAAAAAGCTGGAGCAGAGCTTTTCCGTGTGTCAGGTCGAGGATTATTCGCTCGTGAACCTTGACGCCGAGTACTGCTTCATTGGAAAGACCGACGAGGAAACGTCGCTCGTCTGCGCGGCGGGGAACAGCGGAATTAACTGCCTGTATTTTTACCCTAAGGAATATATAGAAGAGGCCGAGCGGCGCGGCCTGCGGACAAGGATGCCGTGATGAAGAAAGGGAAGCGCTTCATGCTGCCGTTCTGCGCCGTCATGTTTGCCGTGCTGATAGTGATCATCTCCGTCTGGAACGGGGTCACGATTTCAGGACGGCGCATATCCAGTCCTGCGTCTTCCTCATTGTTACGAACTGGTTTGACGGCATCGTCGTTGACCGGCTGTGGGTAGGCCGCGGCAAGCTTTGGGTTATCAAGGGCATGGAGGGTGTGCCGTATGTCAAGACGTGGAAGCTCGTGCTCACGAAGCGCGCCATCGCTACGGTGCTGTACCTCATCATCGCGCTCGCGGCAGCCGGTATCGTTGTGCTGCTCGGCAAACTCTGAAAGCATAAAAAATCTCCGTCCGTTGGTCTGTGACCCACGGACGGAGATTTTTGACGCCCCTACTAGGAGAGCTGTCGGCCAGTGGCCGGCTGAGGGGTTGCCAGAGTATAAAGAAAGAGCAATAAATATCGCCACGCGTCTCGCGGGGCATAAAAACCCCTCGCCGACCGGCGAGGGGTTCTACGTCATATCAGCAGAGCTGGCTGCCGGCGGGGACGGAGTCGTCCAGTATCACGAGATGCAGTTCCTCTTTGCCCTCGACCTCGCGGACGGCAGAGAGCAGCATGCCGTTGGACATCTGCCCCATCATCTTACGCGGGGGGAGATTGAGAATGGCGACGACGGTCTTGCCGACGAGCGTTTCCGGCTCATAGAACTTGTGGATGCCGGAGAGGATCTGGCGCGGAGTGCCGCTGCCGTCATCCAGCGTGAACTTCAGCAGCTTGTCGGACTTCTTGACGGCCTCGCAGGCGAGAACCTTGCACACGCGCATATCGCACTTTGCAAACTCATCGATCGTCACGTCGGGCAGGACGGGCGGGCACTTGACCTCGGGCTGTTTCTTCTCGGCGTGCAGCTTTTCAAGCTCCTCGAGCGACTTGGCCATGTCGATGCGCGGGAACAGCGTCTCGCCCTTGTGGACGGAGACGGTCGCGGGCAGGGCACCGTATACGCAGACGTTCTCCCACGCGGTGCTGTTCTCGTCCGCGCCGATCTGCGCGAAGGCTTTTTCGCAGCTTGCGGGGATGAAGGGCTTGAGCATGATGAGCGACACGCGCAGCGCCTCGAGCAGGTTATACATGACGGTCGCAAGTCTTGCGCGCTTGCTCTCGTCGCGGGCGAGCACCCAGGGAGTGCTCTCGTCGATGTACTTGTTCGCGCGCTGGATGAGCTTGAACGCCTCTTCAAGCGCGAGGTGGAGCTGGAACGCGTCCATCTGTGCGGCGTATTTCGCGCCGGTGGTCTTTATCATGGAGACGAGCTCGTCGTCAAGCGCATCGGCCTCGCGCTCTGCGGGCAGAGTGCCGCCGAAGTACTTCTCGACCATGGCGGTGGTGCGGGAGACGAGGTTGCCGAGGTCGTTTGCAAGGTCGGTGTTGATGGTGCTGATGAGCAGCTCGTTGGAGAAGTTGCCGTCGGAGCCGAAGGGGAAGGTGCGCAGCAGGAAGAAGCGCAGCGCGTCCACGCCGAACATATCCGCCAGCAGGTAGGGGTCAACGACGTTGCCCTTGGATTTGGACATCTTGCCGCCGTCGATAACGAGCCAGCCGTGGCCGTATACCTTCTTCGGCAGCGGCATCTCCATGCTCATGAGCATGGCAGGCCAGATTATCGAGTGGAAGCGGACTATCTCCTTGCCGACGATGTGCACGTCGGCAGGCCAGTACTTGTCGTAATCGTTGTACTTATCGTTCATGAAGCCGAGCGCGGTGCAGTAGTTGAACAGCGCGTCGACCCAGACGTACACGACGTGGCCCGGGTCAAAGTCCACGGGGATACCCCATGTGAAGCTGGTGCGGGAGACGCAGAGGTCTTCAAGGCCGGGCTTGATGAAGTTGTTAATCATCTCGTTGACGCGGGACGCAGGCTCAAGGAAAGTGCCGCTCTCGAGCAGCTCCTGCACGGGCTTTGCGTACTTGGAGAGGCGGAAGAAGTAGGCTTCCTCCTCGGCGTCGTGCACCTCGCGGCCGCAGTCGGGGCATTTGCCGTCGACAAGCTGGCTCTCGGTCCAGAAGCTCTCACAGGGGGTGCAGTATTTGCCCTTGTAGGATCCTTTGTAGATGTCGCCCTTGTCGTACATCTTCTTGAAGATGCGCTGCACGGCCTCGACATGATAGTCGTCGGTGGTGCGGATGAAGCGGTCGTTCGAGATGTTCATCAGCTTCCAAAGGTCGAGGATGCCGCCCTCGCCGGTGACGATCTTGTCCACGAACTGCTGCGGGGTGACGCCTGCGGCCTTGGCCTTCTCTTCGATCTTCTGGCCGTGCTCGTCGGTACCGGTGAGGAACATCACGTCATAACCGCACATGCGCTTGTAGCGCGCGATGGCGTCGGTCGCCACGGTGCAGTAGGTGTGGCCTATGTGCAGCTTGTCGGAGGGGTAATAGATCGGTGTTGTGATATAAAATGTTTCCTTTTTCATGGCTCTTCTCTCCTGTATTTATATGACGTGTATTCTCAGCCGTTGCCGTCGCCCTCGACGATTATTATCGTCGGGTCTGGCGAAGGCTCGGTCGGCTTGGGAGGCTCGGTGGAAGGCTCGGTGCTCGGATCGGTCGAGCCGGAGTCGGACGGGCTGGGGGATTCGCTGGAATCGGGCCACTTGATCTCGTTCTCGTGCAGATCGTAGCTGCTGGAGGCCTCGAACACGCGGTCGATGAGATTGCCGTCCTTGTCGTAGATATTGCGGTAGGAGACGGCGCTGTAGCCGATGACGACGTCGGGATAGGTCGAGTCGTAGCGGTAGCCGTAGCCGGAGGTCAGCTCAACGTAGCTGCCGTCAACGTCGGTGCCCCAGATCTCAACGGTGATGGAGTTGTCGGAATCGTTGCAGTAGGCGACAATCTTGACGGGGTAGTCGCGGTCGTTGCGGAACTTGTAGTCCGGCCCCGGCCAGCTGACCGTAGCGTCAAGGCCGTAGGGCAGGTAGTTGACGACGAACATATGGCAGGTGCGCTCAACTGTCGTCATCTGGGCGAGCATCGCCGCGCAGTATATCGTGGAGGATACCTGGCAGATGCCGCCGCCGACCTCCTGCACGACCTTACCGTCGGTATATGCGGCCGCAGCCTTGAATCCGGCCTCGGTGGTGCGCTGGCCGATGGTGCCGTTGAAGGAGAACTCCTCGCCGGGGTTGAGCACAAGGCCGTTGAGCTTCGCGGCGCAGAGCTTGATATTGTTGATGCGCGCGTCGGAGCTGTAGGTGTAGAGCGTGGTCTGCGAGCCGAGCTTATCGCGGAACAGCGAAGCGACGAGCTGCTCCTCGGTCATCTCCGGCATGTCTATCTTGACGGGGATGCGGACTTCCTCCAGCAGCCCCGCGGCGTTCCAGAGCTTCTCGGCCTCGGAGGCGTCAAACGCGAAGCCCTTGACGTCGGGGACGATCTCACCGGTCTCCTTGTCATAGTAGGCGTCCTGCGGCTCGCGCATGAGCTCGGTGTGCAGCGCCTCAAAGTCGGGCGCCTTGACGTCCTGCGCGGGAAGCGTGTAGCTCACGCTGCTCTCCAGAGCCTTGAGTCCCTCGACGGCCTTGTTGTACACGGCCTCCGCGTCGAGCGTTATCTGACCCGCGCCCTTGATGTACACCATCTCGGAGGCGGCCTCGTCAACGGTGTAGCTGCCGTCGCCGATGTGCTTGTCAAAACGCTCCAGCGCGCGGGTGACGAGCGTCATGATATAGTCGCGGTTGAGCGACTTGTCGCCCGCGGTGATATCCACGGGCGTCATAAGGCTGGAGATATAGGTTCTGAGGTTGTCGAACTTGCTGCTGCCGTGGCCGTAGCGGTATGCCGCGGCGGCGGCACTCTCAGCGGTCAGTACCGCGCCGGAGCGGATATAGTCGATGCGGAAGCTCTGCCCGGCGGGGAGCTGGACGGTCATCGTTCCGCTGACGGACTTGTCCCACTGCTGCCCCTTCAGGAGCTCAAGCGTCTCCTTCTCGGTCAGTCCGCCGACGTTCGTGCTGCCGACGTAGACGCCCGGCAGGTTCGTATCGCTGGCGGTGACGGAATTTGCCCACAGGATAAGCCCGACGGCGATGGCCGCGAGCAGAACGGAGATGACCACAAGGGTGATGATAAGCCCCTTGTGCGACTTCTTCGGCTTGCGCGGACGCTGCGGCTTTTCGGCCTTAGCGTCGGTCTCCGCGGGCTTTGCCGCGGCTCTCTTCTTGGGAGCGGCGGGCGCGCCGTCATGGCGGGAGCGGGCGGCGCGGCTTGGCGCCTTCGGCGC
>OLSK01000856.1_pt1 | contig 24989 bp, 24 predicted proteins | sample 1672781 | NCBI WGS metagenome assembly OLSK01 (sample SAMEA3136723, study PRJEB25190) | human gut metagenome | biome: human gut; feature: human-associated habitat; material: faeces | place: Austria | collected 2013 | reverse complement strand
TTCGTTGGGCTTTGATTTGAATTATAGAAGGGCGGCAGCCCGTCTGCGTCTCAAAGAACAAAAATAACCCGAAAATCCATCCCTGTCAAAACCGTGTTTGCCCCTGTCAACTGATACTATATAGCGTCGATATAGCTGCACGCGGCGAGGGCGGCGACGGAACCGTCGGCGCAGGCGGTGGTGAGCTGGCGCACGGATTTGCGGCGGCAGTCACCCGCGACAAACACGCCGGGCGTCCTGGTGCGGCAATCCTCGCCGGAGGCGGCGTAGCCCGCGGCGTCAAGCTCCATGAAGTCGGAGAAAATGGCGTTATCCGGCTCATGCCCGACGGCGACGAACAGCCCGTCAAGGCTTATCTCGCGCCGCCCGCCGGGATGGCGCACGGCGATGCCGCGCAGCTCCGTATCGCCAAGCAGCTCTTCGACCGTGGAGTCGAGGATGAACTCGACGTTATCCTTGGCTTCGAGCGCCTTTACGAGCTTTTCTTCGCCGCGGAAGCTGCCGCGGCGGTGGATAAGATAGACCTTGCGGCAGGTCTCGCTCAGGAGCATAGCGTCCTGAAGCGCGCTGTTGCCGCCGCCGTTGACAGCCACGTCGCGCCCCTTGTAGAATGCGCCGTCGCACACCGCGCAGAAGCCGACGCCGTTCCCGACCAGCTCCTCCTCATGCTCAAGCCCGAGCATTCTGGGCTTCGCGCCGGTTGCGATGATGAGAGCCTTCGCCTCAAACTCCACGCCGGACTCGCAACGCACGAGCTTGCTGCTGCCGCGATCCTCGACGGATACGACCTCCTCCAGCTCGACCTCCGCGCCCTGCTCCATGGCCTGCTCAAGCAGCCTGTCGCCAAGCTCGGTGCCGCTTATGGAGACGACGGTCGGGAAATTTTCAACTTTCGGCGACCACGTGATCTGCCCGCCGAACGCGGCCTTCTCTATCACCAGCACCGTTTTTCCGGCGCGGCAGGCGTATGTTGCCGCGGTAAGCCCCGCAGGGCCGCCGCCAACTATAATTATATCGTACATAGCTATAACTCCTGTATGCAATGAATACGCCCCGGCGAACCGGGGCGTATTCTGTTTTAGATCAGGTCACTGTGCGAGGAACTGCTTTATCGCGGGAGCACCGGCGTACTTCTCAAAGTCGGTGCCGTTGGTGACGACGAGGGTCGGCGCCTGTTTGACTCCGTAGCTCAGCGCCAGCTCTGCGTTCTCATCGGCCATCAGCTTCTCATACTTGAAGCCGGCCTTATCGAGATACGAGCAGGCGATGCGGCAGTTGGGGCAGGTGGGAGTGGCGAAAAGGATCGCTCTCGCGCCGCCGTGGGACTCATCATGATGCTCCTCGGCCTTCGGCGCGTCATGCTCGATGGGGCCGTTGTGGGTGAGCTTGGAGGTGCCGATGTTGTACTCGCGGCGCTCCTTGTACTCCTGCGTCTTGCCTGCGTTCCAGTTCTGGACGGGGCGGTAGTAGCCGGTGATGCGGCTGTAGACCTCGGCGTCCTCACCGCAGTGGGGGCACTTGAACTGCTCGCCGCTCAGATAGCCGTGATTCTTGCAGACAGAATAGGTCGGGGAGAGGGTGTAGTACGGGAGCTTGTAGTTCTCAGCGATCTTGCGGACAAGATTTGCTGCGGCCTCCCAGCTCGGCAGCTTCTCGCCGAGGAAGGCGTGGAACACGGTGCCGGAGGTGTAGCGGGTCTGGAGATCGTCCTGAATGTCGAGCGCGGCGAAAATATCGTCCGTGTAGCCGACAGGCAGGTGAGAGCTGTTGGTGTAGTACGGGGTTCCGCCCGGCTCGGCCGCGGTGATGATGTCGGGGTAAAGCTCGACGTCGTGCTTGGCGAGACGGTAGGAGGTGGACTCGGCGGGGGTAGCTTCGAGGTTATACAGGTCGCCGTACTGTTCCTGATAATCGCTCAGGCGCTCGCGCATATGGTCGAGAACCTGCTTGGTGAACTCCTGACACTCGGGATGGGTCATATCCTTGCGGATCCACTTGGCGTTGAGACCGGCTTCGTTCATGCCGACAAGGCCGATAGTGGAGAAGTGGTTATCAAAGGTGCCAAGGTAGTACTTGGTGTATGGGTAAAGGCCTGCGTCAAGGAGCTTGGTGATGACGGTGCGTTTGATCTTGAGGGAGCGGGCGGAGAGATCCATCATCTTGTCGAGACGGGCGTAGAAGTCCTTCTCGTCCTTCGAGAGATATGCCAGACGCGGCATGTTGATGGTCACGACGCCGACGGAACCGGTGCTCTCGCCGGAGCCGAAGTAGCCGCCGGACTTCTTGCGCAGCTCACGCAGGTCGAGACGGAGACGGCAGCACATCGAGCGCACATCGCTCGGCTCCATGTCGGAGTTGATGTAGTTGGAGAAGTAGGGAGTACCATACTTCGCGGTCATCTCGAAGAGCAGCTTGTTGTTTTCGGTGGGCGACCAGTCGAAGTCGCGGGTGATGGAGTAGGTCGGGATCGGGTACTGGAAGCCGCGGCCGTTCGCGTCGCCCTCGATCATTATCTCGATGAAGGCCTTGTTGACCATGTCCATTTCCTTCTTGCAGTCGCCGTAGGTGAAGTCCATCTCCTTGCCGCCGACTATCGCGGGCTGATCCTTGAGGTCAGCGGGGACGGTCCAGTCGAGGGTGATGTTGGAGAACGGAGCCTGAGTGCCCCAGCGGGACGGGGTGTTCACGCCGAAGATGAAGGACTGGATGCACTGCTTGACTTCCTTCTGGGTCAGGTTATCGACGCGGACGAAGGGAGCGAGATAGGTGTCGAACGAAGAGAACGCCTGCGCGCCTGCCCACTCGTTCTGCATGATGCCGAGGAAGTTGACCATCTGGTTGCAGAGGGTGGAAAGATGGCTCGCGGGGGAGGAGTTGATCTTGCCGGGGATGCCGAGACCCTGCTGGATCAGCTGCTTGAGACTCCAGCCGGCGCAGTAGCCGGTGAGCATGCTCAGGTCGTGCAGGTGAATGTCACAGTTGCGGTGCGCGTCGGCGATCTCCTGATCGTAGACCTCGCTGAGCCAGTAGTTGGCGGTGATGGCGCCGGAGTTGGAGAGGATAAGTCCGCCGACGGAGTAGGTGACGGTGGAGTTCTCCTTGACGCGCCAGTCGAGAGCGCCGAGGTACTTGTCCACGGTGTCCTTGTAGTCAAGGTAGGTGGACTTCATGTTGCGCAGCTTCTCGCGCTGCTTACGGTAGAGTATGTAAGACTTCGCAACCGCCTCGTAGCCGCCGCGGGAGAGCACTGCTTCGACGCTGTCCTGCACGTCCTCGACCGCGACAAGGCCGTCCTTTATCTTGGGCAGAAAGTCCGCGGAGACCTTCAGCGCCAGAAAATCAATAATGCTGTCGTTGTAGTCGGTGCCTGTGGCATCGAACGCCTTTTTGATGGCGGCGGCTATCTTATTGATGTCAAAATCAACTATCTTTCCGTCACGCTTGATTACCTGATACATATCTTATCCTCCTATACTTTGTATCTTTAAACTCCCCGTACCTGCACCGACGGCACATACTGCGCCGCGGCCTCGGCAAGAGAGTGCATTTCCTTCTCGTCATACGCGCTCAGGCCGTCTATCGCAATGATCTGGCCGGAGTCTTTGAATTGCTGGAGATAATATTCCTTCGCACCTGCTATCCACTGCGCCGCGCCTACGATACTCTCGCGCGTGTGCAGCCCGCGGACGACGGTCGTGCGGAATTCGTAATCCACAGTCCCGCCCAGCAGGAAGTCTTTCGAGCGTTCTATTGCGCCGAGGTCGAGCGTATCAAGCCCGACGGTCTTTGCGTAAAGCTCCGGAGCGTTCTTGATGTCCATCGCCACTCGGTCGACAAGTCCTGCGCTGACGACGTCCTTCAGCCGCTCAGGGAAGGTGCCGTTCGTGTCGAGCTTTATCATAAAGCCCAGCGCGCGAACCTTTTCGAGAAACGACGGAAGATCCTTGTGCAGCAGCGGCTCGCCGCCGGTTATCGCAACGCCGTCCAGCACGCCCTGACGCTTCCTCAGAAAGCTCAGCACCTGCTCTTCGTCCGTGTCCTGCCCGACAAGCTCCGGCAGCACGAGAGGGGCGTTGTGGCAGAAGGGGCAGCGGAGATTGCAGCCCGGCGTGAACACGGTACATGCGACCTTGCCGGGGTAATCCAGCAGTGTGAGCTTTTGCAGTCCGGATATGAGCATAACGCGGCCTCCCTTCGCCCAATTCTTATGTCCATGCAGTATAATACAGTCATATGCTGCTCTTGTCAAGAGTAAATCACAAGATATTGAAACTTTAACCGGCCTGTAACCGAATTGACCACAAAATATAGTGCCGAGAAGCGGCTGACCCGCCTCCCGGCACCGAGGGCTATTTTATATCAAGCTTCAAGGATTTTCAAGAGGAAAAACACTTGCGGCGCATTTTTTGTCAATGCTGCACATTTTTTGCCTGTTCCAATTTACGTTCGCGGCGATTTCTGACATCATCGCCCATAGGCTTGATGTCGCCCGCCTTTTGCAGCGCCCACTTTGTAAGCATCGGGCCGACAAGCTCATAAATGAGCACGGCGAACAGCACGATATTTCGTATCAGCGCGCCGTCCTCAGGCAGGGAGGACGCCGTGACACACATGCCCAGCGCGACGCCGGCCTGCGGCAGCAGCGTGATGCCGAGGTATTCGACGATGTTCTTATCGCAGCGCATGAGCTTTGAGGATTCGCGCGCGCCGATATACTTACCGGCAGAGCGGGCAAGCATATAGATTATGCCGACGAGCACCGAGGCAAGCTCCTTGAATACGCCCAGCTCCAGCTCTGCGCCGGAGATGACGAAGAACAGCACCATGAGAGGGCCTGTCCAGCGGTCGGAGTTCTCCATGATCTCTTCGGAGAGCGGGCAGAGGTTGCAGAACACGCTGCCGAGCATCATGCACACCAGCAGCGACGAGAAGCCCAGAGTCACGGGGCCGATCTTCACGCTTATCATCGACAGCGCGACCGTCAGGAACACAAAGCTTATGGTTATGGCAAGGCGGTTTGTGTTGGAGTTAAAGAGCTTTTCAATCTGGGTCATAACCCAGCCCGCGACTGCGCCGAGGAGCAGGGAGGCGGTAATCTCGATTATCGGGTTTGCGACGATGGTGTAGAGGTCGACAACGCCGCTGCTCAGCGCCTTGGCGATGCCGAAGGACACTGCGAACAGCACGAGGCCGACCGCGTCGTCCAGCGCGACTATCGGCAGCAGAAGGTCAGTGAGCGGCCCCTTGGCCTTGTACTGGCGCACGACCATGAGCGTCGCGGCCGGAGCAGTCGCGGCGGCGATGGCGCCGAGGGTTATCGCGGCGGGGATGGTCAGTACATCGGGGCGGATAAAGTGGAATATCACAAGCGCGATATCGACCAGCACCGTCGCGGTCACGGCCTGAAGAATGCCGATGACAAGCGCCTGCTTGCCGGTCTCCTTGAGCTGCGACAGGCGGAACTCGTTGCCTATTGAGAAGGCGATGAAGCCGAGCGCGACGTCGGATATAAGCCCGACACCCTCAAGCTCCTCGTAGCTTTCAAAGCCGATGCCGGGTATGCCCAGCGCACCGATGAAGCAGGGGCCTATAAGCACACCCGCGATAAGATATGCCGTCACGTCGGGCAGATGTGATTTTTTCAGAAGCCGGGTCATCATAAGTCCGGCGAACATTGCTATGGCAAGGGATAATAATGCTTTCATATATCTCATCTCCAAACTGCGATATTGTACAGCATCCGCGGGCATTTTTCAATAATAAACAGGCAGGAAATTTCTCGTTTTCCTGCCTGTTTTTTTGTGTAAAAGTTATATCCGTACCGGCGTTACCAGCGGTAACCGCAGTTGAAGCAGCGGTAGGACTTGCCGAGAGACGGACTGTTGAGTCCACCGCCGACCACAGTACCCAGACCGGTGGAATCCATCCATCTTTCCGCTTCACCTATTGGCGCAACTCTCTCCGAGCCGCAGGTGGGGCATTTTGGCTTGTGCTTTGCGCGGTAGTCCATCTCGGCTTGCACCTCGCGTATTTTCCGGTCTATGAGTTGGCGTTCATGTCCAAGCCTGAGTTCGCGCTCGTACAACGCACTCCCTCTTCTCTCAGCAAATTCTTTTGCTTTCTTCTCTTTGTAGGCTTCAAAATCGATACAAGCCAGATAGTAATCGGTTTTGTCCTCCTCAGTTGCGGGGGAAGTTGCCAATTTAATACTAAGAACTCCGGAAAAGCCTATCATACCGCCAAGAACTATGGGCATAAAGCTGCCGGCGTCTAAGAGATCGCTTAAGGGAGCTCTTAAGAGAATACAAGCTATTGCTATAATTATGGCAACGATGCCGAAGGCTATTCCACCGACAGATACCTTATCCGGATCCTTTGGCATAGTTATATTTGCTTTGAAGGATTCAACTGACTTCTCCAAATCAGCGCGCGCCTGCTTGATCTGCTCCGGCAGCGCGGCTTTCATACGGTTGAGTTCTTCGAGTGAATTCGGGAGATTTTCATATTTCATATCTGTACCTCATCCTTTCTGCGTTTTTTCCTGCTCGGCTTAGGGCATTTTGCGTCCTTTGGAATGTGCCAAGGGCTGCCTTTGGCGTCATGCGTTGCCCCCGGAATTAAATCCTCCCGACACCATTTACTGATAAGAGACTGACTTACGCCCCATCTTTCCGATGCTTCTTTGGTTCCCATTGAATCTGCCATATTTACACCTTCTCTGTATTATAAAATAATATCAAATAAGCAATCATATTGTAGTATATTACGCAAGCGTTTGTCAACCTATAATTTACATAGATTGCGAGGTGTTTTTATGGGTAAGGAGCCTTTGGTCATTAAAAAACGCGGCGAGGACGGAAACAAGATAATCACGGTGCGCATAAAAGAGGATATTCTGAAGGAGCTGGACAGGATAGCGGGAGAGAGTAATTACTCCCGCAACGAGATTATAAATATCATTCTGGACTATGGCGTACACAATATTGAGATACAGTAACCGCATCTTGTACCACTGAGGGTACAGGACGCAAAAAGCGCGTGATTGCAAAAATCACGCGCTTTTTATACTATATTATAATGTAGGACTCAGCCCTTATGCGGCCTTCTTGCTCTCGACACTGCGGATGACGAACAGCGTCGCTATCGTGAGCACCGCGCCGACGGCGATGCAGATGAGGGCGTTCTGGACAAAACCGGCGACGACGTAGGTCACGAAGCTGACTGCCGCGACGGTGATGACGTAGGGAAGCTGAGTGGAGACATGCGTGAGGTGATCGACCTGCGCACCGGCAGAGGCCATGATGGTCGTGTCGGAAATGGGGGAGCAGTGGTCGCCGCAGACAGCGCCCGCGCAGCAGGCGGAGATGCCGATTATCAGCAGCTCGCTGGAGGTGGGGAAGATCGCGGTCGTGATGGGGATGAGGATGCCGAAGGTGCCCCAAGAGGTGCCGGATGCGAAGGCGAGGATGCAGGCCACGACGAAGATGACCGCGGGCAGCAGGCTGTAAAGTCCGCTGGAAGCGCCGTACATGAGGTCACGGACGAATTCCGCCGCGCCGAGATTGCTGGTCATGGTCTTGAGGGAGACTGCGAGTGTCAGAATGATGATCGGGGGAACCATGGCGATGAAGCCCTTGGGGACGCAGGACATCGCGTCCTTGAAGCTGATGACACCGCGCGCGACAAGGTAGATAACGATGAGAACGAGGGAGATTATGCCGCCCCAGGGAAGGCCGACAAAGGCGTCGGTGTTGCCGAAGGCGCCGATGAAGTCGCCCGCAAATTCGGTGCTGCCGGAGGGATCTGCGCCGAAAAAGCCGCCTACATAGAGCATGCCTATGGTGCAGGTGATTATCAGGACGAGCACGGGGAGCACGAGGTCGATAACGCGGCCCTTGGGGTTTGCGGCTTCATCCTCGCTGCCGGCAAGGCCGCCGAGATTGCCGTTGAGTTGGGCGCTCATCTCGTGGATGCGCATGGGGCCGTAGTCGAACTTCATGCAGGCCAAGGCCACGATGAACACGAGAGTCAGCAGAGAGTAGAAGTTATAGGGTATCGCCTTGATGAACAGCTCGATGCCGCTGTAGCCCGCGTTGAGGTCTGCCGCGACGCCGGAGACGGCGGCTGCCCAAGAGGAGATCGGGGCTATCATGCAGACGGGCGCGGCGGTCGCGTCGATGAGATATGCGAGCTTGGCGCGGGAGACGCGGTGTCCATCAGTCACCGGCCGCATGACCGAGCCGACGGTCAGGCAGTTGAAATAGTCGTCAATGAAGATCAGAACGCCGAGGACGAAGGTCGCGAGTATTGCGCCGACGCGGGTCTTGATGTGGGTCTCTGCCCAGCGGCCGAACGCCGCCGAGCCGCCGGACATATTGACCAGCGCCACGATTATGCCGAGCAGGACGAGGAAGAGGAAGATGCCCGCGTTTTCCGCGATGGCGGCGATGAAGCCGTCGTTCAGTGCGGTGTTGAGCGTGCCGACGGGGGAGAAGCCAGCGCAGAACATCGCGCCGATGAGGACGCCGATGAACAGCGAGGAGTATGCTTCCTTGGTGATGAGTGCGAGGACGATTGCGATGATTGGCGGCAGAAGCGCCCAGAAGGTTCCGTACATAATATGTACCTCCAAAATAAAAAAATCATGAACAGAGCAGATACTGTTCATGACCTAGATATCACGTGGTACATAGTCCTGACAGCTCTCCGCTTACGCGACAGTCCGGCGGATATTCTCCGACGACCCAGGTATATCCGTTCGGGAACCGGATACCCTTCGGCGGCGACCCCTTTCGCTCCACGCTTCCCTGCGTTTTTCCGGAGTTACTCTTGATAACCGCGCCTCTATCATACTTTGTTCAGTTGAGCTTATTATAGCCGCCGAATCCGTTTTGTCAACAGGGAATATTCATTTTCGTGATTTTTCCCGTTTAATTAACTGCAATAAAGTGATATTATATACATATAATACAATCAAGAGGATGTTTAAATGGCCAAACTCTTTGATTTTACGATAAAAAACGGCGCCGCGGGGGGATTCGGAATGTTCAGTGCGGCGCATTTCACATGGCTTGCGGCGCTCGTCGCGGCGGGGAGCGGCGTGTGTCTGGCGTATAAAAATGCGGATGAAAATTCACGGCGGGTCATCCGCCGCGCGGCGGCATGGGGCGCGCTTGGGATAGAGCTTCTGCGCGCGGCGCTGCTGTTCGCGGCGGGGGAATATAGCCTCGGCCGCCTGCCGCTGCATCTTTGCGCGATGGCGGTGTACATCTGCGCGCTCCACGCATGGCGCGGCGGTGCGCTGACGGGGCAGTTCCTGTACGCGTTCTGTATGCCCGGCGCAGTTTTCGCGCTGATCTTTCCCGACTGGGGATATTATCCGGCGCTGCATTTCATGAGCGCGTCGTCATTCGTGATACACGGGCTGATCGTGACCTACGTCGTGATGCAGGTCGCGGCGCGGGACATCGTCCCCGACGTGAAGAAATGCCCGCAGTGCCTTGGCCTGATGCTGGAGCTCGCGCTGCCGGTGTATATTTTTGACCGCATCACGGGGACGAATTACATGTTTCTCAACTGGCCGTCGCCCGGTTCGCCGCTGGAATGGTTTGCATTTCTGGGGAGTCCCGGCTTCGTGCTGGGCTATCTGCCGATCCTCGCCGCCGTTTGGGCAGTGATGTATTATCCGTTCCGCCGGACGGGGGAAAATAAAAAGCAATAATTAATAAAAGCAATAACAAACCGTCCCTCGTTTGAGGGACGGTTTGTTATTGGATGCTCTATTCAGGGCACAGCTTCGGTGCTCATAAGGAGTAAGAGAGTTTGTGAGTTTGTGAGTTTGTAGAAGTATAAGCCCCGGACTCATGCCCTGAATACAGCACCCAATTCCATACAATGTATATGAAGATATTTACAAATCGCCGTAATGCGCGTATAATAAACTAGTTTTTACAGTTCGCGTTATATTTCCTGTGCTCCGCCTCAAATACAAGCATATTATACCAGATTTTTCTCCGTGTGACACACCATATGTCAAATACGCAGATTTTTATGTCAAAATAGCATGTAAATATATGAGGTATGACATAACATGATCTCTTTACCGACTATCATCTCGAACTACATACAGTTTAACTTCTGGGGCATCGCGATGAACATCCTGCTCACGCGGCGATACAGCAGGCTCAAGACCTTCCTGCTGCTCCAGCTCATCATACTCGGCATGATATTTTTCCCGTATATCCTGCCGTACCTCTCCATATGGCGCGCCATGATCGGGCTGATAACATGGGCGGCGCCGCTGGTGCTGTACAGCGACAAAATACGAAAGAAGCTGGTCGTTTTCGCACTGTGCACGGTCACGACGATGTTCGTGGAACTGTGGGTGGCGGTGCTGCTGCCGCCTGAGGTCGTAGCCGCAGGTGTCTCCGCGCAGACCACCGAGCTGCAGTGCGGCATTTACGCGGTCTATGACGCGAGCACTGCGCTTCTGCTCGCGGTGGGTACGCTGTTTCTCAAGCGCTTCGATCTTAAAAATGAGCAGTACCTCACGCTGCGGCACTGGCTGGGCTTCAGCCTGTTCCCGATAAGCCAGTACGTCCTGCTCTGCGGCTGGTTTTCCGAGCTGGCGCTGGAGGATTTCTCACTGAGCAAGCTCATTTTCATGGTGATCGCCGAGCTTATATGCATGGTCTCCGACGCGGTGCTGTATATGAGCATGGTCAGCATTGCGCGGCGTTCCAGACTCGCGGCCGAAAACGAGCTGCTGAAAAAGCAGATTGACGCGCAGAAGGCGCACTACGCCGCTCTGACGGATCAGTATGAGGATATCCGCCGCATGCGGCACGATATCGCAAACCATATGTACACGATAAATCTTCTCCTGAAGGATGGCCGCACCGAGGAGGCGGCGGCCTACGCCAAGGAGCTTAACGAAAAGACCGAATTCCAGCCAATGCTCGGCCAGTGCCGCAACCCGATCACGGACGCATTCCTGTATTCCCGCTCGAAGGAGCTGGAGGCACAGGGCGTGGATGTCAATATGAATGTAAACGTGCCGCGCATACCCAAGGTGAGCAACATATATATGGTGAGCGCACTCGGGAATCTGCTGGATAACGCGGCCGAGGCCGCTCTCAAATGCGAAAAGCCGTGGATAAAGCTGAACGCCTATTCCTCGAAGGGCTATCTCATCATAGAGGTCACGAATCCGACCCTGCCGAACGCGTCCAAGCCGCGCCGGATTCCGGAGCTGCCGCGTGGAGTCGGCTCGCATATTCTGACCGAGATCGCGGAAGCCTACGAGGGGCAGTATACCTGCTGCGAGGAGAACGGCGTTTTCCACGCCACGCTCACTCTGAAGGAGGACAACTGCGATGCTTTGCATAGCGATATGTGACGATGAACGCATACAACGCCGGCACACGGCGGAGCTGATAGACAGCGCGCTCGCCGCGCGCAGCGCGGATATCAGCTGCTTTGACAGCTCCGAAGCGCTGCTCCAGGCGGTGGTTTCCGGCTACGCGCCGGACATCGCGGTGCTGGATATTCAGATGGGCGAGATGGACGGGATCAGTCTCGCAAAGAGGCTCAATGCACTCACTCCGTCCTGCCGCATAATTTTTGTCACGTCGTACCTAGCATTTGCGACCGAAGTCTACAGCACGGAGCACGTCTATTTCATCCTGAAAAGCCAGATCGACGAGCGCATCGGAAGCGCACTGGAGAAGGCCGTGTCGGCGATCGACGCGGATTGCGGCAGCGGCGCGATGCTGCCGGTCAAGGTTCGCGGCGGCACGGAGCTGATACCGGTGAAGGACGTCAAATACGTGGAGCGGCTGAGCCGTAAGACGCATGTTGTTGCCGCGGGCTCGGAGCTGTGGAGCGCGCATGCTCCGGCGGAGCTGCTGAGCGGGCATGAGGAGCGGTTTATCCGATGTCATCAGAGCATATGGGTCAATCCGCAGTGGGTCTCCGCCATGAAGAGCGACGAATTCCTGCTCAAGGACGGGGCGAGCCTGCCGATAAGCCGCGGCTACAAGCAGTCCGCGCGGGACGCGTTCTTCGCATCGCTCCGCCGTCCGGAGGACGCACTATGATAAAGCAGCGCGGCAAAGTGTTGACAAGTCCGGCGGCGCACCGTATAATTGAACGAAGAAGAATTCACGGCAGGAAGATGAATTTTCCTGCCGTTGATTTTATAATTTACGTTACGGGAAACTGCCAACAGGAGGGATATTGTGAACCGTGTTTTGAATTTTTCCGCGGGGCCGTCGATGCTGCCGCTTGAGGTGCTCGAGGAGGCGCAGCGCGATCTGGTAGATTATAAGGGCTGCGGCAGCAGCGTCATGGAGATGAGCCACCGCTCCAAGTATTTCGCGCCGATAATCGCGGACGCGGAGGCTTCTCTGCGCCGTATTATGAATATAAGCGACGATTACTATGTGCTCTTTTTGCAGGGCGGCGCGTCGCTCCAATTCTCGATGATACCGATGAACCTCGCAAAGCGCGGGGAAAAGACGGCATATGTCGTCACGGGGCAGTTTGCGGGCAAAGCGCTTGACGGGGGCGCGCGCTGGTGCGATGCTGTGTGCCTTGCGAACGGCAAGGAAAACGGCTTTACGGCCATCCCGCGCATAAACGCCGCGGATGTGCCGCAGGACGCGCGGTTTCTGCACATAACCGTCAACAACACTATCTACGGCACGATGTGGAGCGAGCTGCCCGAAACGGGAAGCGTCCCCCTCGTGGGCGACCTGTCGTCCGTTGCACTGGGGCGCGAATATGATATAAACCGCTTCGGCCTCGCGTATATGGGCGCGCAGAAGAATATGGGCATCGCCGGTCTCACCGTCGTCATAATCCGCAAGGAGCTTGTGACGAGCGAGCTTGACGAGGTCGTCCCCTCCATGCTGCGCTATGACCTGATGGCGAAAAACGGCTCCATGTACAATACCCCGCCCGCCTTTGCGATATATATGGCCGGACTCATGTTCAACTGGGTCGAGGCGCAGGGCGGCGTCGCGGAGATGGAGCGCCGTAATAAAGAGAAAGCCGCGCTGCTGTATTCCGTGCTGGATGAGTCGAAGCTGTTCGCCCCGCGCGCCGAGAAGGACAGCCGTTCGATAACCAACGTCACCTTTACACTGCCCACGCCTGAGCTGACCGCGGATTTCGTGCGCATGGCCGAGGGGCGCGGGATGATAAACGTCAAGGGACACCGGCTCACCGGAGGCTGCCGCGCCTCGATATATAACGGCATGCCGATGACGGGCGTGGAGAAGCTCGCCGAGTGCATGAGAGACTTTGAGAGGGGACTGCGCGAATGAAGAATCTGAACAAGCTGTTCGCGCCGATCGGGCTGCGCGTTCCGGAAATCCTGCTCCCCGCGCGAGACATTGAGCGCTTCGCGGTTATCGCCTGCGATCAGCATACGGCGGAACCGGAATATTGGGAGGAGACGGAGCGGATCGTCGGCGATGCGCCGTCCGCGCTGCATCTGATGCTGCCGGAGGCGTGGCTCGGCCGCGAGAATGCGGGCGCGGATGTACCAGCGAATATGCGCCGGTACCTTGCCGACGGGAGCCTGCGCAGCATAGGCGAGGGCTTCGTCTATGTGCGCCGCCGGACTTCGGAGGGCATACGCCATGGGCTGCTCGCCGCCGTCGATCTTGAGCAGTATGATTTCAGCCCCACGGCGGATACGCTCATGCGCGCGACCGAGGCCACCGTGCGCGAACGGCTGCCCGCGCGCATTGCGCTGCGGCGCGAAGCCGTGCTGGAAATGCCGCATGTGCTCGTGCTGACGGACGACCGCGAGAATTCCGTGACGGCGCTGCTGGAGCGCGAGCTTGGCAGCCTGCCGAAGCTGTATGATTTCGACCTGATGCAGGGCGGCGGACATATCGAGGGCTATCATGTTCGGGATGAGCGCGTGTGCGCGGCGATAGCCGATGCACTCGGCGCGCTGAACGAGAAGCGCGGCAACGCGCCGCTGTACGCCGTCGGCGACGGGAACCATTCGCTGGCCGCGGCGCGCGAGTGCTGGTATGCCCAGCGCGAAAGCATTCCGGAGACCGAGCGCGAGGGGCATCCGCTGCGCTATGCGCTGGTGGAGCTGGTCAGCATCTATGACGATGGACTGAGCTTCCACCCGATACACCGGCTGCTGTGCAATGTCGATCCGGAGCAGGTGCAGCGCGAGCTGGGCTTCGATGCGGCGAACCCGCCGTCGCTTCAGGAATTACAGCCCAAGCTCGACGAGTGGCTGGCGCGGCATCCGGAGGCGCAGCTGGACTACATACACGGTGCCGAGGAGTGCCGGAAGCTTGGGGACAGGCCGGATAGGCTGAGCATAGTGTTCGGCAGCTTCGACCGCGGCGACTTTTTCGCGACGATACAGCGCGACGGGATATTTGTCCGCAAGAGCTTCTCCATCGGTAGTGCGGACGAAAAGCGGTATTATCTTGAATGCCGCAGGATAAGATAAAGACGCGGCGCTGAAACTGAATAGACGAAGGGCGGCTGTTTCAGACAGCCGCCTTTCGTTATCGTGTGTTTTCCAGGTCACAATTCCATCTTGAAATAATAGCCATATTTTATTATAATCAAGTCAGATCGGCCCGATAAAACACGTAAGGAGTGCTGATATGGGGGCATGGAGCGTCAGCGTAACCGGAAATGATATGGCGCGCGACCTGAAGATGGATTACTCATGCGCCTTCTATCGCTGGGGAGAAAGCGCCGCAGACAAGATAGACGAATACATCAGAACCAGATTCGACGAGACCGATCCGGAGGAATGGTGCAACTATGTCTACTCCCTCGCGGACTATATGTGGAAAAAGGGCATTCTCACGGACGAGATAAGAGATCGGGCGATACAGCTGATCGACAGCGATTTCGGCCTTGAGATATGGGCGGAGTCAGGGGAGAAGATACTGAACCAGCGGAAGAAAGCGCTTGCGGATTTCCGCGCAATGCTTCTCTCGCCGATGGGGCCGAAGAAGAAAATCAAGCCCGACGTATACACGGACACCATTTTCAACGAAGGGGATATAGTGGCGATACAGCTGAAAACCGCCAATAAATCCATCGCCAAGCACGCCCGCGAATATACGGACATGACGGACGAAGAGTTCCATAGCTACGACGGGAAATATGTCCTGCTGCAAAAGATATCCGACAAATCGTCATGGCAATGCGCCATGGTGCCTGAAATACATGACTGGTGGGCAAACTTCCGGCTGCTCAACGGCATTTACGAAGAGATACCGGACAGCGTCGATACTGACCGGCTCACTGACGCGACCTTTATCGGTCGTCGGGAGCCGGTGTTCACCTGTGAGAGCAGCATGTTTTATTTCAGGAAAAGGCACTACAAGGTGATAGGCAATCAACGCCCGCAAATGGAGAGATACCAGTATTTGCAGAAAAGTGAAGGCAGGCAGATTTTCCTCGGAATAAGCACGGAGTGGCACGATCCGGACTCCTTCTTTGTGGCGGCGATGGATCTGGAGAAAACTGTCCGCCTGTGGGACGGTTCGGTCAGCCGGCTGATGGAGATCGCGCATGACGCGAACCGCTGTGGCGCGTTCAATTACCGTTTGTCGAAAGAAGAAAATGACAGGAATCGGGAGCAGGAGGAGCTTCTGATAGACCAGAAGCTGCGGGAAGCGGCGGACGATCCCAAAACGAAAATTTATATGCTGCACTGGGGTCGTGACTGCGCTTTTGCTTCCGTCAAAGATGGCCGGATAGACAATGTCTATGTCCTGGGCGTTTATCAGAGAAGCGGCGCGGCGACCTGCCTTCTGACCGAAATATCAAAGGCGGCGGGGTCGGGCGCATATATGATCATTCCCGATGTCAGGCGTAAAAAGGAGCTCGAAAAGCTCTGCGGATACGCGGATATTGAGATAAGGTACTGCTGACACATAATAAAACGAGCGGCTCCATAGCGGAGCCGCTTGTTTCTTATATATCGGGATGCCGATCCGAGCCTTACAGGAGCGCTTTGACCTTGGCGGCGATGTTTTCCGCGGTCAGGCCGTATTCCACGAACAGCGCGTCGGGCTTACCGGACTGGCCGAAGCGATCTTCTACGCCGACGCGGTCGAAGCCGGCGCCGGCATGACCGGCCAGAACCTCTGCGACTGCGGAGCCGAGGCCGCCTGTGACGAAGTGTTCCTCGGCGGTGACGATGGCCTTCACCTTGCCGTTGTAGGCGAGGATGGTCTCTTTGTCGATGGGCTTGATGGTGTGGAAATTCACGACCGCTGCGCTGATGCCCTCGGCCTCAAGCAGCTCCGCCGCCTTGATGGCGCGGGTCACCATGAGTCCGGTGGCGAAGATCGCGGCATCACTGCCGTCGCGGATGACGTTGGCCTTGCCGGGGATGAACGGCGTATCCGCGTCGGTCACGGCGTCGGTATTCGGGCGGGACAGGCGCAGATATACGGGGCCGTCTATCTCCACGGCCGCCGCGACGGCCTTTTTGGCTTCCTCGGCGTCACAGGGGACGAACACGGTCATGCCGGGGATGCCGCGCATGAGGCTTATATCCTCAAGCGCCTGATGGGAGCCGCCGTCCTCGCCGACGCTGAGCCCCGCGTGGGTGAACGCGAGCTTGACGTTTGCCTTGGCATAGGCGACGCTGTTGCGTATCTGCTCATATGCGCGGCCTGCGCCGAATATGGCGAAGGTGCTGGCGAAGGGGATATAGCCGGAGAAGGCAAATCCCGCCGCCGCGTCTATCATGTTCGCTTCGGCGATGCCGAAATCATAAAACCTGTCGGGGAAAGCCTTTTTGAAGGTGCTGGTCTTTGTGGAGCCGGAGAGGTCCGCGTCCATAACGACTATGCGCTCGTTGATTTTGCCAAGCTCAGCAAGAGCTTCGCCGTATGCTTCTCTTGTAGATTTAGCCATTTAACGCAGCCTCCAATTCTTTCATGGCCGCCTCGTAGTCGGCGGTCTTTATAGTGGCGCCGTGCCAGCCGGGGTTGTTCTCCATGAAGGACACGCCCTTACCCTTGACGGTTTCGCAGCAGATGAACTTCGGCTTGCCGGGATTGTGCGGCAGGCGAAGCGCCGCAGTGACGGCGTCGATATCGTGCCCGTTCACGGTGACAGTGTCAAAGCCGAAGGCGGCAAACTTCGCGCAGATGTTGCCGAGGGACATGACATCGTCGTTCCTGCCGTCTATCTGCAGGCCGTTATGGTCGAGAATAACGGTGAGGTTATCGAGCTTATAATGGGCGGCGGCCATTGCGGCCTCCCATATCTGACCTTCCTGGCACTCGCCGTCGCCGACCATGGTGTACACCTGATAGCGCTTGCCGCCGTGCTTTGCGGCCATAGCCATGCCTACAGCGATGGACATGCCCTGACCGAGGGAGCCGGTGCAGGCGTCAACGCCGGGGGTCTTGTTCTTGTCGGGGTGCCCCTGCAGGTGGCTTCCGAGCTGGCGCAGGGTCATAAGCTCCTCCTTCGGGAAGAAGCCCTTGTCCGCCAGCACCGCGTAGAGCGCGGGGCAGCAATGACCCTTGCTCAGGACGAAACGGTCACGATCCGGCATCTGCGGATCGGCGGGGTCAACGTTCATCACGTTATAATACAGCGCGACCAGCTCGTCGATGCAGGACAGGGAGCCGCCCGGATGACCGGACTGCGCCTTGTACAGCTCTTCGATAATATCAATTCTGAGCTGAGCCGCTTTCTTCTGAAGCGTCATTCTTTATTCCTCCATTCAGGTTTGTAGCCAATCGAGCGGGAATTCCGTCCCGCAAAACGACGTCTATAAGTATACATTACCGCGAATAGAATTTCAATACATAAAAGTTCTTGAAAAATGTCAATAAATGCTGTTTAATATCAACGGAGTGATTTGATTGAAATACAAAATTATTGCATTTGACCTTGACGGTACGCTTCTGAACGACGTCAAGGAGATACCTGAGGAGAATCTGCGCATGCTGCACCGCGCGGCGGAGTGCGGCGTACAGCTCGTGCCGGCGACTGGGCGGATATATCCCGGCCTGCCGGAGCAGCTGCGCGCGCTGCCGTTCGTGCGCTACTGCATATGCGTGAACGGAGCGCAGGTGTACGACGCATGGGAGAAAAAAGTGATCTGCCGCGCGGAGATACCGGCGGCGCGGGCGATAGAACTGGCGGAATTCATGGACGGCCTGCCCGTGATCTACGACTGCTATCAGGACGACTGGGGCTGGATGAGCGGCAGCATGTACGCGAAGATCGACGAATATATAAGTGACCCCGGCGTCGCACTGCTGACGAAAAAGACCCGCACGGCGGTGGACGACCTGAAAGCGACACTGCGCGAGCGTGGAACGCCTGTGCAGAAAATGCAGATGCATTTCAGCGACCCGGCGCAGCGGCTGCACTGGCTGGCTGAGCTGCCCGCGCTGTGGCCGGACATATCCGTGACCTCGTCGATAAGCAGCAACATAGAGCTGAACAGCCTTGAGGCAAACAAGGGCGCGGCGCTGAAGCAGCTGTGCGGCCTGCTCGGCGTCGGTATAGAGGAGACGCTCACTTTCGGCGACGGGTCGAACGACCTGACGATGCTCTCCGCGGCGGGAACCGGAGCCGCCATGCTCAACGCCTCGGACAAGGTCAAAGCCGCGGCGGACATCGTGACGGAGGCGGACAACAACTGCGCCGGTGTTGCACAGACTGTATACAGGCTCATGCCGGAGATAGGGGGAGCATGCGATGAATGAAGTGATCGCGGTGCGCGTGGTGATAAGCGCGCTGATAGGATATCTGCTCGGCTGCATAAGCCCGTCGTTCCTCATCGGGAAGCGGCGCGGATACGACGTGCGCGAGACCGGGTCGAAGAATGCCGGCGCGTCAAACACGATAATCATGGCGGGGAAGTTTGCCGGAGTGCTGGTCGCGGTGCTGGATATTCTGAAGGCTGCGGCCTCATGGTGGATAGCGGCCGCGCTGTTTCCGGAGCTTGAATTTGCCGGACAGATCGCAGGAGCGGCCTGCGTGCTGGGGCATATGTTCCCCGTGTTCCTGGGCTTCAGGGGCGGAAAGGGCTTCGCCTGCCTCGGCGGGCTGGCGCTTGCCTGCGGCCCCGCTGATGGTACTGCTCGCGGCAATTATCGGCTTTGCGAGCAGCTATATCTGCATCGCGGCGGTGTCGATGTCGGTCGTTTTCCCGCTGTATTATGCGCTGACCACCGGCTCGTGGCTGGGTGCGCTGATATTGCTGCTGCCGTCGCCGTTCATGTTCTATAAGCATAGGGAAAATTTCCAAAGGATCGCGGCGGGGCAGGAGCTGAAGCTCAGCTTCCTGTGGAAAAATGAGAGCGAGATGAACCGCACCGGCCATATAGCCGCCGTCGAAAACGAAGCCGACGACGAGCTGCAGGCGTAAAAATTCGCAGTTTGCTGGCAGAATAAATAAAAAATTCCGTGGATCATTCCACGGAATTTTTTTATCTGAGCCGGTCGAAGCCATCGTCTACAGGGGACTGGACTTTCTGCGGCTTTTTGCCCATGTTCTGAATAATGACCCAGGTGTAGTACATGAACATCAGCGCGGTGGAGATAAAGATGAGCTGCATACCGAAATAGCGCTCATCCGCGATGCACATCACGCACAGCATCGCGCCGATCATTGAGAAGAACAGACTGTGCCACGGTTTGGGCTGGCCGAATACGTATCCGGCGTTATAGAAGAAGCCGATCATTGCGACCGAGACCGCGATGATCTCCACAGCGTAAGCCCAGACGACGCTGTTGATATCGTTGGCCTTGTAGCAGACAACGAGCCAGAGCGCGTACATCAGCACCGGCAGCATGGACAACAGGCACAGCAGGGAGATCTTGGCCTGCGGGTCGCTCACCTTTTTCATGAGCAGCGGGAATGCGACTCCAGAGAGGAGCGCCAGCCCCGCGAGGATGAGCAGAAATACGACCTCTTCGTCGGTCTCGCAGCTCATGGCCAGGACGAGCGCGCCGAGACACATCATCCCGCCGATGACCCAGCGGAGAATGGAGAAGAGCCGTCCGGTGTTGGCCAGCGCCTCATGCGGCGCGGCGGGCAGGACGAACTGCTGTGCTTTCATACGCTTGATGAAGCGATAGAACACTGCGGCCGCCGCGAGGACTATCAGCACCACCGCGACATTCAGCGAGCTGGAGCCGCAAAGCCCGTTATCATCGAACGCGATCTGAAGCTGGAGCCAGCGGATGAAAACACCGAAAGCGCTTGCGCCCAGCACGTAGCAGTCGAGCTTCAGGGCAAGCTGTTTCATTTCGTTGCGCATAAAGAATTACCTGCTTTTATATTATTTTATATAGGGATTTATATAAGGGATTTTATACTCATTCTGCCATTCCGTCAAGCGGAAGATGAGGAGGACAAGATGAAGCGAACGATTTTGCTGTCATATATCGCGCTGGTGATCGCTGTTGTGCTGTCGGCTGCGGCAGGGCGCGGCGCGGAGAGCGCACCGGAGGAGACTGCACCGCCCATGGAAAGTGCTGCACCGGAGACAACGCCGCAGCCCCTGTCCGCGCCGGAGCGGATAAGCCTGCTGACAGAGGACGGCATACTGGAAATGGACATGCAGGAGTATCTGGTCGGCGTTGTCGCGGCGGAGATGCCGGCGGCTTTTCCTGATGAAGCGCTGAAGGCGCAGGCGGTGGCTGCGCGGACATACGCGATGAACTGCGCCGCAGGCAAAAAGCATGGCGATGCGCAGGTGTGCGCCGATTATAAATGCTGTCAGGCGTGGCAGGACGACGCCGCGCTGCGCGAAAAATGGGGCGTGGACTACGACATGTATATAGAAAAAATACGCGCCGCGGTCGCGGCGACGGAGGGGCAGTATCTGAGCTATGACGGGGAGGCGGTGTTCGCGGCGTTCCACTCATCGTCCGCCGGAGCGACCGAGGCCAGCGGCAGCATATGGAGTGAGCGGCCGTATCTCATAAGCGTCAGCAGTCCGGAAACGGAGGAAGACGTGCCTAACTTTGTCAGCCGCGTTGACTGCACGGAGCTTGACTTCCGCGACACGCTTCTCTCCGCGCACCCCGAAGCGGACTTCACCGGCGATGCGTCGGGATGGGTGGGCGAGATCTCACGCGACGAGAGCGGACGCGTGGCAAGCGTCGTTCTGGGCGGCGTCAGCGTATCTGGAACGGAGCTCAGGAGCCTGTTCGCGCTCCGCTCCACGGCATTCGAGCTTGAATATGACGGCGGCTTTCATTTCACCGTCACGGGCTACGGCCACGGCGTTGGAATGAGCCAGTACGGCGCGAAGGTCATGGCCGAGGATGGCGATGACTATCAGGCGATACTGGCTCATTATTATACGGGATGCGAGCTTACAGGCTGAACTTCTTCTCGTAGGTACAGAAGCAGTAGCGTATGCCGTCCTCCTCCTCCCATGGCTCCTGCGAAACGCATTCCCATTCGGGGTTGCGGTCGAGGTTCGGGAAGAAGCTGTCCGACTGCGGCTCGGTGTCTATTTTGGTGACGTATACGCGCTCAAGATAGTTGAAAAACTGCATGTAAACGCTCGCGCCGCCTATGACGAAGCACTGTTCAAAGTCTTCCGCTGCGTCCAGCGCTTCGCCGGTGCTGTGCACGACCAGCGCGCCGTCCACGTTGATGCCCTGGCGGGAGACGACGATGTTGAAGCGGTTTGCCAGGGGCTTGCCGCCCGGAAAATCGGCAAGCGTTTTGCGGCCGACTATGACGGCGGAGCCGTCGGTAAGGCTGCGGAAATGGCGCCTGTCGGCCTTGAGGACGACGGGCTGCGTGCCGCCGTCGCCGATGCCCCAATCGGAATATACTGCAACTATTGCATCCATAATTTTACCTCTGTCCTCACAGTGCTACAGGTATTCTTTCGTCAAAAGGCGTAAACTCGTAATTTTCCATGCGGAAACTGTCGCGCGTGAACTTGTAGAAATCATCAACGCTCGGATCGACGATGAATTTCGGCGCCGGCTTCGGCTCGTTCCGGATTATCCGCTCTATCATCGGCACATGCCGGTCATATATATGTGCGTCGGCGATGACGTGCACAAACTCGCCCGGCTCAAAGCCGGACACCTGCGCCAGCATTATCGTCAGCACGGCGTACTGCACAACGTTCCAGTTGTTCGCGGCGAGCATGTCCTGCGAGCGCTGGTTGAGTATGGCGTTGAGCTTGTTTCCGGTGACGTTGAAGGTCATGGAATACGCGCAGGGGTAGAGAGCCATTTCCGACAGGTCGGCAAAATTATAAATGTTCGTCATGATGCGGCGCGAGGCCGGATTGTGCTTGAGGTCCCACAGCACCTTATCGACCTGATCCATGTCGCCCTCGGGGTAATGGTGCTTTACGCCCAGCTGATAGCCGTAGGCCTTGCCGATGGAGCCGTTCTCGTCCGCCCACGCGTCCCAGACGCGGGTGCGCAGATCGTGCACGTTGTTGCTTTTGGCCTGCCATATCCACAGCAGCTCGTCGATGGCGGACTTCCAATATGTGCGCCGTATGGTGAGTATCGGAAATTCGTTGGACAGATCGTAGCGGTTTACAATGCCAAATTTCTTGACCGTGTGGGCGCTTGCACCGTCCTCCCAGTGCGGGCGGACTTCGCGGTCGGTGTCCCAGACGCCGTTGTCAAGAATGTCCCGGCAGTTCTGGATGAATATCTCGTCTGCTCTGCTCATATCGCACCGCCTTAAAAAAACTAAACTTAATAATAACACATTTGCCGCCGCATGTCTACAGGAACCGCTTCACGTCCATCCGAATACCATGGAGCGAGGAGGTGGTTTATTTGTGAAATTTGCTGTAATTGGAGGAGATCTGCGCTCTGCGCTGCTCTGCTCGATGCTTGCGGGCGACGGACACAGGGTGTACAGCTTCGCGCTTGAGAAGGCGGAGCTGCCGCCGGAGGTGCCGAAGGCCGGCTGCATTCAGGGCTGCACATACGGCGCGGACTGCGTTATACTGCCGTGCCCCGCGGAGAAGGGCGGCTTCCTGTACGCCCCGTTTGCCGCCGAGACCCACCGGATGACCGAGGTGTGCGGCGCGCTCTGGCCGGGGCAGATACTCTGCGCGGGGAAGCTGAGCGACGCCGCCGCGGCATGCGCGATGGAGGCAGGGGCGCAGGTGGAGGACATCATGCTGCGGCAGGATTTCGCCGTGGGCAATGCGGCGATAACCGCCGAGGGGGCGCTCGGCCTGCTCATCTCCGGCAGCGATAAAACGCTCTGGCGGCGAAAAGCCCTCGTCCTCGGCTGGGGGCGCATAGGCTCCATCCTTGCTCAGCGGCTGCGCGCGATGGGAGCGGATGTATACGCCGCGGCCAGAAAGAGCCGTGATCGCGCAATGGCGCGCGCGATGGGCTGCCATGGGCTTGGCTTTGACGAGCTTGAGGGGCGGGTCGCGGACTTCGACTACATAATCAATACGATACCGGCGCGCGTCCTCAGCGACGCCGCGCTCTGCTGCGTCCGCGATGACGCGCTGCTGCTGGAGCTTGCCTCGCAGCCTGGCGGCTTCGACCGGAATCTGGCCGAGAACATCGGGATAAGGACGATCTGCGCGCCGGGGCTGCCCGGAAAGTGTGCGCCCTACGGCGCGGCGGAGCTGATGCGCGAGGCAATATATGACGTTTTGAACGAGCAGGGGGAGTAGCAATGGGTGAGAAGAAAATTGTCGGTCTGGCGCTGTGCGGGTCGTATTGCAGCTATGACAAGGTGTTTGCTGCGGCGGGGGTGCTTGCGGAGAAATACGAGCTGATACCGATCATGAGCGGCACCGCCGCCGCGACGGACAGCCGCTTCGGCATGGCGGAAGAGAATATGCGCAGGCTCGCCGAGCTGACGGGGCATGCCGACGTGGTGACGACGATAGCCGCCGCCGAGCCGCTCGGCCCTGCAAGGCCGATGGATGCGCTGCTGATCGCGCCGTGCACCGGCAACACGCTTGCAAAGCTTGCTCACGGGATAACGGACAGCGCCGTGACGATGGCGGCAAAGGCGCACCTTCGCAACGGGCGGCCGCTCGTGCTTGCGATATCGACGAACGACGGGCTTTCCGGCTCGGCGGAAAACATCGCGCGGCTGCTGAACCGGAAGAACGTCTATTTCGTCCCATTCGGGCAGGACGATCCGGCGAAAAAGCCCTGCTCACTCCAGGCGGATTTCAGCCTGATGTACGCAAGTGTGGAGGCGGCGATGGCGGGAGCACAGCTTCAGCCAATTTTGACTGCAAAATAATGGCTTCGTGGCATTGACAAGAAATTATCCGGCATGTTACAATTATAAAAGCGCGTTACCGATACGATAAAGCGGAGGAGAGAAAATGAAGAAAAAGCTATGGATAATCGCTGTCGTGGCGATACTCATCGTCGCGGTGCTGGCGTCTCTGGCGGCCTGCGGCAATCTGTTTTCCAAGAACGATGAGCCCGAGGAGCTGGAGGATGAGCTGACGGCGGAGGAGCCGGAAGCCGAGGAGACCGAGGAACCGGAAGCGACCGCACAGCCTGAGGAGCCGGAAGCCACGAAGACCCCGACGAGCACCGGCAGTGGCAGCAGACCCGGCGCAAGCACCGGCAATAAGCCCGGCAATTCCGGCAGAACCACTCCCGCACCCACGCCCGGCGCAGAACCCGATCCCGCACCGAGCACCGAGCCCGAACCCGGCACGGAGCCGACCCCAGCGCCCAGTCCGGACACCGAGCCGAACCCCGGCTACGATCCGACTCCCGCGCCCGATCAGGATAACGGCACTGGCAGCGATCTGGGGGATGCCATAAAGGACATCATCGACGAGTCTCGTAAGCCCGGCAACGGCGACCTTGGCGGCGCAATCGGTGACCTGATAGGCACGATTATCGGCGGCGGCAGCGAGAAGCCCTGAGCACATAAAACAAGGTAAAACGATCCCGCATCACTTTGAACTGCACCCCATTTGTTAGACAGTATGATATACTATCTAAGAAGTGGGGTG
>OLSK01000835.1_pt1 | contig 25490 bp, 19 predicted proteins | sample 1672781 | NCBI WGS metagenome assembly OLSK01 (sample SAMEA3136723, study PRJEB25190) | human gut metagenome | biome: human gut; feature: human-associated habitat; material: faeces | place: Austria | collected 2013 | reverse complement strand
CGCCGGGCTACTCCGCCGCCCGAAGCTCCACCTGGCCGCCGAATACGCCCTCGCGGCGCTCCTGCCCGCCGGAGTGCTTGCAGCCCGGGGACACCTCCTCCACGCCCTGATCACAGAGGCTGCGGCCACAGCCTGCTGCCTCATCCCCCGGCGCAGCAGCAGAACGGGCAACGGATCGTGGCTCCGCATCGCATGGCTCGGCTACTCTCCCGAATGGACGGGTACCATCCGCAGCCACCGCACGGCTGCGCTCCTTATCGAGCTCCTGCTGCTCGGCAGCGCCTTCGTCCCCTATGCGGGCTTCCCGGCCCTCGCCCTCGCGGCCCTCGTCTGCACCGAGTGCTACACACGCAACGAGCCCCTCGTGCTGCTGCTCCTGCCCGGACGCGGCGGCAGCTCGCTGCTCTGGCTCAAGACCCGCACGGCCTGGCGCAACTACTTCCTGCTCACGCTCCCCGCAGCCGCACTCTCCGCGGCGCTCCATCCCGAAGCAGCATGGCTCGCCGCCGCATGGGCCCCCTTCGCGGCGCTCGTGCTGCTTTATGCCGTACTGGCCAAATATGCCGCCTACAGTCCCAAGGAGGGTGCCGCACCCCTACCGGGAGCGATGCGCATCGGCTACCTCGGGTTCCTCCTGCCGCCTCTGCTGCCTGTCACCCTGGCGCTGATTGTCGTCTACGCCCGCCGGGCCGAGAAAAACCTCAACCGCTACCTCCATGATTACGATTGATTCGCTCACCGTGCGTTACGGCCCGCAAACCGTGCTCGACAACCTGACGATGCACCTCTCCGAACGCTCCGTCCACGGACTGGTCGGGGTGAACGGCGCCGGGAAGACGACGCTCTTCGACACCTTCTTCGGGCTCGTCACCCCCGACAGCGGGTCAATCACCCGCTCGGGGCACCCCTTGAGGCGGAGCGAGATCGCCTACCTCGAGAGCGAGACCTTCTTCTACGACGGCATGACCGGGCGCGACCTGCTCGACCTGACCGCCCACTACAACCCCTCGTCGGACCCGGCGGTCTACGTCCGCGTCTTCGGCCTGCCCGTAGACCGCCCCGTGGCCGGGTGGTCGGCCGGCATGAAGCGCAAACTCGCACTCACCGTCACGCTCATGCAGCAAAAGCCGCTGCTGCTGCTCGACGAACCCTTCAACGGGCTCGACATGGAGAGCCTCCACGCCGCCCGGCAGCTCATCCTGCGCCGCAGGGAGGCCGGGGCCACCGTGATCGTCTCGTCGCACCTGCTCGAGACGCTCTCTCCGCTCTGCGACGACATCCACCTGCTCGACAACGGCCGCATCGCCACGGTCTACCGCCGCGAGGAGTACCCCCGCGCCGCAAACGAGCTCGAGGAGCTGTTCCACCGCCACTACCTGATCCGACTCTCGGACAAACCAAGCTGAAAAAAGATATGGAAATCGTATTCGCCACCAACAACGCACACAAGCTCCGCGAGGTGCAGGCCGTCCTGGGCGACGGCTTCACCCTCTCGACGCCGCGCGACTGCGGCATCACGGAGGAGATCCCCGAGGAGCAGGAGACCCTCGAAGGCAACGCCTCGCAGAAGGCCCGTTATATCCACGACCGCACGGGTCGCAACTGCTTCGCCGACGACACGGGACTCGAGGTCGCGGCACTGGGCGGCGCCCCGGGCGTACACTCGGCCCGCTACGCCACCGACGGCCACGACTTTGCGGCCAACAACCGCCTGCTGCTGAAGAACCTCGAGGGGGTCACCGACCGCCGGGCCCGCTTCCGCACGGTCATCTCGCTGATCCTCGACGGCGAGGAGCACCTCTTCGAGGGGATCGTCGAGGGGCGCATCCTCGATCACGAAACCGGCCACGAGGGCTTCGGCTTCGACCCGCTCTTCGTCCCCGACGGCTACGACCGCACCTTCGCCGAGATGACCACCGAAGAGAAAAACGCCGTCTCACACCGGGCCCGCGCCGTGCGGAAACTCGCCGACTATTTGCATTCCATCGGGAAATAGGGTATCTTTGCCGCGCTATGGAAGAGAGAAACTACCAAAAGGAGGAGCGTTTCGACCCGCATACGGTCGAGGCGCTGAAGCACCACTACGCCGAGATCCTGCGCCTGCTGGGCGAGGACCCCACGCGCGAGGGGCTCTTGAAAACGCCCGAACGGGTGGCCAAGGCCATGTCGTTCCTCACGAAGGGCTACGACGAGGACCCGCTGCAGATCATCCGCTCGGCCACCTTCCGCGAGGAATACAAGCAGATGGTGCTCGTCAAGGACATCGAGCTCTACTCGCTCTGCGAGCACCACATGCTGCCCTTCTACGGCAAGGCCCACGTGGCCTACATCCCCAACGGCTACATCACCGGGCTCTCGAAGATTGCCCGCGTGGTGGAGTGCTATGCCCGCCGCCTGCAGGTCCAGGAGCGGCTGACAGTCCAGATCCGCGACTGCATCCAGGAGGCGCTCAACCCGATGGGCGTGGCCGTGGTGATCGAGGCCAGCCACATGTGCATGCAGATGCGCGGCATCGAGAAGCAGCAGTCGGCCACGACGACCTCGGCCTTCACGGGGGTGTTCCTCTCGAGCCAGCGCACCCGCGAGGAGTTCATGACGCTCATCTCGCACCGATACAGATAGGCCCTTTGGCGAAGGCCCTCTTCACGAACCGGAACCCGCAGAGACCCTGCGGGTTCTTTTCGTTTCGGAGAGTCCCGAAGCGGGGCTCCATGCCCCGAAATCACCTCTTTATGCACCAAACGGCCCCGATGCGCCCGGGGTCCGGCATCGGGGAACGGAATTTGAGACGGAACGGGCGACAGCAAACCTAAAAAATTTCAACAACCATGATTGTCAAAAATTTGCGTTACACAGCACTCGCACTCGCAGCAGTTGCGTTCTGCTCGTGCCAGAAGGAGCCTTCGACATCGGACCTGCACGGGGATTACCTGGTCTACACGGCTCACGACACCGGCACCGACTTCTCCGCCATCGACACCTACTTTCTCCCGGACAGCATCCTGCTGATCGGCGGCAGCGACCGGACCGAATACTGGAAGGACGAGAGCGCTCAGGAGATCATCGCGACGGTAGCCGCGGCAATGGACAACGCCGGCTATACGCGCACCTACGACAAGGCGGCAGCCAACGTGGGCATCCAGATGAGCTATGTCGAGCAGGTGACCTACTTCGTGGGGTACAACAACCCCTACTGGTGGTGGTACTATCCCTACTACTGGACCCCGGGCTACTGGGGTGACTGGCTGGGCTGGCACTATCCCTACGGCGTCTACTACGGCTACACGGCCGGCTCGCTGCTGACCGAGATGCTCGACCTGGAGGCCGACCAGCAGAGCGGCAAGAAACTGCCGGTCATCTGGGACAGCTTCGCCGGCGGGCTGCTGACCGGCGACTCGTCGCTCAACCTGCAGCGCACGCTCGACGCCGTGGAGCAGGCCTTCGTGCAGTCGCCCTATCTGTCCAAATAGTTGAACCCGAAAATACGACCGAATATGAAAACGTATAGACACTTGAAAACCGTTATCCTGTGTGCCGCGCTGCTCGTTGCTGCCCTGCCGGGCAAGGCGCAGCTCTTCCCGAACTCCTACGTGAACATCGACTGGCAGATGGGGGTTCCCCTGGGCGACAAGTTCGCGGACAAGGCTTCGGGGTGGGGCATGAACTTCGAGGGCGGCTACTTCGTGACGCCGGCCCTGACCGTCGGTCCCTTCATCTCGTACCAGACCAACCTCGAGGACATCTCGCGCCAAACGCTCCAGCTGGGTGACGGCGCTGCCATGACGACCAACCAGAAACACGCGCTGTTCCAGCTTCCGTTCGGCGTCGTGGCTCGATACAACTGGTTCAAGAAGAGCGTATTCCAGCCCTATGTAGGCATGCGTATGGGAGCCTGCTATGCCCAGATGTCCTCCTATTACTACGTCATCAAGCAGTACACCGACACGTGGGGTTTCTACATGTCGCCCGAAGTGGGTGTCAGCATCTTCCCGCGCCCGGACTACCGCATGGGCTTCCACGTGGCGCTCTACTACGGCTATGCCACCAACACCGGCGACCTGCTGGTCTACTCGATCGACAACATCAACAACTTCGGCATCCGCGTCGGCATCTCGTTCTGACACGCCTCCGAGGTGATGGAAAAAGGGAGCACTCCCCGTGTGGAGGGTGCTCCCTTTCCGTTTTTTTCCGGTCGGATCAATGCGCCTCGAGCCAGTTGCGACCCACGCCGGCATCGGCGACCAGCCGCACCTTGAGCCGGGCAGCCGACTCCATCGACTCGGTGACGATGCGCACGACCTGCTCCTGCTCCTCGCGGAGCATGTCCACGACCAGTTCGTCGTGCACCTGGAGGATCACCTGCGAGCGGATGCCCTCGGCGGCGAAACGGCGGTGGACATCGATCATGGCGATCTTCATGATGTCGGCAGCCGAACCCTGAATCGGGGCATTCACGGCGTTGCGCTCGGCCAGGCCGCGCGCCACGGCGTTGTGCGAGGCGATGTCGTTCAGGTAACGGCGGCGGCCGAAGATCGTCGCCACGAAGCCCTCCTCGCGGGCCTTCTCCACCACGCGGTCCATGTACTCCTTGACCTTGGGATAGGAGCGGAAATAGCCGTCGATGATCTCCTTGGCCTCCTTGCGGGGAATCTCCAGCCGCTGGCTCAGCCCGAAGGGAGAAATGCCGTAGATGATGCCGAAATTGGCCGTCTTGGCCCGCCGGCGCTCCTCCGGAGTCACCTCGGCGAGCGGCTTGCCGAAGAGGCGAGCGGCCGTCGCGGCGTGGATGTCCTCGCCGTGTTCGAAGGCCGCGATGAGCGACTCGTCGCCCGAAAGGTGGGCCATCAGGCGCAACTCCACCTGGCTGTAGTCGGCCGAGAGCAGCAGGTGATCATCGTCCGAAGGGATGAAGGCCTTGCGGATGCGGCGCCCCATCTCGTCGCGCACGGGGATGTTCTGCAGGTTGGGGTTGGTCGAGGAGAGGCGCCCGGTAGCCGTCACGGCCTGGTTGAACGACGTGTGGATGCGCCCCGTCGTGCGGTTCACCAGCTGCGGCAGCGCCTCGACATAGGTCGAGAGCAGCTTCTTCACCCCGCGGTACTCGAGGATGAGGTCCACGATGCGGTGCTTGTGGGCGAATGTCTGGAGATACTCCTCGTCGGTGCAGAACTGCTTGGTCTTGGTCATCTTGGGCTTCTCCGCGATACGCATCTTCGCAAAGAGCACCTCGCCCAACTGCCGCGTCGAGTTGATGTTGAGCGACGGCTCCCCGGCCTCGGTGCGGATCGCAGCCTCGAGTTCGGCCATCGTGCGGTTCAGTTCGACGGCATATTCGGCCAGCGCCGCGCTATCGATCCGCACGCCCGCCATCTCGATGTTGGCCAGCACCTCGATCATCGGCTCCTCGATCTCGAAGTAGAGATCGTGCAGCCCGATGCGCTCGACCATCGGCAGGAGCACCTGCTTGAGCTGCAGCGTGACGTCGGCGTCCTCGGCGGCGTACTCCTTCACGCGTTCGACATTCACCAGATCCATCGTCAGCTGCTTCTGGCCCTTGCCAATGAGCGTCTCGATCTCGATGGGCCGGTAGTTGAGGTAGCGTTCGGCCAGCGTGTTCATGTTGTGCCGCGACTCGGGGTCAAGCAGGTAGTGGAGGATCATCGTATCGTACTTGCGCCCGCGGACGGCCACGCCGAGCCGCCGGAGCACCATCAGGTCGAACTTGACATTCTGACCGATCTTGGCGATCCGCGGATTCTCGAATACCGGACGGATGATCTCTGCATATTCGGCCGTGCACTCCTCGCTGAAGGGCACGTACCACGCCTTGTGGGGTTCGACGGCGAACGACATGCCGACGATGCGGTCGTTGAAGATGTCGAGCCCCGTCGTCTCGGTGTCGAAGCAGAACTCGTCCCGCACGGAGAGCTCGCCGACAAGCTGCCGGAGCGATTCGGCATCGCCCACCAGCAGGTATTCGTGGGGCGTATCCTGCGCCGTGCGGAACTGCATCGCGTCGGCAGCCTCCTGCAGCTCGGCAACGGGAACCGGACCCCGAAGCGGTTCGACGGGCAGCGGCTCGGGGGGCGCGAGGTTGGCCAGATCGTTGAGGAAGGCCTTGAAGTCAAGTTCGGCGAAGAGCGCCTTCAGATCGTCGAGGTGGGGCGCACAGACCGTGAGCTCCTCCTCGCGGAAATCGATCGGCACGTCCAGACAAATCGTCGTCAGCCGCTTGGCCAGACGGAGGTTGTCGCCCCATGCGGCGATCTTCTCGCCCTGCCGCCCCTTGATCGAAGCGACGTTGTCGAGGATACGCTCGACCGTTCCCCACTCCTGCACCAGTTTGCAGGCCGTCTTCTCGCCGATGCCCGGGACCCCCGGAATATTGTCCGAGGCGTCACCCCACAGGGCGAGAATGTCGCGCACGAGCACCGGATCGTCGATGCCGTACTTCTGGCGGATGGCCTCGCGGTCCACGATCTCGATCGCCCCGTCGGAACCCTTCTGCTTGTAGATACGGCAGTGTTCGCGTACCAACTGCCCGTAGTCCTTGTCGGGCGTCACCATGTAGACGTCGTAGCCGGCCGCAGCCCCCTTCTGCGAGAGGGTGCCGATCACGTCGTCGGCCTCATAGCCCTCGACTTCGAGAATCGGGATGCACATGGCTTCGAGCACCCGCTTGACATAGGGCACCGAAATGAGTATGTCCTCCGGAGTCTCGGAGCGGTTGGCCTTGTATTCGGGGAAGATCTCGCGGCGGAAACTGCCACCCTTGGGATCGAACGCCACGCCCAGCAGGTCGGGGCGCTCACGCTTCTGGATGTCGCGGAGGAACTTCACGAAGCCGAAGACCACCGAGGTGTTCATTCCGTTGCGGTTGCGCATCGGGCGGCCCAGGAAGGCGTAATAGTACTTGAAGAGCAGCGCGTAGGCGTCTACCAGGAAGAGTTTTTTCATAGCGGGGCTGTGTGTGTTGCCTCCTTCACAGGAGCGTGGAATGTATCATGCGGGGTTGTCCTCGGCGAACCACTCGGCAAACGACGTGGCCGTCTCGTGGAGCCGCAGCGAATGGAGCCGGACCCCTTCCGGCAGGCGGGAGGCGATGCGGCGGGCGAAGTCGGCGAGCATGTTCTCGCACGTGGGCTGATAGTCCACGACGACGATATTCGAAAAGCGTTCCCCGAGGGCCTCCCGGACGGCACGTCCCCGTTCGGAGTCGCGCAGGACGAAGGCGTGGTCGAAGCGCGAGACGATCTGCTCGTTCACGATGCGCTTGAGCACGCCGAAATCCATCACCATGCCGTATTTCGGGTTTCCGGGATCGGCCACGGGCCGCCCGGCCACCGTGACGAAGAGCCGATAGGAGTGCCCGTGAATCTCGCGGCACGGGCCGTCGTACCCGTCGAGTGCGTGGGCCGCCTCGAACGAAAATTCTTTGGTCAATCTGATTACTGCCATACGACAAAGATACGCAAAAATTCGGTACGCACGACATAAAAGAGGCAGGCGGCCGCCTGAAAGCGGACCGCCTGCACGGAAAACGGAACCGGGGAGCACATCCCCCGGGCGGTTACCTCAACTCGACCTCGTAGGGCGAATACATCAGCACGCCCTGCATGCGGAGCAGCCGCTGCACGCGGTCGTACCCGCCGAAGAGCTCCTGCAGCTCCGAGCGCACGAAGGCCTTGCGTACGCTGACATTGAGCGCCGAAAGCATGGCGGCCAGACCGCTGGGCTGCTGCGTGACCTCGACCACGCGGAAGTTCTCACCCAGGCCGGCCTTGTCCACAGCCAGCGCAATGGCGGTCTTCAGTCCGCCGTAAGCATCGATCAGCCCGATCCCGAGAGCATCGCTGCCCGACCACACACGACCGCCGGCAATGTCGAGCACCTTCTCGATCGGAAGGTTGCGCCCGGCGGCGACATCCTGCGTGAAGGTCTCGTAGACCTTGTCCACGCCGCGCATGATCGAGGCGCGCTGGGCAGGCGTAAGCGGCTCGACGGAGCCCATGCCGGCCGAAGCGTTGCTCTTCACCCCGTCGAGCGTGATGCCCAGTTTGTTCTTGAGCGCGTCGATCGGATTGAGGAACATGCCGAAGACACCGATCGAGCCGGTGAGCGTCAGGCGGTCGGCGACAATGACGTCGGCCGGGCAGGAGATGTAGTATCCGCCGCTGGCGGCATAGGAGCCCATCGACACGACAACGGGTTTCTCGGCCCGGAGCAGCTCCATCTCGCGCCAGATGACATCCGAGGCCAGGGCGCTGCCGCCCGGGGAATTGACACGCACAACCACGGCCTTGACCTTCTCGTCGCGGCGCACGTCGGCCAGTTCGGCAGCGAGCGAATTGCCGTAGACGGCATCGCCGTAGCCCTCGCCATCGACAATCTGCCCGTCGGCATAGACGACGGCCACCCGGTCGGCCCCGAGGTTGTCGAGATCCACGCCCACCATCGAGGCGTAGTCACCGAGCGACACGAAATCGTAGTTGCCCTCGCCGTCGTCCTCGACTCCCAGCTCGGCGAAGACCTCCTTCATCTGGTCCTCATAGAGGAGTCCGTCCACGAAACCGTATTTCAGCGCATCCTCAGGGAGCGTCACCTGCAGCTTGTCGGCGATCTCGTTGAGCCGCTCCACGTCGATGCCGCGCGATGCGGCAACAGCCTCGGCGATCGTTCCCCACATCGAATCGACGAGCGCCTGCATCTGCTCGCGGTTGGCCTCCGACATGCGGTCGAGGATATAGGGTTCCACGGCGCTCTTGTACTTGCAGACCGTCGGGCGGAAGACCTCGGCCTTCAGGTCGAGCTTGTCGAAGAGACCCTTGTAGAACATCAGGCTGGTCGAAAGTCCCGACCAGTCCATCCCGCCCTCGGGCTGGAGATAGATGCGGTCGGCCGCCGAAGCCAGATAGTACTGCCCCTGCGAATAGGTTTCGTTGTAGGCGACGACAAACTTGCCGCTCTGCTTGAAGAGTTCGATCGCCTCGCGCAGCTCCTCGATGAGGGCCGTGCCCGTAACGCCGCCCGTACCGTTCATGCGCAGGTAGATGCCCTCGATCCGGTCATCGACCGCCGCGGCCTCGAGCGTGCGGAGCACCTTGAGCAGCGAGAGCTGGCGCGTGGACTGCAGCGTACGGAAGTCGAATCCGGCCAGCGGGTCCGACGAGGGAGCGTCGTTGATGACCTCCGAGAAGTCGATCCTGAGGATCGAACCCTCCTTGACAGTAACGGTCCGCTCCATCGAACCGGCAATTGCGAACAGGATGAACATCCCGAACAGCAGGATGGCCAGCGATCCGAGCACAAAGGCCAGGAGTGCGGCCAGAAAAGTCTTGATGAAATTCATATAGGAACGTATTAAATTTGAATCATGCCGTATGCGGGCAAGTACAAAGATAGCGTTTTTTTCACGGGCGCCACCATAATTTATCGTTTTTCGATAAAATTCGATCCGCCCGACCGGGCATCCGACCGGGGCTGGAGTGCGGAAAAGCGACCAAATATTTACCGACACGCTACCTATTGTCTGAAATATGCGTTATCTTTGTCGGGTAAGTGATACCGTGAAATTATGGAAGAAAAGATCAAACAGCTGCTCACGGCGATCGTCCATCCCGAAACCGGACAGGATATCGTAACGAGCGGATTCATCGAACATACGGCCGCAGCGGCCGGCAAGGTGACGGTGGTCCTGCGCTTCGCCAAGACGCGCGACCCGTTCGCCCTGAAGATCAAGAAACAGGCCGAAGAGCTCCTGCAGGAGGCATTCCCGGGCAGCGAGGTGCTCGTGGTCATCAAGGAGGGCGGCGCCGCCCCCCGTCCCGAACCGAAGCTGAAGACGACCACGGGCGGCATCGCCCACGTCATCGCCGTAGCCTCGGGCAAGGGCGGGGTAGGCAAATCGACCGTCACGGCCAACCTGGCTGTCGCCCTGCGCAACATGGGCTACCGCGTCGGGATCCTCGACGCTGACATCTACGGGCCCTCGCAACCCAAGATGTTCGGTGTGGAGGGTTACCTGCCCGAAGCCGTGCAGGAGGATGGCGAGGACCGGATCATCCCGGCCCGCTCGATGGAGATCGAACTGATGTCGATCGGCTTCTTCATCAAACCCACCGATGCCCTGCTCTGGCGCGGGGCCATGGCCGTCAGCGCCCTCAAGCAGATGATTCACCAGACCCGGTGGGGCACGCTCGATTTCCTGCTCGCGGACCTTCCTCCCGGCACGGGCGACGTACACCTGTCGATCATCGGCGAGCTCAAGATTGACGCCGCAGTCATCGTCTCCACCCCGCAACAGGTGGCCGTAGCCGACGTGGTGCGGGGCGTAGAAATGTTCCGCAACGAACACGTCGGAATTCCCGTAGCGGGCGTCATCGAAAACATGGCGTGGTTCACCCCGGCCGAGCTGCCCGACAACCGCTACTACCTCTTCGGCCGCGGCGGCGCACGGGACATGGCCGAGAAGAGCGGAGTCCCGTTCCTCGGCGAAATACCCATCGTACAGTCGATCATGGAGGGCAGCGACGCGGGATGCCCGGCGGCCTCCACCCATCCGATGGTCGAGAAGAGCTACCGCGAAATCGCCGAAAAGGTGGTGGAGCAGGTGATGAAAAACGGTCGATAACCTGTCGGCAAGCCTGTTGATAACCGATGAAAAAAGATGAAAACTTCCCCCTCCCCGCATTTGGAAAATCCAACCGGAGCCGGGTATATACGGCTTTCGCGGGAAACCAAAAAAAGTTTTCGGAAATTTTCGTCGCCCGACCGGAGCCCGAAACGGAACAGATTGTTGAAAATCGGAGGCTGTCGATATGTGGATAACGGTTTTCAACATTTGTGGACAACGCAAACAGTGAAGTGATTTGCAGCAGGTCGCAGAAGAGAGTTGTCCCGTGCAGCACGGTCCGTCTGTCGATAATCCGAAAGGAGGCCGAGTTATCGACATTATCAACAGCTATTTATATTCTTCTTCTTTTTTATTTAAATTTTAAAAAGGAATAAAAAATAAAAAATGATTGTGGAAAACACCTCCGAACTCAAGGAGCGCATCGAGCGTCTCAAGCGTGAAAAGAACGCCGTGATCCTCGCGCACTACTACACGAGACCCGAAGTGCAGGCCGTGGCCGACTTCCTGGGTGACTCGCTGGCCCTGTCGGTACGCGCACAGTCGGTCGATGCCGACGTCATCCTCTTTGCCGGCGTGCACTTCATGGCCGAGACGGCCAAAGTGCTCTGCCCCGAAAAAAAGGTGCTCATCCCCTGCCCCGAGGCTGGCTGCTCGCTCGCCGACTCGTGCCCTGCCGCAGAGTTCGCCGCTTTCAAGGCGAAGTATCCCGGCTACCGCGTGGTCTCCTATGTCAATACGACGGTCGAGGTCAAGGCCCTTACGGATATCTGCTGCACCTCGTCGAACGCCCTGAAGGTAGTTGAGTCGATCCCGGCCGATGTCCCCGTCCTCTTCGGCCCCGACCGCAACCTGGGTTCCTATATCCGCAAACTCACCGGACGCACGAACATGGTGCTGTGGGACGGCGCCTGCCACGTGCACGAGGAGTTCTCGCTCGAGAAGCTGCTGCAGCTCAAGCGCGAGCATCCCGAGGCCCGGGTGGTCGTGCATCCCGAATGCCGTCCCTACATCCTCGAAGTGGCCGATTACGTCGGTTCGACGGCCGGCATCCTCGACTATTGCGGGCGCAGTGAAGCCCGTGAGTTCATTGTGGTGACCGAGGCCGGCATCCTGGCCGAAATGAACCGCCTCTACCCCGACAAACGGTTCATCCCGGCACCCCCCGACGACGAGACGTGCGGCTGCAACAACTGCCGCTACATGAAGATGGTGACGTTGGAGAACATCGCCTCGTCGCTCGAAACGCTCTCTCCCGAGGTGGTCATCGACGAGGAGATCCGCCGCCGGGCCGAGCGCTCGATCCGCAACATGATCGCCATCCAGTGAAACAACACCGCAAAACAACGTATATGAAGAAAATCCTTTTCCTGCTGGCCGCGGCGTGCGTCTCGCTGACCGCCTCGGCCGACGAGGGCATGTGGATGCTGCCCTACCTTCAGAAGATGAACATCAAGGTGATGAAGGAGCGCGGCTGCAAGCTCTCGGCCGACGAGATCTACAGCGTGAACGAGTCGTCGCTCAAGGATGCCATTGTCGTCTTCGGCGGCGGCTGCACGGGTGAGATCGTCTCGCCCGAAGGCCTGCTCTTTACCAACCACCACTGTGGCTACGCCTCGATCCAGCAGCTTTCGAGCGTCGAGCACGACTACCTTGCGAACGGTTTCTGGGCCATGTCCCAGGCCGAGGAGCTGCCCGTTCCGGGGCTCAAGGTGCGCTTCGTGCGGCACATCATGGATGTGACGGCGGATGTGCTGGGCAACGTACCCTCGACCGCCTCGCAGTCCGAGTACGAGCGCATCACGGCCGAGAACATGAAGGTGCTGACCGGGCGCCTGCAGGAGGAGCATCCCTCGATGGAGATCTCCGTCAAGCCCTTCTTCGGCGGCAACCAGTTCTTCGCCTTCGTGATGGAGGTATACACCGACGTCCGCCTGGTGGGGGCTCCCCCCTCGTCGATCGGCAAGTTTGGCGGCGATACGGACAACTGGATGTGGCCCCGCCACACGGGCGACTTCTCCATTTTCCGCGTCTATGCCGATGCCGACAACCGTCCGGCCGAATACGCCCCGGAGAACCGTCCCTACCGCGCCGAGAAGTTCCTCAAGATCTCGCTCGACGGCGTCGATGAGGGTGACTTCGCCATGGTGATGGGATTCCCCGGATCGACCGAGCGCTACATGACCTCGTACGAGATCGACAACCTGCTCGGCACGGAGAACCCGCAGCGGATCTTCATCCGCGGTGAGCGCCAGGCGATCCTTTGGGACGACATGATGGCCGATGATGCCGTGCGTATCCAGTATGCCTCGAAATACGCCATGTCGTCGAACTACTGGAAGAATTCGATCGGCATGTCGCGCGGCATCCGGAAACTTGGCGTAAAGGCCCGCAAAGAGGCGCAGGAAGCTTCGTTCCAGGCTTGGGCCGAGAAGAATACGCTGCCCGAGGAGGGATATATCGACGCCCTGGCGAAGATCCGCGAGGCCGAGCTCCGCGGCGGCCCGATCTACGCCGGCGTGCAGTATCTTTCGGAGGCGTTCCTCGGGGCCGTCGAGCTGCTGAACCCCGTGCGTTCGTTCATCAATATGGATAAGATGGCCGTGGAAGAGACCATTGCCGATCCTGATGCCGTCAGGGAGCGTCTGGCCGAGTGGTACAAGGACTATAATCCCGCGACCGACCGCAAGGTGGCCAGGCGCATGCTCGCCATCGCGCGTGAAAACATGAAGGAGCTGCCGTCGTTCTATGCCGATGTGGTCGATAAGCAGTTCGGCGGCGACATCGACGCCTATGTCGATTACCTCTACGACCACTCGGTCTTTGCCTCCGCGGAGAAGGTGCTGGCGCTGCTGGACGACTACTCGCCCGAGAAGATTGCTGCGGATCCCGCCGTGGAGCTGTCCGCATCGGTGTGGTCGAAGTATATGGAGCTTTCGAAGGCCTACCGCGAAAGCCATGCAGGCTATGCTGAAGGACATCGCAAATACATCGCCGGCCTGATGCTCCAGCAGCCCCGCAAGGCGTGGGCCCCGGATGCCAACTTCACGATCCGCCTCACGTACGGCAACGTGCTGCCCTACTCGCCGGCCGACGGCATCGAGTACAACTACTATACGACGCTCAAGGGTGTGATGGAGAAGGAGGATCCGAAGAATCCTGCCGAGTTCACCGTACCCGAGCGCCTTAAGGAACTCTATGCAGCCAAGGATTTCGGCCGCTACGCCAATGCGAAGGGCGAGATGCCCGTGGCCTTCCTGGCCAACCTCGACATTACGGGCGGCAACTCGGGATCACCCGTGCTGAATGACCGCGGCGCGCTGATCGGCCTGGCCTTCGATGGCAACTGGGAGGCCATGTCGGGCGACGTGGCCTTCGAGCCCGACCTGCAGCGCATGATCGCCGTGGATGTACGCTACGTGCTCTTCATCGTGGACAAGTTCGCCGGCGCCGGCTGGCTCCTCGACGAGATGCAGTTCGAGTAGCGCGTGACCGGATGCCCGACGGCATTCCGTCTGAAAAAGATTCCCGCACCTTTCCGAGGGTGCGGGAATTCTTTTTTTTCGGGTACGGGTCAGCGGGCCGGTCGGTGCAGGAACCTCTTGGCCAGGCGCCGCCGCAGGGGTTCGTCGTAGAGCTTCAGTGCTACATAGGCCAGCAGGATGTTGCCGAAGAAGAGCAGCAAGGCCGCGGGCCACGTGCGGGCGAAGTCGGCGATGCCGTGGCGGATCATCCAGGCGTAGAAGAGGTACATGAACGGATAGTGGATGATGTAGACCGGGAAGGAGATGTCGCCCATGAAGCGGCAGAGTCCCGTCGAGAAACGGTCGGTCGTGGCGCCCGAGGCTCCCAGGCGGATGAGCAGCGGGAAGAGCAGTGCGATGCAGGCCACTTCGAAGAGGCCGTTGAGGCTGACGGCGGTGTCGGTCGGGAGGGCCGGGACGAGGAACAGCGCCACGAGGATCGCCGAGCAGATCCAGAAGGCCCCGCGGACCTTCACCGGACGGAAGCGCCGTGCGATGAGCATGCCCAGCGTGAAGGGGAAGAGCATGCGCACGAGGCCGCCGGCGAAGTTCACCCCGTCGAGCGTCCAGCCTACGCCGATCGTGCCGTACTGCTGGGGGTCGGCCAGGGCGAAATAGGCGAGTCCGGCGCCCGTCAGAAGGGTGAGTGCGGCGAGCGCGCGATCCGAAAGGCGGCGGATCAGCAGGGCGTAGAGGATGTTGCCGATATACTCGAAGAAGAGCGACCAGCTCGGCCCGTTGAGGGGAAACATCTCGCCGTTGCCCCGCACCTCCCACGGTGCGCCGCTCCAGGCCGGGATGAAGCAGCAGGCGCAGAGCAGGGCCAGCAGCACGGAAGTTGTGGCGACCGGTGTGCCCTGCCATGTCACGGCGCCCTGCGCAAGGAAGGTCACGGCGCCCAGCAGGGCCCCGAAGAGAACCATCGGATGGAGGCGTATGAGGCGTCGGCGGAAGAAGTTGCCGACCGTAAGACCGCTGCCCCAGCGGTCGTCGTAGGCGTAGGAGATGACGAAGCCCGAGAGCATGAAGAAGAAATCGACGGCCAGGTAGCCGTGGTTGATGCCTCCGATCGTGGTGTTGCCGCCGGCAAAGGCATACCCTTCGAAGATGTGGTACCAGATGACCGAGAGTGCCGCAACGCCGCGCAGCCCGTCGAGCAGGTTGTAGTGGGGTTTGGTGTCCGCAAAGGATGAAGTGTTCATTTCCGTCTTTTTTGTTTTCGGGATCGGTTCGGGTGGATCGTTGCAAAGGTACGATTCCCGAGTCAAAGGAAAAAGTGCGAACGTTGTTTTTTTGCTTTTTGGCGGGTAAATGCCCGTCGATGAATAAAGCACCCCGGCGGATGATTTCCGGCGCGACAGAGAGGCGGAAACGCCCCTTTGCCGGTACGCGGTCGTGCCCGTCCCGGGACTCGAAAGGAAGAGCGGCGCCTCCTTTTTCCCGGTTGCTTCGTGCCCCGTGCTTCTTTCTTGTGGAAAAACTCCCCCTTTTGCTTCAGGAATCAATCAAAATTTCGTACTTTTGACACAAATTAGTAAGATTGTATCACTTCTATGGCTAAAGAGTTCAAACGCTATCTCGTGACTTCGGCACTCCCCTATGCCAACGGCCCCGTACATATCGGCCACCTGGCGGGAGTCTACATACCTTCGGATATCTACACGCGCTACCTGCGCCTGAAGGGCTGCGACGTGATCTCGGTCTGCGGATCCGACGAGCACGGCGTGCCCATCACGATCAAGGCCCGCAAGGAGGGCGTCACGCCCCAGCAGATCGTAGACCGCTACCACGAATTGATCAAACGTTCGTTCGAGGGGCTCGGCATGTCGTTCGACATCTATTCGCGCACCTCGTCGGCCACCCACGCCCGGACGGCTTCGGACTTCTTCCGCAAGCTTTACGACGAGGGCAAGTTCATCGAGAAGACCTCGATGCAGTATTACGACGAGGAGGCGCAGACGTTCCTTGCCGACCGTTACATCGTGGGCACCTGCCCCAAGTGCGGCAACGACCGCGCCTACGGCGACCAGTGCGAGAAGTGCGGATCGACCCTTTCGCCCGACGAGTTGATCGACCCCCACAGCGCCGTGTCGGGTTCGGTGCCCGTCAAGCGCGAGACCAAACACTGGTATCTTCCTCTGGATCAATATGAAGGATTCCTCCGCGAGTGGATTCTCAATGGCCACAGGGAGTGGAAGACCAATGTCTACGGACAGTGCAAGAGCTGGCTGGACGGCGGCCTGCAGCCCCGTGCCGTGAGCCGCGACCTGGACTGGGGCATTCCCGTGCCGGTCGAGGGTGCCGAGGGCAAGGTGCTCTACGTCTGGTTCGACGCACCGATCGGTTACATCTCCGCGACGAAGGACCTCACACCCGACTGGGAAAAGTATTGGAAGAGCGAGGATACGAAGATGGTGCACTTCATCGGCAAGGACAACATCGTCTTCCACTGCATTGTTTTCCCCTCGATGCTCAAGGCCCACGGCGGCTACATCCTTCCGGAGAACGTGCCCGCGAACGAGTTCCTGAACCTCGAGGGCGAGAAGATCTCCACATCGCGCAACTGGGCCGTCTGGCTGCACGAATACCTCGAGGAGTTCCCCGGCAAGGAGGACGTGCTGCGCTACGTGCTCTGCGCCAATGCCCCCGAGACCAAGGACAACGACTTTACGTGGAAGGACTTCCAGGCCCGCAACAACAACGAGCTGGTGGCCGTGCTGGGCAACTTCGTGAATCGTGCCCTGGTGCTCACGCAGAAGTATTACGACGGCAAGGTGCCCGCCTGCGGGGAGCTTACGGACTACGACCGCGAGACGATCGCCGACATTGCCTCGATCCGTGCGTCGCTTGAGAGCAACATCGAGAACTACCGTTTTCGTGAGGCGTTGAAGGATGCCATGAACTTCGCTCGCATCGGCAACAAATACCTGGCCGACACCGAGCCGTGGAAGGTCATCAAGAGCGATCCGGAACGTGTGAAGACGATCCTCAACATCGCCCTGCAGATCACGGCCAATACGGCCATCGCCATCGAACCCTTCATGCCCTTCTCGGCTGCGAAGATGCTCCGCATGCTGGCCGTGGAGAAGTTCCCGTGGGAGCGCCTTGGCGGGATGGACCTCATTGCGGCCGGTCACACGATTGGTACGCCCGAGCTGCTTTTCGAGAAGATCGAAGACGACGTCATTCAGCGGCAGCTGGACAAGCTGGCGGCCACGAAAGCTGCCAATCAGGCTGCTGAAGCTGCTCAACATGTTGAAGCACAGAAAGATACGATTCAGTTTGACGATTTCCAGAAAATGGATATCCGTGTTTCGACGATCCTTTCCGCCGAAAAGGTTGCCAAAACCAAGAAATTGCTCAAACTCACGGTCGATACGGGTATCGACCAGCGGGTGATCGTCTCGGGCATTGCCGAGCACTTCACGCCCGAGGAGCTCATCGGCAAGCAGGTGCTTGTGCTGGTGAACCTTGCTCCGCGCGACCTGAAGGGCATCACCTCCAGCGGCATGATCCTCATGGCCGAGGATGCATCGGGCAAGCTGCGTCTGCTGCAGCCCGACGAAAAGACCAACAACGGCGCCATCGTGGGTTGATGCCTGCCGGATCCGTTGCTGTCCCGACAAAGATGAAACTGGTACTTTAAAATTTCAATATTTATGGAAAACATCGATTGGAGCGCATTGGGCTTCGACTACACCAAGACCGATTTCAATGCCCGCTTTACGTTTACCGACGGCAAGTGGAGCGAGATGGAAATCACGAGCGACGAGTACATCAAGATGCACATGTCGGCTTCGTGCCTGCACTACGGCATCGAACTTTTCGAGGGTCTGAAAGCCTTCCGGGGAATCGACGGCAAGGTCCGTCTCTTCCGTGTGGCCGACAATGCCCGCCGTCTTCAATCGTCGGCCAAGCGCCTTTGCCTGCCGGTTCCGTCGATCGAGATGATTGTTGATGCCTGTGTCGAGGTGGTCAAGCGCAACGAGCGTTTCATTCCGCCCTACGGTACGGGTGCTTCGCTCTACCTGCGTCCGGTGATGTTCGGTACGACCGTCGGACTGGGTGTGAAACCCGCCAAGGATGCGCTGCTGATCGTCTATTGCTCGCCCGTAGGTGCCTACTTCAAGTCGGGAATCAAGCCGATTCTGGTCGCTATCGACCGTGAACAGGACCGCGCTGCTCCACGTGGAACGGGTGATGTGAAGGTCGGCGGAAACTATGCGGCCAGCCTCATGTCGGGTGAAAAGGCGCACACGCTCGGCTATTCGAACGTGATGTACCTCGATGCGGCTGAGCACAAATACATCGAGGAGTGCGGTGCCGCCAACTTCTTCGGCATCAAGGAGGGCAAGTACATCACGCCGAAATCGCAGTCGGTGCTGCCTTCGATTACGAACATGAGCCTTCGCCAGATCGCCCGTGACATGGGACTCGAGGTTGAAGAGCGCCATATTCCCGTCGAGGAACTGGAAACTTTCGAGGAGTGTGGCGCCTGCGGAACGGCTGCAGTCATCTCCCCTATCGGGAAGATCTTTGATATGCAGACCGACAAGGTTTATACCTATGGTACGGAGGTCGGCAAGACGAGCCTCGAACTCTATACCCGCCTGCAGGATATTCAGTACGGCCGTTCGGAGGACAAGTATGGTTGGTGCACGATTGTACTCTGATTTATTTACGGATTACAAAAGGAAACCCCGCCATTCCGGCGGGGTTTCCTTTTTTGCTTTTTATACTAACTTAATTAGTATTAATGTTCCACGTGGAACGAATTCTTCGTTTCTTGTTTGTATCCTTATTTGTTCTTTCGCTTTTATGTTCCACGTGGAACGTTTACCTGCCGAATTTAACGAGCAGAACATTGACGTCGGCCGGTGATACGCCCGGGATGCGCGATGCCTGTCCGATCGTTGTCGGGCGGATCCGGTCGAGTTTCTGCCGGGCCTCGATGGTCAGTGCATTCATAGAAAAATAATCGAAATTATCGGGAATGGAGATATTTTCAAGGCGGTGGAGTTTTTCAGCGATGAATTTCTCGCGTTCGATATACCCTTTGTATTTGATCTGTATCTCCGCCTCCTCGATTACCTCTTCGTTCATTCCGTTTTTCTCGATGAATTTTTTCAGTTTCGGCAAGACCTCTTGAAGCGTTTCGAAACTCGTATTGTTGCGCATCAGAATGTCGTGCAGCTTGCGACCCTGTGTCAGCGGGTCCGATCCGATCGTTTTCAGATAGTCGTTAATTTCGGCTGCTTTGACACTCAGGTCACGTGCAAATGCTACAAGCGATTCTACGAGCGATTTTTTTTGCACGAATTCTGCATATCTTTTCTCCGAAATCAGACCGATTTCGTGCCCGAGCGGAGTGAGCCGCAGGTCGGCATTGTCCTGTCGCAGCAGGATGCGGTATTCGGCGCGCGAGGTGAACATGCGGTAGGGCTCGTCTACTCCTTTGGTTACCAGGTCGTCGATCAGCACTCCGATGTAGGCTTCGTCGCGGCGGAGCACGACGGCCTCCTCCCCTGCCAGTGCCCGGTGTGCATTGATTCCGGCCATCAGACCCTGTGCCGCCGCCTCTTCGTACCCGGTCGTGCCATTGACCTGTCCGGCGAAGTAGAGACCTGACACCCGCTTGGTTTCGAGCGAATGGTGCAGTTGTGTGGGCGGAAAATAGTCGTATTCTATGGCATATCCCGGTCGGTAGATGTGCAGATTTTCGAATCCGTGGATTTGATGCAGCGCTTTCCACTGCACCTCCCACGGCAGCGACGACGAAAATCCGTTGAGGTAGTATTCGTTTGTCGAGCGGCCTTCGGGCTCGAGGAACAACTGGTGCTGTTCCTTGTCGGCGAACGTGCGGAGTTTGTCTTCGATCGAGGGACAGTAGCGCGGCCCTATACCCCGGATCGTGCCGTTGAACAGGGGAGATTCAGCGAATCCGCTGCGCAGTGTCTCGTGCACCTCGGGCGAGGTGTAGACCAGATAGCAGGGCATCTGCTCCTCGACGGGCCGGATCTCCGATGCGAACGAGAACTTGGCCGGTTTCTCGTCTCCGTATTGGGGTTCGAGCCGGGAAAAGTCGATCGAGCGGGCATCGAGTCGTGCCGGGGTACCGGTCTTCATCCGCCCGGCTTCGAATCCCATGCGGCGCAGTGATTCGGTGATGCCGTGCGAGGCGGCATCTCCGGCGCGTCCTCCTTCGGCATGGGCCGATCCGCAGTGCATCAGACCCTCGAGGAAGGTCCCGGCCGTGAGTATTACGGCCCGGCAGGAGAACTCCACCCCCATGCGGCTTTTCACTCCGCGGATGTGCGGCCGCTCCTCCCCCGCTTCTTCCGTAAAGAGCAGTTCGGTGGCGGCATCCTGCCAGATGTGCAGGTTCGGGGTGTTCTCGAGCGTATGCCGCCACTCCCTCGAGAAGCGGCTCTTGTCGCACTGGGCACGCGGACTCCACATCGCAGCCCCCTTTGAGCGGTTAAGCATCCGAAATTGGATCGAGCAGAGGTCGGTAATGCGGCCCATTTGACCGCCTAATGCATCTATCTCTCTGACTATCTGTCCTTTAGCTACTCCTCCGACGGCCGGGTTGCAGGACATGGCCGCCATTTTCTCCATATCCATCGTCAGCAGCAGCGTGCGCGAACCGAGCCGCGCGGCCGCCGAGGCCGCTTCGCAGCCGGCGTGTCCGCCGCCGATGACGATGATGTCGTAATCGAGCGTCATGGTGTTTTGTCTCTCTTGCCGGGACACGGTCCTGACGGCTGTTTTGGATGCCGTGCTGTCTCCGCGTCTGCGGCTTACTCTTCTTTTTCCCAGAATTTCAGGTACTTGTCCTCCTTGCGGTGCATCTGGGCATTGCTGCGGGGCGTCTTGTCGCCCTGGCCGCAGAGGTGCAGCACGCCGTGGACCACCACGCGGCGCATCTCCTGGAGCGCCGTGGCGCCGTATTGCCGGGCATTGTCGGCCACGGTCTCCACGTCGATGAAGATGTCTCCCGAGACGATGCGCGTATCGCTGCGGTCGCTGTAGTCGAACGTGATGACGTCGGTGAAGTAGTCGTGCCCGAGGTACTGCCGGTTCATCTCAAGCAGCCGCTGCGCCGAGCAGAAGATGTAGCTCACGTCGCCCAGCACATAACCCTCCTCCTCGGCCACGCGGCGCAGCCATTCGGCCGTCAGCCGCTTTTGCGGCAGGCGGTATTTGCAGTCGTCGTTGTAGTAGCGTACAGCCATTGCTTCTCTTTGTCGTTTTTTTAGCCTTGTTTTTGTCTTTGTCTCTCCGCGTAGAGAGGATTCCGCAGAAACGGTTTGAAGCGGAATTTCGCCTCCGGAATACCCTTTACGGGGATTCTTCGCAGACACTTTCCGGAGAGTCTACCGCCTGAAGCAGTTTTCGGCCCGCATCGTCTGTTTCGGATCGGGCGGATAGATGCCGAACACGATCCGGTATTCGGTCTGCATCGTCTCGAAATCGACCGACGAACCGATGGTTCCGATCTGCTGGTTGCGGGCGATCTTCTGCCCCTTTCCGACGCAGACCGACCCGAGGTTGGCGTAGGAGGTGATGTATTCGCCGTGGGCGATGAATACCTCGTATTTGCCCGTGATGCGGTTGCGTTTGGTCTCCACGACCTTGCCGTCGTAGATCGAGATCACCTGTGCCTCCTTCGGTCCGGAGATCTCGGCCATGTTGCCCTTGTATCGCTTCACGCGGCCGTTCACGACGGGAAGCCGCAGTCCGGAGGTCTTCGACGAGAACGAAGCGCCCTCCTTGTTTCCTTTCGAGAGTTTGCGCAGTTCGCTGATCGCCACGTCGAGCTGCTGCTCCTGCTCGATCTTGCGCTGCAGGGCGCTCTTCTCGCGTTTCGAGAGCTGCTGGATCGTCGCCTTGGCGTTCCGCGAGTCGCGCTGCAGCTTCTCGCGCTGCGCCGTGAGCCGCGTGGAGACCGAGTCGAGCTCGCGGCGGCGGCGAGCAAGCGTCTCCTGTTCGGTGCGCACCTCGTCGGCCAGGCTGCGGATATCGCGTAGTTTGCGCTCGCGCAGGGCGGCTACGGCCCTCAGGTCGGTGATGCGGCGCGCCACGTCGGCGAAGTCGCGGGCCGAGAAGAGGTAGGTGAGGTAGTTGTTCTGGCGGTAGTTGCGGTAGGCTTCGCGTACCATCTCCGCATATTGCTGCCGGTCGCGTTCGAGTCTGGCAGCAAGATCCCCCGCTACGCTGTCCGTGCGTGCGATCTCCCCGCGCAACTGGGAGGCCTCCTTCTCCGTGGCGTCGAGCAGCTGGCTCCGCGAGTCGATCTGCCGGGCCAGGCGGCGCACCTGCTCCTCGGTCGAGGAGCGTCCCTTGCGCAGACGGGCGATCTCCTGCTCCTCGGCTGCGATCTTCTTCTCGAGGGCCGCGATCACGCGCTTCTGTTCGGCCACGCGTGCGTCGTTCTGCCCCGAGGCCGTCCCGGCCGCGCAGAGCAACAGCAGAATCGGAATCAGCATGCGTAGACTCTTCATCGGCTTGTCTTTTCGGAGTTTCGGTCAGCGGCCGGCTGTTTGAGCCGGGGTTCGATCAATGCGGGATCGTATCCCTTCTCCAACGCCTGACGCCAGTAGATTTCGGCCATGAACTGTTCGCCCAGGGCATGGAGAATGTCGCCGTAGTGGGCCAGCAGCGAAGGCGATTTCTGCCCGTCGAGCACCACGGCCCGCTGCTGGATCTTCTTGGCTTCGTCCGTGCGTCCCAGTTTGTGGAGCACCCAGGCGTGGGTGTCGAGGTAGGTCGGGTTGTCGTTCTCGAGCGCCACGACACGGCTGGCCATGGCCAGCGCCCGCTCCAGATCGCGTCCCTCGACCGAGAGGAAGTAGGCGTAGTTGTTCAGCACCATCGTGTTGTCAGGGTCGTAGCGCAGGCTGCGCTCGTAGGCGCTGTAGCAACGTTTCATTCCCTTGCGGAATGCGGCCGTGGACTTGACCGTCCCGAGGTCCATCCGCTCGTCCCAGTCGGTGACACCTTCGGTGGCCTTCAGGTGCCACGTGTCGCCGATCATGCCCCAGACCACGCTGCGCAGCGAATCCGTCGAGGCATACGCGAGCGACTCTTCGTAGGCCCCGAGGGCCCGGTCGTAGTCGCCCGATAGGCTGGCCACATGTCCTTTGGCCAGCCGGAAGTCGATCCGGTCGGGGAAGAGTCCGATGGCCTTCACGACATAGCGGCCGACCGAGTCGGTCCGCTTCTTGTAGCTTTCGATGTCGATGATCGTGCGGTAGTACTCCTCCACGGGGGGCTGGTCGTCGAGGTGGCTCTTGTAGAGCGCAAGGGCTTGGTCCAGCTCCCCGGAGGCGATCAGGTGGCCGGCATAGAGTTCCACGACGCGCTTGTCGTCGGGATACTTGATGGCCAGCACCGAGGCCAGGTCGTTGAGCTGCAGGTAGTATTCGCGGTAGAAGCGGATGTCCGAGGTGTACTGTTCGAATTGGCGGATCTTCGTCTCGAGCGGGAGTTCGTCGGCCAGGAACAACCTCCGTGAGACGGCCAGCAGCGAGCGGTAGTCCTGTCGGGAGGTGTAGTAGTCGGCCAGCGACATGAGCGTTGCGAGGTTCGTCGAGTCGATCCGCAGCGCCTCGTCAAACTCCGCGCGGGCCAGCGAGTCGCGTCCGTCTGCGGCGTAGAGGTTGGCCAGTGCCACGTGGGGCTCGGGCTCGTAGGGGGTCGCTGCCGCCTCCTGCCGGGCCTCATCCAGGGCCCGGCTGATCTGTCCGGTGGCCACGAGCAGGCGGCGCTTCATGCTGTTCAGCACGGGAATGCGTCCGAAGCGCACCTCGGCCGAGTCGAGCAGGGCCACGGCCTCGGCAGGCTGTCGGGTCTGCTCGTAGAGCGCCGCGAGGATCCGGTAGAAGTCCGGCTCCTTGGGGAAACGGTCGATCAGGCTGCGGTAGACGGGAACGGCCCGGTCGTACTCTCCGGCGAAGACGAGCGTCTGGCCGTAGAACTGATGGTACCACTTGTTGGCCGTATCGAGCCGGTAGGCGCGTCCGGCCAGCTCGACGGCCTCCTCGGGCGAGGCATACATTCCGTTGGATACCAGCTCGAAGTAGGCCGGGGCGTAGTTCGAGTCGCGCCGGATGGCTTCGGCGAAGAGTTTGCGGGCCTGCAGCGTATCGCCCGTTATGGTCTGCTGCTTGATGCCCTCGGTGTAGAACCATACGCTCGGCAGCGAGTCGGGATATGCGGGTGCGGCCGGAGTGCCCTTCCCCGCCACGAAGGCCGTGGTGAAGAGCGCACCCAGAAGCCATGTCGCCATCAGCCGTTTCATGCCTGCCGAAGGTTTAGAGCGACTGGTCGAACTGGTGGAGGAAACGCACGTCGTTTTCGAAGTAGAGGCGCAGGTCCTTGACGCCGTATTTGAGCATGGCGATTCGTTCGATGCCCATGCCGAATGCGTTGGTCGCCACCATGATTTGAACGCGGTCGTAGAGGAAGTCGTCCTGATTCTTCCGGCGCACCTCGGCGTCCAGCTTGGCGTGGTAGGCCGCTGCCCGGATGCCCCGGCTCTGGAGCAGGCGGGCCGTCTCGTCCACCTGCTTTGTGGTGCTGCAATAGACGATGCCCGCGTTGTCGCCCTCCCGGAGCACAAGGTCCAGCAGCTCCTTCGGCTTCTGGCTGGGCAGGGCGCGGCGCGTCTCGAAGTAGAGGTTGGGCCGGTCGAAGCCGGTCGTCACCTCATAGGGCTGATGGAGCTCGAGGTGGCTGCGGATGTCGTCCCGCACCCGGGCCGTCGCCGTGGCCGTGAACGCGCCCACCACCGGGCGATTCGGCAGGCTGTCCACGAACGCCTTGATGCGCAGATAGCTGGGGCGGAAGTCCTGCCCCCACTGGCTGATGCAGTGGGCCTCGTCCACCGTCACCATGCTGATGAGCTTTTCCTGCGCGAAGCGCTGGAAGCCCGGCATCTCCAGCCGCTCCGGGGCCACATAGATGATCTTATACCAGCCCTCCCGGGCGCGGCGCAGCATCAGGGCCTTCTGGTTGTCGGTGAGGCTGTTGTTCAGAAACGCCGCCGCCACGCCTGCGTTCAGGCCGTAGACATCAGCGATGAGCACGATGAACGCCAGCCGGAAATCCACCACCCGGAACTGCGCCTGGGTGCTGGTCATCCGCACCAACAGTTCGGATACGCCCCAGGCCCCCAGCAGTTCCAGCACCGGGACCAGCAGCCGGTGCCGCGCGGCAAAGCCGCTGAGCCGTTCCGGCCATTTTTTGCGGCGGGGCTGCTTTTCCTGCCGGAAGAACTATTACTCTCTCTAAACTCCATGATAAACCTCAGTTTTGTACAAACTTAAATTACT
>OLSK01000828.1_pt1 | contig 25621 bp, 23 predicted proteins | sample 1672781 | NCBI WGS metagenome assembly OLSK01 (sample SAMEA3136723, study PRJEB25190) | human gut metagenome | biome: human gut; feature: human-associated habitat; material: faeces | place: Austria | collected 2013 | reverse complement strand
GCTCTCCTTGCGCGCAGTATGGACTCCCTGACGCGCAGCGCCGCCCAGCGCCTGATAGAGGACGGCGCGGTTCTGCTCGGCGGCAAGGCCGTGAAGAAGAATTATAAGTGCGCCGCGGGGGACAGATTCGAGGTGCTCCTGCCCGAAGCGGAGGAGACCGAGCTTGTCGCGCAGGATATCCCGCTGGACGTGGTGTATGAGGACGGGGACGTTATCGTCGTCAACAAGCCGCGAGGCATGGTCGTGCACCCCGCACCGGGGCATCCCGACGGGACGCTTGTGAACGCTCTGCTGTGGCACTGCGGCGATTCGCTGTCCGGCATCGGCGGCGAGAGGCGCCCCGGCATCGTCCACCGTATTGATAAGGACACCTCGGGGCTGATAATCGCCGCGAAGAACGACTTTGCGCACCAGTTCCTCTCCGCGCAGCTCTCGGATCACACGCTGGGGCGCGAGTACGAGGCGGTCGTCCACGGCGGCTTCCGCGACGATGCGGGCACGGTCGATGCGCCGATAGGCCGTCATCCGGTGGATCGCAAGCGCATGGCGGTCACGCCGAAGAATTCGAAGCCCGCCGTGACGCACTATGAGGTCATCGCGCGCTACCGCGGCTATACGCGCATACTCTGCCGCCTTGAGACCGGCCGCACTCACCAGATACGCGTCCATATGGCCAGTATCGGGCATCCGCTGCTCGGAGACGGCGTGTACGGCGCGCCGTGCCCCGAAAAGGGGCTTGAGGGGCAGTGCCTCCACGCGCGCCGGCTGAAATTCATCCACCCCCGCACCGGACAGCTCGTCCGGCTTGAAGCGCCGCTGCCGGAGTATTTCACGCAGGTCATCTCCCGGCTTGGCAACGAAATATAAGGAGTGAAGATATGAGCAAATACATAGTGTACGCGCTGGTGACGGCGGCGGTCGTCGCCGCGATCGTGCTGGTCGTGAAGATCATCTCCGGCGCGATAACGCTTATCAGCGGCCTGTTCAATGTGATCCTCGGCGTGATCGTCGTGCTGGCGGTCATCGCGCTGGTGGTCTGGATGTTCCGATACGCGGCAAAGCATAAATAAAGATGAAAACAGCCATCCGAACTATCTATCGGATGGCTGTTTTCGTTGTTCAGCTTACACGGTACGTATATATTTGCCGATGAATTCGTCAAGCTTGGCGGCGTATGCCTCCGGCGCGCGGTGCATACTCTCCACATGGTGCGCGCCCTCTACGAAAAGATGATCCTTCGCGCCGGGGTACAGCTCATACAGCTCCTTGCCCATGGCGAACGGAACCGTGTGATCCTCCGTGCCGTGCACGAAGAGTATCGGCAGCGTCGCGCGCAGCATGTGCGGCCGCACGTCGCCGTCGCGCAGGGAGTATCCGGCCACAACGCGGTTTATCGCGCCGAGCGGCCAGACGAGCAGCCCCAGCCGCCGGCGCAGGGAGTCCACCGGGCCTGAGAACCCGCAGTCGTCCACGATGAAGCGTACGCAGGGCGGGCAGCGGTCGCTCATGCTCAGCACCGTTCCGCCGCCCATCGAGAAGCCGTGGAGTATTACCTGAATGTCAGCGCCGAAGCGCTCCTGCAAAAAGTCCAGCCATTTCAGGCAGTCGCGGCTCTCAAACACGTCGAAGCCGATGTAGCGCCCCTCGCTCTCACCGGCGGCGGTGTTGTCGCAGCAGAAGAGATCGAAGCCGCGGCTTTTGTAGTACTCGTAGTACATTCCGGCGGCCTCCGCGTGCTCCGAGCGGTAGCCGTGTATCAGAAACGCGATGCGCCCGCAGGGCTTTTCGCCGCAGGGGTAGTAAAAGCCGCGCAACAGTTCGCCGCGCTCGGAGCGCATCGCGAAGCGCAGCTGCGGAGCTTCACGCAGAGCCTGCGCTGCGCCGTCGCGGTGGGCGTAGTAGTCCGCGGAATGCGTGCGTTTGTCCATTATGGGGTTCAGTATCCGCGAGCCGTTGCGGCAGAAGGTGTATTTATACACCTCGGCCAGCGCGGCACCCGCGGCCGCAGCGACGGGGATAAGTGCTTTTCTCAGTTTCATTCTCGGTTTGTGCCTCATTTCTTATGCTGAAGATCAGGTCACGGGCAGCACCGCGCCGATGGTGGCGAGCAGGGTTGAAAGCCCGACCAGGATCTGGAACGGCAGTGAGCCGAACACTCCGATGAGCGCGGAGCCGCCGACTCTGCGGCGCGAGAGATTGTAGGCCACGAGGATGCCAAGCCCGGTGACGACCTGTATCACACTCGCAAAGCGCGTGAAGCCGACGAAGCTGGACAGCCCGAAGAACGCCAGCAGCAGGCAGGGCAGCGATGCCGCGAGCCAGCTTATATGGCGGCTCCAGCCGGTCTGCTCGCCGACGATGTCGCGCAGGTTCAGCGTGTTTGCCCAGAAAGATGTCGCCAGTGCGAGCAGAGTGAACACGTAGCCGACCACGCTCACCCAGCCGCCGAGATGCGCCGCGAGATCGACCAGCGCGCCGTCCTCGCTTATATTCTGCCCCGCGCCGAGCAGGGTCATCAGTGTTATGAGCAGGATCATTCCCGCGTTTATTGCAAGGCCGAGCGCGATGCTGCCGCGGATGCGCTTCGGATCGCCCTCAAGCCCCTTGACGACCTGCGGCGTGGACATGACCGCGGACAGCGAAAAGCTGACCATACCGTACATCGCAAGAACGTTGTTCCAGCCGTGCCATCCGCTCGGCAGCGGGCTGATATCGGAGCGCAGTGTGGCGACAAACAGTATGCCGATCACGGCGAGCATCGAGCCGACGGCGATCTTCTCGCAGATGCCGACGAGCTTCATCCCGATAAACACGACGCCTGCGCCGATAACGTAGAACAGCAGCATGCCCCAGACGTCCGGCAGGCCGAACCAGCTGCGGAACACCGCCGCTGCGCCTGTCAGAAATGCGCTGACGTTCACAATGACCGACACGCCGAGCAGCGCGAAAGTCAGCCAGGTAAGAATCTTCTTGATGCGTCCGGAGAACAGCTCCGCGTCGAAGCAGCTCACGAACTGCGCGCCGTTATTGTTGTACGAAAGCTCCGCAATTATGAGGTGCAGCACGATGTTTATGAGGTAGCCCAGCGCGATTATCCAGAGAATTTCGCGCAGGCTGTTGTGCGCCGCGAGGTACGGCACCGAGAGTATCCCCGCGCCGACGCCGTGGCCGACAATGATGCTGGTCGCCTCAAAGAAGCTGAGACGGGATTCGCCCTTGATCTTACTCATATTCAAAACTCACTTTCTGTGCTTTATCTGCATAAAAAGTTTCGGGAAAAGCTTGCCTGCGAGTGCCATCATGCGGAAAGTGAACATCGTGAGCGTCACGTTCCCGCTGCGGATGACGGCGCAGGGCAGTTTCACCGCGGCGCCGCCGGTCGCGGCTTCGCTGCGGCGCAGGACGCGCCTGTTCGTGACGACGCGGCGCACGTAGGAGCGCTTTTCAAGATAATTCAGCGGGCAGGACGGCGTGAAGAGATTCGTCAGGCAGGAGAAGATGCTCTTCATGAACATGTATTCCATGCTGCCGTCGCTCTCCGCGCCGAACTCAGTGCAGAGCTGCTCTATGCGCTTGTCGGACAGCAGGCAGACCTCCAGCTTGCGGTCGTAGTATTTGGTGATGAGGCTCTCGCCGCGGTGCATTATATACCGGTATTTGCAGCCGGGCAGCACGCTCACGCGGTCGATTTTTTCAAGGCAGTCGAAGACATAGAGCCTGTCCTCGCCCCAGCGGAAATCGCGGAAGCGGATGCCATTGCTGCGGATGAGCGACGCGCGGTAGAGCTTGCCCCAGACCTGATTGAGGAGGTTCGCCTTGTACAGGCGCGGCAGCGCCTCGGCCATTCCGGCGCGGTCGATGAGCTGCTCCGGCTCGCAGTAATAGCGCTCCGAGCCGTCCACGCCCACGATAGTGTAGCCGAATATGACCATATCCGCGCCATTCGCGCCGCCCAGCGCGTATTCCAGCGCGTCGGGCAGTAGCCGGTCGTCCGAGTCGAGGAACATTATGTACTCCGCTTCGGGATCGGCGGCGGCAAGCCCATGCTCGCGTGCGGCGGCGGGGCCGCCGTTTTCAACGGTCAGCAGCCTGACGCGGGAGTCCTTCTCTGCGACAGCGGAAACGACGGCGGCGGTGTCGTCCTTCGAGCCGTCGTTGACGATTATCAGCTCGAAGCTGCCGCAGCTCTGAGCGAGGACGCTGTTGATGCAGCCCTCTACATATCCGGCGGCGTTGTATGCCGGAACGACTATTGATACCTTTGGATGCTCGTTCATGGCTTCTCTCCTTTTTCGCCGTCCTCGCTGTGATAGAATTCAAGGAAGTATTCGTACATAGGCATGAGCTTTGCGTAGGCGTCGGCTAGGATCTCCGGCAGCTCCGGGGAATACAGCGCGGCGTCGTGGTCGCGGCTGCACTCCAGTCCGATGCGCTTGCGGTTATACCAGCGGCCGAGCGGATCGTCGGCGTGCCCCTTGGGGCGCTTGTATTCCTCGCCGGTCAGCCTGAATCCGCCGCCGCGCTCGATCTTGCGGACGATGCGCTCAAATCTGGCGGGGTTGGCGTCTAGGCTGCGGCGGAAGGCCTCCATCTGGCTGGGCGTCGCGCTGTAAAAGCCCATGCCGTAGCTGTAATCGGCGGCGCCGATCTCGAACCAGAACATCGGCCCTTCGAGAAGGATGCTGCCGTGCTTTATAGAGAACCACAGATGATCCTTGTACGGCCCGCGCCCGAACAGCCGCCGCGCGTCGCGGTAGATGCGCGAGACGTGCAGGCGGCAGTCCATCTCCGGGAAGCGGCTGCACATAAGCGCCTGCGTCTCGGCGGCGAGCGCCTTGAACGGCTCGTTCACGGTCTGCTCAAACTGCTCCTTGTGCTCGTTGAACCAGACACGCTCGTTATTGAATGCCAGCTCCCAGAGAAAATCTCCGGCAGCGGGAGTAAATCCGTTAAACATGATATACGCTCTTTCTTGCTTCTTTCATACTAAATCTACTTATAATATTAACATATTGATCCGGCTTTATCAAGCGGAGCGGGCGGGACGTTTTTGGGCAAAATACGCATTTTGAAAATTGACTGATATATGGGGTAAGTGGTAATATATTATCGTATGAGAAATTGTACTGAGAAATTGTGTAGTAAAATTATGATTAGGAGGCTCTGTAATGAAAAAGAAACTTCACTATGCGGGTGCAGCGGTTTTACTGGCTTCCGTGCCTCTGTTCATGCTGGCTCCGGGGCGGGTTACGAAGCGTCAGCGCGCGCCGTTCCAGAACGTGAACTTTGCCCATCGCGGCCTGCATTCGCGGGATAAGAGCGTGCCGGAGAACTCGCTGGAGGCGTTCGAACTGGCGTCCCGCGCCGGTTACGGCATCGAGCTTGACGTGCAGCTCTCAAAGGACGGCCAGGTCGTGGTGTTCCATGACGATGACCTCAAGCGCGTCTGCGGCGTGGACTGCCGCGTTGACGAAAAAACATATGCCGAGCTTACGGAGCTGAGGCTCTGCGGCACGGAGTATACCGTTCCGCTCTTCACCGAGGTGCTCGCGACCGTCAGAGGCCGCAGCCCGCTCATCGTCGAGCTGAAGCGCGGCCGCCGCAATATCGAGCTGTGCGAAAAGACCTATGCTCTGCTTGCTGAATACAGGGGCGACGTGTGCATCGAAAGCTTCGACCCATTCATCGTGGCGTGGTTCCGTTTCCATGCGCCGGAGCTTCTGCGCGGCCAGCTCGCCATGCCCGCGGAGCGGTATGAGAATTTCCCGAAGCCGCTCGCCTTTGCGCTGAGCCACGGACTTATGAACTTTGTATGCCGCCCGCAGTTTATGGCCTACCGTATAGGCCGCCGTCCTCTCACCGTGCATATTGCGGAGAAGCTCGGCGCCATGAAGGTGGCGTGGACTTCGCATGAGCCGAAGAACGAGCGCGGCAAGGACGCGGTCATCTTCGAATTCTATAAGCCATCGGTCAAGTTCGACCCCAAACGTAAATAAGCAGATATAAATAATCTCCGGATCACCGATCCGGAGATTATTCAGTCTGGCAAAGAACGTGTGCAGCAGGGCGCGGATAAGAGAGCAGCGGGGGAGCTTGAGGGGGCAAGGCCCGCCTCAAATACAATAAACCGCCGTCCAAAAGTCTTGATACATCAACGACTTTTGGAGCAAAGCAGCATTTTGATAATATCAAAATGCTCGGCGGATGAAGCTTGTCAAAAAAAGTCCTCACAGGACTTTTTTGACAAGCTGAATAATCTCCGGATCACCGATCCGGAGATTGTTTTTCGGCGCAGTCCGCACATACGGGAACTCCGCATCTTATTTGCAGGAAGTCTTCACGCGTAAGCTCGCCGCATACGGCGCATGGCCGCTCATCGCGGCGCTGCGGCGCGGCGGGGAACGGCATATGGGGGATGCCGGAACAGAAGATCTCGGCTGCGGGCGCGGTAAGGACATGTTCAATGAGCGCGGATTTATCCGTCAGCTTCGGCAGCGGACGCAGATACAGCCGCAGCTCGCCGCCCGCGCCGTAAAAATTGAATACGGGCTTCCCCGTCTCGCGCAGACATAACCTGCCGTTTCCGACCGTCGCGCCGAGAACCGATTGGAACCCATCCGCCCAGCAGGTGCGGCTCTCTATCGCGCAGCGCAGCTCGCCGTGAAGCAGCCCGCCCGCCTCCGCGGCTGCCCGTACGCCAATGGCAAGGCCGGGGCAGAGATGCCCATGCAGGTTTCCGGCGGCTTCAAAAAGCTCGTGAATGTCCATGTTAGGCCTCCGTATTCCAGTATATCCATGCGACGCAGGTGCTGACACTGTCGACGAAAACGCCGTTTTCGTCCGCAAGCTCCGCCGCGATCTTTCTCGCGCGAGCCATGAGCGCGGCGTCACCAGCATCGCCGCCGCAGCGCTTTATCAGATATTCTGCGGCCTCGTCCGGACTGCGGTCGTCGCTCCAGTCATAGGGCACGTATTTCACGAGGGAGTCATAGCCTGCGCTGCGGACGGCTTGCAGCAGCGCCTCTGCGCTGTCGTGCATCCCCGTGCCGAAGCCCGAAACCTCCAGCCCCATCCGGCGGTAGAACTCGTCGCGCATCGGCTGCGCCCATTCGACAAAATTTGCCGTGAAGCACCAGCCGCGGGTCAGCGCGCTCATTTTCTTCACGCCGGCCGTGTCGTGCACTGCGGCGGACATCATTGCGACCGACAGGTCGAATTTATCGCCGCCGGACAGCTCGTCCGTGCTCAGCATAGCGAAATCGCCCTCGACGATGCGCCACGGAGTGGCGTACGCCGCCATGTTCCGCGCTGCGTGCGCGAGCATGGCGGGGGAAATGTCCGTCAGCGTCACGCCGCATCCAAGCTCGGCGAAATATGTTCCGTATTTCCCGACGCCGCAGCCGATATCGAGCACACTGCAGCCGGGGTGCAGCAGCCCGTTTGAGGTGAAGAACTCCAGCAGCTGCCGGTTATAGTCGTTCAGCCCCATGCGGAAAACCCGCTGGTAGTCCGCCGCGGCCTCGTCCCAGCTTTTAATCTGCTCCATCCGCGTCCTCCCCGTGCGTTTTGACGTCCGGGAACGGTATCAAAACGGGTATGCCCATGCAGTCGACGATGTGTACGTGCATGTCGTAAACGTGTTCGACTATCTCCGGCGACATGACCTCGCGCCCGCCGTGGGCGTATATCTCCGAATCCTTGAGGAACATGAAGCTGTCACAGTAGCGGATGGCGAGGTTCAGGTCGTGCAGCACGGTAATGACGCTTATTTTATGCTCGCGCGCGATGGCGCGCACAAGCTGCATGACCTCGTGCTGATTGCGTGGGTCGAGATTGCTGGTCGGCTCGTCGAGCAGCAGCACGCGCGGCTCCTGCGCCAGCGCGCGGGCGATCAGCACCTTCTGCGCTTCGCCGCCGGACAGCTCCGACACACTGCGCAGCGCGTAGGATTCAAGCTTCATGCGGCGCAGGATATCCGAAACTATCTCCCTGTCCCGGTGCGTCGCGTCCCATTGGATGTACGGCTTGCGGCCGAGCAGCACCGTGTCAAAAACCGACATGTCCACCGCCCGCGCGTTCTGCGCCACATAGGCGACGTTCTGCGCCATCTCGTTGCTGCTCATCGCAAAAACGTTCTTCCCGTCCACGATGACCTCGCCGGACTTCGGGCGGAGAATGCGGTCGATGCATTTTAAAAGCGTGCTCTTGCCGGCACCGTTGTTGCCGAGAATGGCGGTGCAGATGCCGTCCGGAACGTCAAAGCTCACGCCGAGGAGCGTGTCGGGGGCGTTTTTCCCGTAGGAAAAGCATATGTCTCTGACCTCAACCATTGGAATTTCTCCCCCTGAACAGCAGAATAAGGAACACCGGCCCGCCGATGAACGACATTATCGCGCCGATGGGCAGGATTATCGGCGGCGCGATCAGCTTTGCGAGCGCGTCGGCAAGTATCAGCAGCAGCGCGCCGCAGACCGCGGAGCCGGGGACAAGGAAGCGGTGGTCGTTGCCGACAAAAAAGCGCATGACATGCGGCGCGATGAGGCCGACAAAGCTGATTATGCCGACGAACGACACCGCGACCGCCGCCGACAGCGAGCACACCGCCATGCTGGCGACCATGACCTTTTTCGTGTCCACGCCGAGGCTCTTGGCCGTGTCGTAGCCCGCCTCCATGGCGTTGTAGTTCCAGCGGTTATACATGTAGTAGATGAAGCTCAGCACGAAAACGACGCTGATAAAGCGCAGATCCTTCCAGCTTGCGCTGCCGAGGTTGCCGAAGGTCCAGAACACGACCGCGCCGAGCGAGGTATCGTCGGCGAAGTATTGCAGCAGCGTGCTGCCGCCGGCGAACATCGCGCTGAGCGCCGTGCCCGCGAGGATCAGCCCGCCGGGGCCGACGTTTTTCTTGAGCCGGGATATAAGGATCACGACGACCGACGATATCGAGCCGAAGACGAAGGCGCAGAGCGTGACGATATACGGGTTATCGATCGATACGGTCGAGGTGGAGTTGGAGTTTGTTATCACGCCGCCGCCGAACACGATTATGCCCAGCGCTGCGCCGAAAGCCGCGCCCTGCGACACGCCCAGCGTCGATGCCGAGGCGAGAGGGTTGCGCAGTACGCACTGCATCACCGCGCCGGAGGCCGCGAGCGTTGCGCCGACGAATATCGCCGCCAGAACGCGCGGCAGGCGGATGTTCATAATGGCGGTCTGATATTTCTTTTCGCCCTCGCCGGCGAGCGCACGGAAAATGTCCGGCAGGCTGATTTTCAGCGAGCCGATGCCCATATACACCACGGCGGCAAAAAGCGTAATAAACGCCGCAGCCGCAAGCGCTATGCGCTTGCGGGCGACGAACTGTTCATATTGTTCTATTTTTACTGGGTGCTTCTGCAATTATATCACACCTTTGTTATCCGAGAGTGACGGCGCCGTAGCCGAGCCCAGCTTCGGTCAGCAGGTCGAGGTAGCCGTCGTGGCCGAGGAAGAAGGAGAATATCTCGTTTGCCTTGGCCTCAAAATCGACGTCCGCGAATGCATCGGGGAACAGCAGCGATCCTGCGTAGTAGGCGCTGACGAGGGGGATCTCGACGTTGGTGTAGTTCGCGGTGGAGTTCGGCCACTGATAGACCTTGCCGTTCTTGACGGCGCTGAGCTGCTCGAAGAAGCTCGGATCCTCGGCGTACTGATTCTTGACAAGCTCAAGGTTGCCGGAGTCGAGGATGATGATGTCGGGATCCCACGCGAGGATCTGCTCGCGGTCTACCTCAACGCCGTGGGGGCCTTCGATGATGCCGGCGGCAGCGTCGTTCGCGTGAATGGAAGCGAGAATCGCGTCGTTGGCGTAAACGCCTTCGATGCCGTGCCCGCCGCGGAAGGTGGCGGCAGCGCCGAGAACGAGGGGCTTGTCCTCATCGGGGATGTCCTTGGTGCGTGCGTCGAGGTCGGCGAGACAGTTGTCCATGAAGGAGATGACCTCCTCGGCGCGTTCGGGTACGCCGCAGGCATCGCCGAATACGCGAAGCGCCAGCTTGTAGTCCTCGCCGAACAGGGTGCCCTGCGGGGCGGCGACGACGGAGCGGCCAAGCTGCTCTTCGATGGAGTTGACGATGTCCTCCTCATAGGTGCAGAGGATTATATCGGGATTTGCCTCAAGAATGACTTCCGGCAGAATTTCGCCGTAGCCGCCGGCTGAGGCCGCGGGCAGGTCAGCCCACGCTTCATGGTTGAAGCAGCCGTAGGCCATGAAGAGACTGTCGTTCTGGTCACCGTTTGCGGTAGTGACCATCTTGTCCTGAAGGCCGAGGTAGACGAGCATACGCGTCGCGTTGCCGAGAGTGACGATGGAGTTTATCTCGGTCGGAACTTCTATTTCGCGTCCCAGACCGTCGGTTATGACGCGGGTAGCGGGGGCGGAGTCAACGGCGGAGGATTCCTCGGCGGGAGCCTCGGTCGCGGGGGTGCCGCTCTGCTGCTGGCCGCAGCCTGCGAGCATGCTCAGGGATAGGAGCATTGCGAGAATAAGTGCAAGAGTTCTTTTCATTTGAGGTCGTTTCTCCTTTGGTGATGAATCATGTTCCTGATTATATCAGCCGCGGGGCAATTGCGGAAGCCCCCTAGGGGGATAAAATTTTTTGACATACCGCATAAAGGTGTGGTATAATCACAACATAACAATAATTGAAGCCGATCATCCGGCCAAAAGCAAGGTGCCGGCGGGGATCGTTTGAGATATTACGTGCAAGTTTCAGGTGAAATTTGCATTTATTGTTGACGAGATGTTCACGAGAAGAAAGGAAACGCGACTGATGAACAAGCAAAACAGTGACGTGTTGACTGCTCTGCTGCAGGAACCGTTCATTAATCAACGGATATTAGCGGAAGTGTCGGGGCATTCTCTAGGAGTAGTCAACCGCTCGCTCAAGGAGCTTATCAGGGACGGCTATCTGGACGACTCGGCTCGCCCTACGATGAGAGCCGTAACCGAGTTTAAGCAAAAGGCGCCGCAGCGGGCTGTTATCCTGGCGGCAGGCTTTGGAATGCGGATGGTTCCCATCAATATGGAGATGCCGAAGGGACTTCTGGAGGTCAATGGCGAGCCGCTGATCGAGCGCATCATCAAGCAGCTTCACGGGGTGGGGATCAGAGAGATATATGTAGTTGTAGGCTTCATGAAAGAGAAATACGAGTATCTGATCGACGAATACGGCGTGGAGCTGGTGGTCAATGCCGACTATGCGGCAAAAAACAATCTGCATTCGGCCAGACTTGTAAAAGAGCATCTGGAGAACGCGTACATAATTCCCTGCGATATCTGGTGTGATCGTAATCCGTTTCAACGCCATGAGCTGTATTCGTGGTACATGGTCAGCGATCTTGTGGACAACGAGAGCAATGTTCGCGTTAACCGCAAAATGGAGCTGGTAACCGTGCCGGGAAATTCCGGCGGCAATGCAATGATCGGCATTTGCTATCTGCTGAAAGAGGATGCGGACGCCGTTGCAGAACGCATCGAAGAGCTTTGCCGGAATCAGCGGTATGATGGGGCGTTTTGGGAAGAAGCGCTTTACAACAAAGACCGAATGATTGTTGCAGCCCGCGTGGTTCATTCGGCAGATGTTGTGGAAATCAACACCTATGAACAGCTTAGGGAAATTGACAGCGACTCCAACCAGCTCAAAACAGACAAGATTAAGGTAATTTGCGAGGCTTTAAAGGCGAAGCCGGAAGAAGTCACGGACATTACGGTTTTGAAAAAGGGCATGACAAATCGTTCCTTCCTATTTGCTTGTAAAGGAAAGAAATATATCATGCGTGTTCCGGGAGAGGGAACCGACCAGCTGATAAACCGCCGTCAGGAAGCCGCAGTTTATCAGACCATTGACGGAAAGCACATCTGCGATGATATTGCATACATCAACCCGGAAAATGGCTATAAAATCACAGCATTTATGGAAGGAGCCAGAGTATGTGACCCTCTGAACTACGAAGATGTCAAAAAGTGCATGAAACGGCTGCGCAGCTTCCATGAAATGAAGCTGAAAGTGGATCATGAGTTTGATATTTTCGGCCAGATGGAGTTCTATGAAACACTGTGGGACGGTACACCTTCTATATATAAAGACTACGAAAGAACAAAGGCGAATGTTCTGTCGCTGAAATCGTATATTGATGCACATGCCGGGGAAAAAGTCCTGACCCATATTGATGCGGTGCCGGATAATTTCCTGTTTGCGGAGAAAGATGGCGAAGAGGTGATTCGCCTGATTGACTGGGAGTATGCAGGAATGCAGGATCCCCATGTTGATGTGGCGATGTTCTGCATTTACTCGCTCTACAATAAGCGTCAGGTGGATCACCTGATTGCGGCTTATTTTACCGAAGGCTGTGATGATGCGACCAGAATCAAAATCTATTGCTATATTGCGGCCTGCGGCCTGCTGTGGAGCAATTGGTGCGAGTATAAACGCAATCTGGGCGTGGAGTTTGGCGAATATTCGCTTCGCCAGTATCGCTATGCGAAAGATTACTATCGGATTGTTCAGGATGAACTGAAAAAGCGGCAGGAGGAAGTTTAAATGCCAAAAGTGGAAAGAGCCATCATTATGGCGGCGGGCATAGGGAATCGGATGCGTCCGGTAACACTGACGACGCCGAAACCTTTGGTTAAGGTGAATGGTGTCCGAATGATTGATACGGTAATTGATGGCCTGCACAAAAACGGGATCTGCGAAATCTATGTTGTTGTCGGTTATCTGAAAGAGCAGTTTGAGAAGCTGAAGAGAGACTATCCGAGCATCGAATTGATCGAAAATCCTTATTATGATACCTGCAATAACATTGCTTCGCTTTACGTGGCAAGAGAGCATATTGAAAATGCCATCATTCTGGACGGGGATCAGATCATATACAATCCGGCGGTTTTGAGCCCGGAGTTTGAGCGTTCCGGATACAACAGCGTATGGACGGATGAAGAGACCGATGAATGGCTCCAGACGGTGAATGATGGAATTGTGACGTCATGCAGCCGGACGGGGGGTAAAGGCGGCTGGCAGCTGTACAGCATTTCCCGCTGGACGGCTGAAGACGGGAAAAAGCTGAAGCACCATTTGGAGATTGAATTTGAACAAAAGCATAACCGACAAATCTATTGGGATGATGTAGTAATGTTTTGCTATCCGGATGAATATCAATTGGGCATCCGTCCGATGGACAAGGATGATATTACGGAGGTGGATAATCTGAGCGAGCTGATCGCTCTGGACTCCAGCTACAGGAAATATGCGAGGGGAAATTAAATGAACGTGAAAAAAGAGCGCGGAAAAATAGATTGGATGATAACGCTGGTGCCGCTGGCAATTGTAGTTGCGCTGTGTGTTTTGTTTTTCTTTATGCCGGAGCAGTCCAACGCGGTGCTGAGCCAGATCCGCTTTTTCTTTGGTGATACCTTTGGTACATACTATCTGGTCATCGGACTGGGGATATTTGTCTTGTCTTTGTACATTGCGGGGTCGAAGTACGGCAATATCATTCTTGGCGAACAGAATGAAAAGCCAAAGTATTCCTTCTTCGCGTGGGGAGCAATGATGTTCACCTGCGGGCTTGCGGCGGATATCCTGTTCTACTCGTTCTCGGAATGGGTGCTCTATGCGACCGATCCGCATCTTGCGGAGATGGGGAGCATTCAGGACTGGGCGGGCGTGTACCCGCTGTTTCATTGGAGCTTTGTCCCGTGGAGCTTCTATCTGGTTCTGGCCGTTGCGTTTGGCTTCATGCTTCATGTAAGAAAAAGAAATCGTCAGAAATATTCGGAAGCCTGCCGCCCTATCCTCGGCAGGCATACGGATGGATGGGCGGGCAGGATCATCGATCTGCTGGCGGTGTTCGCCCTCCTCGCCGGTACGGCAACAACGTTCAGCGTGGCGACCCCGCTGATGGCAGCCATTATCGGTGAACTATTCCATGTCGCAGTCAGCCGAACGGTCATCAATATTGTCATCCTGCTGATCACCTGCGTGGTGTACACCTACTCGCTGCTGCACGGATTCAGGGGCATCAGCAAACTGGCCAATATCTGCATTTATATGTTTTTTGGCCTGAGCGCTTTTGTGCTGCTGTTCGGCGGAGAGACACGGTATATTCTTGAGACCGGTTTCTCCTCTTTTGGCCGGATGGTGCAGAATTTCCTGGAATTGTCCACTTTTACGGATCCGCTTCGCACATCGAATTTCCCGCAGACATGGACGATCTACTACTGGGCTTATTGGATGGTGTGGTGTGTGGCAGCGCCGTTCTTTATCGGCAGCATCTCCCGCGGCAGAACCGTGCGCCAGACGATACTTGGCGGCTATGTGTTCGGGGTCGGTTCGACTCTGACGAGCTTTATCGTGCTCGGGAACTATTCAATGGGAATGCAGGTGACAGGGAAAGCCGACTTTATTGCGCAGTACATGGCGGACGGCGACCTCTACGGAATGATCGTTTCGATCATCAAAACGATGCCCTGCGCACCCGTGATCATGGTCGTTGTACTGCTGACGATGATAGCTTTCTATGCAACGTCCTTTGATTCCATCGCGCTTACAGCTTCCTGTTATAGCTATCATACCCTGAAAGACGGAGAACAGCCGAATAAGGGCATCCAGCTGATGTGGTGCATACTGCTGATCCTGCTGCCGATAGCGCTGCTGTTTGCGGAAAGCTCTATGAACAATCTGCAGTCGGTCAGCATTGTGGCGGCGTTCCCCATCGGAGCGGTCATTGTGATAATCGCGGTGAGCTTCCTGAAAGATGCTAAAAAATACATGGCAAGCCTCGAAAATAAGGGAAAAGAGTGAAAAAATGACCAGAATACTTTTCATCTGCCACGGCAATATATGCCGCAGCCCGATGGCGGAATTTGTGATGAAGTCGCTCGCCGCCTCGGCGGGGCTGGAGCGGGAATTCGACATTGCCTCGGCCGCGACCAGCAGCGAAGAACTGGGCAACCCCGTGTACCCGCAGGCGCGGCGCAAGCTCGCCGAGCACGGTATCGGCTGCGCGGGCAAAACCGCCCGCCGCATGACTGCGGCGGATTACGACGCGTACGATCTGCTCATCGGCATGGACGCGGCGAACCTGCGCAATATGCTGCGCATCTGCGGAGGCGACCCGGACGGCAAGCTCCATAAGCTGACCGAATACTGCGGCCGCCCGGACGACGACGTCGCCGACCCGTGGTATACCGACGATTTCGACGCCGCGTGGAACGATATCTACGCCGGCTGCACCGGGCTTTTTGACGCTCTCGCCCCTGAAGTGGAGCTTGACCTGTCCCACTGCGCGACGCGGCACGATATCTACTCCGTGCTCCGCGAGAAGATGCACTGGCAGGACTGGTACGGCGAGAATCTGGATTCTCTGTGGGACATCCTCACGGGGCTGCCGTTCTATGGCCGCCGCTTCACGTTCAGGCTGCCGGACGGGGAGATACGGATGTACGCCGAAAAGGTATACGCGACCTTCGAGGACGCGGGGCTGCCAGTGTCAACCAATAGTGGAAGAAAATAAGTATAAAATGTTTGACAATATATACCCCGTGTGTTAATCTAATAAAGCGATAAAGCAATTTATATATTATTATAGAAAGGAGTCGCCAAGATGAGCATCAAGTCTGCAGGAAAGCTGAACAAGAATACCGAATCCGGGCGGCTCTGTGCGTATTTTGCCCTGCACATTTTTGCGGACATTGCCCGGGAGCATCGTCTTCCGGGCATTTTTGCGCACTGAGCCTGAAGCTAATAGGACATAAAAGAATTTATGAAGAAAATCATTCCGTTTTTGAAGCCGTACAGGGCGCAGCTCCTGTTGGCGGTGCTGCTGAGCGCGGCGTCCACGCTGTGCGAACTGCTCCTGCCCACCATCATGAGCGACATACTCGACAAGGGCGTCTATCTTGCCGACCTCTAGTACATACTCCGCTGCTGCGGGCGTATGCTGATCGTCGCGCTCATAAGCCTCGGTACGGTGCTGGGCGGCGCGTACCTCAGCGCACAGGTCGTCGCGGGCTTCTGTACCGATCTGCGCGAGACGGTGTTCAACCGCGTCAACAATATGAGCTTCGAGGAGTTCAGCTCCATTGGCACCTCCGCGCTCCTCAGCCGTGCGACGCACGATATCGGCAACCTTTCATGGGTCGCGTCGATGCTCTCCGGCAGCGTCGTGACGATACCGGTGCTGTTTCTGGGCGGCGTGCTGCTGGCCATGCGCAAGGACGCGGTGCTCGCGCTGATCATGCTGGTGTTCGTGCCGGTCGTGTTCGTCATCGTCACCGTGATCGGCAGAAAGATCGAGCCGCTGTGGGTCATCTCCGACAGCTACGTCGACAAGCAGAACGACATTGTCCGCGAACGCCTGCACGGCATCCGCGTTATCCGCGCCTTCAACAGCGAGCCGCGCGAGCACAAGCGCATCGACGAGGCCACGCATGTCATGGCCGATAACATCATCCACGCGAACGTCAGCATGGGACTCGTCTCGCCGCTGACCATTGCGCTGATGAATATGGCGGCGGTGCTTATCGTGTGGATAGGCGGCTGGCGCATGGAAAACGGCCTGAGCGGCGTCAGCGGCGGCGACATCTTTGCGATAGTCCAGTATGTCGCACTGACGATGAACGGCGTCGTGATGGCGGCGTTCATGATAGTCATGCTGCCCCACGCAAAGGTCGCCGCCGGCCGCATCGGCGTGGTGCTCGACTCCGAGGGCATCGCCGACCCCAACCCCGAAGAGGCGCTGGAGCTGAAGGGCGATATAGAGTTTAAGCATGTCAGCTTCTGCTACGACGGGGCCAGCGTCCCCGCGGTGGAGGATGTCTCGCTACATATCCGTGCCGGCGAAAAGGTCGCCGTCATCGGCGGCACGGGCAGCGGCAAATCCACTCTGGTGCAGCTGCTGATGAGCTTCCGCCTGCCGACGTCGGGCAAGATTTACTTCGATGGGCGCGACGCCGCCACGATAAACCGCAAGATCATCCGCGACAATATGAGCTGCGTGCTCCAGCGCCCCGCGATATATTCCGGCAGCATCTGCCGGAATATCGAGATGGGCCGCCCCGGCGCGAGCGAGGCGGAGATAGAGGAGGCCGTCGGCATCGCGCAGATGGCCGACTATGTGGACAGCCTGCCCGACGGGCTGGAGCATATGCTCGAGCAGTCTGGCAAGAATCTCTCCGGCGGGCAGAAGCAGCGCATATGCATCGCCCGCGCGATACTGAAAAACGCCCCGATCTTTATCTTTGACGACAGCTTTTCCGCTCTCGACTTCATGACCGAGGCGCGTCTGCGCGCACGGCTGGGCAAAAAGATACAGGGGCGGACGCAGATCGTCATCACGCAGCGTATCAGCTCCGCGATGAGCAGCGACTGCATCTTCGTCATGGACGGCGGGCGGTTGGTCGACGCCGGACGGCACGAAGAGCTGCTCGAGCGCTGCCGCATCTATCGGGAGATCTACGTCTCCCAGACCGGAGGTGAGGCGAAATGAAGACCAAAAAGGATAGAGCCGCCTCCCGCGAGCGGCGCCGCAGTGACCGCGCCGTGCTGCTGAGACTGGTGCAGGAGGCAAAGCCGATATATAAATGGCTGGCGCTGGCATGTCTGATAAGCCTTGGCATAATCGCCTGCGCCGTCGCCGCGCCGCAGCTGCTGGGCGACTGCGTCCAGCTCCTGTACGATTACTGGGCGGGCAGCTTCACCGGAGCGAGCCTGACCGCGGCGCTCACGGGCGGATGCCTAGCGCTGGCGGGGGTGTACCTGCTGCAAAGCCTGATGAGCTGGCTGAAAATGCTGCTGCTCAATAACGTCGTCAGCCGCTATTTCACCTGCGCCCTGCGCATCAAGCTCTCTGCCAAGATAAGTCGGCTCCCCGTAAGCTTCGTGGACAGAACTCCCGTCGGCCAGATACTCGACCGCATGACCGAGGACGTCTCGACGATGGGCAACTCCATCCACAGTATTATCGACACGCTGATGGTCGGCTTCCTGCAGATAATCGCCATCGCCGTGATGATGCTGCTTGAGGACTGGCGGCTGGCGCTGGTCGTGATACTGTTCATGCCGGTGTCAGTGCTGCTGTCGATAAAGATATCGAACCTGAGCGGTAAGCATTTCGAAAGAATGTTTGCCGTCGGCGGGCAGCGCTTCGCCCATGTCGAGGAGAGCTTCACGAATTACCAGACCACCAAGACCTATAACTACGAGCAGGCGACCATCGACACGCACCACGACATCTGTGAGGAGCGGAAAAAGTCGGAGGCGAAGGCAAACTTCTTCGGCTCGCTGGTTAGACCATGCATCGCGTTTTCAAACGCGCTCGCGTATATCATAATCTGCGTGCTCGGCGGCGTGCTCATCGTCGAAAGCGGCGTGAGCATCGGCGTTGTCGTGACGGTGGTGCTGTTTGCGCGGCAGTTTTCCTCGCCGCTGGAGCAGATAGCCGACGGCATGAGCAATCTCCAGCGCACCAAGGCCGCGTCGAAGCGTGTGTTCGACATGCTGGACGCCGAGGAGGAGCCGCAGCAGAGCGGCCACATCCCCGCCGACGTCAAGGGCGACGTGAAATTTGAGGACGTCAGCTTCTCGTACAGCAAGGACACGCCTCTCATCCGCGACCTCAATATCGATGTAAAGCGCGGGCAGAAGATCGCCATCGTCGGCCCCACCGGCGCGGGCAAGACCACGATAGTCAACCTGCTCATGCGATTTTACGATATCGACAGCGGCCGCATAAGCATCGACGGCTACGACATTTCCGAGACTTCGCGCGACGATGTCCGCGCGCTGTTCGGCATGGTGCTTCAGGACACATGGCTCTTCAGCGGCACCGTAGCCGACAACGTCGCCTACGGCCGTCCGGACGCAACGCGGGAGGAGATAATCGCCGCCTGCGACGAAGCCTACTGCGATCACTTCATCCGCACTCTGCCGCAGGGCTATGACACCGTTGTCAGTGAGGATTCGGCCAGCATCTCCGGCGGACAGAAGCAGCTGCTGACCATCGCCCGCGCGCTGCTGGCGGATCGCCGCCTGCTGATACTCGACGAGGCGACCTCGAACGTCGATACGCGTACCGAGATACTTATCCAGAAAGCGATGGATAAGCTCATGCGCGGCCGCACATGCTTTGTCATCGCGCACCGGCTCTCCACCATAGTGGACTCCGACCTCATCCTCGTCCTGCGCAACGGACAGATAGTCGAGACCGGACGGCACGAGGAGCTTCTCGCCCGCCGCGGCTTCTACTACGATCTGTACACGAGCCAATACGCGATATAACAAAACAGGCTTCGCAGCGTTAAACTGCGAAGCCTGTTTTTTAGTTCAGCTCATTATTCCGAAGCGCTTCTCGTACAGCTCTGCGATCTTGCACTTCCAGCAGAGCAACCAGCCGACCACCGCGCCGACGACCGCCTGTGCGATCTGGAAGGGCAGCTTCAGCAGCGCATATTCGGGCGTGCTGTAAATGAATGCGCGGCCGAGGGAGTAGCCGACGACCATGATCACTGCGCCGATGGCCACGCCGATGGCGGAGCCGGAGGGGCGATCCTTGCCGAGACGGCGCGTCGCAAGCGATATCACAACGGCCTGAAGCCCGTGGGTCACGAGAGAGACGAACATCGGCGTCGGGTAAAACAGCAGGTCGCCGATGAACGCGCCGACGCCGCCCACCATGAACGCGCCGAAGGGATTGAGCAGGATGGCGGCGGTGCAGATGATGACGTCGTTGAGGTACATGTGCCCGCCCGGAACCGGAACGCCGAAGGAGCTGAGCACGATGTTGAAGGCCATGAGGATCGCCGTCACGGCCATGACTTTTATTTGCTTGGATTTCATATTTATCACCCTTGACTTTTGATGTGGCCTATTATAATATCAGATTGGTATTATTAATATTGCCAGTTAAGGAGAATTTTATAAGACCAGATCATGAAATACACAGTCAACAGAGCCTCCGGACAGAGCGCGTACATTCAGATATACCGCCAGCTCCGCGACGATATCGTGGCGGGGCGGCTCAAGGACGGGGCGAAGCTGCCCTCAAAGCGCTTCGCCGCGGCGGAGCTCGGCGTGAGCGTGATAACGGTCGAGCACGCGTATGAGCTGCTTGAAGAGGAAGGCTATATCCAGAGCCGCCAGCGCAGCGGGTACTATGTGTGCTTCGGCGGCTCCGCCCCGGCGCTGCCGCGCACCGCGCCGCAGGAGCAGCGGGCGGACGCACCGCGGGATTCCCCGTTTTCCGTGCTGGCGCGCACGATGCGCCGCGTCCTGAGCGACAGCGGTGAGCGCATTCTCTCCCGCGCGCCGAACCGCGGCTGCACGGAGCTTCGCCAGGCGATCGCGGCCTACCTCGCGCGGAGCCGCGGCATAATCGCCGACCCGGAGCAGATAATCGTCGGCTCCGGCGCGGAATATCTCTACGGGCTCGTCGTGCAGCTTCTCGGCCGCGGATGCATGTTCGCGCTGGAGGATCCGTCGTATGAGAAGATACGGCTGGTTTACGAGGCCAACGGCGCGGACTGCGTCATGCTGAAGATGGGCGCGGACGGCATCCGCAGTGATGCGCTCTTCGGCTGTGCCGCCGGTGCGCTGCACGTCACGCCGTATCACAGCTTTCCGAGCGGCGTGACCGCTTCCGCCTCAAAGCGGCATGAATATGCTGCATGGGCGGAGGAGCGCGGCGCATATATTATTGAGGATGATTACGACTCGGAGTTCTCCGCCGCCGCGAAGCAGGTCGAGACGATATTTTCCGTCGCGCCGGAGCGTGTCATCTATATAAATACCTTCAGCAAGACATTTGCACCCTCGATGCGCATGGGATATATGCTGCTGCCTGCGCCGCTGATGCGCAAGTACGCCGCGCGGCTGGACTTCTATTCCTGCACGGTGCCGGTGTTCGAGCAGCTTGTGCTGGCGGAGTTTATCGACAACGGCGATTTTGAGCGCTATATCAACCGGCGCCGCCGCGAGATGCGCGGCAGACGGGGATAGTCATTTTTGAAATTAAGACAAATACAAATTAATAATTACAAAACCAAACTTTTTTGTAATATGTATCTTGACTTGCCGCCTAATTGGTGGTAAATTGGTATCGGTAAATTATGCCTGTATATGAGGGCATAAAAAATTTTTTAGGGGAGATATCATGAAGAAGAAGTATTGGACTCTGCTTATCGTCGGCGTTCTCGTCGTAGCTCTGGTCATCGTTCTTGCTTCCTGCGGCAACTTCAGCCTCAAGGACAAGGATCTTGACGAAGACGAAGAGATGGAAGATCTCGCCGATGACCTCGACCTCGATGCTGACACCACCAACACTGGCAGCAAGACCGGAAGCACCGGCGGCAACTCCGGTAAGTACAATGGCGGCAGCGGCAACAACGGCGGTTCCGGCAATAACGGTTCCAACGGCAACAACGGCGGCTCCGGCAATAACGGAAACGGCGGCAACAACGGTGGTTCCGGTAATAACGGCGGCAACTCTGGAAACAATGGTCAGGACGGAAACAACGGCAACAATGGCAATAACGGCAATAATGGCGGCAACGGCGGCCAGAACGGCTCCAATGGCAGCGGCATCGCCGGCGCCATCAAGGACATTGTTGACGGCAGCAAGCACCACAACGATCATCAGATCATCGACGGCACCTTCGAACTGGCCGGAGAGATAGGCAACTTCCTTGGCGGCTTTGTCCCCAAGCCCTGATTGCTGATACATATTGAAATGAAAAGCAGACGGTTTATACCGTCTGCTTTTTTATTGGGGATTTTATGTGAGCCGCCGCTTCGCCGTACCCCCTTTGGCACCCCTACTAGGGGAGCTGCCGCGTTAGCGACTGAGGGGTCGCCAATTGATAGAGAGTGCCATTAGAGAAAAGACACAGTAATGTAAAAACACCTTGTCATCCCCGCACACCGGACGATAACGGTGTGCCGACATGAGGAAAACGGATTGCCGCATCGCTGCGCTCCTCGCAATGACAGGAGGGCTTTTGATTAGCGCGCCGATTTTTCATGCGGCGTAAAGCACGAGATTTTCTCTCCCTCAGTCGGCTGATGCCGACAGCTCCCTCGTCAGAGGAAGCCGAGGGGATGGTGCATCAATTCCCGTTCAGCGATAACAAAATCGCATGGTGATCTCACCATGCGATTTTATTACACAATATATTATGCCGCGGGCTTGGCGACCATGTAGAACATGCCGAGGTTATCGCGCATATCGAAGTAGCTGTCGTCGCAGCGCCAATCGTAGCAGACGGAGGACGGGTCGCCGTTATCGACCATTATCCAGGTGTTGGGGCAGGCCTCCTGGATCTCGGCGATCTGCTCGTCAGTCAGACCGCAGCGCTTGACCCACAGCCTGTCAAGGAAGCTCAGTTCCTTGAGCTGCGTGTAGTCCGCGACCGGACAATAGCATATGTTGAGATGTCTCAGGGACTTGCAGTTTGCCAGCACGGAGAAATCGGAGCAGGGCGTGAGGAACATTTCAATGAAATATATCTCCTCAAGGTCGGCCAGCGCGCTGATATCTGTCACTTTCGTGTCGCCGCAGATGAGATACTTGAGGTGCTTCATATTCTTCACGAAGTTCAGATTCGTGTAGTCCATGTGGCCGAGATCCAGCGTGACCATGTCCTTGCAGTATTTTATCGGGTCGATCAGATCGTCGCCCAGCGGGCCGTAGCTGCTGCTGTACTTGGAGACGCAGAAATTGTCGGCGTCGGTCTTGCAGGGGAAGCCCTTTATGTACACCGTCCACACGACGCGCAGGTTCTCAAACTTGTCGTCGAGCGCGCCCAGCACCTCGTCGGAGAGTCCGCAGTTATCCATGTACAGCTTCCGGAGGTACGGCATGACGGATGCGGCTCGTTCGGCGTCGCCGGTGTCGCCGAGGTACTGGCCGTTATAGTTCAGCTCCTCCGCGAAAGAATCAACCTGCGTGCCGTAAACGCGCAGCTTGCAGTGCACGGCGGCTCCGCCGAATGCATCACGGACGGCCTCGATGTCGTCAAACGACAGCTCGCGGCTGCCCAGCTCCACGGTCTCTGTGCCGGTGAAGCGCGGCGCGGCGGCAACAAGCGTCTGGACGTCGATATCCGTGCCGCTCAGGTCAAGCTCCGCGGCGGAGGTGTCAAAGCTCTTGCCCGCAAGCTCCACCTCGCGGAGGAAGCTTATGTCGGGGAACGCGTCTATCAGCGCGTCTTCCTCGTCGTCGCCGAGTCCGGCGGCGCGGAGATCGACGCTTTCAAGCTGCGGGAAATATTGCAGGCGCGCTTCCAGCTCGCTGAGCGCTGCCGGAGAATCGAGCACGAGCTGCGCTGTGTCGCCCGCGTAGGCCGAGCCGCCCAGCTTCACCTGATATTTGACGGTGCAGTTCGGGTAGGCGTCGATGGTTTTCATTATAACGTCATAGCAGTCGGCGTCCGACGCGTCGATGGTCTTGAGCTGCGGCAGATAGCGGAAGCTGTCTATCTCGGCCTCGCTGTAATTGTCAACGCTGACGGAGGTGGAGCTGCTGTCAAAGCTGCGGCTGCCTATCGGCACGTTCCAGAGGATCACGCTGTCAGGGAAGCGGGCGCGCAGCTCATCGTATTCCGCAATGCTGACCTCGCCGCCGCGCAGGTCAATCGTGTCGCCCTGCCGGTAGAGCTTGCCGCCGACGAGCACGCAGTTGGATTCGATCCAGAGCAGCGCTATCACCGCCGCCAGCACAAAAATCGCCAGTATAAGACCCACGATGAGGGGCGCCTTGCTCTTTTTCCGAGGGCGCCTTACATGGGATTCTCTCTCCTTTACTCTTGCCGCATGGCTGTTCTGCCTGCGCGGCTGGCTTTCATGGGATGCCATATGTGTCTCCTCCTGCCCGCGAACGGGTATAATTATCATATTATCAGTATAGCACAATGCATCCGAAATTTCAAGGAAGCACAGCAATTTGCACAATTTTGGACGGTGAATATTGGCTTGCAATATCAGATAATAATCTGTATAATATATATGGCTTGACAGTATCATCGCTGCAGGTCTAATTTGACTGCGTGCGCGGCTCTCCATGACTCAGCCCCGTACAGCATTAACAAGGAGGAATATCAATTTCCCTGAGACTCAGGGTGCGGCAGTGTGGAGACCTGTCGTAATGCGGGAGGCGATGCCCCCGCGAGGCGGTCAGGGCGGAGGCCCGGCAGCCGGAGTCGGCAGTATGGCAACTGTAGTTCTTAAAAACGTGAAAAAGATTTACCCGTTCATCAGCGGCGAGGGTAAGAAGAAAAAGAAAAAGAAGGACGAGTCCGAGGAGAAGAAGGCCAACCTTCAGATAACCGAGCAGGGCGTTGTCGCGGTGCAGGAGTTCAACCTTGAGATAGCCGATAAGGAATTCATCGTTCTGGTCGGCCCCTCCGGCTGCGGTAAGTCCACTACGCTGCGCATGGTCGCAGGTCTGGAAGAGATCACTGAGGGCGAGCTGTATATCGACGGCAAGCTCATGAACGACGTCGCCCCCAAGGATCGCGATATCGCAATGGTTTTCCAGAATTACGCCCTTTACCCGCACATGACCGTGTATGAAAATATGGCCTTCTCTCTGAAGCTGCGCAAGGAGAAGAAGGACGTTATAGATAAGAAGGTCCGTGAGGCCGCGGAGATCCTGGACATTACCCAGTATCTCGACCGTAAGCCCAAGGCTCTGTCCGGCGGCCAGCGTCAGCGTGTCGCCATCGGCCGCGCCATCGTTCGTGACCCTCAGGTCATGCTGATGGATGAGCCCCTGTCCAATCTGGACGCCAAGCTGCGTAACCAGATGCGTGCTGAGATCATCAAGCTGCGTGAGCGCATCAACACCACCTTTATCTATGTTACCCACGACCAGACCGAGGCTATGACTCTGGGCGACCGGATCGTCATCATGAAGGACGGCTTCATCCAGCAGATCGGCACGCCTCAGGAGGTCTTCAACCATCCTTACAACCTGTTCGTCGCTACCTTCATCGGTACGCCTCAGATGAACATGTTCGAGAACGCCAAGCTGGTCAAGGCTGACGGCAAGTACGCCGTGCAGCTGGACAACCAGACCGTGGTTCTGTCCGACGAGAAGCAGGCCAAGCTCGCCGCCAACAACGTTGCGGAGCAGGATGTCGTTCTGGGCGTCCGTCCCGAGCACATTGAGCTGACCGCCGGCGGCATCGAGGGCAAGGTTGACGTGTCCGAAATGATGGGCTCCACTGTCCACCTGCATGTCACCTCCATGGGTCGCGACGTGGTTCTGGTGGTCTCCACCATGAACATGACCGGTGCGGAAGTCGCTGCTCTGTCCAGCGGTTCCACCGTTCACTTCTCCTTCCCCGGCCAAGTATGCCACATCTTCTCCAAGGAGACCGGCATCAATCTGGAAGCCTGATTCTGAACCAAAGTACAAACGGGTCTGCCTTAACCGGCAGACCCGTTTTCAACTGTTCCCTGTGCCGCACTTATACTATTTCCTGATTAAAATTAAGGCAGCACCGCACAATTCGGCAAGAAGTCTCAGGCAGGATTTTTGTTCCAATTCAAAGTTCCGAAAATGGAGGAATACTGTATGTATTTCCCAT
>OLSK01000827.1_pt1 | contig 25633 bp, 7 predicted proteins | sample 1672781 | NCBI WGS metagenome assembly OLSK01 (sample SAMEA3136723, study PRJEB25190) | human gut metagenome | biome: human gut; feature: human-associated habitat; material: faeces | place: Austria | collected 2013 | reverse complement strand
AAAGTATTCTCTCTGTTGTTGTTGTCTTTCCTGCATCAATGTGAGCCATTATTCCTATATTTCTTGTTTTCTCTAAAGGAAATTCTCTTCCGTCTCCGGCCATATTTTTTCTTCCTTTCTAAATAATTTTTTCTTTTAATATACATGTAAAATTTCAACTAGAAGCAAGTATAACAAGGCAACCGAATCAAAAATAACGGAGGCGTACGTGGTGTACGTCGAGTATATTTTTAGATGAAGGTTAACGAAGTTAGACGACGCTTATAGTTTAAATTTTTAAAATTTGTAGTGAGCAAAAGCTTTATTAGCTTCAGCCATCTTATGCATATCTTCTTTCTTCTTGAAAGCTCCACCGTTTCCAGCTACAGCATCCATTATTTCTCCGGCTAATTTTTCTGACATTGTTTTTTCATGTCTCTTTCTAGCATATGAAACTAACCATCTAAGACCTAATGTTTGTCTTCTTTCTGGTCTAATCTCTAATGGTACTTGGTATGTAGCACCACCAATTCTTCTAGCTTTAACTTCTAGAACTGGCATTACGTTATTTAGTGCTGCTTCAAATACTTCTAGTGGATCTTTTTGCTCTTTTTCTTTTATGATATCGAATGCATCATAAACGATAGTTTGAGCAACTGTCTTTTTACCATCTAACATAACGTTGTTTATTAACTTTGTAACAACTTTGCTATTATATATTGGATCTGGTAATACTTCTCTTTTTGCTATATATCCTTTTCTTGGCACTATTCTTCCCTCCTTAAATTTTATTTGATATTTTATTTATAAAATATCTAGGTACTCTCAAGAAAGTCTTTCTTTCTTGCGCACAGTGCTATATAAATCTATTCTAAATTTAAATGCCTTAATTTAGTAAGAATTACAAGCACTAATTTTTAAATTTTGTAGCTAATTTTTTTATTTTTTAGGTTTTTTAGCTCCATATTTAGAACGCGCTTGCATTCTATCTTTAACACCTGCTGTATCTAATGTTCCTCTGATAATATGGTATCTAACACCTGGAAGGTCTTTTACCCTACCACCTCTTATTAATACAACACTGTGTTCTTGTAGGTTATGTCCTATACCTGGGATATAAGATGTTACTTCATAACCATTTGAAAGTCTAACTCTGGCAACTTTTCTTAAAGCTGAGTTTGGCTTTTTAGGTGTAACTGTTTTAACAACTGTACATACTCCTCTTTTTTGTGGAGCTCTATTGTTTGTTAATTTTTTGTTTTTTGAGTTCCATCCATGTTGAAGTGCTGGTGCTGTTGATTTTGTTACTCCTGTTTTTCTTCCTTTTCTTACTAATTGATTAATTGTTGGCACTTAAATTTCACCTCCTGTTTAATTATTTATTCAAAACTTGCCTAATTTGGTAATATATTCGAACATATGCTATTATAGCATCTTTGATACATAAAGTCAATAGAAAAAGGCAAGTTTTCACTTGCCTAGTTTAATAGCATCAACATATTCAATAGCTTTCTTTGAAACATCTTTTAACTTCATTATTTCTTGTTCATTTATTAAATAAATATTTACAAGTCCAAACATTCTTTGCAATAATGACTGAGTATAGTATATATTTTTATACTGAATCTTTTTTCCTCTTTTTGTGCATGTTTTATTCTCTATATTTATATTGTATATCGCTTTCTTACTTTGTATTAATATTCCAATAAATATTAATACAAAGATTATTACAACTACTACTACGGAAATTATACTACTTCTTTGCCAAACATCTTTTACTGTATACTTAGCAAATTTAATATAAAATTTCCAAAATATAAATAGTCCTGCCAAAGCTATAAAAGTTAAATATGTAATTAATTTTCTAGGATGCCACCGAACTTTTATTTTTTCTATCTTTTTCATTTGTATATTCCTCCTTATTTTTAGGAACAAACGACCTCTCAAATATTTATTTGAAAGGTCTTTTTATTTGTTTACATTTTTATAATACTACTTTTTTTTAATTTGTCAATATTATATTTGAATTTCGTCATCTTCTTTTGTTGTAGATTCTTGGGTTACTTTCTTGTCTTCTTTTGTTGTAGATTCTTTTGTCATTTCACTTAATGCAACAGCTGTATTATAATCAAATCCTAATCTTTGAATATTGCTAACATCCATAGTTGCTAATTTTGCTTTTTGTTCATCTGTTAACTTTTCATAAGCTTCATTATATTTATTTTTTTGTTCTAATTCTATATCACTTGCCGTTTGCTCTTCTGGAGTATATTCTATAGATTCATAAAACCTCTCTTTTTTGCTTTTTGTGTCTTCTTGTCTTTCATTTTTCTCATTAATCATTTTAGGTTCTTCTTTTTTATTAAACTTCGCTAGAGCTTTATTTTTTATTTTTCCAAAGAAAGATTTGATTGTATATAACTTTTTAGCTCCTATCACTTCATTGCCATCTATTTTGCTTTCTTTTAAAGCTACTCTATTCATTAAAGCCATGTCTTTAAATGATAAGTTTGAATTTTCTAAATCATGTTTATATTCAAAAGGAAATTCTTTTTTCTCTATCAAACTATAAATGTATTCTTCTGTCATTTTTTCATCTTCATTTATAGCTTCTAATATTACTGGATTAATTTTTCTTTTTAACATAAATTGATTTATTCTTGATTCTACTCCTGCCTTTTCCATAATTTCTTTAAGATTAATTCTTTTATATAATCCTTTTCTATTCTCAATTGCTTCTTTTATATCTATCTCTTTTTTATTATTTTTAAATGTATCAATGTATGCTTTTCCTGTAGCAGCTTCAATATAAATAGCTTTAATAGAATCTTTTGAATTTGAATATATATCTTCATATTCCTCTTCTGGTTCATCTGTTTTATTCTTTTCTTGTTGTTCTTGTTTTTCTTCCGGTCTATCTGTTTTATTTTTTCCTTTTTGTTCTTCTGTCTTGTCTGTTCTATTGTTTTCTTGTTGTTCTTCTGGCTTGTCTGTTTTATTATTTTCTTGTTGCTCTTCCGGCTTGTCTGTTTTATTATTTTCTCTTTCACGCATTTTATTAAAATCAATAGCTGTAAATGTACTAAGTTGTTGATTTAGTTCTCCCTTAAACTTTGAATATTCCTCTATTTTTTTATTCATAGCATTAATTTCTTTATTTATTTTTCCAATTTCCTGTTCTTTTTTTTCGCTTTCTTTCCTTAATTCTAACCACTCAAGAGGATTTTCTTTATCAGGTTTTGCACTAAATTCTTGTTCTTTGAGTTCGTTGCCCTTAATTTCATATTCTTTTCTTTTTATTTCTAATTTTCCATCTTCAACTTCTCTTTTCATAGCTTCAATTTCCATTGTAATGGTTTTGAAGTTTTTATCTGTACAGAAAAACTTTTTATCTTCTTTCGCTTTATTAATTTCTTCTTTAATTTTGCCATTTTCTTCTTCCAGATTTTTTTCTTCTTGTTCTATTTGCTTTCCGTATTCAGCTTCTACTGCAGCCCTATCTAATTTATATTCAACATCTTCTTGATTTTCTTGCATATCACTCTTAAGTTTTTCTATTTTAACTTTTGTTCTCTTTTCATTTTGTTTCATTTGTGTTTCCAAATTAGGTACCTTATTTTTAAGCTTATTATACTCATCAATTAAAGCTTGTGTTTTTGTAAATTCACTAACATTTTTCATATCAAATCCCCCTATTATTTATATTTTTCATTATAATAAATTATTTCTTCTTTCAAATTAATTCTTTATTTAAAATAAGTATACATATTTATTATACTTTTTTTAATACCTTTTTTCAACCTTTTTATCCAATTTTATACATTTGTAAACTAATTGTAATAACTTTGTAAAATACATTATTTATATCTTCAATTAAAATACCCTAAACTTCTTTCAGCTAATTTAGCATATCGTTCTTTTTTATCCCTTATTTTTCTTCCTTCTAACTCTGGCAATATTCCAAAATTAGCATTCATTGGCTGAAATCTTTCATTTGGAATTGATATATATTTAGATAAAGCCCCTATTACCGTATTTTCCGAAAAAATAATCTTTTCTTTTTTTCCTTTTATTTGATTAACAGCATTAACAGCTGCTACCATCCCAGAAGATATTGATTCAACATAGCCCTCAACACCAGTTATCTGGCCTGCAAAATAAACATTATTATTGTTTTTAAGATTATATGTTTCATCTAATAATTTACTTGAATTTATATATGTATTTCTATGCATTACTCCATATTTTATAAACTCTGCTTCTTCTAATCCTGGTATCATTTGAAAAACTCTCTTTTGCTCTCCAAATTTCAAATTAGTTTGAAATCCAACAATATTATATATACTTGCTTGTTTATTATCTTGTCTTAATTGTACCAAGGCATATGGCCTTCTTCCTGTTCTTGGATCATCAAACCCTACTGGTTTTAATGGTCCAAATCTCAAAGTATCAATTCCCCTTTTGGCCATTATTTCAACTGGCATACAACCTTCAAAGATTTCTCTCTTTTCAAATTCATGAAGTGTAACTACTTCTGCTTTTACAAGTTCATTCCAAAATTTCTCATATTCATCCTGATTCATTGGAAGATTAATATAACTCTGTTCATCTTTTTCTTGAATTGCTAATCTTTTTTTCCATTCTTCTATACTTTCATCTTTTTTCTTTTCTTGGCTGTACCTGTCTCCATAAAATGCAATTTTAAAATTTATACTATCTTTATTTACAATTGGCGCAGCCGCATCATAAAAATAAAGCTTGTCTTCTCCTGTTATTTTACCTATATTTTTTGCTAACCCTTCTGAAGTAAGAGGTCCTGTTGCTATTATCACAATTCCTTCTTTTGCTAAGGATTCTATATCAACAATTTCTTTACGAATAATTTCAATAAATTCATTTTTTTCTAATTCACAAGTTACTTTTTTAGAAAAACTTTCTCTATCTACTGCTAAAGCCTGTCCTGCTGGAACTCTTGTTTCATCTGCAATTTTAATTAATAATGAATCTAATCTTCTTAATTCTTCTTTCAATAAACCACATGCATTCGTTAGCAAATTTGATTTAAAAGAATTGCTACATACAATTTCAGCAAAATTTTCATTTGAATGTGCTTCTGAATATTTTATTGGCTTCATTTCATATAATTTTACTTTTATTCCTCTTTTAGCAATTTGATAAGCTGCCTCACATCCAGCTAATCCTGCTCCTATTACAGTTATATAATCTTTCATTATCTTTCTTCTACCTCGGTAACATAATTTCTTTGTACATTTATTTCTTTATCTTGAGTTTTATATTCTAATTCTGATGCTGGCATCCATCCATATATACTTTTACCATCAACAGACATAGTAGATAAAACCTCTTGTATATTTTCATTATTCTCTATATATGTTTTAAACTCATTATAATCAATTCCTTGTTCTTCTGCATATTGTTTCCAAGTTTGTCCTACTTTTGTGGCCTTTAATATTGATTTGCTTCCATCTTTATTAGTTCTGATTAAAGCTCTATTATATATCGAAACTTCAGTATCTTCGGTAAAAATACCATAATTTCCTCTACCATCAGACACTTCTGTGTATTTGCTCTGTGCTGGAGCTATAATATGTACAAGTACATCATCTTCATTCTTATCATTTGTATTTTCTTCTTTAACTGCTTCTTCTGATTCTATATTTTCGTCCATATTCAAAGAATTTTCTTTTTTAAAATCTTCTGCCATTTTTATTAATTCATGTTCATTTACAGGTGTTTGTTTTACAGTATCTATATAGCTGTTTTTTGTACTTTTACTTTCAGTATTATTTTCATTCTGATTAGCAGAAATTGTTCCAGGAAGTAACATTAATGATCCCATTCCAAAAGCTGCTATCCTTTTTAATAATTTCTTTCCATTAATTTCCCTGAAAAATTCTTTCATCTTTCCGAATCTGTTTTTGTTTCTTTGCTTTTTTATTATCTCTTTATTTCTCTTCTTTTTTTCCATCATTTGCTTAATTTTCTGCCATCTTCCAATAGGTCTCTCTTCTTTAATATATATGTACTCTAAACTACCATCTGGACCATAAACTCTTTTTATTTTTTTATTTTCATCATCATCAATCTTATTATAAATTTCTGATTTACTTTCATTGTTAACAACTTCGTCTAGTTGTATATTTTGTTTTGAAATGTCCTTGCTTCCTTTATAACAAACGTCTTTTACTTGTTTACGTATTTCTAATACTTTTTCCTGTAGTTCTCTTTTTTCTTCTCTAGATATATTTACTAATTCCTGTCTTTTTTGATTTAACATTTTATAATTATTAACTAATCTATCAATTCTTTTTTCAATATAACTTTGTTTCTTATCTTTTTTCATATCTTGGTTTATACTATTTATTTGATATTGAATATTCCTTATATCTTCATTCAATTTTCCTATATGTTTGTTCAAAACTTTTTTATCCATTTCAATTCTCCTTATACAACATATCTTTATTATCTGTTCTTTACATAATGTAAAATATGGTTCTTTCTAAGTTTAACATAAAATGGAAAAAAAATCAACTTTATTATTATTTTCAAAATTAAAATAAAAAAAGACATACTAAAGCTTACCATATGTTACTTAAATATATAGAAAATTACGGAATATTTCAAAGAAATTTATGTATCCATCTCTTCGTTAACACAAAAAATAGCAAATTAGAAAAAAGAATTTTCCAATTTGCTATCATAAATACCTTATCAACATTTTCATGTTCTGTCTCATTTATTTTAAAACTTAATATAGTTTGTAGGGTCTACATCATTTCCATATCCACTAGCTTTTCTAATTTCAAAGTGTAAGTGATGTCCTGTTGAGTTACCTGGATTAGGGTCAGACTCCGGATCTCCTCCCTCTAATCCAATTACTTCTCCTTGTTTTACTTTGTCTCCGGATTTTACATTTATTTTTGAAAGATGTGCATAGAAGCTATATATTGTTTCCCCATTAACAATATGTTTTATTTCTATACAATTTCCAAATCCATTTTGTACTCCGGCAAATGTCACTTCTCCATCAGCTACTGCTAATACTTCTGTATGGTGTATTCCTGCTATATCTATACCAGTATGTTTTTTTACAATTCCTGTTGTTGGATGTTTTCTTGTTCCATAATTTGATGTTATTGTGTAGTTACATGTAATCGGTAATATAAAGCTTTGTTCACTTGCTGTTTTTATTGACGAACTTATCATTAATCTTCTAGTTGCATTGTTTGGATTAACCCATTCTATTGTTTCTGCTTTTTTACCATAATTTTTCTTTAAGATATCTCTATCTAATTTATTTACTACTCCATCTTCATTTAAATCATAAATTGCTCTAGTTTCTTTATCTTCATCTGTAATAATTTCCCCATAATTATTATTCAATGCTACTAAATCATCTATTTCAATTTGTTCTTCAAGTGTTGATTCTTCGCTATTTTTAACTACGTTTCCAGCTATTAATTTATGCTCATCTAATATAGTTTCTTCTCCTTTTATAACCTCAATTCCTGTAACTTTATAATTTAGATATCCATCTTTGCATGCTACTAAATCATATTTTCCACTTTCTTCTATTGTAATATTGAATGTTCCATCTTCTTCTGTTTCCATCTGTTTTACAGGGTTACTTGTATCTGTTGATTTGTATAATTTAATTGTTGATTTATATTTTTCTTTTGTATTTTCTGTTAGTATTTTTCCTGATATACTTGCTATTTTTCCTATTTTTACAGTGTATTGTTTTTCTTCTCCTGCTTCTGAAGTTATAGTGTAATTTACATATGTTATATCTCCTGTAAGTGTTGCTACTGTTGTTAATTCTCCTGTTGATGTTTGGTCACCCAATTTTACAGTTGAATATTGGCTTTCTGGAGTTATTTTTAATGTAACTTCACTAGTTTCTTCTTTTGCCATTATAAAGTAGTTTCCATTTTCGTCTATTACTGCTTCTTTTGTTATTTGTTTATTATTATCTTCATATGTTCCTTCAACTTTTGCAGTATTGTTATTTGTAGAAAGTCTTGTAATTACCAATGTACTATTTTCAACTGTTTCATCTGCTGAAACAACTGATATTGGTACCTCTATAGTTTTTCCTGCTGATTTTGTGTCAATATCAAGATTATATTCTTTTCCACCTAATTCATATTCTAGTGTGTTATTTATATCTACAGTTGCATTAGCATCATTTGTTACTACTTTTATTGTTCCTGATGTAGCGGTGTCCAAAATACTTACATTATATTTTCCATTTTCGTCTTTACTTAATGGTTCTCCATCATAACTTACAATTGCACTTGTATCATTTGATAGTCTTTGTAATATAATATTGTATGTTTCTACTGTCTTACCATCTGTTGCTGTTACTACTACTGGAACCGTTATTTCATCTTGTTCTAGTTTTAAATCTATCCATGCTTCTGATTCATTCATAATAGTATCATTGTCACCTATTTTTACACTAGCATATGGATATTCTGTTGTAACTTTTATTTTTGCTTTATTCGCTAATTTTTTGATATTTTTTCTATATATGTCTGGTCTATCTTGGTCTGGAAGAATTTTTACATCATTTACTACCACTTGTGTTACGTTAACATTTGATGATTTTTTAATTAATAGTAATTGATATTTTTGCGTTGTACCAGTTTCTGATGTTATAGTAAATGGTATTGTTTTTCCATCTTGTCCTTCTTCTAATGTTGAATATGTTGTTATACTGCCAACTGCTGTATTTTCGTTTATTTCTATAGTTGAGTTTGTATTTCCAGCCATTATAAATATTTCATGTTGATCTATGTCTTTGTCTACTAATGCTTTGTATGTATTTGTTTCTTTGTCATAGTCTGTTATTTCTACATCGTCTACTATTAAAGAATCTACTGCTGTTGATTTATCGATTTTTTCAAGTTCTATATATTCAACATTTGTTATTCCTGTTTGACTTCTTATTGTTATTGGTATTACTGTTATTTTATCTTCTCCAAGTTCTACTGTTTTTTCACTTTGTGTTTGTTCTTCTTCATTTAATGCTATTCTTACATAAGCATATTGATTATTTGAAATAACCTTAATTACTGGCTGTTTATTTTCGTCTATAGTTGTTTTGTATCTTCCTGTTTTTTTATCTTTTTTAAGTTCATTTCCATTTACATATACATTCTTTAAAGAATTATCACTTGATTCTTTTATAATTTCTAGTGTATATTGTTTATCCTCTCCAGCCTCCGAAACAATTGTTATTGTAACTTTTGTTTTTTCTTCTGGTAGTGTTTGAATAAAGTTTAATGGATTTCCAGTTTTTTGGCTATCTCCTATGGTTACTTTAATATTTGATAATTCACTTTTTGCTGTAACATCAACAGTTGCTTGAACTGCAGATTCTTGTACAAAACTTCTATATGTTTTATCATCTATCTTTGTAGCCTCTAAGTTGTTTACTCTTATTGTTCCAACATTGTTGTCTCCAGATTTTACAGTTATGTATAATTGATATTCATATTCTGTTCCATCTGCAGCTGTTAATTTAACAGGGACTTCTAAATATTGTCCTTCTTCAATATTTTGTATTGTTGCTTGTTGTTCTCCTACTGATGATGTTCCTCCATTTATTTCTATGCTTGTTGTCTCTTCTTGTGCTTTTGCATAAATGTCTACATATGTTGGTACATCACCTATTGTTATTTCGTAGTTTCCATCATCACGTTTTTTAGCTTCTTTTCCTCTTACTTGTAATTTTTCTAGTTCGATGTCTGATGAGAATTGTGAAATTGTAATTGTTCTTGTTTCTTTTTTGCCTTCTTCTGAAGTTACTGTAAATGTAATTGTCTTTTTACCTACCCCTGGTAAATTGATATTGTCAACTGTTATTGTTTTTTGTCCATTATGTTCAACTTCGTCAATTGTTGTATTGATTTCAGTTTTTTCACTTTCTGCTACAATCTCTAATGTTGTTGTAGTTAGCGTATTTTCTAATGTGATATTGTAGTTTTTGTGTTTTTCGTCATATGTTGATGTAATATCTGTTCCATTTACTTTTACGTTTTCTACATTTAAGTTATTGTCTTTTCTGTAGATTTTTACTGTTTTTATTATCTCTTCACCATTTTGAGATTTAACCGTAACCTTAACTTCTTTTGTTTGTTTTGGCTCAATTTCATATTCTTGTGTTTGTATATTTTCTGTGCTATATTCGCCTTCATCAAATTTAATAGTTGCATATTCATTTTCTGCTTTAACTTGTAATTCATATTTTTCTGAATCTACTGTGATTACTTGTGTTTCATAAGTTTGTGTGTCTGTGTTTTCTGTTAAAGTTTCCCCATTTACTTTAACATATTCTACGTTATTGTTTGTAGATTTTTTAGTTATGTTTAATATGTATGTACTTGTTTCTGCTTCTTTACTCGGATTGCTTACTATTATTTTATATGAATCTGTTTCATATTTTATATTTTGTGTAAGAGTTATTGTTCCTGTTTGTGATATTATTAGTTCATTATCTTTGTATACACTTACTTTTGCTAGAGCATTATCTGGTGTTATTTCTATATTTGCTGTGTCGTCTGCATCTACCCATCCATTGTAAATAATTTCACTATTGTCTTGTAATTTTGCAACGTCTCCGTCTGTCTTTATTTCTGCTAGTTCTGTACTAAATTTCTTTGTTATTTCAATAGTGTATGTTTTAGTTGTTTCCCCATCTTCTGCTAAAACATCTATTGTGAATGATTTTATTTGACTTATGTCTATAGATTTGTTTTCTATTTTGTTTGGTGTATATTCAGTCTCTGTTCCTAATTTTATCTTTGCATTTTCATCTTTAGTTATTGCATCAATTGCAAGTGTTTGTAGTCTGTCATCAACTTGTACTTCGTATGTAGATGATGTTATTTTTGAAACTTTTTTGATGTCTTCTCCTTTTATTTCTGCTATGTCTGTATTATTAGATTCTTTTTCTATTTTCAAGATTGCAGTTTTTGTTGTTCCATCTTCTGCTTCTATTAATATGTTTACTTCTGTAATTTCGTCTAATAGTGTTACTGTTGATGTATTATTTCCTACATTTTTTTCTCCACCTGCTATTGATATTTTTGCTTTTTCGTCTTCTGTTGTTACTGTAATATTTGCGGTTTCTGTTCTTTTTGTTTTAGTATGATATGTTCCATCTTCTTGAACAGTTGGTTCATATTCTGTTTTATCTTCTGCTTCTACTTTTATACTTAAGATATTAGTGTTTCCACTTAATCTGTTTATTGTTAATAATTTTTCTTCTGTGTTCTTTCCATCTTCTGATACAACTTTTATTGTATATTCAGTTTTGTCTTCTGCTATTTTTCTTTTTATTGTTACTTGGTTTATGTCTTGTGTTTCGCTATCAACTGTTACTTTTGCATTGTCATTTTGTGATTCAACTCTTATTTCTGCATCTGTTATTGTTGATTTAACATTTGCTATATAGTTTCCGTTTTCGTCTGGTTCTATTTCTTGACCATTTACTTGTACTGTTCCTATATTTGCAATGCTTGATTTTTCTATAATAGCAAGATCATATGAACTACTTTCAATTCCATTTTGTGCTGTTACTGTAATTGGTACAATTGTTTCTTTTCCTGATTTATTTTCTGTTGCTTCTACTGTTCCTACTTTTGTAACATCTCCTGCTTTTATTCCTAGTGTTATATTTGCTAAATCATCTGTTGATTTTGCAATTATATCATATGAAGATAATTCATTGTCGACTTTTATTTCATATCTTCCTTTTATTGAATTATAACTTGCTGACTCATTTCCTACTGTAACTTCTTTTAATCCTGTTTCTGCTGGTAATGTGTTTATTTTTAATGTGTATTGTTTTTCTGTTCCATATTCAGTTTTTACAGTTATTATAGCTTCTGTTAAACTTGAATCTAATGTTATTTCTTTTGTTGCTTCTTTTAATGAATATTCGTCTTCTCCTATTTTTACATTAGTGTTCTCATTTACTGCTGTTGCTTTTATTTTTAAAGTTGTTACTGCATTTTGTAATTGTACTTCATATGTGTTTTCTTCTGTTTTTGAAATTTCTGCTGGAATATCATTATTTCCTAATAATTCATTTATTGCAACTTCGTTTAATTCTGCATCATCTGAACTTCTAATAATATCTACAGTGTATTCTTTTTCTTTTCCACCGTCTGCAGTAATTACTTTTACTGGTACTGTAGTTTCTTTTTCTGTTAATGATATTGTTTGTGTGCTTGTTCCAATTTGGTAATTTCCTGCATCTATATTATCTTGTCCTACAGCTATCTTACTTTCAGTATTTATACAGTTTATTGTTAAATTTGTAGATGTATATGTGCTTAAAACTCTTATTTCATATTTTGTATCCTCAACTTTTTCTGCTTCTCTTATTGTTGTTTCGTTTACTGCAAAAATATCCTTTAATCCTACTTCTGTGTCTCCTCGTTTTATAATTAACGTATATTTTTCGTTTCTTCCTGTTTCATTGTTTTTTATTTGGATTTTATATGCATTTGTTTCTGCATTTACTTCTACACTTTTTTCTAATGTTGATTTTTCTTCTGTAAAGTCTGCAAGAAAAATCGTGTCTTCTGCATTTTTGGTTGTTATTTTTACCATTGCATTGTTTACACCTGTACTCACATATGCTGTATATACATTATTTATTTCTTTTATAGTTTTTCCTTCTACTTGTAATTCTTGTATTTTGCTATTTGTTCTTTGTTTTTTTATTGTTAATGTATATTCATTTTGCTTTGTACCATCTTCGCTTTCTACTTGTATTGATGCTGATGTTACATCAGATACTGTTTGTATGTTTTCTTTTATTGCATTTTGTTGCTTTTCTCCATTATTAATTCCAATTTTTGAAGTAGTAAAGTTTGTTGTTGCTTCTATAGATGCTAAATCTATTTCGTCTGTTATAACTGCTTCATAGTTTTTATCATCTATCTTTTTTGCTTCTTTTCCATTTACCATTACTTTATTTAATGTTGCAAGATATTCTTTTGTATATACCTTTAATGTATATGTTTCATCTCTACCAGATTCAGATGTTATTTTTATTGGTATTTCTTTAATTGGTTCTTCCATTTCAAATGTATATGTTTGTTCATGTTCTTCTTTTGCTTGTCCGTCTATACTTACATATGCTTTCTCGTGATTTGTTGTTACTTTTACAACATTTTCACCAGTGCTTGGAACTATAGTTTCATATATACTATTTTCATTTTTTATTATTTGTTCTTCTGTTTCAACACCTGATTTTTTTATTGTTAAATTTTTTATACTATTATCATTGCTAACTCTTACTATTGTTAGTGTGTAATTTACTTCATTTCCTGCTTCTGTTTTTACTATAAATGGTACTTCTGTTTCTTTATTTAAAATGTCTATTTCTTTTGTAATTATTCCTTTTTCCCATGTTGCTCCGTTGTCTATACTAATTTGGTCTGTTCCAAGTTTTGTTTTTATTTGTACTTGTGATTTTGTAGTGTCTTCGTCTACTGGAACTTTTGCTTTGTATTTAAAGGCTTCTGTAACTTCTGCTTCTGCTCCTGTTGCTGTTATACTTTCTATTCTGTCTGTATCTACAGGCACAACTGCTCTTGTTCCCTTTTTTTCTTCTCCTGTTACTTTATCTGTAACTATAAGTTTTGTTGTTCCAAGGCTTGCTCCTTGGGCTTTTCCATTTTCTAGTATTGACAATATCGCAGTATTTTCTGCATCCCATTTATATTCATCTAATTCTTTGTTTTTGTCTCCAAATACATTAAATGTTTTTGCCTTTATATTAATATCTTCTATTTCATTAATTTCTAAAGTATTGTTTTCTGGATCTATTTCAAAGTTTCTGTCTCCAACCAATGTATGTACAATACTATTGTATTTTGTTGTACTTTGGTCATTTTCACTTGTTCCATTTCCAAGTTCTCCACGTTTGTTATCTCCTGCGGAATATATAAATCCAGTATTTGAAATTATAAATGTATTGTTATATCCTGCTCCTATTCTAAATACATTAGTTCCATTTTCTAAAACTTGTGTAGGATTTGAAACTTCTTCTGTAGAGTTTAATCCTAATTGTCCATTTATATTTTCTCCCCATGTGTATGCTTTTTCGTCTACACTTTGATACATATTTACATTATTTTGAACAGATATATCAATTGCGTTTTTGATGTTTGAAACTTGTGTAAGTTGTCCATTTTGATATTTATAAATAGTTCCATCTGCTCTTAAAATTAGTAAATAGTTTGTTCCTACTTCTACTTTTACTGCATTTGTTACTCCTGGGATATATCCATTTAATATTTTTCCCATTCCATATACTTGTCCATTTGTTGTTACAAATGCAGATTCTGCCTTTCCTGCAGAAATTTGTATAATAGTGTCTCGCGGCATAGATATAACTACTGGTTTACTTGTGTCTTTTCCTGTATATTTTGATGATAGTTCTCCATTTGCATTTGAACCCCATCCATATACAGTTCCATAACTGTCTAACGCTATAGAGTGTGTTTCACCTGCTGAAATTGATGTTATATCTGTTAAGCCTTCTATTTGAACTAATTTTGCTTTGCTTTCGTAACTTCCTATTCCTAATTGTCCATAATTGTTGCTACCTATTGCCCATGCAGTGCCGTCTTTTCTTGTTGCTAATGCATAGTTCTTTCCGGCACTTATTGAGTTATATGTTGATATAACATTTGTACTTACTGGTACATTAGAATCTGCAAGTCCACTTGCATCATATCCCCATGTCCATATTGTTCCATCTTCTTTTAACCCTAGTGCATAGTTCTTTCCTGAAACAGTGTTTGGAGCTACATGTGTGTTATATTCTATATTATTGTCTACAACTCTTATTATTGCTACACTTTCTTTTCCTGTCTTTTTGTCTTTTACTTTTACCCATGTTGTTCCTTCACGTATACCTAACATGTTTCCGTCTTCGTCTATTTTTGCTATATCATTATTATAACCTGTGTATTCAAAATCACTCTTGTCGTTTTGTTCTATATAAATTAAGTTGAATTTGAATTTTGCATTTGCTAATATTGATTGTACTTCACTTTTTACTATTACAATTTCCATTGTATCTAGTGATGATGTGTCACTTCCTACTAAAATTGGTTCTTCTGATTTTGTTCTGCTCTTCTTTTCTTTGTCTCCGTGGTTATAATCTCCACATGCCCATACTGAACCATCTTCTTTTAGGAATGCTGTGTATGTATCTCCTGCAGATACTCTTATTACATTATTTATTAAAGTATTTTGTTCAAATGTAGTTTTATTTTCTGTTGTTCCTAAACCTAATTGACCATTAGAGTTTGTTCCTGTTACATATACGTTGTTGTTTCCATCTCTTAAGATTGTATGTGTCTTTCCTGTTGATGCTTGTCTTATATTTTTAACATCTTTTAGTTTTGTTGGAACATTCTTGTTTTCTTTGTCTCCTGTTCCTAATGTTGAATATGTGTTACCTCCCCAAGTATATACATATCCATCTACTGTTGTTGCTATATTTGAGATATCTCCTGCATCTATTGTTCCTATTTTGTCTTTTATCTCTACTTTTTGGAATTCATTTATTTTGCCTATTTCGTTGTCTCCGATTCCTAATTGTCCATATAGATTTGATCCTGTTACAAATACTTCTCCTGCTCTGTTAAGGGCAATATAATGGCTCTTTCCACCTGATATGTCAATTATGTCGTGTATTCCTTTTACTTTTTTTGGCAATACTTTATTTGTATATGTTCCTAATCCTAAGTCACCATATGCGTTTAATCCCCATGCATATAGTTCGTTGTTTTCTGTAATTACCATTGTGTTGTTGTTTCCTGCAGATATTTTTATAACTTTTGGTAAATTACTTACTTTGTATGGTGTATATTGGTTTGCTCTTGTATTTCCTATTTGATAGTTATTGTTTCTACCCCATGTCCATACATTTCCATTACTGTCTAAAGCTACATTGTGATTTTCTCCTGCTGCTATTTGTGTAATAATTGTTCCTTCTGGGAATGTTACTTCTACTGGTTCATCACTTGTTTTTACTGTCCCATTTCCTAATTGTCCATATGTATTGTCTCCCCATGTAAATACTTTTCCGTCTGTTCTCAAACTTATAGTGTGACTTCCATTTGTAATTACATTTGGTGATATTGTTATTTCATTTTCTGTTTCTGGCACAACTTCTACTTGGATTACTCCTATATTATCTGTATTTTCTTGATTTGCAGTAACTATTGTAGTTCCTGTCTTTTTACCAGATAATCTTATTTTGAATTTTTTGCTTTCGTTTTGTGTTTCATCATTAACGTCATTTTCTTGTATATCTTCTAATGTTGCCACTGATGTATCTTTTGATGTGTAATTTATATTCTTAATATCATTATTAAAGATATTAAAGTAATCTACATATCCTTCTATTGTTGTTCCTTGGTTTACTTTTAGTGTAACATTGTTTGTATTTGTTCTTATTATATCTTTTCCTACCATCACTGGTATTATGCTATTTTTGTCGTTTCTGCTTCCTAACTCACCATTTTTTCCATATCCAAATGCATCTACTTTCCCATCTTCTTTTATTGCTACTACATGGTTTGTTCCTATGTTTGCAAAAATTACATTTTCAATATTTTTATTTTCTTGTGGTGTGTTTACATCTAGTATTTCTTTGTTTTCTATTCCTAACTCATTGTTGTCATTCATTCCACAAGCATATAATTTTCCATCTGTTGTAACTATTACTGTTGTTTTGTCTCCAGCCTTAATTTCTTTTATTCCTGTAAATATGTTTTCACTGTTTTTTCTAACTGCTACAGGTGTTGTCTCGCTTGGTACATTGTTTCCGTTTGATAGTTGTCCATATGTATTTTCACCTATTGCATATGCTTTTCCATCATTTGTAAGCATTACAGTATGGTTTGTTCCTTCGTCTAAGTCTACTATTTTTCCAACTATAGGTAATTGTTCTTTTGTTAAAATGTTGTATACTTTTCCGTCTCCTGTTAATACATATTTTGATGTTATATCTACTGCATTTTCTGGTAAGTCTAGCAATTGTGCTCTTGATGAGTATCCGTTTCCCCAAGCGTACACTTTTCCTTTTGATGTTATTGCAAAACTTACATTTTCTCCAGCTTCTACTTTTACAATGTCTTGTAATTGTTTTCTGTATATATCTTTTACAACTACTGGCTCTTCATTGCTATATCCGCTTCCTGTTCCTAATTGTCCTTTTTCTCCATATCCCCATGCATATACTTTTCCTGTTTCGCTTAAAGCCAATACATGATAGTTACCTACTGATATGTCTTTTATTGTGTCTTCTATTTCTGTTTTGCTTCCGTCTTCGTTTTTTATTGTGTTTTTTATAATTTTTACTTTTTGTGGTTCATTATATGAGTTTGTATCTCCTACTCCTAGTTGTCCATATTGATTTTGTCCATGGCTCCATACTGTTCCGTCTGCTTTTAATTCAACTGTAAAGCCATCTCCTGCTTCAACTTTTGGTGTTACTTTTCCGTTTCTTGGTAATACTTCTACTTCCACATTTTTGTTAAATTTTTGTATTTGTGTATTTAGTGTTCCTATTATTCCCTCATATGTAGCATTTAACATCGTTTTTCCTATTGCATTTCCTGTTACTGTGTTTCCTGCAAGCGATGCTATTGTTTCATTTTCTATTGTTTTATTCACTTCTCCTGATGCTTGTTTGTCATTTTTTAAATTAAATGAACTACTTAATGCTAGACTTATATCTTTGCTTTCTCCAACATTTAATGTTATTCTTTCTGGTTCACATGATATTTCTAGTTCACCTATTTTTTCAAATTTACTTCTTGTTGTTGTGTCTTTTAGTCCTAGTTGTCCATAATCATTTAATCCAACTGTGTATACGTTTCCATCCCAGTCTACTATTGCAGTGTGTCCACCTTCTGATGCAGCTACAAGTTCTGTTTTGTATAAGTCTTGTATCTCCACTGGTTTATTTGAATGTACTGTATTTGCAGTTCTGTAGTCACCATAGTATCCAAATGTGTATACCTTACCGTCTTTATCTGTGATTATTGAATAACTATCCCCTGCTGATATATCTACTATATTAGTCATATTTGATTTTCCATCTGGTGTTACTACTTTTACCGCAGTCGATGATGATGTGTTATTTCCATTTCCTAGTTGACCATATGAGTTACTTCCCCATGCATACACTTCTCCATCTGAAGTTAATCCTAAATAATGATTATATCCTGCTACTACTTTTATTAAGTCTTTTCCATATGATTTTGTTTCATCTAGGTTATATGCTTTTCTATTTTCTGCTAATACTAAGTTACCAGAAACATCTATAATTTTTCTTGTAAAGTTTAGTTTTACAGGTTTTGCTCCATATCCGCTTCCCCAAGCATATACTTCGCCATTTTGTGTTAATGCTATTGTCATATATTTGTATGCATTTACTTTTGCTATATTTTCCAATCCTGTAACTTTTACAGGTACTAGAGAATCTTCTCTTGTTCCATTTCCTAATTGACCATTACCATTATATCCCCATGTGTATACTTCACCTTTTTCTGTTAAAGCAATACTGTGGTAATATCCTGTTTTTACATCTGTTATTTTTTCCTTTATATCTGTTATTTGTTGTGGTTCAGAGTATTCTGTTGTATTTCCTAATCCAAGTTCTCCATCATTATTTTGTCCCCAACTCCATACTGTTCCGTCTTGTTTTAGTGCTACAGAAAATTTATATCCTAAACTTACTTGTATATTGCTATCGTTTACAACTTTTACCCAGATGCTTGTTGTTCTTTTTGTTGATGTGTCTGTTACTTTTATTTTTGTAATTCCTTGTTGTTTTCCTGTTATCATTCCTAGAGTTGTCAATTCTGCAACGTTAGAGTCTTCTATTTCGTAATTTAGTGTTCCAACTTTTGTTGTACTATCCGTATAGACATTCATATCGTCTTGAATATTGAATAATAATGGATTTATTTTTTGGCTCTTATCTACCCCTACTGTTATCACTTTTTCTGGATAGTTTAGGAATCCATCTCCCATTTTGCTTAAATATGTTGCACTTGTATTTCCTGAGTTTCCTATTTGTCCATATGTGTTATTACCTGATACCCATACAGTTCCATCTTTTCTTACTATTCCAGTGTTTATGTCTGCATCAGACATTTCTCCAGTTTTAATTAATATTGCATCTGTTACTTCTGTTCCATCTTCATTTAGCATTGGTTTTAGTTTTAATGAATTTGTTGTTGTTCCATTACTTAATTGTCCATATCCATTATATCCTGTTGTATATACTTTTCCGTCTTTACCTAATATTGTAGTTATACTTGAATTTAATTCTCCATATTTTGCTTTTATTTCTGTTCCATCTTCTAATGTTAATTTTGTATACGTTGTTCTGTTTGATGTGTCTCCTACACCTAATTCACCATATTGATTTCTACCAGATGTCCACACCGTTCCATCTTCTTTGATTATTAATGTTGAATCATTTCCTGCACATATTTTGTTTATGTCATTTCCAACTATGCATGTTCCTGTTGGAGTATCTGCTGTAGTTCCATTTCCTCGTTGTCCATACCTATTATATCCTCTAACACAAGAATTTGAGTTTGCTTGTATAAATGCCATAAAACAATCCCCTGCACTTACTGATATAGCATCTGTGCAATCACTCATTTGTGTTGGAGTTGTTCTTGATGTTGTTGTATCATCTATTTGATGATAGTTTCCATCTCCCCATCCATATACGTTTCCATTTTTGTCTATTGCGTATGAGTTTTCATCTCCATTTGCAACGTCTATAATGTTTTCTAAATATCCGTTTCCATCAATTCCTTTTACTCTTGTTGCATAACTTCTATATGTTCTATCTCCCAAGCCCAATTCACCGAACTCATTTTTTCCCCATGCATATACTTCACCTGTTTTTGTTAGTGCAATTGTTGTATTGTCTGTTACATCTATTTTTATTACATTTTCCAAATAAGTATTTTCATCTATTTTTACTTGTACTGATGTATTTCTATTTGTTGTATCTCCAACTCCTAATTGTCCATAATCATTTTTTCCTGTTGCCCATACAGTTCCATCTTCTTTTAGTGTAATTGTATTTCCATATCCTTGTCCTACTACTGGAACTGTAATTGCTCCTTCTTGGTTTCTATATATATTTATTATTGCTTTTGCTTTTAGTCCATTTTTTGAGTTGTATCCTGTTATTGTAGTATAACCTAATGTTTTACCTATTACAACACCATTTTCATCTATTGTAGCTACATCTTCGTTTGATGAAGTCCATTTCCAATCACTTTGGACTGGCTTTTCTTTTACAAATACATTGAAATTTGCTGCACTTATGACATCTATATCAAATTTTTCTCCTATTTTAATATATTCATTTTTTGCATTTAGCTTTACGTCATTTATACCAACTTGTGTAAAATATTTTGTTGATGATGTTGTTCCATTTCCTATTTGTCCATATGTATTATTTCCTGATACCCAGATAGTTCCATCTTTTTTTATTATTCCTGTATTTATATCTGGATCAGACATTTCGCCTACTTTAATTAACATTGCATCTGTTACTTCTGTTCCATCTGAATTTAGCATTGGTTTTAATTTTTTTGAATTTGTTGTTGTTCCATTACTTAATTGTCCATATTCATTATATCCCGTTGCATATACTTTTCCGTCTTTGCCTAATATTGTTGTTATATTTGCATTTAGTTCCCCATATTTTGCTTTTATTTCTGTTCCATCTTCTAATGTTAATTTTGTAAATTTAGTTCTATCTGATGTGTCTCCTACACCTAATTCACCATATTGATTTCTACCAGATGTCCACACCGTTCCATCTTCTTTAATTATTAATGTTGAATCATTTCCTGCACATATTTTATTTATATCATTTCCTACTATGCATGTTCCTGTTGGAGTATCTGCTGTTGTTCCATTTCCTCGTTGTCCATACCTATTATATCCTCTTTCAAGTGTATTTGAATTTGATTGCATAACTGCCATAAAGCAATCTCCTGCGCTTATTGATATTGCATCTGTGCAATCACTCATTTTTGTAGGATACATTTTTGCCGTTGTTGTGTCATCAATTTGATTGTAACCTCCATGTCCCCATCCATATACATTTCCATTTTTGTCTATTGCATATGAATTTCCTTCTCCATTTGCAACATCTATAATATTTTCTAAATATCCGTTTCCATCAATTCCTTTTACTCTTGTTGCATAACTTCTGACATTTTTATCTCCTACTCCTAGTTCACCATAGTAATTTCTTCCCCATGCGTATACTTCTCCTGTTTTTGTTAATGCAATTGTTGTATCGTCTGTTACATCTATTTTTTTAACATTTTCTAGATATGTGTTTTCATCTATTTTTACTTGTAGAGATGTATTTCTATTTATTGTATCTCCAACACCTAATTGTCCATAATCATTTTTCCCTGTTGCCCATACTGTTCCATCTTCTTTTAGTGTTATTGTATTTCCATATCCTTGTCCTACTATTGGAACTGTAATTGCTCCTGTTCTATTGCTATATACATTTATTATTGCTTTTGCTTTTACTCCTGTTTTTGAATTATATCCTGTAATTGTTGTATATCCTATTTCTCTACCTGTAACACTTCCTTTGTTGTCCACTGTTGCAACATCTTCATTTGAAGATGTCCATTTCCAATCATTTTTGTCTGTTTTTTCTGCAATAAATACGTTGAAAGTTTCTTCACTTAGTACACTAATATCTAATGTTTCCCCAGTTTTTATATATTCATTTCTTATATTTAATTCAGCATTTATTGTTCCTGTTTGTGTTAAATAATTTGAACTTACATTTGTTTCATTTCCTAATTGTCCATATTCATTGTTTCCTGATGTCCATACTGTTCCATCTTTTTTTATTATTGAAAATATAGTTGGGTAAAAATCTGTTGATGAGTCTATTATTTTTTCTGGTATTATAAATCCATCTGTTACACTGCTTCCATCGTTATTAAGAAGTGGCATAAATTTTGAAGAGTTTGTTGTTGTTCCATTACTTAATACTCCATAATAATTATATCCTGTTTCATATACTGTTCCATCTGATGTCATTACTGCAGATGTGTCTCCACCTGGTGCTATATATTTTATTTTAGAATTTGTATCTATACTTATTTGTGTTAATGTAGATGTATTTGTTGTATTTCCTATTCCTAATTGTCCATATGAATTTTTTCCGGCTGCATATGCCTTTCCATCTTCTTTTAATACAATACTTCCATAGCACGCTATTTTAAAGTCATTTACATCATATGCAACTATTGTCTCTTTGGTACTTGTATTTCCTGCTCCAAATGTTCCGTAATCATTTTGACCCCAAGCTACTGCTTTTCCAGTTGTAGTTATTAATCCTACATTGATATATCCTCCAGTAATTTTTATTGCATTTTTTTGTCCTAAATATGTAACGCCTTTTGTACTTGGTGTTTTTTCTAAAAATATTCCATTACTTGAGTATCCACAAATATACAAGCCTCCATTTTTATCTAAGTATACAGTATTTGAATTATTTGCAATAACATCTATAATATTTTGTATATATCCTGTTCCATCTTCAGTTTTTACTTTTTTTGCATAAAGGCAATTTGTTGAATCTCCTTGTCCTAATTGTCCATAATGGTTTCTTCCCCATGCATATACTTCCCCATTAGTTGCTAATGCAACTACACATGAATCTGTTGCAGATATTTTTCTTATATTTGTTAAATATGTATTTTCATCTATTTTTACTTGTACTGGTTTGTTACTATTTGTTGTTGTTCCATTTCCCAATTGTCCATAATTATTTCTTCCAGTTGTCCATATAGTTCCATCTTCTTTTAATATAACTGAATAATCAGGTCCAACTTCAATTTGTGGTTTTGTAATAGCTCCATCTTTATTCCTATATACATTTATTATTGCTTTTGCTTTTGTTGCTGTTTTTGAATTATATCCTGTAATTGTTGTGTATCCTATTCCTGTACCTGTAACAATTCCTTGATTGTCTACTGTTGCAACGTCTTCATTTGAAGATGTCCATGTCCAGTCACTTTGATTTGTTTTATCTGGAATAAATACTTTGAAACTTGATTCACTAAGCACATCTATGTCTAATTTTTCTCCAATTTTTATATATTCATTTCTTTTATTTAATAAAACCTCTGTCTCTCCAGTTTGCGTAAAATAATTTGCATTTGTTGTTGTTCCATTTCCAAATTGACCATAAGAATTTTGACCTATAATCCAAATTGAACCATCTTTTCTAAGTATTGCATGATTTCTTGGAGCTGAATCTACGTAGCATGTTCCTGGAGCTATTGCAATTGCATCTGTTACTTCTGTACCATCTGCATTCACCATTACTTTTGGATATACTGCACTTGTTGTCGTTTTGTCTCCTACTTGTCCATATCCATTATATCCAGTTACATATACTTTTCCGTCTTCTCCTATAAATTGAAGGCTTCTAACTCCTGCTTTTATTGTTTTTGCTTTATATGCATTTCCTTCCTTGTCTTTTATTTGTGTAAATGTTGTTCTATTTGTTGTATCTCCTAAGCCTAATTGTCCATAATTGTTTAATCCTGATGACCATATTGTTCCATCTTCTTTTAAGATATATCCTGAATATCCTTTAAGATTAATTTCATTTATCTCATTTGATATACATCTTTCTGTTGATTTATTTTCTTCTTTTCCATATCCCATGGCTCCATATCCATTATATCCCCATGTCCATGTTTCGCCATTTGATTTTATAGCACTTACTTCTCCATATCCAACACTAGCACATATAACATCTGTCATACTTTTTAATTTTACTGGTGTATATGTTGTACTATTTTCCATCAATTCATAGTCAGCACCATTTCCCCATCCATATACATTACCTTTTTTATCAACAGCAATTGATGTTGTGTGTCCTATAGAAATATCCATAATATTTTCTAAATAGCCATTTCCATCTACACCTTTAACCCTTGTTGCATATGTTCTTGTTGTAGTATCTCCAAGTCCTAATACTCCAGTATCATTATATCCCCATGTGTATACTTCTCCGTCTTTTGTTAAAGCCATCACCATTGAACGCATTGCTGATATTTTTATAACATTTGTTAAATATGTATTTGCATCTATTTTTACTTGTACAGGTGTTGTTCTATTAATCGTATCTCCTTGAGCACATATTCCCACGTCATTTCTGCCTGATATCCATACCGTTCCGTCTTCTTTTAGTACTGCTTCAAATCCTTCTCCCACCTCTATTTGTGGAGTTGTGATTGCACCTTCTTTATTTCTGTATACGTTTACTATTGCTTTTGCTTTTACTTCTTCTGCCGAATTGTATGCAGTTATTGTAGTGTATCCTATTCCTTTTCCCATTACATTTCCGTTTTTATCAACTGTTGCAACATCTTCATTTGATGATGTCCATGTCCAATCACTTATGTTTATTGTTCCTCCATCTTCTGGACCAATTATTTGTGATTTTATTGTTTCACCTATTTTTATAAATGTATTTCTGTAATTTAACTGATAACTTTTTATAAAAAATATTTTATTTGTTTTACTCCAAGAGTGTTCACCATAAAATACTCCTGCAGAATTTTCTACAAAATTTGTGTTTGTTTTACTATTGCCTATTAATTCTGTTAGTGAATTATCTTTAGTTCCAAAATTATCTACAATAACATTTGTTCTTGTTTCACTTGTGTTTACATTAGTTGCAATATTTGTAAACTTACAATTTCCTGAATAATTACTTTCAACACTTCCTAAGTCATGGAAAAATGTACAATTATTAACTCTAATGCTTCCACCATCATTATTATATAAATATGATGCAGAATTTGGACCACATATTCTAAAGAATACATTTTCTACAGTACCATTACACCATCTGAATATTGACCTTTGATAATTACTTCCTGATTTTGGATAATATACACACGTTAAATTTCTTACAATTGTATTTGAATTTTCAATTTCCATTACTGCTCCATCTCTTCTGTCAGTTTTAGATCCATCAAATACTAAAATTGTTTTTTCATTTTCACCAAATATTTCTATATTTTTGCCCATATCATATATTCCTGATTCTGAATAGCTAGTACATGGCATTGGTGTCAATGTATATGTTCCTGCCATAATATAAATTTTTTGTCCACTTGTTGCCTCATTTATAGCTTTTGAAAGTGTTGCATATGGTTTTTCTTTTGTTCCATCTCCAGTTTCGTCACTTCCTGTTGTTGAAACGCAAATATTGTAACCAGATTTTATTATATTACTGTCTGTTGCAGAGGTTTCTGAGCCTGAAGTACTTGTTGTACTTATACTATTTGCAATGTATTGAAATATGCCATTTTGCTTGTTTATAACTTTGTCTGTTGCTAATATTGCACATATTGCTGTTATTGCACAAAGTAATACTGCTGCTTTGCTTTTTATTTTTTTGCTAAATTTTTTGCTTAACTTCACGACTCTTCTTCCTTCCTTCTCTAATGATTTTTTATTTTAAAATTTTTTTTTATTTTTTTTTTTTTTTTTT
>OLSK01000814.1_pt1 | contig 25816 bp, 19 predicted proteins | sample 1672781 | NCBI WGS metagenome assembly OLSK01 (sample SAMEA3136723, study PRJEB25190) | human gut metagenome | biome: human gut; feature: human-associated habitat; material: faeces | place: Austria | collected 2013 | reverse complement strand
CAGGGAAAGAGCTTGCTCTTAACCTTCAAACAAACAATTCAAAACAGCTTCTAAATGATGGAAGGACCCAGTTATTCAGCTGCTCTTCTTCCTAATGTTTGTAATAAAAGCAAGGTTTTGTAACAATGGTAAGCTCTTGTTTGGAAAATACCGAAACGGGATATGCCCTGCAGACCCAACAGGGCCTGACACTGTTCTCCTGCAAGCGACATTCAGCCTAATTCACGCTTTTAGAGGGACAATTGTCTCTCCACGAGCGTCTTTACGCCGAAATCCCGCTCGTAGAACACGAAGGTTCTTCGCTCTAAGCACTTTTAGGTGATGCGATTCACCCTGAAAAATCCGCACTCTTTACAATACATTGATTATCAGAACGTAAGAAAAACGGAATTTTTAGGCTGTCAAAGTCAGGAACTCTCACCGAGACTTTTGTCTGGGGGCATGTACGCCTCTGACTTCTGAAGCCAGACCTCGCATATTCAAGAACAGGGTAAGAGCACATCGGTATATTCATGTGTCGTCTAAGGTACGCACTTATCTTGTTCATTGACAATACTATCGCCGGTCTTGCAAGGAGAGGTAATCCTTGAGCGCATCGACATATTCATTGAAAGCCTTGACGCCTGTGTCGGTCGCGCGGCAGGTGGTGCAAGGCTTCTTGCCTTTGAAGCCCTTCTCTACCGTGATGTAGCCGGCCTCGCTGAGTTTGTCTATCTGCACGCTGAGGTTGCCGGCCGTGGCGCCCGTCTGTTTTCTGATGTAGACGAAATCCGCCTCCTCGACCCCGATGAGGATTGACATCACGGCGAGGCGGAGTTCGGAATGGAGCAGAGGATTCAGTTTTCTGAACATAGCCTACCGCCTTATGAGTTTGGCAATGGCTCCTCCGATGGTCATGATGACTCCACTGAAAAGCCATATTAGGCAGATCTGCGCACCCCCGTAGTTTGTGTAGAGGGCACCGAGCAAAACCACAAGCGCTCCGGAAGTGATGATCGGCCAGCTCTTGATGACGATGCCTGTGGACAGTATCGTGAACCCGAACAAAGAGGTGATGAGGTAGGTGTCAAGCACAAAGGGGTTGACCGTGCAAGTGAGGATTGTCAGACAAACGGCAGTGATCCCAAAGGCGCACCAGATCCAGCCCACCGTCTTGTGGAGATAGGTTTTCGGAGCGCAATCATTTCTTTTTGAAATGAATATGGCAGCCGGCAATCCGATCGCTGGAATGAGGAACCACAAGTAATTCCAGATTGGATTTTCCGTCCCGTTCCACAATAGATAGATGATAGCCGAGACAAGCGTCAGTATCACACCCCAAAGGATGTAGTAAGTTCCTTGATTTTTCTCGATCGCCCGACAGTTTCTTGCCATTGTCTCGCTGATGATTTTCAGACTCTGTTCAGCGGAAAGATTGTTGTTTGTTTCCATAACATTTTGATTTACATTATTTTTCGCCATTAACAGCTATGCGCTTTAACCTCAACGGCATTACAAATATAAATAAGTTTACAATATAAACCAAAATAACATCATTGAATATGATCAAAGATCAAGCGGACGTATACAGTGGGTCGCGCATCCGATTCTGCGGACAAGGCTGCAAAAAAGACTTTCCGAATTTTTGGTAACGTGCAAAAATTCGGGAAGTTCTTTTCGTTGGCGCCACCATGCAGATGGCGCTCTTATTCATCGACCGGGAATGTCGCTTCGACAAGCTCAGCGACCAGGCAGGTGTCCAACCCTGTGACCAGTCCTGCAATCAGGCACGTGTCCAGGCATGCGATCAAGCACGTGTCCAGTTCTGTGACCAGTCCTGCAATCAAGTACGTGTCCAGGCATGCAATCAGGCACGTGTCTAGTTCTGTGACCAGGCCTGCAATCGGGCACGCGTCCAGGCATGCAATCAAGCACGTGTCCAGTTCTGTGACCAGTCCTGCAATCAAGCACATGTCCAGGCATGCGACCAGACACGTGTCCAGTCCGTAATCAATAAGTGACCGAACCTGTGATCTGACCAGAGGCCAGAAGGCTCTGTGTGAAACCTTACGAGAGGCTCTTCGATGGCTGGTAAGCTTTGTCGAACCTTTAGTTCTGCGACCGGTCAGTGCGACCTTACGCAAAGGTTAAGCTTCTATCGGTGGAGGATAAGACTCTGTTTCACAACGGATTAAACGATGGTCTTTAGTTGATAACGACTAAAGACCATCGCTTTTATAACTGATTTTCAATCACTTACGCGAGACGCTTTTCGAGACGCTCGCGGATGGCGGCGATGAAGTCGGCGGAGTTCTTTACCTGAGGGGTCACGCCTTCCATGAGGTTGGCGAGATCCTTGGTCACGATGCCGGCGTTGAGGGTGTCGAAGCAGGCGGCCTCAAGCTGGTCGGCATAGTTGACAAGCTCTGGAATGTTGTCCATCTCGCCTCTCTTGCGGAACGCGCCGCTCCACGCGAAGATCGTCGCGATCGGGTTCGTGGAGGTCTCCTCGCCCTGGAGGTGCTTGTAGTAGTGACGGGTCACGGTGCCGTGGGCGGCCTCGTACTCGTACTTGCCGTCAGGGCTGACGAGAACAGAGGTCATCATGGCAAGGGAACCGAAGGCCGTGGAGACCATGTCGCTCATCACGTCACCGTCGTAGTTCTTGCAGGCCCAGATGAAGCCACCCTCGCTGCGCATCACACGAGCGACAGCGTCATCGATCAGAGTGTAGAAGTACTCGATGCCGGCGGCCTCGAAAGCGTCCTTGTACTCTGCGAACACCTCCTCGAAAATCTCACGGAAACGTCCGTCGTACTTCTTGGCGATGGTGTCCTTGGTGGCGAACCAGATGCTCTGCTTGAGGTCAAGGGCGTACTTGAAGCAAGCGTGGGCGAAAGAACGGATGGAAGCGTCGGTGTTGTGCATTCCCTGGAGAACACCAGGGCCCTTGAAGGTGTGCACAATCTGCTCTTCCTTCTTGCCGCTCTCACCTTCGAAGACGAGCTTGGCCACTCCCGGTTCCTCGACACGGATGTCAACACTCTTGTAAACATCACCGTAGGCGTGACGGGCGATGGTGATAGGCTTCTTCCAGAACTTCACTGCCGGAGAGATGGAAGGGATGGTGATAGGTGTGCGGAACACCGTTCCGTCCAGCATCGAACGAATCGTTCCGTTCGGGCTCTTCCACATCTGATGCAGGTTGTACTCGGTCATACGCTTGGCGTTAGGAGTGATGGTGGCGCACTTCACGGCAACACCGTACTTCTTGGTGGCGTTGGCGGAGTCGATTGTCACCTGATCGCCGGTCTCGTCACGATGAACGAGGCCGAGGTCATAGTATTCTGTCTTCAGATCAACAAATGGAATGATAAGCTCATCCTTAATCATCTTCCACAGGATCCTTGTCATTTCATCACCATCCATCTCTACGAGAGGAGTGACCATCTGAATTTTTTTCATAACTGAATATTAAAAATTAAAGTGTTTTACGAATATGATTGCTTAGTAACATGAAAATAATAAGTTGCTTCAGATTAAGAGAAGATTTTCGAGGATAGATCTTTTTTCGAAGAAGGAGTGTACTGGAGGTACGCAACTGATGAAAAAAGATATAGACCGAAAAGATTCCTTAAGATGATGCAGGTTATTTTTTAATGATTACTTAACCACCTCAGGCCTGCGAGCCATAAAAATGGACGCAAGCCTAAAGTGAATATTTCCAACTACTTGTTCCTTTGGGCGGCGTAGAAGTTCATCAGGCAACCGTCGGCGAGAATCTCCCTCTCGTCAGCGGTCAGATTCTGGAAGTAGAGATGAATGTCCTTCACACCTTCGGCGCTGATCACCTTGGCGTCAATCTCCTCCTTGCCCGAAAGGATAGCCTCACGGATGCCGGGAACATAGACGAAATCGCCGGCTACATATTCAAAAGGAGTCTCCTTTGAGATGGTGAAAGGAACGATGCCCCAGTTGATGCAGTTGCTGCGGTAACGCTTGGTGGCATATTCATAGCAGATGTTGGCGTCGCCGCCGAGCACCTTCTGGCAGGAAGCGGCCTGCTCGCGGGCTGAGCCGTCGCCAGGCTTGTTGGCGAACACGCATGAGCCGAACGAGGTGTCCTCCGGCTTGGCGCCCACCTTGGCGAGAGCGTCGAGAACGTGCTGCGGAGCCTTGCCGGCGCGGCGCTCAAGATCCTCCGCCTGGATGCGCTTGCTGATCCCGACATATTCAGGAACACGGCGTGAGAGAGCGAACTCGGAGAGTTTCAGCGGGTTGGAACGGTAGCTGGAAGTCTCGCCCGAAGGGATGAGCTCGTCGGTCGTGGTGACAGGGTCGTGGATGACAGCGGCGAGTTCGAGGAGCATGTTATCCTGCATCGGGTACATCTTAGGCCAGTCCTTGATGTTCGGTCCGTAGCGGAGCTCGACGGTAGGGTCGGCCTTGCCGAATCCGTAGTAGATGCGGCTCTTGTAGATGCGGTCGTCGAATGAATATGGCTTGTGCGTGTCTTCGTACTGGATGTCAGTGGCTGCCGTGATGACTCCACCGTTGGCGGCCGTGGCGGCGATAGAGCGCGCGTCCATCAGGCAGACAAGGGAGATCTGTCCCTGGCCAGGCTTCGAGCCCTCGCGGTTAGGGAAGTTGCGGGTGGTGTGACGGATCGAGAGTCCGTTGTTGGCAGGAACGTCACCGGCTCCGAAGCAAGGGCCGCAGAACGCCGGCTTGATCACAACACCGGCCTCAAGCAACTCCTCGGCGATGTGATTGCGGGTGGTCGCGAGATAGACAGGGGTTGACTGAGGGTAGGCGGACATTGTGAAGTAGTCGTTGCCGATGGTCTTGCCCTTCATGATAGAAGCGGCCTCGCTGAGGTTGTCGTAGGTACCTCCGGAGCAACCGGCGATGATGGCCTGGTCGGCGAACGCCTTGCCGTCCTTCACCTTGCTCTCAAGATCGATGGTGATCTTGTCGCCGAAACGCTTCTTGGCATCCTCCTCCACTTTCTTCAGGATTCCCTCAGGGTCAGCCTGGAACTCGTGGATCGTGTAGGCGTTGGATGGGTGGAACGGAAGGGCGATCATTGACTCCTGCTTGGAGAGGTCGATGCGGATCATCGCGTCGTAGTAAGCGATCTCGCCCGGCTGGAGCTCTTTGTAAGCCTCCGGACGCTCGTGCATCCTGTAATACTCCTCAACCTTCTCGTCCGTCACCCAGATAGAACTCAGACAGGTGGTCTCGGTGGTCATCACGTCGATTCCGTTACGGAAATCGGTAGGGAGGGAAGCCACGCCAGGGCCGGCGAACTCAAGCACCTTGTTCTTCACGAAACCGTTCTCGAACACGGCCTTGACGAGGGAGATAGCCACGTCGTGAGGGCCTACACCCTTCTTAGGCTTGCCTTCGAGCCAAACCAGAACAACCTCAGGAGCGTTGATGTCCCAAGTGTTGTGGAGGAGCTGCTTCACAAGCTCACCACCACCTTCGCCCACACCCATGCAGCCGAGCGAGCCGTAGCGCGTGTGGCTGTCGGAACCGAGGATCATGCGGCCGCAACCGGCGAGAGCCTCGCGGACATATTGATGAATAACCGCCTGGTTGGCAGGAACATAGATACCACCGTACTTCTTGGCGGCGGAGAGACCGAAGATATGGTCGTCCTCGTTGATGGTACCACCGACAGCACACAGAGAGTTGTGGCAGTTGGTCATCGCGTAAGGGATAGGGAACTTGTCAAGTCCGCTGGCGCGGGCTGTCTGGATAATTCCGACATAAGTGATGTCGTGTGAAGCCATCGCATCGAACTTGATGCGCATCTTCTTGCCTTTGCTTCCGTCCACATCGTGGGCACGGAGAATTCTGTAGGCAATAGTATTTTCACGAGCCTCGTCGGCAGATGGCATTCCCGCGGCATCACTTACGAGAGTCTTGCCGCCCTTCAGATAAACACCATTAGGAATCAATTCAACCATAGTAAATTAGTTTTGTGTTAATGAATATTGTTAATTATGCTTTCTATAAAAATCGTCAGGGACAGCATGTCGGCGCTTCCGCCTGGCGAGATGTTCTCCCTGATGAAATCCTTGTTCAGAGACGACAATCCGCTCTCGCTTAAGTCCTCAAGAAGCCTTGCGGCCTCGGACTTGGCGCGGGCGAGACCTTCCTCTCCCCTCCTGTGGAGGATGTTGGTGTCGTCAAGGGTCGTCATTATGTGAAGCAGCGTCTTATGGCAGCGGAAAGGGTCGCATTCCAGCGAACGATAGTACGGCAGCCAGTCGGCGAACAGTTCCGGATAGGCCGCGCGGGCGTTCTCCAGAGCGCCGACAGCCTTGAAACTTCTCTTGGCCTCGGCTCCGTGCGTACCTCGGGCGGAAGGGATCTCCGACGCGGCGCGGGACACGAGTTCTTTGAATGAATATGCCTCCACAGCCCCCGTGGAGCAAGCCAGGCAGGAGGCCGCGGCGACTGACAGGCCGATGCAGAAGAGGGCTCCTTTGTGGGTATTCACTCCGCCGGTGGCCTTCAGCATCGCTTTTTCAGCCTCGATGCCGATCTCCTTTATCTTTGCCGGGTCAATGTCTTTGGCGGACTCCACAGCTAGTCTTGTCAGGTAAGGTCTTAAAGCTGAGATGCTTTTGGACATCAGCGCATAGTCCATGTCTTTGTGGGCACCGTTGTCCTGCCTGTCCACGAGTCCCGGTTTGGGGGTCGTGTCGAGTTCCAACCTCAACGCACGCTCGGCAAGGTCGGCGACCAAGTAAGGGGTGGAGGATTCTGGAATATATTCCATCGCATCTTTGAGGTTGCCTTTGTCAAGAGCACGCCTTAATGAGGTGGCACTGATCGGATTGCCGTTTTGTTCAAGTCTTGGAATCTCTACGAAGTTAGGCAATATCTCCGCCATCAGTTCGTTGTAGCGGCGGGTCAGCGCATCCTCCGGCTCACTGCCGGCGAAACGTACCGTAACTCCAAGAGGCTTAGCGATATGATTCACAAACAGATCCAAATCAAGGGCGATCTGCGTGTCCGTGGCATCATCCAGCTTCTTCAGGAAATATGTCGGGAATGTCGCCGCCGAGATGGCGTAGTCACTCCCCCCGCAGACAACCACATTGTCAAGCCCGGCGCAACCGGCCTCGATCATAGCCTTTCTTTCGACGTAAGGGAAACGCGACCTGTCTTCCTTAACAACAATCACATAAAGATTGTCAACCTGCGATGCGGCCTGCTCAACCAGATAGCGATGTCCTTTGGTGAACGGATTGGCGTTCATCACGATGGCCCCGTTCCGTCCCGGACGGGCGAGCGACTCCAAGTACTTCCTGTACTCCGGAAGCCCTCCCCTGCCGTTTTCCATCAGGATGGCCTTCGGCGCTGACGCAAGCAACCCGAACCCAAGGCTTTTGAATATTCCTTCGTTCTCCGGCTTTGTGAAAGCTTTGACCGATTCCCTGCCCTCCTCACGGGCGATGGCGATGAGACGAGACACGAGAATATTCATAAGTCCCTCACTGCGAGCTGATTCCGACACCGCGACGCACTTGATGACATTGCCGTCAAGCCCGCCACCGGCAAGGATTTCGTCTCCGTCCTCGTCGCGTGTCACCACCACATAACGGTCCAGCGGAGCCAGTCTCAGCCCGTTGGCGGCGAGGAAAGCCTCGACCCGTCTCCGGACAGAGTTCAACGACAGCGGAGCCTCGCTTATGTAGTGACGGTTATCGCACATAGGACTCAATCATTTCGTCAATCTTCGCGGTGAGCTCAGCCATAGTGTGGGTACGGTTTCGCATACAATAGCGAGCCTCGTTGTCACAGACAAGACATTTTCTCGGACTCAGGTCCACCGACTCCCTTGACATAGGAACTCCGTCAGCGTCAATCACATCCAAATCAAAAAGGCGGCCGAGCGGATGAGTGTCCTCGATCCGGCAGGTCTCCTTTTTGGCTTCCTCGTTGGAAAGCGGGGTGACGAGATAGGCCTCGTAGCCGGTCGGCAAGTCTCGCAGTCTGAATTTGAGCATCGAGTCTCCGAAAGCCGAGACCAGAGCCGTGACAGCAGCCTGGGCGACCACAAGCGATTGCAGATTACGCTTGACCTTACCCGGCATTATGACCGTGAGGCAGACCAAGGTCTTTCCAGGGTAACCTTTCAAAAGTTCCTTCTGGAAAGAAGCCCGTTCCTCACGACTTGCCAGCAATTGGTCAAGCGTAATCTCCATAAAAAACAGTCTTAGTCCTCGATGTTCATTATGACATCCATCACGGAGCCGTCACGGTTCATCACGACTCCCACGACCTTCTCTCCGAACGGAAGCGGATCAGGGACTCCGATGGACTTCAGAGCCAGTTCCTTGAGGTCATGGATGTCCACGATCTTCAGTCCGGCCTCCCTCAGACGCTCGGCGATCTCAGGACGGCGCGGGTTGACCGCGATGCCATATTCAGTGACAACAACATCGACTGTCGAGCCAGGGGTGATGAGGGTTGTGACCTCGTCCACAACGCAAGGGATGCGTCCGCGCATCAGAGGGCAGACAATGATCGAGAGAGCCGAGTCGGCCGCCGTGTCAGGATGTCCTCCGACGGCTCCTCTGATGACTCCGTCGCTGCCCACAAGCACGTTGACGTTGAAGTTCACGTCCACCTCAAGGGCCGAGAGAATCACGATGTCGAGATAGTGCACGGCTGATCCAGGTTCATCCGCGCTGGCATATTCATTGGCGGAGACTCCCTTATGGAAAGGATCGTTCTTGATGGACTCGGCGGCGACGCGGTCAAATGACTGAACGTCAATGAGTCGTCCGATGAGGCCTTCTTCGTGCATCTTGACCATGTGGGCGGTGATTCCTCCGAGCGCGAAGCTGGAGTGGATGCCCCTTTTGATCATTTCCTCACGAATATATTTGACAGCGGCCAGCGAGGCTCCGCCGGATCCGGTCTGGATCGAGAATCCTTCCTTGAAATAACCGCTGTTGACAATGACTTTGGCGGCGTTCATCGCGAGCAGGATGTCGCGAGGGTTCTTGGTGTCACGGATGGCTCCCGAAGAGATCTTGGACGAGTCTCCGACTGAGTCCACGAGGACAACGTAATCGACATCGTGCTCGGAAATCGAGTTCGGTGTGTTCGGATAGTCAACGAGATCGTCGGTGATTATCACGACCTTGTCAGCGTACTGCGCGTCCGGCTTGGCGTAGCCGAGGGAGCCACAGATTGACTTGGCGTGCTCGGAACGGGAGTAACCGCTGGCGTTTCCGGCAGGGTCGCTGGAAGACGCGCCCAAGAAGGCCACGTCGATGTGAAGGTCACCGTTGGCGATGGCGCTTCCACGTCCTCCGTGGCTGCGGAACACCACAGGCTCCTCCATCAGACCATGGGAGATCTCTTTGGCCAGCTCTCCGCGAAGTCCGGAGGTGGAGATCTTGGTGATCACTCCGTTCTTGATGTGGTCGATCAGCGGAGCGTGAACGTCTGAGAGGCTGGACGCGGCGAGGTGGAGATTCTTGAATCCCATCTCGGCCAGTTTGCCAACGACCATGTTCACAACCTTGTCACCGCCTCTGAAATGGTGGTGGAAGGATATTGTCATTCCGTCTTTCAGGCCGCTGAGCCTGATGGCATCCTCAAGTGTAACCACCTTGGACTGAACCTTCTGAAGATCCTTGCGGAATGTGGTGTTTTTCGGAGTCTCTCCCGAGTACACCTTCTTGCCCATTGCGGCGGCAACCTTATCGACAAGCGCCGCCCTTTCCCTTATATTACTCATAAACTTCCTCCTTTGTTAATATGCCTGAAGCGATGGCGAGATCGATGGTGCGCTGAGCCCTGATGACGACAGGACGGTCAACCATCTTGCCGTTGACGGCGATGACACCCGAGCCGCGTTTCTCAGCCTCCTTGATGGCGGCGAGAATCTTCTTAGCCTTCTCGATGGCCTTCTCGGTCGGGGCGAACACCTCGTTCACGATCTGGATCTGACGAGGGTTGATGATGGACTTGCCGTCGAATCCGAGGGTCTTGATGAGCTCGACCTCCTTGCGGAAAGTCTCCATGTCATCGAGGTTTGAATATACCGTGTCGAGAGCGTCGATCCCGGCCGCCCTGGCGGCCACCACTATGGTCTCGCGGGCATAGAGGAGCTCGGCTCCGCCCGGGGTACGCTGGGTCTTGAGGTTGGCGCAGTAGTCCTCGGCTCCGAGGGCGATACCCATCATCCTCTTCGAGGCCTTGGCGATCGCGAACGCGTTGCAGATGCCCTCGGCGCTTTCGATGGCGGCCATCATGCGGGTTCTGCCAAGGCATCCCAGTTCTTTCTCGACCTTCTCAATCTCCGCCTCCAGCTCGCGGACCTCGTCGGCGGTCTCGGTCTTCGGCATGCGGATCACCTGCACGCCGGCCTTCACGACAGCCTCAACGTCCTTGCGTCCGTAAGGTGTGCTGAGCGGATTGATGCGGACAACCATTTCGGTGTCGCCGTAGTCGATTGACTTCAGAGCGTTGTGGACGAGCAGACGCGCGGCGTCTTTCTCAGCCATGGTCACGGAGTCCTCCAGGTCGAGCATGATCGAGTCCGGCCCGTAGATGAAGGCATCCTGCATCATTCCGGGATTGTTGCCCGGAACGAACATCATTGTTCTTCTTAATCTTTCCATAATCGTAACTGATTATCGGAATAACCCGCGCACCTTCGGTCCCTGGCGCCGCGACTTATTCCTCAACCTAAACTAAGCCCAAACATCTTTACCGGTGGCGCGCACGGCGGCGGCGGTCACCCTGGCGCGGATGGTGCAATCCCTGGCTCCCTTGTCAACCGCCTTGATGTCAGCGTCCTCCAGTCCGAATTCGGTAAGAGTTTCCTCAATGACCTGACGGATCTGCCTGCCGAACTGGGCGGCCACAGAACTGTCCAGGTCGATGTGCAGACCTTTCGTCTCGGCCGGGGCGATCTGGATCATGATGTCACCTGACTCCAGCGTTCCGGCTACAGCGTTCTTTACTTCCATAGCGAAATGTACGATAAAAAAGTCATTAGTGTCCCTGAACCCTCAGGGGCGTGTTAATAATTATGTGTCAATCTCAAACAAAATCAACCCTCGGCGACTACAATCTTTCACATTATTCGGAATATTCCGAAAAATATATAACCACCGCGACGGGTCGCATCTTGTTCCGCCAAAGGTATGACACTTTTTTCAGTTGACCAAATTTCCGCCGTACATTTTTCATTTTTCTGAAGCGTTGACCGGAGACTACAAGGGTGTAGATCATTCCGGCGCCTGGGAGAAGATGATCAACTACTGTGAGAAGGAGAACCGTGTAGGCTGCATTGACACCGAGCACATCAGTGTCTATCTTGATGACCCGATGACGGCTCCGGCCGAGAAAGGTGGTCACTTCGACAGGCTCAGTGACCGACGTGGTGAGTTCAAGGTCCGATGCCCGCGCGGGGATCACAGCAGGACAACGAAGGAGGTGCCGAGCGAGAGCATATTCATATATTCATTAGAAGATTTGCTGTGGGGCGGGAGGAGGTTGTAGTCCAGGAAAAGTCTCATTCCGTAAGAGGAATTGACCTTGAAGGACAAAGACATGCCGGTGCCGAAGGTGAGACCTCCGGCTGAAGGCACTGTTTTGCCGGCAAGGCTCAGTTTCGGATAGCGGACATAGCCGCCGAGCAGTTTTGCTCCGGCTGACCAGAAGGAAGACAATGGAAGGGAGAAGTAGCCTCCTCCAGAGAAAGAGACGGCATCAAAAGAGTTTTTCGCCTCATCGTCATCAGTGAATATCAACGTGTTGGTAGCCGTGAAGCGTCCCCCGATCCCGAAATGCCGCCAAGGAAACCAAGCCCCCTCAAGGCCGGCGGTGCTTCCGGTGGAAGTCCGGAACTCGTTGGTCTCGTCTATATCGTAATCACTAAGCGGCAGATTCACCCCGAGATAAAGGCCCAAGAAAGAAGTACTCGGACTTACATCATCGGGATAGTCGGCATAAGTGGCAGACAAACCTTTATCCTTGAATATCAAGTCGGTGATCCAGTACCCGGCCTCCGTGGCGAGGATTCCGACCCCGGCTCCCGTCAGCACATCGCTGAGCCAATGCTTGTTGTTCGCGACACGCATAAGCCCGGTCGCGGAGGCCACGGAATACGCTCCGATGCCTACCCAAGGACTCAAATCGCCATATTCCTTGGTCAGCATTGTGGCGGCCATGAACGCCGTGGCGGTGTGTCCCGAAGGGAAGGATCTGTCATCTGAACCATCCGGTCTGGTGACGTTGGTGGTGTTCTTCAGCGTGCCGACGATGCCCGCCGTCAGAACGGCTGAAAAAGCGTCCGACACCGCCATCCTCCCCCACGAGCTTCGGCCTTCCACCCCAAACGCCTTCAGCCCGACCATCACCGCGAGCGGGGAATATTGCAGGTAGTCATCGGCGCTCTTCTTGAAATCAGGAATATAATCGTTCCTCAATCCCCGGAACCGTCCGTCCAATTTCTTGGCCACCAGCCCTTCCGCGATCAGCGGAGCGCTCACGACAGCCACCCTCCCCAACCGCATCTTTGGAAACTCGATGCCTGTGCGGATGTTTTGAGGCGACTGTGAATATGATTGTGCGGCTGTCGGTGACAGGTCGGACAGGTCGGAACTGTCTGACGAAGAGGTTGCGTGACGCCCTGTCTGCCACCAAGGGAGCAGATTTGACGGATCTGAACCGTCTGACAGACTCTGCGAGCCAGCCGGCAGAGCCAAAATCAAGGCGAGAGGTACGGATATGATTCTTCCAAGCATTATCTGTAGTCAGGTTGGTGATTTCCAATCGGCAAAGATAATCCTGTTTTTGAAGAAAATCTGTTTTTATTCAACTTTCAATCGAAATGATTTCTCAAGATACGTCCTTCCTTGACCCAAATGGCGGGATGACCGTCCCGACCAGAAGAGCACCCCGCTGAAAAGACTCCGTAAATAATAACCATGCGGAATGTGGCAAAAATTCCAAGATTCCGCAGCCTTATTTTCGATAACCGTGCGGAATGTGGCAAAAATTCCAAGATACCGCAGTTATCTCAAATAATATTCATATTTTTGCAAAATGGAAACGCTCCAAAAAGGCTCGCTTCATAGAGGAGACAAACACGCGCAAGGCCATGCACATCACAATGGTGACAACCTACGGTGTCAGGCACAATGAATATTTCAACGACATCCAATCCCAAGTCACACTGGATGACTTATTTGCCGAAGTATTACTTCTATATTTTTCAGGGATATGTCAGACGCGGCATTTGAAAAGACACTGACCCTCGGGGACGCCATCCGCCTTTCCGGACCGATGGCGTTCAACATCATGATCAAGCCCGCCGGGTCACTCTGCAATCTGGACTGTAAATATTGCTACTATCTCGACAAGGCCGAGATCTACGGCGGCAAGGAGCCCCGGATGACCGAAGCGATGCTCGAAAAAGTGGTTCAGGAATATATCAGCGCGAACGGTGTGCCGGAAGTGACCTTCAACTGGCACGGTGGCGAGCCGTTGGTGCTGGGGCTGGACTTCTACCGCAAGGCTTTGGAATTTGAGAAGAAATATGCCGATGGCAAAGTCATCCACAACACCATCCAGACCAACGGCACGCTCCTCAACCGGGAATGGGCGAGGTTCTTCCGCGAGAACAATTTCCTTGTGGGAATATCCCTGGACGGCCCCAAGGATATTCACGACAAGTACCGCAAGGACAAGGGTGGGTTCCCGACCTTCGACAGGGTGATGAGCGGTCTGAATATTCTTAAAGGTGAAGGAGTTGAGTTCAACACTATGTCCACGGTCAACCACGCCAGCGAAGGCAGAGGGCTGGAGACGTATCTTTTTCTGCGTGAGGTCGGCAGCGGATTTATGCAGTTTATGCCTGTGGTCGAGCACGTCAAGTACCCGCTGAACGGGGCCGGGAAGCCGGACAAGAAGAAACGTCCTTTCATCGTTGACCCGAAGACCGACGGAGCCATCATAGCTCCTTGGTCCGTGACCGATGTGGGCTATGGACGATTCCTATGCGAAATATTCGATTATTGGGTCCGTAATGATGTCGGCCGTTATTTCGTCACGAACTTCGACGCCACCCTGGCCACTTGGGTCGGGGAGATGCCCGGCACCTGCACATTCGCCCAGACCTGCGGAGGCAATTCCGTCATCGAGCACAACGGCGACCTCTACCCTTGCGACCATTTTGTCTATAAGGATTATCTCCTCGGCAACATCACCGAAAAGCCGATCGCCGAGATGATGCGCTCGGACAAGCAGACGGCCTTCGGCATCGACAAACGCAACAAGCTCCCCACCAAATGTTTACGGTGCGAATGGCTTTTCGCCTGCAACGGCGAGTGCCCCAAGCATCGGTTCAACACCTACGAGTCCCGCCAAGGCAGAGGCGGCCTAAGGATCGAGACCGGCCTGAACGCCCTCTGCGACGGTTACAAGATGTTCTTCAGCCACGTCGCCCCCTACATGGACTATATGAAAGACCTCCTGTCCCGCAAGATGTCCCCCGCCTACGTCATCCCTTGGGCCAGAACCCGCTCTACCCAATAACGCTAAAAGGTTAATATTCAAATAGTCATCCGCAAAGACAACAACTACAATTACGTGAAGCGTCATCATCTGACCTTCAATCAATTACAAGTTCCTACTCTCCCAAATTGACTGGCAGGATTCACGAATATGTTAACTAACAACTGATTTCGCTCCACGGCACTATTTTCAACGGATCGGTTCTCTGTATAAAAGCCAATAAATTAAAGCTCAATAGAATCGGATGATGGTCAAACGTAAGGGACGGAAATTTTCCGGAAATTGTCATTCCAATCCTGCACTTGAATATTTCTGCTGAATGACCTCAGTCAGCGATTCCGCACATTATCCGTCGAATAATTTGTTCCACGGATAGTTCACCGTAGTTTTGCCGCAGCATTTGTACAAATCAATGCGGGGTTGTATCGTTACTTGGAAACATTATATTATATTTGTATCGGAAAACAAAATGGGCATAGGTAAACTAAAAGTTGTGTTGACAGAAGAAGCGCAAGCCTTTTTGGACGCACAACCGTTCAAGGCTCAACAGAAGATATACTATAACATCTTCAAGGTTGAGGAAGGGGTGATGAAAGTTAACATATTCAAGAAACTTGAGAATACCGATATATGGGAATTCCGCACTCTTTATAATGGTATTAGTTATAGACTATTCTCCTTTTGGGACACGGAGTTGGACACGTTGGTTATCGTCACGCACGGTATAGTCAAGAAAACTCAAAAGACACCATCAAAGGAGATTGCCAAGGCAGAAGAGGTAAGGAAAGAGTATTTTAAAAACAAGAGATAACAGCATTATGGAACAGATGAAACTGATCCCAGCGGATGATATGAAAGATAAGCTTTGGGGAAAGAGAGGCACCCCAGAGCGTGAGGCTATGGAAAATCAACTCAAAGAAGAAGTGAACGCCTACTTTGTTGGGGAGGCCATACGCAAGGCACGACTGGCACAAAAACTCACACAAGAAGAACTTGGTGAACTTATAGGTGTGCAGCGCGCCCAAATCTCCAAATTAGAAAAAGGGAAAAGCGTCATCACATTGCCTACAATGAGCCGTGTATTTAAAGCGTTGGGTATAGCGACAGCGACCCTGGATTTGGGCATTGCCGGAAAAATAGCGTTGTGGTAAAAGAAGAAGATTTCTCTATTTTCTCTGCAATTGAGTTTTCTCCGGTGATAGACCTCTTTGCCGGATAAACTCCGTTGGATCAGCAGTTTCTCCGGTAAAATGCCGTTTCGGTGGAAACACGTTTGTCGCTTGTTGTGTACCAACCAAGGTCAAGTCATAGTGTTCGAGTCAGGAGAGGAAAACTCTGGCTATTATCTCGGGTAAAAAAGAATGGTTTGCCCCACTGAAGTGGGCATCCTCTTATCCGACACCGAAACGATTGCTTCCTGCACAGGACTTTCTGTAGAGGAGGTCGAGGCTCTATAGCATCCTATATGAGAAAGTCCCTCTGAACCAGGATAATCATCCATATCCAAAGGGATATTCATCAGATCAGAACCTGAACACTCCGGAGTCAACGTCCGAGTTCTCAAGACTCTTGGCGGAGTGGTTCTCCTTGCCGCGTTGGAAGAACCAGGAGATGGTGAAGCCGAACTCTCGGTTCTTGGTGCGAAGGTTTGTCTGCGTCACGTGGCGGACCGGAGCGAAGGAGACCGTCTCGTTGGAGTACTTGTCGTCGTAGAACGGGAGAGGTCGATGCGGAAGCGTTTGAACTCGGTGGCGGTGTAGCGGTACATAAGGACGAGGTTGAGGTAGTAGCCCAGGTCGCACTCGATGGTCTGGACGGATCCGTCATCTCCGAGGGTGCGCATCAGCACGGCTGGGTTGTCCCTCTTCTTGATGAAGTTGGTGACATTCAGGTAGTAAGGTTGGCAGATAGGAGGAAATACTTATTTGGTCAGATAATGCCGTGTTCGTTTTTGCAAAAATGATTTTATTACCAATTTTCATTTTTGCAAAAATGTTTTTATTTTTGTCATCTAAAATGATTGATATGGAACTTTCAGACATTCGCCCTCTCATTGAATTTTATCACAGCAAGTTATCACAAGTATCGCTCGATTTCAAACGTTACTTGTACAATAAGATTAATTGGAAGGCCAGAATCATCGGCATCAGAGGCGAGCGAGGGGTGGGAAAGACAACTATGCTTATCCAGCGCATAAAGGAGAAGTACACCAATCCTGATGACACAATCTACATCTCATTGGATCATCTTTGGTTCAAAACGCACTCTCTTCAGGAACTGATAGGATTTCTGTACAATCGTGGAATCAACGAATTCTACATCGACGAAGTGCATAAAAACGAAGACTGGAGCCGTATAATCAAAAACCTCTATGACCAATATGCTGACCTTAGAGTTATCTACACTGGTTCTTCGATGCTTGAACTGGACAATTCTATCGTGGATATGTCCAGACGGCAGACTCCATATATTCTTAAAGGAATGTCTTTCCGTGAATTTCTCGAATATGACGGCACTATTGACATCCCGGCATATGGTCTTGAAGATATTCTTTCCAACCACAGCGCGATAGCGTTGGACATTGTGTCACGCCTTAAAGTTCTACGAGAATTTGACAAATACCTTCATTATGGAGTATATCCTTTCTATAAGGAGGGAGGCGACGATTTTTTGACTATGTTGCAGAACGTGGTCAAACTTGTTGTGGAAAGCGACCTTCCAGCCGTGGAGAAAGTGTCCTACCCCACCATCGACAAATGCAAGAAACTGTTCATGATCATCGCCGAGAATGTTCCACTGCAACCCAACACGGAGAAACTGGCTTCATCAATGAGCACAACCAGAAACACACTCCTCTCTCTTCTCTATAAACTTGATGAGGCAGAAATCCTAAACCTTCTCACAACGGAACTTAAGAATTACAAAAGACTGGTCAATCCTGAGAAAATCTATCTCGGGAACACCAATCTTATGTATGCGTTTTCGCCGAAGATCAACATCGGAACCATGCGCGAAACATTCTTCATCAACCAACTGTCAGCGGTGTGTTCCGTGCAGATGCCGGCAAAGGGAGATTTTCTTGTAAATGGCGACTATCTGTTTGAGATAGGTGGCGACAATAAAAATTTTGAACAGATCGCGGACATCCCGACAAGTTACCTTGGCATTGACGGCATCGAGACCGGCTACGGCAACCGTATCCCTCTATGGATGTTCGGACTTTTGTACTAATTTGTGAACGTCTCGCGCGTGAGACCACGTGGAATTTATGTCAGAACTTGAACACACCCGAGTCAACATCCGAGTTCTCAAGGCTCTTGACGGAGTTGTTCTCCTTGCCGCGCTGGAAGAACCATGAGATGGTGAAGCCGAATTCGCGGTTCTTGGTGCGAAGGTTAGTCTGTGTCACGTGGCGGACCGGAGCGATGGAGACAGTCTCGTTGGAGTACTTGTCATCGTAGAACGGGAACAGGCACTGGGCTCCGAACTGCCAATTTTTCCAGTCGTAGGCCAGGGACAGGTACGACACCTTCTCCAAACCCTTCCGGTACAGACCGTCCAGCATCTTTCCGCCGATAGTCTGACGGCAGTACAGCGACCAGTCGCTGAAAGAATCGTGTCATAAACCTTACGTTACAGAGCACGCATTGGCTGAAATTAAGATCCACTATCTATGTAATGAATTCATATCCAAGAGATAACTCGACATAATAAATTTGAATTTAACCCATAATTCACATAATGTACTAAATATCAAGATATTAACAAAAACCGTGTTAGAATATAATCTTACTTCATACTTAAAAACAACCTTAGAAAGCATCAGAAAGACAATTTTTTGGCATTCAAGAGTTAGGTAATATTTTATGAAAACAACATCAAACACATCTAACTTTGCAGCAAGTTAAAAACGTTAAAAAATCATGCGCTTTTGGAGGATATCTTTTCACACATTATGTTTGGCAATTCTTCTATCACATTCATCCATCTGTGCCAAAAGTTTAGATGGTACTTTATGATTTTGTTTCAAGATATTATTTTTCTATCTTGGCAAGGATGAAGTACAAAGGAGAAAAGATAACCAATAATTTGTTTTAAATAATAACCGTATGAAAAAGAGTTTGTTAATCACCATTTTTGCAGCAGTATCATTATTGCCGGTCCACGCGCAGCAGCCTGACAGCGTGATCACAGAGATCCTCTCGGCGTCGGTCATCACGGAGGGAAACATAACATATAAGGTTGACAGGACGACGCACTTTTTCTCGGCGGCGGAGGTGAAGGCGGCCAGGGACGGACGGGAACTTGTGGCGACGATTCCTAACCTGCTCATCGACAAGCAGAGCAACACGCTGGCGACTCTGGCCGGCAAGAAAATCCTCATCCTGATCAACGGCATCAAATCAACTGACACGGACTTGCAGCTGATCCCGGCCTCGAAAATCAAGAAGGTAGACTTCTACGATGTGCCTCCTGTGCGGTACATGGACATGGCGGACGTGGTGCTGAACGTGGTGACCTCACGGCTTGACACTGGCTGGAACGGGAGCGTCTATACGAGGGTCGGGCAGATGTACTCCCACGGCGATGTGGCTCTCAGCCGGGTGAGCGGGAACAACAAACTGACAGTCAACCTCGGGGGTCATTTCAACCACAAGCGCAAGGTCTGGGATGAGGAGACCGGCGAGTTCTCCTACCGGCTCGGGGGTGATGAATATAAGTATGAATATTCCCAAAAGCAGCGGGAATGGGGAAACCAGTACAGCGGCGGCGTGGCGTGGCTGAACGGAAAGCCTGGTGACTATATGCTCCAGATTTCGGCTGACTATTCATTCTTTAATAACAAGATGAGTCGCGACAGATACATCGATTTTGCCCTTAATGGTCTGAAAGACACTCGTTCTGGGGTGGCGAGCAACGATGTCACCACCATGAAGCCAACGGTGGATGTTTATTTCGAGAAGACTCTCTCCGAGACGAGCACATTGATGGCTGATGTGACCGCGACATCATATTCAAATGACCAGAACGCTTTCACGTCCGAGACCGATGCTTTTGAGGATTTGCTGGATTTGAGAACCAGAAAGAACTCCGTCATCGGAGAGCTGGTATGGTCATACGCCAAGGAGAACCGGACGTTCAACGCCGGGTACAGGGGAGCGTTCGGTTTTCTGCGGAGCGACCTTTCGGGAAGCGGCGTGACGAACGTGCGGACCGGACGGCAGAGGCTTTACGGGGAATATTCCTCACGCCACGGCTCGTTCTCGTACCGTGTGAGCCTCGGGGCGGAGAACAACATGAAGGCCGGTGACGACGGCTTTTCGAGATTCGCCTTTTCTCCGACAGTGCTCTTGTCTTATAGGTTGAATAAGAGGAATATGCTGCGTCTGCGTCTTGACTCGGAGACCTCGATGCCTGACATACAACAGATGTCCGGCAACAGGATTCTGATCATGGAGAACTTCTACCGCAGGGGAAATGCGGAAGTGCACAACAGCACCGGCTACCAGTCGAGGCTTATATATTCCTATAACATTCCACGGAAGCTGATTGTCCAGACCGACGCGCACTACAACCGCACCGCAGGCTTCCTCTATGACGCGTTCGTGCAGGACGGTGATGCTTGGTATCTGGAGACGCGGAACGCCCACCGTTTCTCCGAGGCGGGTATGAACATGATTGTGACATATATCCCTTGGAAGTGGCTGCGCCTTGGAGTGGATGTCTCCGCTGACCGCCAGACAATCAAGGAGACCTCCTCCGGTGAGGCTTTCAGCGACTGGTTCTTCCCGGTCTATCTGAACGCATCCGCTGTCTGGGGCAACTGGTCACTGTCATGCCGTCAGACTTTCGGCGGGAAGATGCTGGACGGACTGTACCGCAAGGGCTTGGAGAAGGTGTCGTACCTGTCCTTGACCTATGGATGGAAGAACTGGCAGTTCGGAGCCCAGTGCCTGTTCCCGTTCTACGACGACAAGTACTCCAACGAGACGGTCTCCTTCGCTCCGGTCCGCCACGTGACACAGACGAACCTTCGCACCAAGAACCGCGAGTTCGGCTTCACCATCTCATGGTTCTTCCAGCGCGGCAAGGAGAACCACTCCGCCAAGAGCCTTGAGAACTCGGATGTTGACTCGGGTGTGTTCAGGTTCTAATGGGTCTGCATAGGCATCATCCTGTCTGTCGTCAGCGTGACGCGACAGATTGTGGGGCGGCCTGCCTTAAAATGATCGCTGAATTCTATGGCAAAAGACATGAATTACATAGTTAGTATTTTTATAAATAAAAATCAAAACAGTATGCACCTTTCCAGAATAATAGGCATTACACTTTTGCCATTGATGCTTACTTATTGTACTAACAAGGAAACGAAAGAGGCATTAGCTTCCGCAGAGTCTTTGATGTGGGTCAAGCCCGACAGTGCGTTGACAATAATGGAATCTATAGACACACTGAGAATAAATGGAAGAGCATCTAAAGCCCTATATTCATTGCTATATTCAATGGCTCTAGACAGAAATCATGTCGTTGTCACAGATTCTCGTATCATCACTCAGGCTGTCAAGTATTATGAACGTCATGGATCTCCGGATGACAGATTCAAATCATTATGTTACCTTGGTCGAATCCAAAATGCCGCTAACGAATATGATAAGGCAGTTGTAACATTTTCCAAAGCACTGGAACATGCCGATAAAGTAAAAAACAGAAAATTTGTGGGGTTTGTCTATTCAGACATCGCTCTATCCTATACTAATACCTATAATTATTCAGAATGCAATGACTGCTATGATAAGGCAATTGTTTGTTTCAAAGAATCCGGTGATGATGACTTCGTGCGGATGATGGAAGTCAATAAGGCAAAGAACTATGTCAGTATGATGGACTATCATGCCGCTGATTCTCTTTTTCGGAAAATAATCAATGATGAGTCATTCCCCCTATATTATAGAGCTTATAGCATGGCAGCATACGGTCTTTTGCTATCTTTTGGTCAGTTGGCAGATGAAAAGAAAGCTTTAGGGTTGTTTGAGGAAGCGATAAGGTTGTCTGGGGATCATGACATCCTTAGTCTAAATCAAGAATGTGCCTACGCATACTTGCTAGATATGGTTGGCAGAAAGAACGACTCGAAAAGAATTATATCAGAGCTTCAGAAAAAAGGGCAAGGAGAAAGTACTGAATTTAATTACTGCATGGGACGCATCTACAGATTGAACGGAGAAAATGGACTGGCTTTCGACTATCTTGTCAAATCCACACAAGACTTTGATGCGAAGGTTCTTAAAATGCAGATTCAATCATCTTCCGTAGCACAGAAGAATTATTATCTTGAACGAAGTCATGAAAGGGAAAAGGAGTTGATTATTCATCATTTCTGGACAATTTGCTATGTGACGGTTTCTATAATCTTGATTCTAAGTGTGGGAATATTATTCTACAAAAAAGCCCGCAAGGTAGAAGAGGAACGCAGACGAATCCTCATATTGAAAGAGACGACTGATATTAGATTGGATGAGGCAGACAAATCCATCGCACAAATCAAGGCTGACTATGATATCATCAAAAAGAATTATTTGGAACTATACTTGTCCCAAGGATCTTGGCTGATGAAATTGGCTGATATCCTATATTCAGCTCGAAACAAAGGATTAAAACCGTATGGATTGAGAGCGGAGGTTTACGATAGAATTGCTGCCATGATTGGAGGGATCAATGTAGACGATGTGGGGCAGAGGCGTTTTGAAGTGGAATTGAACAAACTCTATGGTGGCATCATGACACAGTTCCGTAACGAATTCCACAATCTGCTGGATGAGACAGACATCAGATTCTTCAGTTGTGTTGTCGCCCGTTTCGATGCCGCGATTATTCTGCGGATTTTTAATCTACCAAGCAAAAGCGCAGTTTACATGAAGAAAAACCGCATTAAAGAAAAAATTCGCAAATCAGAGGCTCCTAATAAGGATAAATTCCTTTTGTTCTGAAAGGCACCTCTCACAACAATAACCTTTCCCAATGGAAGTTAACGAATAAGCATCACCCGACCTCCTCGATCGACTTGATGCCGTCGCGGGAGAGGTCGATGCGGAAGCGCTTGAACTCGGCGGTGTTGTCGTACTGGTACTGGAGGACGAGGTTTAGGTAATAGTCACGGTCACACTCGATGGTCTGGACAGAACCGTCATCACCAATGGTGCGCATCAGGACGCTCGGGTCGTCCATCTTCTTGATGAAATTGGTGACATTCAAGCGGATGATGTCATTGATGCCGCTGAAGGAATATTCAGAATTAGCCTGAAGCTTGTCCCTGTCGATGTGGACGGACTTGCGGTAGAGGATGATCTTCTCGGCGGTGACGTTGCCGCTCTCGACCTCGGTGAGGTGCGAGCTGTTGCGAAGGGTCATCACATCGGCGGGAACCTTTTCCGGCTCGATGAAGTCCACGCCCTCCTTCAGCCAGCCGAGCTCGGTGTCCTTGTGGATGATCTTCGCCTTGTTGTCGAAGTACTTGCTGCCGACACGGTGGGCGAAATAGTAACGCATCAGCTCCTTGATGCGGTCTTTCAGCATATAGCTGATAATGAGAGCGATAAACAGCGGAAGGGTCAGCGAGCCGAACTTCTTCTGGAAGGCGAAGCTCACCACGGTGGCGAACAACATCGCCAGACCGGCGGCGATGCTGAAATAAAGCTGCTCCACGATCACCCCGTCCCGCCGCTTAGGAGCGCGGAGGTAAAGGTCGCTCTCGATGTACTTTTTCAGGATGCTGAAGCGATGAATGAATATGCGGTTGTGCAGCCGGTCATCCTCCCGGATCTCCGGGTAGCCGAGCTGCCTCATATGCTTCCCGATCCTGCGGTAAAGCGCCGTCGCCTTGCCGGCCAACTCATCCAACTTCCTGCCTCTCAGCCACTCGATGAGTTCAAGAATATGCTTGCAGGTGATGTCGCAAATGAATTCGTCCCCGGAAAGGTACATCCTCATCACGCCCTCTGGAACGGTCGGAGCGTTGATGATGGTGCGCAGTCCGACATATTCATCACAGATTTTTCCGGCGTTGCGGATGAAGCCGTCGCACAGGGTCTCCGTGTCCGAGCCGATGCGGTTCTGCTTGATGTGCGCCAATTCATCGCGCAGGGCGCTTTTGACGATGGCCGCGAACATCTTGATCTGATATTCATATTCAGAGATCAGGGTCCGGGTCGGGTTGGACGCCATCTGGATGAACGCCTCGCGGATGTTGCGAAGAGGCAACGCCGGGCCTTCCACTATCTCGCGGAGCAGGAAAACAGGGGTGATGAGGCGGATGTTCGACTTTACATCCTGATAGAACATGTCCTTTGGATAGGTGGCCCTGTTTATGTCGAGACTGCCGGGTACGAAGAACCACATCGCCAGAGAGAAGTCGTTCATCCGCAGTTTCTTGCGGGTGACGAAGCCGACTTTCAGCTCTATCGAGTAGCGGTCGTGGATTCTGGTGTCAATCTCGATCATAACAAAAAACCGCCTCATTCTTCACCGTCCGCCATAACGATGCGGCTTTCAAAAAAGCCTAGGCATACATTTGCGAATATAACAAATTATCCCACAAAGAACAAACCCGGGGTGATGCCGAGCCATTTGAGGACGGTTTCGCCCCAAAGGAGGATTATCAGCCAGGAGATGGTCATCATCGTGATGCCGAACTTGAAGGCGTCCGTCATACTGTACTGGTTGGTGTTGTACAGAAGGGCGGCTGGCTTGCTGTTGAACGGCAGCACATAGACGTGCTCGATCAGCATCGAGACAGGAAGCGCGAGGCTGATGACCGGATAGCCGAACCGTTCGGCTATGCCCATCGAGATCGGCACGAAGATCATTGTCCTGATGGTCTTGGACTGGAAGACCAGACCTGAGTACATCATCAGGAAGGTCAGGATGACGTACAGCACCCAAAACGGAGTGTTGCCGGTGATGCCCATTGAGTCGAAGGCCGCGTTCACCATCGTGCCGGGCAGACCGGTGATGTTCAGGCCGGCTCCCAAGGTGTAGGCTCCGGCGGAGAAGAGCATCAGATGCCACGGGATGTCAACGTCGTTCCATTTCACGACCCCGATTCCCGGCATCAGGGCGATCACGGCACCGATGAAGGCCACGGTCGTTGCGTCGATCCCGTGCAGGCTGTCAGTACACCAAAGGGTAAGGACACCCATAAATATTCCAACGGCCTTCCATTCCTCGACGGTCATCCTGCCCATCGCGTCCAGTTCGGTTTTCAGACGCTCCAGACCGCCGTCAATCTGCGGCTTTTGCTCGTCCTTCTTCATCGGGAAGAACACGTACATCCCCATCAGAAGACCGATGATCAGAATCAGGAAACTCATCGGGCCGCAGGACACCAGCCAGTCCGAGTAACCGAACTGGCTCGCCCCGGCGGCGCCGAAGATCAAGGAGATGGCCAACAGGTGGGCGCCGCTTCCGGTGTAGAAGGCATTCGCTCCGATGTTCACTTGGAACAGATTCTGGATCACGAGGTTGCGCCCGAAATTGTTTCGGTGACCGTCAGACGCTCCGTAGATGGCGCAGACAACCATAAAGATCGGAAGCATTATCGTGGCCTTGACGGTCGTGGCGGAGATGAACATCGATAGCACGATGTTGATTATGAGGAAACTCCACAGGACTCCCTTAGCGGTCTTGCCGAACTTGATCACGAACCACATCGCAAGGCGTTTGGCGAACCTGGTCTTGACAAGCATCGAGGCGAGCACGAAGGAAAGGATATTCAGCCACATCACCGGATGTCCCAGCTGGGCGAAGGCCTCCTTCTGGGTCGTGACACCGCAGAGGACGATGAGCAGGATGATGATCAGCGAGGTGAGATAGTTCGGAATCGCCTCGGTCATCCAAAGGATAAGGCCTGCCGTGAATATGGCCAACATCGCATAGTTGGACCTTATGAACGCGGGCAGGCCTATCTCGTTCAGCCGTGCCAGGGCCTTTCCCGACACGGATTCAGCGGTGAGGCTGTCTATGAAGCCGAAATGTCCGAACCAGTAGATAAGGACGAAGGCAAGTATGGCGAGCGGGCCGCCGAGACGCGCCATCCAGATCTCGAAGCCGCTTTTCTGCATCTTCGGAAGCTTTTCGAGGCGGTAGTTGTTCATATCCAGAGGGTCTGACATATTCGTGAATATTTTAAGTAAGCGTTAAAAAATAAGTTGAACTAAATTTTTATCAGATTTATGAGGATAGATTTCTTTTGGAAGAAGGAGTGTACTGGAGGTACACG
>OLSK01000809.1_pt1 | contig 26034 bp, 16 predicted proteins | sample 1672781 | NCBI WGS metagenome assembly OLSK01 (sample SAMEA3136723, study PRJEB25190) | human gut metagenome | biome: human gut; feature: human-associated habitat; material: faeces | place: Austria | collected 2013 | reverse complement strand
TGGTGAAGGAGTGAGGAGAGGTGCGGCATCCTGACAAGAGGGATGCTACTTCTCCCCAACGGGAGAAGGCCGTGGAGGGCAAGTTGCTAATATTCAAGATGTTTTCAGCACCTCCTCCTACACGCAGCGGGCAGGAGGACACTCTGCGAAATAATTAATTTTCAAGTACTAAAGCTCCACGGACACGTGAACGTGGTGAAGGAGTGAGGAGAGGTGCGGCATCCTGACAAGAGGGATGCTACTTCTCCAACGGGAAAAGGCCGTAGAGTTCGGCATCGATGCGGTCGGTGATGGAGGCGAAGTCCTCGGGGCGGTTCTCGAAGTCGAGATCGTCAGCCTCAATTGTCAGGACCTTGCCGTCATATTCATTGATCCACTTGTCGTAACGGTCATTCAGGCCGCTGAGATATTCAAGGCTCATGGTCTGCTCGTAGTCGCGGCCGCGTTTCTGGATCTGCGCCACGAGGTGAGGCACTGATGATTTGAGGTAGATCAGCAGATCCGGCTTGCGCACCGTCGCCGCCATCACGTTGTAGAGGTCCATGTAGGTCTCGTAGTCGCGCTTGCTGAGGTTGCCCATCGCATAGTTGTTGGCCACGAAGATGTGGACTCCCTCAAAAAGCGTCCTGTCCTGGATGATGACCTCCCGGCTCCGCGCGATCTCCAGCACGTCCTTGAATCTCTGGGCAAGGAAGTAAGTCTCAAGATTGTACGACCAGCGGGGGATGTCCTTGTAGTAGTCCTCAAGATAAGGGTTGTAGGTCACCGACTCGTACTTCGGTGTCCATCCGTAATGGGCGGAGAGCATTCTCGTCAAGGTGGTCTTGCCGCTGCCTATGTTGCCTGCTATTCCTATGTGCATCGTAATATGTTCTTTTATGTTTTTTCAGTCGCTTCGACAGGCTCAGCGACCGATGGAGTCTATCTCTATACCGTCCCCGTCCCAGTCAATGTCCTCCTCCGGCTCGTTGAACGGCTGGAGAAACGGATTCTGGGTCCTCTCATTGGCGATGGTGGTGCGATGCCCGTGTCCCGGAAGCACATCCACATCGCCCGGCAAGCCCATCAATTTGTCCATAATACTGATGATCTCCCTGTCATAATCCCCTCCAAGATGGTCTGTACGGCCTATCGCTCCGGCAAAGAGAGTGTCACCGCTGAGCAGAACCTTGTCCGCCTCGCAGTAGTAGCAGACGCAGCCCGGCGTGTGACCCGGCGTGGTGATCACCTTGAACGGCGCGCCCTGAAGCGTGTCCAGCACCTCGCCGCCACTGATGTCAACTGTCTGGATCTGAGATGAGTCCGGAGCCAGCAGCCCGAAATCCCTCACCGCGGCCTGGTTGTTGTCCAGCACGATCTTGTCATCCGGCGACATCAGAACCGGCACTGAATATTCCCCCACAACCTTCAGCACTCCGTGAACATGGTCAAAATGCCCGTGTGTCAGCCACACCGCCTTAGGAGTCAACCCCTCTGCCGCGATAAATTCCCGAAGCTTGGCGAACTCCTCCGGCCAGTAGCACCCCGGATCCACAATCACACAATTCCCAACCGCATCCCAAAGCAAGTAGCAATTCTCACGGAAAGAATTGAATATAAATGTCTTGATGTTTAGTTGATGATCCTGACTCATTGAATGTCTTGTTTACTCTTGACTACAAATTTACTGAATATTCGTTAAATTTGCGGAATAAAGAGGAAATGATGAGCAAGAAAGAATATATCGAGATCAGGGGGGCGGAGGCGCATAACCTTAAGGGTGTGAATGTGGACATCCCGAGGGGGGAGTTTGTGGTGGTGACGGGGCTTAGCGGAAGCGGAAAGTCCTCGCTGGCGTTCGACACGATCTACGCCGAGGGGCAGAGACGGTACCTTGACACGCTTTCGCCTTACGCAAAACACTTTATGGGAGTGTTGGAAAAGCCTGAGGTCGAGAGCATCACGGGGCTGAGTCCGATCATCGCGATTGAGCAGAAGACCACCGGGAACAACCCCCGCTCCACCGTCGGCACCATCACCGAGATATTCGATTTCCTCCGACTTCTCTACGCGAGGGCCTCGAGGGCATATTCACCGGTCACGGGGAAGGAGATGGTCCGCTACACCGACGCGCAGATCGTGGACCTGATAATGGATGAATATAATGGGAAGAAGTGCTATCTGCTCGCTCCGTTGGTCGTGGGCCGCAAGGGACATTACCGCGAACTGTTCGACCAGCTCCGCAAGCGCGGCTACACCGATGTCAGGGTGGACGGGAATATCCTGCCGCTGAACGAGATCGAGGCTCTGGACCGCTACAAGAGCCACTTCATCGAACTGGTCGTGGACAAGCTCAAGCCGTCTGAGGGCGATGAGAAGCGGGTACGGGACTCCGTTATGTCAGCTCTGAATCTTGGCAAAGGCTCGGTGGCTCTGCTGGAGTTCGGCTCTGACAGACTCCGCCATTTCTCCAAACATCTTGTCGATCCTGATTCAGGAATATCCCTGCAGGAGCCCGCGCCACACTCTTTCTCGTTCAACTCTCCGGAAGGTTACTGTCCTCACTGCAAAGGACTTGGGATGATAGTGGATGTGAATATGGACACGATCATTCCCGACCGGTCCGTCTCGATAGCGGACGGTGGAATAGTTCCGCTGGGAAAGATGCGCGAGACCAAGAAATATGACATAATCCGCTCTATCGCCCGGAAATACAACTTCTCTCTGTACGACCCTGTCGACTCGGTTCCGGACGAGGCCATCTCGCACATCATATTCGGAAGCGACGAGCTGTTCCGCGTGGGCGAAGGAAGTCTGTCAGAGATGGTTTCGTTCGACGGAATCGTGGAGGACATCGACGAGAAGATCGTCTGCCCGGTCTGCCACGGAACCCGCCTCAACGAGAATGCCCTGTGCTTCAGGATTGACGGGAAGACCATCGCCGAGGTGGCTGCGATGGAGATGACCGAGCTCAAAGCTTGGTTCGCGTCTCTGCCGGAGAAACTGAATGTCAGGGAGAACAACATCGCCAGAGACATCCTCAAGGAACTCAATGAAAGGGTTCAGTTCATGCTGGACGTAGGTCTTGACTACCTGTCACTCGACCGTCCTACGGCCTCGCTTTCCGGTGGTGAGGGTCAGAGAATCAGGCTCGCCACCCAGATCGGGTCGAAGCTTGTCAACGTGCTTTACATTCTGGATGAGCCGTCCATCGGACTTCATCAGAGAGACAACAGAAAGTTAATCAACTCGTTGAAGGAACTCAGGGACGAGGGCAACTCCGTGATGGTGGTCGAGCACGACTACGAAACGATGATGAACGCCGACTGGCTGGTGGATGTCGGCCCTGGCGCCGGCGACAAAGGCGGAAGAATATGCCTGAACGCTCCCCTGAAAGCGCTGATGGAATATTCATCGGACAAGGGAAAGATTCCGGCCTCGCTGGACAAGGAAACCGCCGGACACTGCATATTCGGAAAGTCAAAGACTCTGGATTACCTTCAGGGAAAGGATTCGATTGAGATTCCGTCCACGCGCCGCACTGGTAGCGGCAAGTACCTGAGCATCAAGGGCGCAAGAGGCAATAATCTGAAGAATGTCAGCGTGGATTTTCCGCTGGGATGCTTCATCGGGATCAGCGGAGTGAGCGGGAGTGGCAAGTCCACGCTCATCAACGAGACTCTGATGCCGATTCTCAAGAACAAGTTCTACAGGGCTAAGCTGCATCCTTTGGCTTACGATTCACTGGAGGGTGTCGAGAACATCGACAAGCTGATAGAGATCGACCAGAGTCCAATCGGACGTTCGCCGAGATCAAACCCGGCCACGTTCACGGGTGTGTTCAACGACATCCGCAACCTGTTCGCCGACACTCCGGACGCAAAGGTACGCGGGTTCAAGGCCGGCCGGTTTTCGTTCAACGTGGCTGGTGGACGCTGCGAGGCCTGCAAGGGGGCCGGAATCAAGGTCATCGAGATGAACTTCCTGCCGTCCGTGAATGTGGTCTGCGATGAGTGCAGGGGCAAGAGGTACAAGGAGGACACGCTGGCCGTGCATTACAAGGGCAAGAGCATCAACGATGTGCTTGAGATGCCTATCAGCGAGGCCTACGAGTTCTTCAAGCCGATTCCGGCCATCGCCCAGAAACTGAAAGCGTTGGTCGATGTAGGTCTCGGTTACGTTCATCTCGGCCAGTCAGCCGTGACACTTTCCGGCGGCGAGAGTCAGCGAATGAAACTGGCGGCGGAGCTGTTCAGAAAGGCGACCGGCAACACGTTGTACATCCTTGACGAGCCGACGACCGGCCTTCACTTCGAAGACATCAAGGTATTGCTCAACGTTCTGCAACAACTTGTTGATCAAGGCAACACGGTGATCATCATCGAGCACAATCTGGATGTTCTCAAGAGTGTGGACTACCTCTTCGACCTCGGTCCCGACGGTGGTCGCCGCGGCGGCCTCATCGTCGCCCAAGGCACTCCCGAGCAACTCGCCCAGAACCCCGCCTCCGTCACCGGCCCGTTCCTAAAAGAGATTCTTGCCAATGCTGCCGTTAACCGTCCATAACGCTTAGGTGTGCTCCAGATCTTGTCATAATAGTTTCAGTCTGCTCTTTTGAAAGGAGAATATCTCCTTCATAATGGCAACAGAATCAGAAAAAATGTCTTGAACCATTTTGAAAAGATTCGGCATTCGACATACATTCTAATGGAGTATTTGTCAAAAGCGGGACATCAGAGTCTTTTAGAAGCTGTTTTGAATTGTTTGTTTGAAGGTTTGAGAGTGAAAAACTTCAGTTTCGACCGCTTCTTCCAAGGAAGATAGCGGTGCTATCTGACTGAAGAAGCGGGAAGAAAATGAAGATTTTTCACCTCAAAGAACATTTCAAACAATTCAAAACAGCTTCTTAATATTTTTGACACAACAGAGAGAAGCGTATATTCACAGGAAGACGCATCCTGAGGAGGATCAAGTATTTCTTGCGCATTAACAAGCAGTTCGTACTCGTAGCCACTTTCATAGTTGAAGCCATCTATCTGGCTATGACTAATTTGCCAGACAGGGTTGTTGTCAACCTTTATCCAATAGCATGTCTCAGGCCCATTGGCTCCTGTAGCGGTGATTGTCTTTGATGCAACAATCCATTTTTCTTCCCAGCTTTTGCCATAGATAGTAGATTCTCCATCAGATTTATTACAACTGACAGAGAGAACGGCGAGAAGAGACAAAACACAAAAAAGAAGTTGTTTGTTCATAAAAAGTCTTTGTCCAAAGTTTTACAAAAAAAAGAATTGATTCCCAATCGTTAAGAATAATCATAGGGAATACTGCTTCTACGATTTCAGAGGTCAGTCTCCTATGTTGAGTCAATCGCTAGTCACGCCTACAGTACTGTCCGGCCACTAGGTCATAGGATCATATACAATACTATATCACAAATTTATAATACATTACACGGAAAAGCAAGAGTAATTTATAAAAGAGCAAATAAGTTTGCAGAGTGGCACTTGAGCCAGTTCTCGCAAGCCATTAATAAGAGCAAAAGAATCTTCGCGCAACTCATGTTGCGAATTTAGCAAGTGTGTCGGCCCGTTCCACAATGAGATTCTTGACAGAAAAGTGTAGAATACCGCATTCTTCCGCCGAAAGGCCGCACGGTATTTCCGTGGAGACCAAGCAACTGAAGATCAACAAAATAACGCACCCTCCTCAGCCCTATGTCAGGCACAAGGAGGGTGCGTCAGTATATTCATTTACAAGAGCTTGCGCTCCACGGTTGAAGGGAGGCACGCTCTTTCAACGGCACCAAGCAAGGCTTCAAGACCAAGCCAAATGCGGCATCGGGGAGGCCTAACATTCCCAGGCGAGGGCGGAGGCGCCGAGGATGGCGGCGTCGGACTCCTTGAGCTGGGAATATACGAGCTGGACCTTGTTCTTCCAGAGAGGGAGGACGTTGTCGTTCATCGAACGGAGGATCGGCTCGGTGAGGAACTCCTTGCTTCTGGCGAGACCGCCGAAGAGAACGATGGCCTCAGGAGAGGAGAACGCGATGAAGTCGGCGAAAGCCTGGCCGAGGAGGGTTCCGGTATATTCAAAGATCTTGATGGCAAGGGCATCGCCTTCCTTGGCGGCCTCATAGACATCCTTTGAGGAGATGCTGTCAAGGCTGCGGAGGGCCGATGGCTGATCGCTCATATCCAGCCACTCGCGGGCGGTTCTGGCGACTCCGATCGCTGAGCAGTAGGTCTCAAGGCAACCGTTTCTTCCGCAGTTGCAATGACGGCCGTTGTGGCGGACGATCGTGGTATGGCCAAGCTCGCCGGCGAATCCGTCGTGGCCATAGACCATCTCACCGTTGATGACTATCCCGCTGCCGACACCGGTTCCGAGGGTGATCATAATGAAATTCTTCATACCTCTCGCGGCACCGTAGGTCATCTCACCCATCGCGGCGGCGTTGGCGTCGTTGGTAAGGGTAACAGGGATGCCGTCCATCGCTTCGGTAAGCATCTTGGCGAAAGGAATCGAACCAGCTCTTCCCCAAGAAAGGTTAACGGCATTCTCGACTTCACCGGTGTAGTAGTTGGCGTTAGGAGCGCCCACACCGATTCCACGGATCTGCCCTTCGGCACCGGCATCGGTGATGATCTTCTTCAGCGCCGCGGCAAGTTCCTCGATGTAAGGCTCGACAGTAGTGTAGGAGTCTGAACGGATGACTGTCTGGGCGAGCACGGTTCCGCGCGCGTCAACAACCCCGCATTTGGTGGTCTGTCCACCGACATCTATTCCTATTACTAGATTCTGTTCCATAATATTTGGCTATGATAAGTCCCGGTGGAGAACCCCACCGGGACGGGATTTCAAATTAAGCGGTTTTCTTTACTTTGGAGCCGAAGAGTGCGTACCAAAGGATATAGGCGACACCGATGATGATAACGATGTAGCTCATAAGGTAATTTGACGCGTCAGCGACAGCACCCTGGATGAGAGGAAGGATACCACCACCGCAAACCATCACCATGAACAGGCCGGAAGCGATAGATGTGTACTTGCCGAGGCCCTCGACAGCGAGATTGAATATGGCGCCCCACATCACGGATGTGCAGAGTCCGCAGAGGATGAAGAACATCACTCCGATCGGAATCTCGGCGAGGGAGAATGACAGCTGGGAGGTGATGGCCGGGAACTTGACGGTTGTCGTGTCACCAAGGAACATTCCAAGAAGAAGGAATATGATGGCGACAATGCCCACGAAGCTGACCATGGCGCGGCTGGAGACCTTCCCTCCGACGGAAGCTCCCACGAGACGACCACAAAGCATGAGGAACCAGTACATCCCGACAATTGTTCCAGCCACAGCGGCGCTGATGCCGATCTCGGCGGATGTCATGTATAGGTTCACGAAGTTAGGAATACCTACCTCGACACCCACATAGACGAATATGGCGATGATACCAAGCACGAAATGCTTGAAGGAGAGGGCTCCCTTGACGCTCTCGCCGATGGTGAGCTGCTGCGTCTTTCCGGAAGCAGCAGCCGCCTCAAGCTCAGGTTCAGGAATATGCGAGGCCGCGATGATGATGAACGCCAGAGCGAAAATGCCCATCGCGATGAAGAGCGCCGGATTGGCGTCGGCGATCTGAGTGTCCTTCGTAACGTCACCGATGAGATAACCCACGAGCACAGGCACGATCGTGGCGCTCAAGGAGTTGCAGGATCCGCCCCACTGGATGAGCTGGTTACCCTTGTTTCCACCACCACCGAGGGTGTTGAGCATAGGGTTCACAACCGTGTTGAGCATACACATCGAGAAACCGGAGATGAACGCGCCGAGAAGATAGACGGCGAAGCTTCCGGCGATTCCGGAGAGGAATGTGATGCCGACTCCGATGAATCCGACGGTCACAGCCGCGAGAGCGGTGAACTTATAGCCCTTCTTGGACAGGATCATACCGGCAGGCAGACCCATGAACGCATAGGCGATGAAGTTGGCGGCGTTACCCAGCTGGGACATAAAGTTCGAAGCGGCGAACTGCTGCTTCACGATGACTCCGAACGGATTCTGGAATCCCGTCACGAATGAGATCATCGCGAACAGGAAGAACATGATCACAATAGCGAAAATGTTACCTTGTTGTTTCTTTTCCATTTGTAAGATGTTTTATGTTATCGAAAATATTTCGTGGCATATTTCACAAATTTAGCAAATTAATTTCAAATTTGACCGAACGGCTTCAAAAATCCGCATTGCAGAATGACCTTTATAAGATTATTGCTAACTTTGAGCAAAGAATATTCATGAATATGAAAACGATAATCGACGTTAACGCTCATCTGCACACTCCTTACTCGTTCAGCGCGTTCACTGACGTGAGACAGGCGCTCGACATGGCCGCGGCGGAAGATGTCCGCATCGTGGGAATCAATGACTTCTACAGCATGGACGGCTACAGGGAGTGGAGCGACGAATGCGCCGCGAGGCATCTTTACCCGATGTTCAACATCGAGTTCATCTCTCTGAACAGCGAGGACCAGGCCGCCGGATTAAGAGTGAACGACCCGAACAACCCGGGACGCACCTACCTGAGCGGAAAGGGACTGGCCTATCCGGTGATACTCAGCGGCAAAGAGGCTCGGATGCTCGCCGATGTACGGGCTGAGTCCAACGCCCAGGTTGAAAGGATGTGCGCCAAACTGAACGCCCATCTGGATGAGGTCAAGGCCGGATTCAACGTTGATTTCAAATATATTGTCAAGGAACTGACCAGAGGATCGGTGCGTGAGCGTCACCTTGCGAAGGCTCTCAGGATGGCGGTTGACGCCAAAGCCGACAAAATCCAGGACAGGCTCGCCCTCTACGAGAGAATCTTCGGAGGACAGCCACTGAAATCCGCACCGGACAACGAGGCGGCTGTGGAAAACGAGATCAGAAGCAAGCTCCTCAAGGCCGGAGGCGCGGCGTTCGTGCCTGAGGATCCTAAGGCGTTCCTGCCGATGGAGACAGTCTGCCAAATCATCAAGGCCGCCGGCGGAATCCCTACCTACCCGTTCCTCGCGGACGATGCAAAGGGCAACTTCACCGACTTCGAGGGCGACCTGCAAAAAGCCGCCGACACGCTGAAAAAGCGCGGAATCAAGTCCGTGGAATTCATCACGACCCGCAACACGACGGCCGTGCTTGAGGAATATTCCGGTTACCTTCAGGACGAGGGCTTCATCGTCACTTTCGGCTCGGAGCACAACACTCCGGCGCTGGAGCCGATCCGTCTGCGCACACGCGACAACGCCGAAGGGCTCAGCGAGAAGCTGCGTGAGACCAACTACCGTGGAGCTTGCGCGGTGGCCGCCCATCAGGCGGGACTGAACTCCATCGAAGCGGGAGACGAGCTGATCCGCAAGACTTTAGCCATTTAGGAATATGTCAGCTCAGCGAACAGAACACATAATTGACACACGAATATGAAACAGATTGAAGACCTTATCGCGATTTCCCGGAAGTTCGGACAGGACTCCAGATTCGTGATCGCCGGAGGTGGCAACACTTCCTACAAGGATGAGAACAGACTTTGGGTGAAGGCCAGCGGCCACGCCCTCGCTACTATAACGGAGGACGGGTTTGCCGTCCTTGACAGAGCCCTTCTGAACGAGATGGGCGAAAAGGCTTACAATGAGGACACGGCGATACGTGAGGAACAGGTCAAGAACGACCTCTCCGTGGCCTGTATAACAAAGGACAGAAGGCCTTCAGTGGAGACATCCCTGCACAACTGCATGGGATTCGCCTTCGTGGTTCACCTCCACCCTACCCTTGTCAACGGCCTGATGTGCTCGGTGAACGCCGAGGCCGCGTGCAAGGAGATATTCCCAGATGCCCTTTACATTGAATATACCGACCCGGGCTACACGCTTTTCAAGAAGGTCTATGACCGGATAAAGGCCTACAAGGCTGAGAAAGGCAAGGAGCCCCAGGTGATATTCCTTCAGAATCACGGCATATTCGTGGGTGGGGACACCACCGCTGAGATTGAGGGAATATATTCAGAAGTCCTTGGAAAACTTGAGGCCAAGGTCGCCGCTCTTCCGGAGGGTGACACGGCTGTCTCGGAGACAGTTACGGATGTCGTTCCGGCGATCCGGCAGATGCTCTCGCGCTCCGGCAGGGGCTTCAAGACCTTGAAAGTCACCAAAAACGCCCTCGTGGACTTCTTCATTGATGGTTGTTCAGTCACTTCGACAGGCTCAGTGACTGATTGTCCCGGAAAATCCGGTTTCGACAAGATTGCGAAGCCGTTCACCCCGGACATCATCGTGTACTGCAAGAGCTCGTACATATTCATTGAAGCCGAGTCAGATGAAGAGATTTTAAAGCAGGCCGAGGAGGAAATCGAGGCTTTCGTAAGCGGGAAAGGCTACACGCCTAAGGTACTGCTCATCAAAGGAATCGGACTCATCGCCGTGGGAGACAGCTCCAGGAACGCACAGATCATCACCGATGTGTTCACGGACGCGATGAAGGTAGCGTTCTATGCGCAGAGCTTCGGCGGAGAGCATCCGATGGAGCGGGCTTGGATCGACTTCATCGACAACTGGGAGGTGGAGAATTACCGCCGCAAGGTGGCCTCCAGTGCATCCAAAGGCCGTGTGGAAGGCCGCACGATCATCGTGACCGGAGCCGCCCAGGGATTCGGAGAGGGCATCGCCCGTGAGCTGATGGCCCAGGGAGCCAACATCGTGGTGGCCGACCTCAACGAGGCGACCGGCGAGAAGACCGCCGCCAGCTTCAATGAGAAAGCGGGAGCCAACAAGGCCATATTCGTAAAGACAAATGTCGCTGACATGGCGAGCCTCCGGAACCTGATGAAGGAGACAATTCTGAACTTCGGCGCGCTTGACGCTTTTGTCAGCAACGCCGGGGTTGTCCGCGCCGGCGGATTGGACGTGATGACCCCTGAGAACTTCGAGTTCGTCACCAAGATCAACTACGAAGCCTATTTCTTCTGCGCCAAGGTCGCCTCGCACATAATGAAAATCGAGACGAAATATGATCCTGAATATTTCGCCGACATCATCCAGGTCAACAGCAAGAGCGGCCTGCGCGGCAGCAAGGCCAACTTCGCCTACGCCGGCGGCAAGTTCGGTGGAATAGGCCTGACCCAGTCCTTCGCGCTTGAGCTCGCCCCTTACAGGGTGAAAGTCAACAGCATCTGCCCTGGCAACTACTACGATGGTCCTCTGTGGAGCAACCCGGAGAACGGACTGTTCATCCAGTACCTCAACGCCGGCAAGGTTCCGGGAGCGAAGACCGTGCAGGATGTCAAGGACTACTATCTCGCCCAGGTGCCTATGCGCAAGGGATGCAACCCTGTGGATGTCTGCAAGGCCATCCTCTACGCCATCGACCAGACCGGAGAGACCGGACAGGCCATCCCTGTGACGGGAGGGCAGGTCATGCTGGCATAATTGTAAATCCGGGAAGCGACCTTGACTTCAGGCAAAGTAAAGCGGCTTCCAATGTAATTCATTAATATCATGAAACAACTTGACGTAAATCTGATGCATCCGGCCGAGCAGATCGCTATCATCATCGGCAGGATTTATCGCAGCGAGATGACCACCACCTCCGGCGGAAACCTGTCCATCATGGACGAGAACGGAGATATGTGGATCACCCCGGCGGCGATTGACAAAGGTTCGCTGACTCCGGCGGACATCATGTGCGTGAAGGCTGACGGAACCATCATCGGACCTCACAGACCTTCATCCGAGTACCCTTTCCACAAGGCCATCTACAAGATGAACCCGCATATTCATTCAGTGATCCACGCCCACCCTCCTGGACTGGTCACCTTCAGTATGGTTCACCAGGTTCCGGACACGAGCATCATCCCTCAGGCGCGCGCGACCTGCGGCCCTGTCGGATTCGCTGAATATGCCCTCCCTGGAAGCGAGCTTCTGGGAAAGAAAATTGTGGCAGAATTCAAGAAGAACCCGGACTACAAGGCCGTCATCATGGAGAACCACGGTGTCGTGGTTGCCGGTGAGGACATCGCTGATGCTTACCAGAGGTTTGAGACCCTGGAGCTCTGCGCGCGCACAATCCTGAACGCCAAGACTTTGGGAGAGCCTAAATACCTCAGCGAGGATCAGATCCTCCAGCACGAGAAAGCCGTGAACGTTCCGTTCCAACACTTTATGAACGTAACGCACCCTTCAGATGAGAGGGCAATCCGCACGGAAATCTGCAAAATTGTCCGCAGAGCCTGCTCACAAGGGCTTATGTGCAGTTCCTACGGTACGGCATCCGTGCGCTGGAGAGGCAATGATTTCCTCATCACTCCGTCCAGCATGCAGCGTTGGGATCTTGAGCCGGAAGACATCGTGCAGATCAAAGACGGAATGGTAGAGGCCGGGAAGAACGCAAGCCGCTCTGTGGCACTTCATTACGAGATCTACCGCCGCAACCCGAAGGTCAACTCAATCATCCTGACCCAGTCCCCTGCCCTGATGGGATTCTGCACGACCGGAGTGAAATTCGACGTGCGAACAATCCCGGAGAGCTGGATATTCCTTCAGGACATCCCGACATTCCCGTTCGGGAGCCAGTACAACGAGCATCTGACAGAACTCGCCGATGAGTTCAAACAGAGACCGTTCGTGATGCTGGAAAACGATTCCGTCGTCGTGACCGGTGACCAGCTCATCAACACGTTCGACCGTCTTGAGGTGGCAGATTTCAGCGCCCGCTCGCTGATCCTCGCCGCTCCTTTGGGCAAGCTGAACCCGATCACCGACGAGGAGATCGAGGAACTCCGCGTGGCGTTCCACGTAGGGGAGTAGTTAAAGCGGACATATACTGCCTCCGGCGGTCCTCCCCACTTCGTGCTGCTCGCTATGAAGGTCCACTGGACCTTCATTAATCGCTCACGACCTCCCTCTTCGGGAGCCAAAGCCGCCTACGGCAGTATATGTCTGCTCTAACCGAAGTATAACTGCAGAACAACTGCCACTTCGGTAGGTTCAGCAACCGGTAAAGAGAAAACTCCCTCCCGAATTTTGGTAACGTGCAAAATTCGGGAGGGAGTTTTCTCTTTACCGGATCACGTCCTATTCTCCGGCGATGATCTTAGCGTCCTCGGCGCTGTCGATGCCCACACGCTTGGCGAGCCGCTCACTCCTCTGACGGATCTGCTCCTTGTGACGCAGTACCCAGTTCTCGGCATAGACAGCCACGCATGCAAGGAAGAAATAGATGACCGTCTGGATGATCATAGCCTTCATCTGCACGTCAGCCGCTCCCATCTCGCCACCGGCAGTGCTGAGGTTGATGAAACCCTGCGCGCCGAAAGTGGACGGGAATATGTAGGAGAACACCTTCCAGAAGCCCGGGAACGCGAATGTCGGCCATGAGCAACCGGTCAGGAACAAAGCCACAGGCGACATCGCCAGAAAGAGGATGAACACGGACTCCCTCCTCGTGATCAGCGTGCTCCAGACCATGCTGAAGAACACACAGTCAGTGATGAAGAAGACCAGCATCGCAAGGACATCCTTGAACTCACCTCTTTGAGGGATCCCGAATATTGCGGGGACGATGAAGGCTATGTACATACCCACGGCAATGTACAGCAGCCAGTAGGCGCCTCCACGTCCCATGACCACACGCCCGACACCGTGACCTTCAAGTCTGTCAGGAAGCGATGCGAAACTGCGGTTCCTCTCCCTTGCGGTTCCCACCAGCAGTGACATTCCGTAGAAAAGCGTCTGCTGGATGATGATCATCAGGATGGCCGAGATCAGGAAGAAACTGTAGTTGAAGGCCCTGTTGTAGGGATTATTGTCCTCGTAGCCGAGCGGCTTGACAGTCTGGGACGCGGCCTGTTCCGTCATCCCGAGGGACGAGAACCTCTGCATCTGGATCTGACCGATCTCATGAAGCATCACGAAGTTGGTGGCCATGAGAGCGTTCTTGTAGTAGAGGAAACTGCTCATGTCCGCATAGACGGAGAATGTGGAGGTTTCGTTTCGAGCCAGTTTCTCCGTGAAGTCGGAAGGGAAATAGATGATACCGTTGACCTTGCGTTCCTGCATCATCTTTTCCGCCTCGGCCATATTCATACATTTCGCCGCGACCTCGACCTCTCGGGTGGCGTCGATCTCCCTGATGAAGCGGTGGCTGTCCGGACTGTCGCAATTGTCAACAATGGCTACGGGAGTCTCAGAAAGAATACCGTTCAGGTAAACGACATTGTAAAGCAGCGGATAGACAAGCCCGGCGACAAGGAAGATCAGCAGCACGCCGCTGTCTGAGAAAATCTGTCGAAGCTCATGACAGAATATGCCCCAGAAGTCCTTGATCCATGTTTTTGCGTATGTATTTTTCATGTCACTTAGTCTTTAGGGAAGTTCTGATGAATGTAGGCCTTCTTGAGTCGCAGAAGACCTATGAGCGGCAACAGAATGAAGATCAGCAAGTAGATCACCTGCCTCCACCATCCGGCGAATCCGGCTCCGAATATGGCCTCCTGGACATAGAACAGATAATAATGACGCAACGGGAACGCCGCCGCAAGTCCCTGGATGTAAGGCGGCATGGCCTCTATCGGAAGCGTGAAGCCCGAGAGGGAGAATCCAAGCACGCTGTAAAGAGCGCCGATACTCAACGCCAACCTCGGCACAGGAAGCATCTCAAGGATGAATATGGCGATCGCCTCACTGGCGAAGATCATAAGGAATATGCCCAAAAACATGTTCCAGATGGATCCCGCCAACGGAAAATGCAGCCTATGGAAGAGCAGCAGGATCAGTATCAGCCCGATCGCCGAGAATGTCAGCGTCCACACCAGAAGCTTGCCGGCGAGGGCGGTCACGATCGAGTTGCCGGAGGTCTGCAGCAGATGCCTGGAGGTACCATACTTAAGCTCCGCTCCCAATGAATATATCAGGACGATTATCACGATCATCTCCAGCACACCCGGCAGCAGGACGCTGCTGAGGTAGTAGTTGTAGTTGGTGCCGACGTTGCCGATCTGATGGACATCCACGTCCACAGGACGGATCATGCCCATGATCTGGCTGTCGTTGTAGCCTCTTGCCCTGAAGGCCTGCCTCTGCACGGCTCCGTTGGTCAGATTGACCATCTGAAGAAGATCCTTCCACGCAAGCGCCCCGCTGACGAAGTACAAGCCGTTGACGTAGAACGTGATCTTCGGCTGACGGTTCGCCTGGATGTCATCGTTCATCCCCACAGGAACGACACAGACAGCCGCGATCTTGCCTCTGTTCATGTCTTCTCTGGCAGCCGCGAACGAATCGTAGTGGACAACCTTTCCCAACTGGGTGGCATCCAGCTGCTGGCAGAAATTCCTTGAGGTGGACGAGTAGTCGTAGTCCACAAGACCGATCGGAACATCACTCGGCAGACCGTCCTTCAGAAATGTCAGGAAGAATATGGCGCAGAAGGCTATCACGCCTACCGAACCCAGAAGATAGATCGGACGCTGCCTGATGATCCTGAGCTCGCGGCGGGCCACCGCAATTATTCTCTGCCAATTAGTCATGATGATAGTCCTTACTTAACGATTGCGGACATACCTGGACGAATGCCGTCCACCGTCACATCCGGAACGGCCCTGACCTCAAAGGTCTTGGCATCGTACATACCAGTTTCCTTGGTGGCCTTCCACGTGGCGTAGGACTCACGGACAGCCACATAGTTGATGGTGGCCGGAACCTCCTTGCCGTCAAGGGCCGGGATGATCACCGTGATCTTGTCGCCCTGCTTCATGCCGTGGAGGTAGTCCTCACGCACATTGAACGTGAACCATACATCATTCAGGTCAGTAACGCTGGCGACAGGCGCTCCCTGGCCGACAAGCTCGCCGACCTTAGGGAAAAGAGCCGAGATGATTCCGTCAGCAGGAGCCGTAAGGTACAGCTCGCTCAGATAAGACTCCACCTCCATCAACGCGCCGTTAGCCTGATCGACGAGAGCCTTGGCCGCAGCCTTGTCCTCCTCGCGCGCTCCGTTGACAGCCATGTCATACTGACTCTTGGCAGCCTTAGTCTGAGCGACGGAGGCATCGTACTTGGCCTTCACCTCGTCGTATTTCTGAGCCGCGATGACTTTCTGGTCATAGAGCTTCTGGATCCTGTCGAAAGACTTCTTCATCACGTCTTCCTGCACAAGAGCCTGCTGATAAAGCTCATAGGCTCCGGCGATCTGCTCCTTGCGGGCTCCGTTCTGAGCCTTTCTGCTCTGTGAGCTGGCAACCGCCTTGATGGCGTTGGCCTGCGCCAGCTTGGCACGTACCTCAGGAGAGTCGATGAGGGCGACGGTGTCTCCCTTGTGGACCATCTGGCCTTCCTTGACGTAAAGTTCCTCGATCCTGCCCGGAACCTTGCCGGACACACGATACTCACTGGCCTCTGCCTCGCCCTGAATCATCAGAGGCTTAGGTTTAGAGACGAAATAGCCGATGACGGCGATCAGAAGGATGATTACGATCAGCGCCACAATGCCAATCACAAGATTGTAGCTTTTCTTTTCCTTTTCCATAATATTCTTTGTTTTTATTATTATCCCTTAACTTATTTTGTCTGAGCGTGGTTGTTGCCCTCCGCCTTGTTCAGGTTGGCGGCAAGCATCTGGAGCTCGATCCCCGCGTCGATATATTCAGAATGAGCCTTTAGCCAAGCGGTCTGGGCGGCGAGAGCCGTGTTGGTCTCGATCACGCCTTCCTCGAAGCCGACAGTCGCGGTGCGGAGATTCTCCTCAGCGCTGGACAGGTTGTTCTGCGCCATCGTGAGCTTCTCGAACGCCTCACCTTCCTGCTTGCGCAATTGGGTCACCTGCAGGTTGATGAGGTTCTTGGCATCCTCAAGCTGGGTTCTGTAAAGGGTGGCCTCCGCCTTGGCCTTACGAGTCTTGCTCATGGCTTCGAATCCGTGGAAGATCGGAATGTTCACCATCACGCCGGCGTTGAAGAATCCACCCCAGTCCTTCTGGAATCCATTCTTAATATTAGGATTGGTCACCGAATACGAAGCCATCAAAGCTATTTTCGGCATCATGTCGGCTCTTGCCACCCTGACTTTTCCGTCATAGATTTGAGAGGCCAGCTCAAGGCTCTTTGTCTCCGGCCTGTCAGCATAGATCTGTTCGAGATCCTTGGCGGCACCCATCTGAGGGACCGGAATGTCAGAGAGAGCCTCGTCCGCCAGGACAATCTCGGTGTCGAGATCAAGACCTATCTGCTTGCAGAGAAGCATCTTGGCAAGGGTCAAGCCATTGTCGGACTTGGTTTTGAGCATGTCCGCCTCGTTGGCTTTCACCTTTATCTGGAGAACGTCAGACTCAGTCGCCACACCTTCCTGAACAGAAAGGGTAACGTCGTGTTCCATCTTATGCAGGAGATCAGCGTAGGCGTCGGCAAGCTTCTTCTTGTTCGCGATGGAAACAATCTGCCAATATGCCTGATCAACATCAACTATAACCTGCTGGTACTGCTGGTCGTACTGGGTCTTTGACAGCTCTTCCGCCAATTTGGCAATCTTGTTGGCAGCTATGATCTTGCCTCCCACAAACACCGGTTGCTGAACCGTCACCGCACCCGCGAAAATATTCTGCATATCCGGATGGAAAGCGTCATCGATTTCCTTGCCAAGGGCATTGATTGTCTGAGACATATCCGTCTGCGAAAGCGCTCCGAGAACCGTCTGCCACATAGGGCTGTTGGCATACTCAAGGGCGGCGGCCGGATTGGATTTTATCGCAGTCATCAGCTCCTGGGCGAAACCCTGTACCTGAGAATGGATAAGGGTTCCCATATTCTGGAGCTTCTGCGAGGTGGCGTCGCTGACAAGGGCGATGTCATTGGCGTTATAGATGTACGCCCCTGTCGCCGAGATATTCGGAAGATAATTCGCGAACGCTATCTTACGGTCATAGCCTGCCATTTCAATCTTGGTCTCGGCCTGTTTCAAGGTCTTGTTGTTCTCGATTGCCATTTCGCGGCACTGCTCCAGCGTCAACGTCTGCTGGGCATTCATCGCAACCGGCACAAGAGCCATAGCGACCAATGTTGAGATTTTGACAAAGTACTTGTTCATATTCATAAATTTTTTGTTCTTCTTACAAGCGATAGGCTTCACTACAAATTGACTGCCAAATTATACCATTAGAATGAATTATTGGACTCTATAATTGTCAAAAGGTAGAATATTGCGAAATTTTGCAATGACAAGAATATTTCCTAATTTTGCCGCCAGATACTAAAAACATTTTACGACATGGCGGATTCATTATTGAATATAGGTCTGAAACAGATCAGGAAACTCGTTCCTGTCCAGAACGAGATCCAGCTTGAAGACGATTTCTTCATCATGGACGTGAAGTATAGCGACAACCTTCAATTTCTGAAATATCCTTGCCGCAGCGATGCGTACATCGCGATTTTCTGCAAATCAGGAGAGTTGAACGTGGAGATCAACCTTCGGTCTTACAAAGTGGTCAAGGGTACGCTGTTCATCGGCACCCCGGGGAACATCATAAAGATAAACAGGCTGGGCAATGAAGGCGACAACGGATTCGAGTTCATTGTCGTGGCGATCTCCAAGGAGTATCTTTCCAGCATAAGTTTCGACTTTAAGAAAATTTTCGACGACCGTCTGAAGCTGTTGACAGAGCCGTGTATCCAATTGGATGACAGGAACATCGCATTTTGTTCCAAATACTTGGATCTTATCAGCGAGATACTGTCATCGGAAATGTCAAACAAGAGAGAGGCAGTAGGCTCCTTGATAGCCTCGCTGTTCTACGTGCTTGGCGGCCTGATGGAGAAAAGCACGACCAGAACACCGGAGATGTCAGGAGCCACAGTCAACACCAGAGTCAAATTGATTTTTGAGCACTTCATGTCGCTGGTTACCGAGCATCATACGTCCGAACGGAACATGGCTTTCTACGCCAGCCATTTAGGTTTGACACCGAAGTATCTCTCTAAATTGATCAAGCAGGTAAGCGGAAGGTCCGCCCCTGACTGGATTGACTCTTTTGTCATCCTGGAGGCCAAGAATATGCTCAAGTACACCGATGACAGCATCAAGGAGATCGTTTTCAAACTTCATTTCCCGAACCCTTCCGTGTTCTACAAGTTCTTCAAGGCACACACAGGAATGACACCCAGCGAGTACAGGAACGGGTAAAAACCTTTTAAATCTTGCCGCCACCAATGGTGCGGTCCAGACGGAACATCGCCGGATCATCTTGCACAGAATCCCCCTCAGAAGTGTCTCGAAGCGGCATTTTGCATCAATCTGTAAGCAAACAACGGCGCTTTCATGAACAATTGACGCAAAAATCGTTTTAAAAAATTAAGAAAAAGTTTTGGATATTCAATAAATCTTGATACCTTTGTCCTTGGACAGACAAAAGTTCTTTTTGTTGTCTATTTGTTAAGTTCGTTTTATATACAACAGGCCGTCGCTTTGGGGAAAGCGGCGGCCTATCAGTTTTGCCGAATGCAATAACGGGTAGACCAAGGCCGAGGAAAACGTCAAGGTGAAGTCTCTCAAAACATATATCAACGAGCATCCGAATCTGAAAGGTCTCCGCGTCTCTATGCTGAACTACATTGACCAGAGTCGGATGGAAAACCTGCCGCTCAACACCATTGAAGGCCATCTGCGAGCGGAAGGGGTTCCTGTCCCGGATAGTCAAGAATAGCGGCTTCTTACGTACCTTGCTATTCCGTCAACGTGAAGCTTGACGATGGCCGCCTTACCTTCGTTGCTCAGCAGGAAGTCACAGCTCTTGATGCAATCCATAAAGCCGTTCTCGGCAAGGCTGCTTGCGCAGGCCGTGTGACGGAGGGTGTAGGCACTTGTATTTCAATCCACGCACCCACGTGGGGTGCGACGGTCACGGGGATTTCGGAGCGCGACATAATGTCATTTCAATCCACGCACCCACGTGGGGTGCGACATTGGTTCATTGATGAACAAAACCGGTTCCGTATCATTTCAATCCACGCACCCACGTGGGGTGCGACACATATAACGCCCTTTGTAGTCGCTTTTCTTTGATTTCAATCCACGCACCCACGTGGGGTGCGACTTTTTCACGCAAAACCAAAATCACAAAGAGATATATTTCAATCCACGCACCCACGTGGGGTGCGACATAGTCGTGATGCCCTCTTTCTCCCACCACGACAAATTTCAATCCACGCACCCACGTGGGGTGCGACGAGTCCGTGCGGAGGTACAGGATGCCATGTCTGGATTTCAATCCACGCACCCACGTGGGGTGCGACTTGCAACTTCTCTCAGTGATGGCATATTTACAGATATTTCAATCCACGCACCCACGTGGGGTGCGACGGCTGCTCCACACCCCGATAGCGGACGGCCTGAAATTTCAATCCACGCACCCACGTGGGGTGCGACACAGACGATCTTTTCGAGGAGGGAAATCTATACAATTTCAATCCACGCACCCACGTGGGGTGCGACTATTTCAGCCTCTTGTTCATGCGCGACAGATAGATTTCAATCCACGCACCCACGTGGGGTGCGACCCGCTGGTAGTCGGTCAAGGTCTCCCAGATTTCGGATTTCAATCCACGCACCCACGTGGGGTGCGACGTTGGTTTTGGCACAAAATACATTGTGCGCCAAAATTTCAATCCACGCACCCACGTGGGGTGCGACCCCGACACCTCCGGGCGCGAGAACATCCGCTGCGTATTTCAATCCACGCACCCACGTGGGGTGCGACGTCCTCCGGCCTGATCTTGCCCACAAGCAGGAGGATTTCAATCCACGCACCCACGTGGGGTGCGACGGGACGTGTTAGCGATGTCCGCGCCCGACCTCAGATTTCAATCCACGCACCCACGTGGGGTGCGACTGTCCACCAATGTGCGCCTAATTGTAATGATGGAATTTCAATCCACGCACCCACGTGGGGTGCGACTTTGTTTTTAAATACGACGACGAGTGTGTTGGCGATTTCAATCCACGCACCCACGTGGGGTGCGACTATTAACCGAATATGGAAACATCAATTTGGGTTATTTCAATCCACGCACCCACGTGGGGTGCGACGACGATCCACTCGCCATAGGAATTATACTCCGACATTTCAATCCACGCACCCACGTGGGGTGCGACTTGCTCCACAACTGTCACTTACACCTCCTCGAGAATTTCAATCCACGCACCCACGTGGGGTGCGACTTTTCCTCGCCCCACAATCATCGACAAGAACAATTTCAATCCACGCACCCACGTGGGGTGCGACAACAAATATTCGGAGAACGACCGCACCACCCTGGATTTCAATCCACGCACCCACGTGGGGTGCGACGCCCGTTGTCGTGTGCGACACCCCGGATGACAAGATTTCAATCCACGCACCCACGTGGGGTGCGACCCGGCTGATGCCATGGCCTTCTTGCCGGCCTTCTATTTCAATCCACGCACCCACGTGGGGTGCGACGCAGCGGTCATATACATGTCAAACTCCTTGGCATTTCAATCCACGCACCCACGTGGGGTGCGACGGTACAGAGGCTTTGAAGGTTGCTCTCGTCAAAATTTCAATCCACGCACCCACGTGGGGTGCGACTCGAGTTCCTCCGCGACGTGATGAACGGCATACATTTCAATCCACGCACCCACGTGGGGTGCGACCATCAAACCTTGTCCGGATTACCTTGACACCGATATTTCAATCCACGCACCCACGTGGGGTGCGACCCCCTGGATCTGCTCAATGGATAAGGCTCTCTTTATTTCAATCCACGCACCCACGTGGGGTGCGACCTCGGTCGTCCTGCCGGTGTAGCCGGTCACGGCCGCATTTCAATCCACGCACCCACGTGGGGTGCGACGAGATACATACGGCTTGATGTAATGACTTGAGCCATTTCAATCCACGCACCCACGTGGGGTGCGACGGGACTTGACGAGCTGAGCGGCGCGGGGATAATATTTCAATCCACGCACCCACGTGGGGTGCGACTCGACCGCACAGGCGCAAGGGATGTAAGTCAGAATTTCAATCCACGCACCCACGTGGGGTGCGACTCGAGTTCGGAAACGATATAGCGTCAGGAAGGCAATTTCAATCCACGCACCCACGTGGGGTGCGACAGCTGACGCGTGACGAGTTAATAGAGATGGCCTTATTTCAATCCACGCACCCACGTGGGGTGCGACGCAGTGCTGATGGTGTACAGGCGGCTGAACAAATTTCAATCCACGCACCCACGTGGGGTGCGACGCAAGATAGCAAGCGGACGGCGTTAAAATGTGGAATTTCAATCCACGCACCCACGTGGGGTGCGACCTGAGGTTCCTGATGCGGTCGCGGCCATATTCAGGATTTCAATCCACGCACCCACGTGGGGTGCGACATGCAGGCGCAAGAATGACGGCGATCTTGAGGGATTTCAATCCACGCACCCACGTGGGGTGCGACGGAGTGCTATGTGGGACTGGACTTGGCGTCAAAATTTCAATCCACGCACCCACGTGGGGTGCGACGCAATGCTTCGTGCCAATGGCCAGCGTTCTGGAATTTCAATCCACGCACCCACGTGGGGTGCGACAAAGGATGCTGAGCCGAAGGTCTCAACACTTACATTTCAATCCACGCACCCACGTGGGGTGCGACGAATTTCGGCAGCCGCCACGTTGGCTTTTTGAAATTTCAATCCACGCACCCACGTGGGGTGCGACTCCTGTCGTTCGAGCTGTTGTTGGAATATCCAATTTCAATCCACGCACCCACGTGGGGTGCGACGCCGCCTGTGTCAACGAGGGGCTGCGCAAGGGCGATTTCAATCCACGCACCCACGTGGGGTGCGACAGTGAGTGTTGACGCGGACGCCTCCGGGTTCAAATTTCAATCCACGCACCCACGTGGGGTGCGACAGAAAAAGGCCGCGGAGAGGAAGGCAGCGGAGAAATTTCAATCCACGCACCCACGTGGGGTGCGACACAATGACAAGACAGGAAATCGAGGATAAAAGATTTCAATCCACGCACCCACGTGGGGTGCGACGTCAAGTCCCGCCACGCAGTTCGCCAGGTACTGATTTCAATCCACGCACCCACGTGGGGTGCGACCCAACGGCCCGGAGGTCACCATCTCCGTGGCGAAATTTCAATCCACGCACCCACGTGGGGTGCGACCAGAGGGAGGCTCTCACGAAGCTCCTGAAGGATCTATTTCAATCCACGCACCCACGTGGGGTGCGACGCCTCTACAAGGGCATCACGAAGTTCTATTTCAATTTCAATCCACGCACCCACGTGGGGTGCGACAACTTTCAGTTGCAAAGATAGAGTAAAATTCCAAATTTCAATCCACGCACCCACGTGGGGTGCGACTGGTATAATTGAGTGGTTACTTAACTAACCAAAATTTCAATCCACGCACCCACGTGGGGTGCGACAACCGTGTCAAGTTTAGTCCTGGCTTTGATGGTTATTTCAATCCACGCACCCACGTGGGGTGCGACAGTGAATTGCTATCTGCTAAATTTTCAACATAAATTTCAATCCACGCACCCACGTGGGGTGCGACGTCCCGGTTCTCTCCGATCCGGTGTTGGACTCCAATTTCAATCCACGCACCCACGTGGGGTGCGACAACACCATTTATCGTAGTACCCAAAGTGAAATTAATTTCAATCCACGCACCCACGTGGGGTGCGACCTTGTTCTCTGGGATCTTGACGTCGATAGTGAAGGTATTTCAATCCACGCACCCACGTGGGGTGCGACGTGGCCAACGAGACGGGGCTGACGACGCAGGGGGTATTTCAATCCACGCACCCACGTGGGGTGCGACGCTGAGCCACCCGATGCTGGGATATCGTCTAATATTTCAATCCACGCACCCACGTGGGGTGCGACTTGCCATGATGATTCTGTTTTTAGAATAAATTAATTTCAATCCACGCACCCACGTGGGGTGCGACGGGTGACGGAGAGCGGAGCCGGCCTGTAGTCAACATTTCAATCCACGCACCCACGTGGGGTGCGACTTGTCCGACGCGAGGCTCTCTGTGAACCAGTACTATTTCAATCCACGCACCCACGTGGGGTGCGACCCAGAGCTGCGCCTTCCTGGAGGACGGCATAAGATTTCAATCCACGCACCCACGTGGGGTGCGACACCTCATGACCACCAAGGCGTACGGCAGGCATATATTTCAATCCACGCACCCACGTGGGGTGCGACTTTATGGCAAGGGCAAATGACACCGGCTCTTCAAATTTCAATCCACGCACCCACGTGGGGTGCGACTGGTGGTGGACCCGTCCCTGAACACCTTCTTCAGATTTCAATCCACGCACCCACGTGGGGTGCGACGCTCAACGAGCCGGTTCGAGTTGGCCGACGTAAAATTTCAATCCACGCACCCACGTGGGGTGCGACTTAGAGTTCTCTGTCTGATTCTCCGCCACGTCAAAGATTTCAATCCACGCACCCACGTGGGGTGCGACCTGGAGATGTGCCTGAGGCGCGTAGAGGCGAGGCGATTTCAATCCACGCACCCACGTGGGGTGCGACCCGAGATAGTTCCCGACTCGCCTCCATCCCCAATTTCAATCCACGCACCCACGTGGGGTGCGACTCGGCGCTATCGAGTCTGCGGTGCCAATGTTGTTATTTCAATCCACGCACCCACGTGGGGTGCGACTCCACTTAATGGTGGAGTCACCCACGATAGCATATTTCAATCCACGCACCCACGTGGGGTGCGACACACCATTTATCGTAGTACCCAAAGTGAAATTAATTTCAATCCACGCACCCACGTGGGGTGCGACAGCTCGGGAGCGACACAGTCTTCGCGCTTGTCGAATTTCAATCCACGCACCCACGTGGGGTGCGACATGCGCAGCGTCACCCTGTCGGATGACCCCACGATATTTCAATCCACGCACCCACGTGGGGTGCGACGGCATCATTCGCGCTGTCGAAGAAGGCGATGAGGATATTTCAATCCACGCACCCACGTGGGGTGCGACATACCATAATACTAAGAGTTATGACACTTTACAATTTCAATCCACGCACCCACGTGGGGTGCGACATGATTTCCGGATGAATATTCCTCTTCATAGGCAATTTCAATCCACGCACCCACGTGGGGTGCGACGTGGCGGTATTGGCTGCCTGATATACATCTACAATTTCAATCCACGCACCCACGTGGGGTGCGACGATACCAGGATTGGGATATACCTGCATCAGGAGATTTCAATCCACGCACCCACGTGGGGTGCGACTGATCATCGAGGTCTTCTGGTAGGCCTCATAAAATTTCAATCCACGCACCCACGTGGGGTGCGACCAGATGACGGCGATATCTTCGCCTGGTGGGAGTAATTTCAATCCACGCACCCACGTGGGGTGCGACAAAGCTGAGCTACCGGCGTGACGGGCAAAAGAGATATTTCAATCCACGCACCCACGTGGGGTGCGACTGGTGAGCGGATCGGCCTATGCCACGATAGACCAATTTCAATCCACGCACCCACGTGGGGTGCGACCTCTGGCCTTACAGGCTCAGGAGGTTGGCGACCTTATTTCAATCCACGCACCCACGTGGGGTGCGACACTCCGACCCGATGAAACGGCCGCACAGGCAAAAGAATTTCAATCCACGCACCCACGTGGGGTGCGACCCCCTTTTCACGCAAAACCAAAATCACAAAGATATATTTCAATCCACGCACCCACGTGGGGTGCGACCGGCCACCGTCACGGCCGTTCCGTCCGCTCCCGTATTTCAATCCACGCACCCACGTGGGGTGCGACTCCACCTTCACCGTCGCCTTGTGGCCGAACTTCCAATTTCAATCCACGCACCCACGTGGGGTGCGACCCCGTACACGATCAAGATCAAGCCTGAGACCAATTTCAATCCACGCACCCACGTGGGGTGCGACCCCGTACACGATCAAGATCAAGCCTGAGACCAATTTCAATCCACGCACCCACGTGGGGTGCGACCCCGTACACGATCAAGATCA
>OLSK01000806.1_pt1 | contig 26074 bp, 19 predicted proteins | sample 1672781 | NCBI WGS metagenome assembly OLSK01 (sample SAMEA3136723, study PRJEB25190) | human gut metagenome | biome: human gut; feature: human-associated habitat; material: faeces | place: Austria | collected 2013 | reverse complement strand
GCAGCTCCCGTTCAGGCAGCCGCTCCCGCACCCGCCCCTGCTGCCGCCGCCCCCGTTGCGGCAGGCGCTACAAGCGTTACCGCGCCCATGCCCGGCAACATTCTTGACATAAAGGTAAAGGTCGGCGATATGGTCGAAGCCAATACCGTAGTCATAATGCTCGAGGCGATGAAGATGGAGAACGAGATCTTTGCCGGCGCAGCGGGCAAGGTCACCGCCATCAACGTAACCAAGGGCTCTACTGTAAACTCCGGCGATGTTCTCGTTGTTATAGGCTGATCTCCTTTTAAGGGAAACAAACTTAAGAAAGGAGATCGCAGATGACTTTTGCAGATGTATTTTCCAACTTTATAGATACCACCGGCTTTGCCTATCTGATAGCCGATCCCAGGTGTCTTATAATGATAGCCATTTCCTGCGTTCTGCTGTACCTGGCTATTGTAAAGGGGTTCGAGCCTCTGCTGCTGGTGCCTATCGCATTCGGTATGCTGCTTACCAACCTTCCCGGCGCTAATATGTTCCATCCCGACTATTTTCTAAAGGTGGTAGATGGCGCTACCGTTATCAACTGGTCTGAGCTCGGCCATGGCGCGGGCCTTATAGACTACCTGTATCTGGGCGTAAAGCTCGGCATATACCCCTCGCTGATATTCATGGGCGTGGGAGCAATGACAGACTTCGGTCCCCTGATCGCCAACCCCAAGAGCCTGCTTATGGGCGCGGGAGCGCAGTTCGGCATCTTCGTCGCTTTTATAGGCGCTAAGCTCCTTGGCTTCAGCAATGCTGAAGCAGGCTCCATAGGCATCATCGGCGGCGCAGACGGCCCTACGGCGATCTACGTTACCCTGAGGCTCGCTCCTTATCTTCTCGGCCCTATTGCCGTCGCGGCTTATTCTTACATGGCGCTGGTTCCTGTCATACAGCCCCCTATAATGAAGGCGCTGACGACAAAGGAAGAGCGCCGGATAGAGATGAAGCAGCTGAGGCCGGTATCCCAGAAGGAAAAGATAATATTCCCCATCATGGTCACCATATTCGTATCCTTCATGCTGCCTTCCGCGGCGCCGCTTATCGGCCTGCTCATGCTGGGTAACCTGTTCCGCGAGAGCGGCGTTACCGACCGCCTCTCCAAGACCGCCCAGAACGAGCTGATGAATATCGTAACCATATTCCTCGGCATCTCAGTAGGCGCTACCGCCACCGCTGAGACCTTCCTCACCGGCAAGACCCTCGGCATACTGCTCATGGGCGTTTGCGCTTTCGCTTTCGGCACCGCCGGCGGCGTAATAGTTGCAAAGATAATGAACAAGTTCAGCAAGGATCCAATCAACCCCCTGATCGGCTCCGCTGGCGTTTCCGCCGTTCCCATGGCTGCCCGCGTATCTCAGATAGTTGGTCAGAAGGAAAAGCCCGGCAACTTCCTGCTCATGCACGCCATGGGCCCCAACGTAGCCGGTGTTATCGGCTCCGCTATCGCTGCCGGTGTGTTCCTTGCCCTGTTCATGTAATAGGAGGTATTGCACCATGGCTAAAAAACTGATGATAACCGATACCATACTGCGCGATGCGCACCAGTCTCAGGCCGCTACTCGTATGCGCACAGAGGATATGCTCCCCGCCTGCGAAATACTGGACAGCATTGGCTATTATTCTCTGGAGTGCTGGGGCGGCGCTACATTTGACGCCTGCCTGCGCTTCCTGAACGAGGATCCGTGGGAGCGTCTCCGCAAGCTGAAGAAGGCCCTGCCCAACACCAAGCTGCAGATGCTTTTCCGCGGTCAGAACATACTTGGCTATAAACACTATGCGGACGATGTCGTAGAGCAGTTCTGCCGCAAGGCGATCGAGAACGGCATTGACGTCATTCGTATATTCGATGCGCTCAACGATGTGCGAAATCTGGAAGCCGCAATCAAATACACCAAGAAGTACGGCGGAATATGCGAGCCTGCCATAAGCTACACCATGAGCCCCGTGCATAACGAGGATTACTTTGTAAAGCTGGCAAAGGAGCTGGTTCAGATGGGCGCGGACAATATCTGCATAAAGGATATGGCAAACCTGCTGCTGCCCTATGACGCATATTCGCTCATCAAGCGGCTCAAGTCCGAGGTGGACGTACCCATACACCTGCACACCCACAACACCACCGGCACCGGCGACATGACTTACCTCATGGCCATGCAGGCGGGCGTGGATATCGTGGACTGCGCGCTGTCTCCCTTTGCAAACGGAACCTCACAGCCCGCCACGGAGTCTCTGGTGGCCACACTCAAGGGCACCGAGAATGACACCGGGCTGGATCTCGGCAAGCTGGCGGAGGCCGCAAAGCACTTCCGCGGCGTAGCCGAAAGGATGATGAAGGAAGGCATACTCGACCCCAAGGTGCTCCGGGTGGATACCAACACTCTGGTCTATCAGGTTCCTGGCGGAATGCTTTCCAATCTCATCAGCCAGCTCAAGGAAGCGGGCAGGGAAGACAAGTACTATGACGTTCTTGAGGAGATCCCGATCGTCCGCAAGGACTTCGGCTATCCTCCCCTTGTAACTCCTACCAGTCAGATAGTCGGCACACAGGCCGTGTTTAACGTACTAATGGGCCGCTATAAGACCTTCCCACAGAATTCCAAGGCTCTGCTTGCCGGCGAATACGGCGCGCTTCCCGGAGATGTAAACGAGGAAGTCCGCCGCAAGGCCATAGGTGACAAGGAAGTTATCACCTGCCGTCCCGCCGATCTGCTTGCGCCGGAGCTTGAGAAATACGAGAAGGAGGTAAAGGAGCTCGGCTACTACGAGCAGGAAGAGGACGTACTGAGCTACGCGCTGTTCCCCAAGGTAGCACCCAAGTTCTTCGAGGCCCGCAAGGAAGCCAAGGAGGGCAAGAGCGCCGCTCCCGCGGCCGCCCCGGCAGATCCCAACAAGGTACTTAGCCTCTATGTGGAGGATAAAAGCCTCTAAGGCTTAAATCAAAAAACCGTCGGTGCTAACCGGCGGTTTTTTATTGACTTTTTGCCGCTATCCGGCGGCTTCTGCCTCCGGCTTAGCCATGGCATTTGCCTTCCATTGCTCCATCTGGGCGTTGGAAAAGCCGAATTCCTTTTGGAGGGAAGATAGGGCATAGTCGGTACGCTTTTGCAGGCAGCCGCGCAGGTCGGATACGCTGCTCTTCCATGCGGACATGCTGGAGGGGATGCCCCAGCGCTTTATGTGACGTGCCATCTCGGGCTCCATGGTCTTTACCATGTCGTCGAGTATGGTCGTGACCTTTTCGGGCGTGAAGTAATTGTACACCACATATACGTATCTCTCGCCGAATTTCTCGCACCATGAGCGGTTTTTGCGAAGGCCCACATATATGTCCATGTTGGTTAGAGAGCCGTCCTGAGAGGGCACGCCCTCCGCGTTAAAGTAGCTGGGCAGCACGTTCCGCGTGGGGCTGGAGGAGCCGAGGGCAAGGTCAAGATCGTAGTATATAGGCCGCCATTTTATCTTGTAGTCGGTAGTGCGCCAGTATTTTTGGTTGAACATATCGCCGTTGGCAAAGTACGTCTGGGCGATGAGGTAATCCATGAAGTAGTCCACGTCTACCCACTGGCACAGCTCCTCGTATTTTGCGCTGCCGGATATGTCTCCCGTAAGGGCGTAATTGCGCACGCGCTTGAAGTCCGCCCTGTCGCCCGCAAGGGGAGTCTCGTTTCGGCGGATGATGTTGGCGGTGGAAGGATCGACGCCATAGTGGGTGGCGAGATAATCTTCGTTCTGGTTTTCGTTAAGGTCGTACAGGCCCCAGTACTGACCGTTGATGTATACCACTACGGAGCGGGTCTTTATGTTATCGATATTTAATCCTTCCACGCATTTGCTGAAGAAGGAATCCCGAATACGCGCCTTTGACGCATCCTGCCCGGAGTTGCGTACCGCAAGAGAGGTATATTCGGTAACTTCGTTGCCGGGGAAGAAGTTGTATTTCGTGGAGCTCTGGCCGTAGCCGCCCCGGAGGAATATGGACATTGACTTTTGTCGCATGTTCAGCGTAGAAGCGCCGTTGACACGAAGGCCACAGGGGAACTCCACGCCCAGCGTGCCGTCCGGCTCGTAATACTCGCAGAAGCCCTCACGCTCCACCTTCTTCCAGCGGTCGGTAACGGAGTAGACCTCATCAAAGGATTCCTTGCCAATGGAGAGGCAGACCACAGGGACCGTGTGCTTTTCCTCGAAAAGATAAGTGGCGGCGGCAATATCGCTCTTTATAAGGCCATCTGCGGCAGAGATGGCCTTTATGACTGTGTTAGACGATATCCTGATCGGCTCTGAATACACCGGGGAAGCCGTTGTGGGCTTGCTGCCGTCGGTGGTGTAGTGTATTTCAGCGTTTGGCGTAAGGCTTGACAGCGTCAGTTCAAACGCGCCGCTGTGGTACAGCGTCCTGTCGGAAAACATTGGAGCGTCGGCATAGCTGCTGTAATATGTTGAGGGATTGGCGGCGCTTCTGGTTGGGGTGGTAAAGAATACCCGCTCCGGGCTGTTTACAGTGCGGCCCGATGTGACGCCCAGGCTAAGTGCGCCGGTTGAAAACACATCCCTGATGTTGCCGTCACCGTCGGTGAGTATCAGCGTATCGCCGGAAGCGGATATGTTAAAGGGCGCCGAAACGCCCGATTTTGCCGAGGTGGAAGCGGCTATGGAGGCGTATTCTCCGGCCGGCAGCTTAAAAGACGGAAAGGTGAACTTCTTCATGTCGTTGGCGTCGTCTGTCAGGTGCCAACCCTCGAGGTTTACGGAAGATCCCGAGGCGTTGTGAAGCTCTATCCAGTCGGTATCCCTGCTCTTTGCGGCTTTTACGGCAGAGACTTCACTTATATATACGCCGGACATATCTGTGGTTATGGCAGCTTCGTCGGGCGATTCGAACTCGTGCGTAGTATTAGGACCGCCGGGGGTGGGGCTGGAGTAATACCTGAGAGAACCGTCGGCGGATATGCCGACTGATACGTTATCGCCCAGCTTGGGATCGAGCTGTATGCTTTCATAGCGCATGGCGTCCGAGGAGATGAACATCAGCTCGTACTCCCTCTTGGAGAGGGTGAAGGAGGTGTGAAGCTCGCCTTCGGTCTGGTTTTTGCCGGAGAGGAACACTATAAGGTATCCCTTGGGTTCTATGGAGACCTCCGGGAACGCCCATTTGAACGGGTCGTCAGCGTCATCGCTCAGGAAGCAGCCCGAAAGCGACACCGCGCTGTCTGATGAGTTGTATAGCTCTACCCATGGTGAACGGTCGCCGAAGCAGTCGCGAATGCTGTACTCGTTGAGCTTGAGCACTTCGTTTATATGTATGGGATCGCTGCTGTTCATAGCTGAAAGGGTCAGCGAGGGTAGTGTTTCCTGAGAATTGTCCTGACCGGGGGTGGGGAAGGCGCAGTAGGTATCAGGCGCGACCACCGATATGCCGGGGTATACCGGGTTTGTCCAGTTGAACATGGATATCACACTTCCCATTCCGTTGGAAAGCAGCAGCGCGGAATCGCCCTTGCCCAGCCTGAAGGAGGCGTGTATCTCGCCGGCATTAGAGTCTTCCCTGCCTGAAAAGTATACTATGGCGTATTCGCCCGCACCGAGGGTGACACCGGGGAGACGATATTTTGAAGGCTCGCCGACTGAATCCGAAAGGTAGTAATCGGACATCAGCACTTCTTTGTCAGATATATTCTTTATTTCGGCCCATGGGTAATATCTGCCGTCTTCGGAAGCAAGTGTGGAGGTGTTCTTTGGCATGACCTCGGTTATGGCAAGGGCGCTTTCGTCAGAATCTGCCTTGCCTCCATCATGAACGGACAGAAATATGTCCTCGCCGTTTTCCTCGCCGGGAGTAGGCGTACTGCAATAGCCGTAGTTGCCATCGGCTGCGCGGGCATAAGAAACATCAGTCACCAGTTCGGGTATCTCGAGCTGCTGCATTACGTTGTAATATGGGTCTACAAGGTACAGCATGTCGCCGCTCTTGGAGAGGCCGAATCCTGTACACATGGAATCGCCCTCATACTTTGAGGCATATACGATGAGATAGCCCCCCGCAGGTATGGTAACAGAGGGGAATGTATATTTATGAGGATTCTTTATGTTATCGGTAAGCCCGTAGCCCTCGAGGTCTATGGGTTTGGAGGTAGGGTTGTACAGCTCTATCCAGTCGGGACTGCCGAGCTTTTGGTCCACCAGAGAATATGAGTTGGAGGTGACCACCTCGTTTATACAGAGCTGACCCGATGAGGCGGGGGACGTGATGCCCTCGCAACCGCAAATAAGGGCTGCCGTAAGCAGCGCCATAGCGATATTTATAACTTTTTTAAAACTTTTGTTCATCATGCGTTCATTATAGCATATACAGGCAAAATACGACACAGTAAACTTTGGAATAAAGTGTGAACAGCTTCCGCTTTATATGGTATACTTGATTCAAACAGAAAATCGGGGAAGAATATGGACAGAAATAAAGGCAGTAGGAAAAAACTCAATAAACGGCAGATAATGCTCATAGCGGCCGCGGCGCTTGCCGCCGTGCTGCTGCTTACGGGAAGTCTCACCCCGGCGGGACTGATAAATTCCCTTCTTGGAACGGACATACCCGAAGCTCAGCAGACATACGAATCCGTACAACCGGCTGAAACCTCGGAAGCTTTGCCGCAGGCAGACAAAAGCGAGCCGCCCGAAGAGACGGCTGAACTGGAACAGACGGCGATAGACGAAGACGGCGAATACACATCAAAGGAAGATGTAGCGCTGTATATACATACCTACGGAAAGCTGCCCAAAAACTTCATTAAAAAGAGCGAAGCCAAAAAACTGGGCTGGGAGGGCGGCAGCCTTGAGCCTTACGCGCCCGGGCGCAGCATCGGCGGGGACCGCTTCGGCAATTACGAAGGCCTGCTCCCGGAAGCGGAGGGGCGCAGGTATACAGAGTGCGACATAGATACCATGGGCAGGTCATCGCGGGGGGCAAAGCGCATCGTATTTTCCAACGACGGCCTTATATACTACACCGGCGATCACTATAAGTCCTTCGAGCTTCTTTGCGGGGAGGAGTAGCTATGGAGATAATAATACTTGACGGAAAATGCATGAGGGACTTTGAGTCTGCTCATGACTATCTGAGCAGGGTGCTGCGGCTTCCTGAATACTACGGCCGCAATCTTGACGCGCTGTACGACTGCCTGAGCGAGTTCTTTACGGATGACTCCATAATAATCCTCTTTAACGGCGATGAGATGAAGAAAAGCCTCGGCGTGTACGGAGATAAGCTTGTGAAAGTGTTTGAAGACGCCATGGGTGAAAGCGGGTTCAGCTTTATATATAAGAGCTAAAACCCGCACCATAATTTGTCCGAATTGAGTACAATTATGTCATTATTCCTGAAAACATTGCCTTTGGCGGCGGGAAGGCTATACTTAACATAGATACAAGTTGATTTTCGGGAGGTGACTGTATGGCGAACGGGCAGGAGATACTTATATGCGATGACCAGCCCATGATACATGAAACGCTCGGCGTGTACCTCGAGAACGAGGGCTTTACATATTGCTCCGCATACGACGGAGAACAGGCGCTTCAAATGTTTGATAGCAAGAAGCCTGACCTGGTAATACTCGACCTGATGATGCCTAAAAAGAGCGGCACAGAGGTTTGCAGGGGAATACGCGCCAAGAGCCGCACGCCTATAATAATGCTCACCGCAAAGGGAGAGGAAATAGAACGCATAGTAGGACTTGAGCTGGGAGCAGACGATTATATCGTAAAGCCGTTCTCAGCCAGAGAGGTGGTAGCGAGGATAAAAGCCGTACTCAGGCGTTTCAATACCGATGGAGGGGTGCAGTCACAGGTCATACGCCGTCCCGGTCTCGAGATAAATATCGCAAATTACGATGTTCGCATAAACGGCGAAAGCATACCCTTTACGCCAAAGGAGGTCGAGATACTCTACCTCCTTGCGTCTAATCCCGGGAGAGTATTCGACAGAGAGCATATTCTGTCCAAAGTATGGGGCTATGATTTCTTTGGGGATACGCGCGCGGTGGATACCCAGATAAAGCGCATACGCCAGAAGCTGCCCGATGAGGAGCTTCCCTGGAGCATCAAGACAGTCTACGGTGTGGGATATAAGTTTGAGGTCTGCTGACAGTGTTCAAGGATACCATACTCCGGCGCATAGTGGTAATAATACTGCTCTCTGTATTGCTCAGCGCTGTGCTGACCACAGCGGCGTTTTACTATTCTGGCGGCAGGGTATTCAGCGGAATAAAGGCGAAGGAGCTTAGGCCGCGTGCTGAATATCTGGCGAATATCACGGCGGAATATCTTCAGGGCCTAATCACAAAGGAAACCTATGAGCGCTCCATAGGCCGCGGCTTTAAGGTATGGGACGCTTCGATGTACGCATACGATGCATGCGGCGATCTGTTCGCATATCCCGCAAATGAGGACAGCACTGTTAATAAGGACGCAATATCCGGCCTTCTGCAAAACGTGCTGAAGGGGGAAAGCGTATACTCGCCCAGAACCAAGAACCATGCGGGCGTCTTAATAGGCGAGCCGGTGGTGAGTTACTTTGGCAGCGTAATAGGCGCTGTGTTCTTAGTAAAGCCGCTGAATGAGCTTAACACCGCCATGGGAAGCCTTATATACGCACTGATAATCAGCCTGATCGCCTCCAGCCTTATAATGATACTGCCCGCGTATCTTGGCTCGAGGAGCATAGTGCGGCCCATACGTCAGATGAACGTGACCGCCAATGCCATGGCGGGCGGCAACTTTACCGCAAAGGCGGAGGAGGAGGGCACGGACGAGCTGGTGCAGCTGGGCAGGTCCCTCAATCATTTGTCTGCGGCTCTTTCAGCTACCATAAGCGACCTTACTCTGGAGAAAAACCGATTACACGCCGTGATAAACGGTATAGGAGAGGGTATAATCGCAATAGATGCTGAAGGAAAGATAATCAAGACCAATTCAGCGGCATTGATACTGCTTGGCGGCAGCTATGCAGATGACATAACGGCACTGCCGGCGTATAGGCAGGCGGCGGAGGATATAGGCTGTGTCCTCGGCGGGGAGACTGTATCAAAAGAACTGAAGGTCAGGGACCGGATACTGCGCGTAGCCATAACGCCGTTGACCGATGGCGGCAGGGGTGAGGGGGCCGTAATGCTGATACGCGATATCACCGAGGCGAGCCGGTTGGAGCAGACCCGCACTGAGTACGTGGCCAACGTCTCTCACGAGCTGCGCACGCCCATAGCCTCTATTCGGGGGCTTGCGGACGCTCTGAACGACGGCCTGATAAAGAAGGATGAGGATAAAGCCAGATATTACGGCTATATACTGCGGGAATCCATGCGGCTTTCGCGGCTCATTGACGACCTTCTGGAGCTGAGCCGGCTGCAATCCGGAACTATTGCCTTTAAAAAGCAGTTCATAAGCATAAATGAGCTCATAGAGGATGTAGCTGACAGGTACGTTTCTGCCGCAAGGGAAAAGAGGCTTAATGTGGAGATAGACATAGGTGAGCCATACAAGGTATACACCAACCCGGACAGGGCTGAGCAGGTGCTGGTAGCGCTTACCGACAACGCCATAAAATACGGCGGCAGCGGCACACTGCGGTTTTCTACCGAAAAAAAGGGCGACTGCCTTTACATAAGCGTGAGCAACCCGGGCAGCATCGCGGATGAAGACATAGACCACGTGTTCGAGAGATTCTATAAGGCGGATAAATCCCATGCCGGGCAGGGTACCGGTCTTGGCCTTTCTATTGTTAATGAAGTTCTTGAACTTTTAGGTGAACGGATATGGGTAAAGAGCGAGAACGGGACGGTTACCTTCACATTCACCCTTTCTACGGTAAAACCCGACAATAGCCAATAAAAAATGTGTGAAATTGCCCGCCTGTGAATATGAAAGCGGGCAATATTATGCTATAATCGTCTTAATGTATTATTGACATCGGAGGTTTATTTTACCATGAGCGCAAACAAGATACTTATCGCTGATGACGACAAGGTCGTACACGAATCACTTGGAATATATCTTAAATCCGAAGGCTTTGAGGTGGTGGACGTTTACGATGGCAAGGCCGCAGTAGACGCGCTGGATAGCGACATAGCGCTCTGTGTGCTGGATATCATGATGCCGGAGATGTCCGGTCTTGACGTGTGCCGCGAGATACGCAAGACCTCTCGCGTACCCGTGATAATGCTTACCGCAAAGGGCGAGGAGATAGATCGCATACTGGGCCTTGAGCTGGGCGCCGACGATTACATCGTAAAGCCCTTCAGCCCCCGTGAGGTAGTTGCCCGCATAAAGGCGGTGCTGCGCCGTACTACCGAGCAGCAGCAATCCCACGATGACGGCTGCGTTACCCATCAGGAGCTTACCATAGATATAAAGAGCTATACTGTTACCTTGAGGGGCAAAAATATAATCTGTACACCAAAAGAGATAGAAATACTCTACATGCTGGCTTCAAATCCAGGCCAGGTATTCACTCGCGAACAGCTCCTTAACCGCGTATGGGGCTATGACTTTGCGGGCGAAACGAGGACAGTGGATACACACATAAAGCGCATACGCGCAAAGCTGGACAATACCGGCCTCAACTGGAGTATAAAGACCATATACGGCGTCGGCTACAAGTTTGAGGTAGAGGACGGAAAATAATGAAGAGCGTATTCTTCCGGCGGCTGCTTATAGTCATGGTAATGGTGATGATGCTTACCACCATAGCCATGGCGCTGGGCTGCGGAGTAGTGGGCATAAAGATATATGAGAACATCACGCTGGAGGAGATGGTGCCTAAGGCGGGCACCGTCGCGGACCTTGTGCGCGAATTGGGCTACGGACATATAAGCCGCGAGGCATTTTTGCGCATTGCCCAGTCATATGTGGAAGCATCGGATTCCACTACTCTGGTATTCAGTAAGGACAAGGAAATAATACTTGCCGCTAATATGCCGAATGGCGATGATGAGCAGGAAGTATATTCGACGCTGTCCGATACTATGGATAAAATAATCTCCGGAGATACGGTAAAAAGCGAGTCCCTTGCAATAAAGGGCATAGGCGATACCCTGTCTGCGGGCGTGCCGATAACCGACGACAGCGGCAATATATATGGCGGCGTGCTGATATTTCAGCCTGTCCGAATAGTAAGCGAGAATATGCGCCCGATGCGCGTGCTGATATACACGGCGCTGCTGGCTGGAGTGCTCATAATGCTGCTGCTCATGAGCTGGCGCTTCAGCCTGTATACCGATCCGCTTCACAAGATGTCCGAGGTCGCCATAGAGATGTCAAAGGGCAATTTCGACATAAGGGCAAATGAAAACGAGGACGGCGAGATCGGCCTTCTTGCCAGGGCGCTGAACACGCTCTGTGAAAACATATCCGGTACCATATATCAGCTGCGCATGGAAAAGGGGCAGCTGGATCAGGTGCTGCAAAGCCTTTCGGACGGCGTTGCAGCAATTGACGGCAGCGGCGAGCTAACACATTACAACGCGGCGCTCATGCGCATGTTCGGCGTAGTCAATGTGGAAAAGACCGAGGATCTGATAAAGGATCCCATGGTCTGGAAGACGTTCCAGGAGGTATTCCATACAGGTGAATCTCAGGTAATAACCTACCCGATGTCGGGCGATAAAGTGCTCTGGATAAGCGTATCCCCGGTGAATACGGAGGAGGGGGTGCGCACCGGTGTCGTCGGCCTGTTCAAGGATATGACTGAAATGGAGCGCACGGAGCGTATGCGCCGCGAATACGTCGCCAACATATCACACGAGCTGCGCACGCCTCTTACGGCGGTACGGGGCCTGCTAGAGCCCCTTGCAGACGGCATGGTCAAGAGCGAAGAGGACAAGCAGCGGTACTATAAGATAATGCTGCATGAAGTGATGCGACTGTCCCGCCTTATCACTGATATGCTTACGCTCAGCAGGCTTCAGGCGGGCACGGAATATATGGAGCTTTCAAGGGTTAACCTTGAAGAGCTTATAAACGATGTGGCAATGGGGTACGCCTCTACGGCCCAGAGTAAGGGCATAAAGCTCGATGTGGATTGCGACCACACTGTAGACGGCCTGACGGACCCGGACAGGATAGAACAGGTGCTGGTAATCCTTATAGATAACGCCATGCGCTATACCCCTGAAGGCGGCAGTATAAAGATAAAGCTCCGCTCCGGCGAACGGCTCATAATCAGCGTGCAGGACAACGGCTGCGGAATACCGGAAAAAGATCTGCCCCATATTTTCGAGAGGTTCTATAAGGTGGATAAATCCCGTGGAGAGGGCGGCACCGGTCTGGGACTTTCCATAGCCAAGTACATCATGGAAAAGCTCGATGAGAACATTACCGTGGCGAGCGAGCTGGGCAAGGGGACCATATTTACCTTTACCGTAAAGAAATACGTTTCCAACGCCATAGAACTGGGACCGGCTAAGGAGTCACGCTGCGAAAAGGACAGGGATAAGAAGGAAAAGCCTGCCGAAAAGGCTCCCGATGAGGACGGCGTATACGACGCGGATTACGAGATAGTCCATTGTCCGCCGGAAGAAAAAGAGAAAAAGATAAAGTTTCCGGAGGTCAAGATAAAAAAACGCAAGGAACCAAAGGAAGCCGGCGAACAGAAGAAATCCGGAGATCAGAAGGAGCGGCAGTGATGCAGGAAGGCTGCGTGCTTTGCCCGCGTAAATGCGGCGTAGACAGAAATATACAAAGGGGCGCGTGCAACGCGCCCTGTTTTCCGTATGTGGCAAAGGTGGCGCTGCATATGTGGGAGGAGCCGTGTATCAGCGGCAAGCGCGGTTCCGGCGCAATATTCTTCTGCGGCTGCAATCTGAAGTGCGTGTTCTGCCAGAACTACGATATCAGCAACGGCAGCGTAGGAAAGATGTACGATGCGGAGGGCATAGCCGAGCTCATGCTGCGCCTCCAGGGCAAGGGCGCTCACAACGTTAACCTCGTATCACCCGCGCCATTCGTGCCTGTGCTGGCGGACGCCATACGGGCGGCAAAAAACAGGAGGTTAAGCATACCCGTCGTGTACAACACCAACGGCTACGAAACGCTTGAAGCTCTGCGCATGCTGGATGGGCTGGTGGATATATACCTGCCGGATCTTAAATACGTAAGCGGGAATATAGCAAGGAAATACTCCGGCGCGGAAAACTACTTTGAATATGCTGCCCCGGCGGTACAGGAGATGTTCCGCCAGACAGGCCTGCTGAAGCTGGACGGCGATGGCTTGGCCAATAAGGGCGTGATAATACGTCACCTTGTGCTGCCGGGTTCCGTTGACGAAACGCGGCGGGTGCTGAAATACATAGCGGAAAACTTCCCCAAGAATATAACGGTTTCACTTATGAGCCAGTATGTGCCCTGCTATAAGGCGGAAAAAATGCCGCCTCTTGACAGGAAGCTGCTCAGGCGGGAATATGAAAGGGCGGTGGACTACTGCCTTTCGCTGGGCCTTGAAAACGCTTTCATACAGAAAATGGACTCTGCAAAGCGGGAATATACCCCCGTTTTCGATGGCAAATGCGACTAAACTGTAAACACTTGATTTATTGGGAAAAATAGTGTTGCATAATACAATATGTAGTGATAGTATAATAGCATAAAGCGAATATATTCGGTCGTCCGGGATAAAACAGGATTTCTTCATTGTTTTTTCCTCCAAAAATACAAACCGAACTTATGTCTTATAATTGCCGTGTCAGGGGCGTTTGCACGGTAATGATTTTCCGGACGATATATTTGCTAAGGGCTCTGAAGAAATTCAGAGCTCTTTTTTTCTCCTCTGACCGCATATGCTTATCATAAGGGGGTATTTGTATATGCAGAGCAGAGATAAGATAATATGCGCCGCAATGACGTTGGCAATTATCGCATTTATGGTGCTTTCGCCGGGATATATAGCCGCCCACAGGCGGAACCTTACACAGCAGTACCGGCAGCAGAGCACCGAGAGCTATCAGGGCATAATAAGCCTGTGGCATATAGTGGGCTTCAAATCTTATCAGGGAAGCATGGGAGCATGGTTGGAAAAGGCCGCTGCGACCCTCGAAAAGAAGCACAAGGGAGTGTATTTCGAGGTGGAAAGCATGACCTTCTCAGATTATGAGGCGCGGCGGGAGCGGGGCGAGAAGGCGGATATGTATTCGTTTCCACTTGGATGGGAGTATATAGAGGAGCTTCAGCCCATAGATATGACAATGCCGGAAATGCGGGGCAATATGGCGGATTCCTGCCGGTATCACGGCGGCGTGTATGGAATGCCTTACGCCGCATCTGGATATGTGCTGGCTGTGAATTCACGAATAATACAGGGAAAAGGGCTGGATATGGATATGCTCTGCGGAATGATAAGGTCAGGCGAGGCGAAGGCGTCCGGAGATGAGATTATAGCGTGCATATACGGCGCCAAGGGTGAGCTTGGGGACGAGGAGGACTTTTCTAAGGAGAAAAGCTGGGCGGCATTTATTGACGCCAGAACAGCCGGCGACATGGCGCGGAAAGTACAATCCGGCAAGGGATTCCCGTTTGAAGCGTTTTCTTGCACGAATTATACAAATCTTGTGCAGTACCTGGGCATTGGCAGCGGCGCAGAGAAAGAAATGCGTAATTATATACTGGAATTCATGCAGTATGTCTTATCCGAGGATAAACAGCAAAGCCTGATGGAACTGGGCCTTATACCTGCGGTAGCTACAAAAAATCAGCCGGAGAGCGAAACGCCTGCGGTCAGCGCAATATACGAAAATAGCATCCAACTGGCAGTGCCGCAGTGCTTTTTGTACGCGACATATGAGGATCAGCTTTGTCAGAGCGCCGAGAAGGCGCTTTCCGGCGATGAAAATGCAAAAAAGGATCTGGATTTGAGACTTATGGAACTTGTGCAAGGGGCTGGTATAAAGTAAAATATAATATGCATATGTATCGGCTGGAGGAACCATGAAGTACGATAAAGAGAACCTGGCAAGGCTCGCGAAGAAGCTTGAGATATATAAGATAAAAGCAAACGCACCTATGGCGGAGTATACGTCATTCCGTATAGGCGGACCTGCTGATCTGCTGTTTATGCCTTCAGACAGAGAACAGCTTGAATATGGCATAAAAAAGGCGAAAGAGCTTGACGTACCGTATATGATAATAGGCAACGGCTCCAACCTTCTGGTAAGCGACAGCGGCATAGAAGGCCTTGTAATACGCATTGCCGGAGACTTTTCCGGCATTGAGTACAGCAAAAACAAGCTGAAGGCGCGCGCGGGCACGCTGATAAGCGCGGCGGCAAAGGATTCGGTCGAGTATGGCCTGATGGGTCTTGAATGGGCGGCGGGCATACCGGGAACCGTTGGCGGCGCGGTGGCTATGAACGCGGGCGCATACGGCGGCGAAATAAAGCAGGTGCTCACAAAGGTAGAATACATAGAGGATGGGGCGGTATGCTCCGTTGAGCCTGAGAATAGCGACCTTGGCTACAGGTTCAGCCGGTTTGCGGCGCCTGAGAGGATAGTCCTGAGCGCAGAATTCAGCCTTTCGCCTGATGACGGCATGACGAAGGAGCGCATGAAGGATTACTCTGAGCGCAGAAGGGCAAAGCAGCCGCTGACATACCCCAGCGCAGGCAGCACCTTTAAGCGCCCGACAGGCTACTATGCAGGCGCACTTATCGAACAGGCGGACCTCAAGGGAGTGAGCGTAGGGGGCGCCGAGGTAAGCACACTGCATGCGGGATTCATCATAAACAAGGGCGGCGCTACCAGTGAGGACGTGAAAAGGCTTATCGAGCTGGTACAGGAAAGGGTATACGAAAACAGCGGCGTTACGCTGGAGACGGAAGTAAAGTTCATCGGAAGGTAAAGCCTATGCAGCTTATAATTCTTACCGGCATGTCCGGAGCGGGCAAGACGCAGGCCCTGAAAAAGTTCGAGGATTCGGGCTATTTCTGCGTGGACAACCTGCCCTGCGAAATGTGTGTGGGCCTTGTGGAGCTCTGCAAGAGGGCTACGCCGCCTGTAGAAAAGGCGGCGGTAGTAATGGACAGCCGTGAGCGCATATTCAGGCTGAACATGAAAAACACACTCGGCCGGCTGGACGAGGCAGGAGTGGATTACAGAATAGTATTCCTTGATTGCCGCGATGAGATACTTGAACGGCGGTATAACGAGACGCGACGCCGCCACCCCCTTTCAGATGATATAGCGACCGGCATACGTATGGAGCGTGAGATGCTTGCAGAACTCAGGGATAGGGCAAGCGTAATAATAGACACTACCAATATGCGCCCTCTGGAGCTGAGTACGGCGCTGGAACGCGAGCTGAATATGGGCAGCACCGGCTTTATGATAAGATTGATGAGCTTTGGCTATAAGCGGGGCGTGCCTTTTGAGGCGGATATCGTCCTGGACATGCGATTTTCATCAAACCCCTATTACGACAAAGAGCTGAGGCCGTTATGTGGCAAAGATAAAGCGATACGGGATTACGTGATGGCGGATAAGGACGTGCGGGAATTTATGGACAACGTCGAAAGCATGCTGTACAGGCTGATACCACGCTTTATAGAGCAGGACAAGCGGCGGCTGGTGGTAGCGTTCGGCTGCACAGGGGGCAGACATCGTTCTGTATGCGCGGCAGAGGAACTTTACAACAGGATAAAGGGCAGATATAACGCAGTGCTTACGCACCGGGATCTTACCATAGAGGGCAGCGATATAAAGGAACGTACAGGAGACAAGAGCTAATATGTCCTTTTCATCTCAGACAAAAGATGAGCTTGTGGAAAGCTGCAAACTGGGAAGCACAGAAGAGAAACGCTCCCTGCTTTGCGGAATAACCCATGCGGCCGGCTCCATGACGCTGGGGCGTGGCGGCATAGGCCTGCAATATATAACCGAAAACAGCAGCGTCGCGGCGCTTACGGTACGCCTCGGCCGGGAGCTTTACAACGTCACTGCCGAAACCTCCATAAGTGAAAAGGAGAGGCTCAATGCGGTGAGCAACGTAGTGAAGTTCACTGGCGACGGCGTGAGGAATCTTCTGAACGACGCGGGATACGGGGTAGACGGCGAGGATTTTGAGCTGGGATACATACCGCCGCGACTTACCGATGACGAAAGCAAGGCAAAGGCGTTTTTGAGAGGTGTGTTTCTGGGCGCAGGCTCGGTGAGCGATCCTAATAAGGGATACCATTTGGAGCTCGTGTGCAGATACGAAAAGTTTGCAGCGACACTGTGCGACATAATGGCGGGCCTTGGCATAAGCGCAAAGTTCCTGCCGAGAAAATCCAGCTATATAGTATATCTCAAGGATGGGGAGCTGGTTTCCGACTTCATAACCCTAATAGGCGCCATGAACAGCACCATGGCCTTTGAGGAGGCGCGGGTAATGCGCAGCGTAAGCAACCATATAAACCGCCAGCAGAACTTTGAGGACGCCAATATGAACAAGGCGGCAGCGGCAGCGGCGCAGCAGCTTTTGGATATTGAGTTCATACGGCTCAATGCCGGCCTGGACAGTCTGCCGCCAAAGCTCAGGGGAGCGGCAGAGCTTCGCATAAACAACCCGGAGGCCACATTATCCGACCTTGCGGAAATGGCCGAGATAAGCAAATCCGGCCTTAACCACAGGTTAGCCAAGCTTTCAACCATAGCGCAGGAGCTCAAGGACAAATAGGAGATAACTGATGAGCGGATTCACACATTTGCACGTACATACCCAGTACAGCCTGCTGGACGGCGCGGCCCGCATAAACGAGCTTGTGGCCAGGGCGAAGGAGCTTGGTATGGATTCCCTTGCCATAACCGACCACGGAGCCATGTACGGCGTTATAGACTTCTATAAGGAGTGCAAAAAGAACGGTATAAAGCCTATACTCGGCATGGAAGCCTATGTGGCGCCCCGTTCCCATCTCGAAAAGAGCGGAATGCGTGAAAACGCCCACCTTATACTTCTTTCAAAGAACGAACAGGGCTATAAGAATCTCATGAAGCTTTCCACCATTGCATTCGTGGACGGCTTCTACTACAAACCCCGCATAGATTATGATTTGCTGGAGCAATATCATGAGGGACTCGTATGCCTTTCCGCATGCCTTGCGGGCGACATACCTCAGCTGCTTTTGCAGCGCCGGTATGAGGACGCAAAGGCGCTTGCGGGGCGGCTAAAGGGGATATTCGGCGATGACTTCTACATAGAGATACAGAACCACGGCATACCGGAGCAGCTGGAGGTGCTTCCACAGCTTGTAAAGCTCGCGAAGGAGCTTGACATAAAATACGTCGCTACCAACGATATACATTACGTCAAAAAAGAGGACGCCGAAAGCCAGGACGTCCTGCTTTGCATACAGACAAACCGTGTGGTCACCGACGGAAACCGCATGAAGATGTCTGCCGATGAGTTTTATCTCAAGTCGGAGGATGAGCTCAAGGCCATGCTGCCGGAATATCCGGAGGCATTTGAGACTACAAAAGAAATAGCGGACAAGTGCAGCGTAGAGATAAAATTCGGAGAGCAGCACTTGCCTGGCTTTACCGCGCCCAGCGGCTTTACTAACCTCGAATACCTTACAAAGATATGCCATGATGGCCTTAATCGAAAAATGCCTGACGCCACGCGTGAGGTGAAGGACAGGCTTGAATACGAGATAAACGTGATAGCTCAGATGGGCTTCGTGGACTATTTCCTGATAGTGTGGGACTTCGTAAACTTTGCCCATGAAAACGGCATATTCGTAGGCCCCGGACGCGGCAGCGGCGCAGGCAGCCTTGCGGCATATGCCATGGGCATAACGGATACGGATCCCATAAAATATGATCTGATATTCGAGAGGTTCCTCAATCCCGAACGCATATCCATGCCGGATTTCGATATAGACTTCTGCATAGAGCGCAGGCAGGAGGTTATAGACTATGTCACCCGCAAATACGGAGCGGATCACGTATGCCAGATAATCACATTCGGCTCCATGGCGGCCCGTCTCGCGGTGCGGGACGTAGGCCGCGCGCTGGATATGTCATACGCCGAGGTGGACAGGATAGCGAAGCTCATACCCAACGCCCTCGGCATGACGCTTACAAAGGCGTTAGAGCTTTCGGTAGAGCTTAAATCCCTCTACGACAGCGACCCGATGGTAAAGAAGCTCATTGACCTCTCATTGAAGCTTGAGGGACTTCCCCGGCATGCTTCAACCCACGCGGCAGGCGTGGTTATATGCGCTCAGCCCACCGTTGAATACGTTCCCTTACAGCGCAACGAGGACGCCATAACCACCCAGTTCACAAAGGATACGGTAGAGGAGCTGGGCCTTCTTAAGATGGACTTTTTGGGCCTGCGCAACCTGACGGTTATAAAGGATACGCTTGACTTCATAAGGCAGCAGGACAAGGAAGTACCCGACCTTGAGCGCATGGAAAATGATGACCCGGCCATATTCAAGATGATATCCGAGGGGGATACGGACGGCGTGTTCCAGTTGGAGTCCAACGGCATGCGTCAGTTCATGATGCAGCTTCAGCCCGACTGCTTTGAAGATATAATTGCGGGTATTTCCCTTTTCCGCCCCGGCCCCATGGAGCAGATACCCCGTTATATCGCCGCCAGAAACGACAGAAAAAATATCAAGTACACCCACGAAAAGCTTAAGCCCATATTGGAAAAGACCTACGGTTGTATGGTATACCAGGAGCAGGTAATGCAGATAGTGCGCGACCTTGCGGGCTATTCCTGGGGCAGGAGCGATCTCGTGCGAAGAGCTATGGCCAAGAAAAAGCACGAGGTGATGGCTAAGGAACGGGAGTACTTCATAAACGGCATAGTCCAAGACGGCAAGGTGGTCGTACCGGGCGCGGTGCGAAACGGAGTTGACCGTGACACCGCAAACCGCATATTCGACGAGATGATGGACTTTGCGTCCTATGCCTTTAACAAGTCCCACGCCGCCGCATACGCAGTGCTGGCATACCGAACGGCGTATCTCAAAAAATACTACCCGGTGGAGTTCATGACAGCCCAGATGAACAGCTTCATAGGCAAGGACATGGGCAAAATATCTGAGTACGTGAACTACTGTCGCCAGCGGGGAATAAAGGTGCTGCCGCCTGATGTAAACAGCAGCATGGCCAAATTTTCGGTGGAAAACGGCAGCATACGCTTCGGCTTTGCCGCAATAAAGAATGTAAGCGAGAGCATAACCGGCCAAATAGCCGCGGAGCGCGAGCAGAACGGCCTGTTTAAGGACTTTTTTGACTTTATTCGCCGGGGCGACCAGCTCAATAAGCGCATAGTCGAGGGTCTCATAAAGGCAGGCTGCTTTGACAGCATGAATGTGCGCCGCTCCCAGCTTCTTGCTATATACGATCAGGCAATGTCCGCCGCAGGCAGCGACAGAAAGCAGCGGGCCACAGGACAAATCTCACTTTTCGATATGGCGGGGGCAGACGATATCGCGGCAGACGCGGCAATACCCCTTCCTGACATGCCGGAATTTGACAAGAACACACTGCTTTCCATGGAGAGGGAGGTAATGGGCATATACATAAGCGGCCACCCGCTGCTGGAATATGCGGATGAGCTGAAGGCGCTTGCTTCATGCGGCGAGCTTTCAGTATCAGACGGTACGGGAAAATACGCGGACAATCAGAAGGTGCGCCTTGGCGGCATAATAACCTCTGTGCGCACAAAGCCCGTAAAGAGCGGCAACGGCCTGATGGCCTATGCTGTTATAGAGGATCTTACCGGCACAATAGAGCTTGCGGCATTCCCGACGGTATTCAATCGCTGCGGCAGTAAGCTCATCATCGACAACAAGGTGATAGTATCCGGCAAGCTGAACATGCGCGAGGATCAGAACAATACCGTGCTGGTGGACGATATATTTCCGCTGGAAAGGACAGGCGCCTCCGGCAGGCTGTATCTCAGGCTGGACATGAATGATTCTGCAATGGTGGAGCGAATACAGACCATGCTCAGGCGTTACCCCGGCAATGTAACAGTAATACTGGTAGACGCAGCCACGAAGAAGGCCATGCAGGCTGACAGGGGCATGTCCATTAACCCGTCGCCTGCCTTTATGGCCATAATGAATGAAATGCTTGGCGAGGAGAATGTAAAGCTTAAATGATGCGTGAAATTCCGATAGAAAAAAACGACGATATAGAATTTACCATAGATGCTCTGGGTTCTGAGGGGCAGGGCATAGGCAGGGTAGACGGCTATACGGTATTCGTGCCCCTGGCTCTGCCCGGCGAAAAGATACGCGCCCACGTAATAAAGACTACATCCGGCTACGGCGTGGCAAAGCTTACAGAGGTGATGGAACCGTCGAAGGATAGGGCTCAGCAGGATTGCCCGGCATATCCCCGCTGCGGCGGCTGCTCCATGCGGCACATGAGCTATGCGGCGCAGCTGGCCGCCAAGACAAAGCAGGTGAGGGACGCATTTATCCGTCTCGGCAGGTTTGATGGAAGCGAGATAAATGTACAGCCCTGTCACGGCATGGAACACCCGGATCGGTATCGCAACAAGGGCAGCTTCCCATATGGTTATGATGAAAGCCACTGCATAGTGCCTGGCTTTTTTTCGCCCCGCAGCCACCGCATAGTGCCTATAGCAGACTGCCCCATACAATCTGAGAATATTATGGCGGCGGTGCGGGTAGTCACCGATTGGGCGCGGGAGTATAACATTACGCCATATGATGAACAGAAACGCTGCGGCCTGCTGCGACACTGCATGGTGCGTGAATCCAGCAGCGGCGTGATAGTGATGGTCGTCACCGCCGGCAAGCTGCCACACGATATTGAGCTTGTAGAAATGCTCAGAGCAAGCATACCACACCTTATCGGAGTAGTACACAACCTCAATAAAGCCGACACGAACATCATACTAGGCAATAGATTTACTACTCTATGGGGCAACGAAAGACTGCCCGTCACAGTCTGCGGCCACAGCTTCCAAGTGTCCATGCCTTCGTTTTTGCAGGTCAACCCGGTTCAGACAGAGGTACTGTACAGCTACGCGCTGGATTTCCTCGATCTGAATGGCGGTGAACGTGTGGCGGACGTTTACTGCGGCATAGGTACCATAACCCTTATGCTGGCTGAACACGCCAAAGAAGTAATCGGCATAGAGTGCGTGCCGGAGGCTATATCCGACGCAAACCGCAGCGCCTCCGAAAACGGCATAGCCAACGCAAAGTTTATATGCGGCAACGCCGAGGATGTGCTGCCAAGGTTGGTATCCGGCGGCACAAAGCTGGATTGTGCCGTAATAGATCCGCCCCGCAAGGGCTGCGATGAGGCAGTGCTGAAGGCTCTCGCCCAAAGCGGCGTAAGCAGGATAGTTTATATTTCCTGCAACCCTGCTACACTTGCACGTGACTGCCGCATGCTTGCGGACATGGGCTACTGTGTGGAAAAGATACAGCCGGTGGATATGTTCCCGTGGACTTATCATGTGGAGACGGTTGTCTTGCTTTCCAAGGGAGAGATCGACTCGAAAAAGGTTCGGGTTGAGTTCTCTTTGGAAGATATGGATATGTCCGAGTTCCAAGATGGAGCAACCTATCCGCAGATCAAGGAGTATGTTTTGGAGCATACCGGGTTAAAGGTTTCCAACCTTTATATTTCTCAGATAAAGAGAAAATGCGGACTGGAAGTCGGCAAGAACTACAATCTGCCGAAGTCCGAGGATTCCAGACAGCCACAATGCCCACCGGAGAAGGAAAAAGCAATCCGAGAAGCATTCAAATATTTTGGGATGATCTAACATCCAGCAAAATGGAGGTTTCTTATGGATAGATTGATTTCTTGTGAGTTCAACATGGATAATGCCTGTGTGGAACTGAAATTTGCAAATGGTAGCATGATTGCGATTAACACCATCGCCGTGGAAAACGAGATTGCCGACAATATGTATCAGCGGTCAGAACTGGACTATCTGATCTACAATGATCCGATTGGATATGCAGACTTGATATTGAACGGTAATCCAGAAACCTATTTGAAAACTGTAACTGAATACAAACCGCTTGATAGCTAACCAACACCTTGCCCGTGGGAGAAATTCTGCGGGCATTTTTTGTATCTTTTCTGTGAACTCTATTGATTTTGATTGTCTAATGTGGTAGACTATCTATGGAGTCTAACGGTGTAGACATGGAGGGCATGAATATGGATTTTCCGAAGATTCACGAAAGTGAGTATAGGTTTTGCTTGATTATGTGGGAGCATGAGCCGGTTACTGCCGTCGAGCTTGTAAAGCTGTGTCAGAATCAGCTCGGATGGAAAAGGACTACAACTTATACCGTTATCAAGCGTCTTGGAGATCGCGGTGTGCTGAAAAACGACAATGGCACTATTACTTCTCTCGTTTCCAAAGATGAAGCTCAGGCGTGTGAGATCGACGAACTGGTTGAGAAGAAATTCGAGGGTTCTCTGCCTGCCTTTATCGCTGCTTTTACAAAGCATCAGGCTATGTCCGAAGATGAGCTTGATGAGATGCAGCGCATGATCGACCGCATCAGGAAAGGAGGTTCACAATGAACGAACTCTTTTTGAAAATCATCAACATGAGCATATCGGCAAGCTGGCTCGTCCTGGCAGTGCTGTTGCTCCGGTTTGTTTTGAAGAAAGCCCCCAAGTGGGTCAATGTCCTGCTCTGGGGCATCGTAGCAGTGCGGCTGGCTTTCCCATTTTCCATCGAGAGCGCATTGAGTCTAATTCCAAGTGCCGAAACCATTCCGCCGAACATTGGAATGAATACCACCCCTACCATCAATAGTGGAATAAATGCAATAAACAATGCTGTTAATCCTATCATCAGCCAGTCCAATACTCCGATGGCTGGTGCCAGTGTAAATCCTTTGCAAATCACCATCGGTATCTTTGAATACATCTGGATTTTCGGCATGATTGCACTTGCCTTATATACAGCTATCAGCTATTGGCGTCTGCATCGCAAAGTTGATACTGCCGTTCGCTACAAGGACAACATTTTCCAGAGCGAGAATGTAAAATCTCCGTTTGTGCTTGGCATCATAAAGCCAAGAATCTATCTCCCGTTCAACATGAACGGTCAGGATCTGGAACACGTTGTTGCCCATGAGCAAGCACACATTCATCGTAAAGACCATTGGTGGAAACCCCTTGGTTTCCTCTTACTGACAATCCATTGGTTCAATCCTCTCATGTGGTTGGCTTATGTTCTGCTGTGTCGTGACATTGAGCTTGCCTGCGATGAAAAAGTCATCAAGGAACTTGGCAATGAGCAGAGAGCCGATTATATGCAAGCACTTGTTGCCTGTAGTGTAAACCGCCGCATGATCGCCGCTTGTCCTCTTGCCTTTGGCGAGGTAGGTGTAAAGGAGCGCGTGAAGTCTGTGATGAATTATAAGAAGCCTGCGTTCTGGGTTATTATTATTGCAGTCATTATTTGCGTGGGCGTTGCGGTCTGCTTCCTGACGAATCCTAAACAAGACCGCTATACATTGCGAATTGTTGTTCCCGCAGGAAGTCAAGAGGAATTTGTATATACGGAGGAGGAAGTCAGCACAGTCAGAAATTCAATCAAAATATGGTCTGGTGATGGATTGGGTGATACAGAAGTTCTTTTGTTCCCCGTTAATAAAACAGCAGAAACCGGATACACAGCCACTTATCTTACGCATGGTATGTCTGTGGAATTTGATGCAGAAAAAGATACGTGGTTTAAGATTGGTGTGAATATGCAGAACCCCACCAATGAGGACATTATTGTTTATGTTGAAGTAGAAAATGTAGAAGTGCGTATTGTGGACGAGATAAATTCCGTAATAGAGTGGTTTGATTACCTTGAAACCCCTGATGAAATGAAATGGGACGGTAGTCTTGAAATCAGCCTCACCGAGTTTCCAGATGTGACCTTCCGTTGGACTTACGGAGAGATGCTGGCTGTTAAGGGTAGTAAAAGCACTTCACTTTATACGGGGATGCCAATCTGGAACGCCTATTTCTGCGACCTCACTGGCGACGGTTTGCCTGAGCTGTGTTCTTCAATCAGTTGGGGCTCAGGCATGATTGACAACCGTGTCATTATCTATGACTATGCAAACGGAGTAAGCTATGAGCTGTCTGACAGAGGGTATTTTGATTTCACTCTCAGACAGGATCATCAAGATGGCCGCTTGTATGTAGATAAAACAAAATATCATACTGATGAACTGGTAGAAACCGGCCGACTGGTTTTCAAGAATCATTGCATTCAGATTGAAGGTTTTTCCAACGAAGCGCATCAGGTGTTCCAAGCTGAAATTCTGGAAATTCATGATGGCAATTATCTTGTGAAGCCTGTTGAAGGTAGCTGGGAATTGAGTAGTGCAGACCGAATTGAAGTGCCGATCAGAAATGTGCATCCATCACCGGAACCTGAAATCGGAGATGTGATCGAAATTGAATACGCTGGTGAAATCCTTGAAACCTATCCTGCACAAATTGCAGATGTTTATGGTATCAAGGTTATTGAGAAAAACAAAGGCTTTACCCATCTGGCAAACGATGATTAGAAAATCACAAATATCGAATAATTAGTTTCAAGCAGATAAACCGCTGCAATTCTCATTCCAAAGGGGGGATGAATGTTGTAGCGGTTTTTTCTTTTTATGGTTCAAATGCCAGCATTGTTTTCGTTGGCAGTTTCTCGTTTTCACAGTTCAGAAGATACGCTATCACCTTGTTCGCAAAGCGATTTGTTTTCATGGTATCCCAATCAGCAAGTCGGATGATCTCTGCTGTACCGTTCTCGAAATCCAATGATATTTCGCCCCATTCTCCGTCGCAGTCTGCTTGGTATTCGTAGATTGCGGCGGCGATTTTCTTTTTTTGCTTGGTTTTGGACACCTGTTTCAACCGGACAGCATGGAGCGCACCTTCGGCAACCAACAGTTCCGTTAGCTTGTCCACTGCTCTGCGGTAGGCTCTCTCTGCACCGCTGGCTGTGCTGCCCTCAAACATAACCGCCAGTTCTTCAAAGGTGGGGCGGTCTTTCCATGAGC
>OLSK01000800.1_pt1 | contig 26176 bp, 16 predicted proteins | sample 1672781 | NCBI WGS metagenome assembly OLSK01 (sample SAMEA3136723, study PRJEB25190) | human gut metagenome | biome: human gut; feature: human-associated habitat; material: faeces | place: Austria | collected 2013 | reverse complement strand
AAGCGTCCCTGCCAGTAACTTTGCGCGTCCGCAGACGCGCCCCCAAGCTGCTCTTGCCCCAAGATTCCGTGAAGAACCAAAAAATTTCGCCGCAGGGAAATTTCTTTCTCTGCGGCGAATATTGTATGCAATCAGGTTACATCGTACAAGTTACTTCGCGATGAAGTTCACCAGACGACCCGGCACGAAGATAACCTTCATCACAGTCTTGCCCGCGAGGATCTTCTGGATTTCCGGCAGCTGCTGGAGTTCCGTCTCCGCACGTTCCTTCGTCATGTCGGCGGGAATCATCACGCGGCCGCGAACCTTGCCGCAGACCTGCACGGCGATTTCGATTTCCGACTTCACCAGCGCGTCTTCGTCCCACGTCGGCCACTTCTGATACGTCATCGTGCCGCCGAAGCCCTGATTCTCCCACATTTCTTCCGTGATGTGCGGCGCAACGGGGTTGAGCAGCAGGAGCAGGGTTTTGAGTTCCCCGCGCGTCACGCTGCCGGCGGAAACCATCTCATTCACCAGCGTCATCATCTGCGCGATGGCGGTGTTGTACTTCATGGCTTCATAATCCAGCGAAACCTTCTTAATCGTCTCATGCATGAGCGCGTTCAGCTTCTCGCTGTACCCCTCGTCGGGCGTCACGTTCTCCTGCAAGCGCCACACACGGTCAAGGAAACGGCGGCAGCCCTTCGCGCTCTGCGTGCTCCACGGAATCGCCTGATCGAACGCGCCCATGAACATCTCGTACACGCGGAAAGCGTCCGCGCCGATTTCGTCGATGATATCATCCGGGTTGACGACGTTGCCGCGTGACTTGGACATCTTCTCGCCGTTCTCGCCCAGAATCATGCCGTGGCTGGTGCGCTTCTGGTAGGGTTCAGGCGCGGGAATCACGCCAATGTCATGCAGGAACAGATGCCAGAAACGGCTGTACAGCAGATGCAGGGTCGTGTGCTCCATGCCGCCGTTGTACCAGTCCACAGGCAGCCAATAGCGAAGCGCTTCGGGCGAGGCAATGGCTGTTTCGCAGTGCGGGTCGCAGTAGCGCATGAAGTACCAGCTTGACCCTGCCCACTGGGGCATGGTGTCGGTTTCGCGCGTCGCCGGGCCGCCGCAGCACGGGCAGGTGGTGTTCACCCAGTCATGCATGACGGACAGGGGGGATTCGCCGGAATCGGTCGGCTCGTAGTTGTCCACCATCGGCAGCGTCACAGGGAGCTGATCTTCCGGCACAGCCACCATACCGCACTTGTCGCAGTGGACAATCGGGATGGGTTCGCCCCAGTAGCGCTGGCGGCTGAACACCCAGTCGCGGAGCTTGTAGTTGACCTTCTTCTCGCCCAGCCCGTTCTTCTCCAGATACTCGATGATCGCTTCCTTCGCCTGCGCGACCTTCATGCCATCAAGGAAGCCGGAATTGACCATCACGCCGTCCTGAATGTCGGTATACGCTGCTTCCTCAATATTACCGCCCGCGACGACCTCAATCATCGGGATGCCGAACTTATGCGCGAACTCCCAGTCACGGGTGTCGTGCGCCGGAACAGCCATGATTGCGCCCGTGCCGTAGGTCATCAGCACATAGTCGCTCAGCCAAATCGGGATTTCCTTGCCGTTGACGGGGTTGACGGCGCGGACGCCCTCAATCTGCACACCCGTCTTGTCCTTCGCCAGCTCGGCGCGTTCAAAGTCGCTCTTCTTCGCGGCTTCCGCGCGGTACGCCATGCACGCATCGTAGTTGGTGATTTGGTCTTTCAGCTTGTCAATCAGCGGATGCTCAGGGGACAAGACCATGTACGTCGCGCCGAAGAGCGTATCCGGGCGCGTGGTGAAAACGCGCACCTTCTCGCCCGGCACGGTCAGGGAAAAATCCACTTCCGCGCCGACACTGCGGCCAATCCAGTTGCGCTGCTGCACCTTCACCTTGTCGATGAAGTCCACCGTGTCCAAGCCGTCGAGCAGCTTCTGGGCATAGGCGGTAATCTTCAGCATCCACTGCTTCTTGACCTTGCGGATGACCTGCGTGCCGCAGCGCTCGCACACGCCGCCGACAACTTCCTCATTCGCCAGACCGCACTTGCAGCTGGGGCACCAGTTGATGGGCATTTCGGACTTGTACGCCAGCCCGTGCTTGAACAGCTGAAGGAAAATCCACTGCGTCCAGCGGTAGTAGGACGGATCGGTGGTGTTGACCTCGCGGGAATAGTCGAAGGAGAAGCCGATTTTCTGCAATTGCTCGCGGAAGTGGTCGATGTTCTTCTTCGTCACGATGGCGGGGTGAACCTTGTTCTTGATGGCGTAGTTCTCCGTCGGCAGACCGAAGGCGTCCCAGCCGATGGGGAAAAGGACATTGCAGCCCTCCATGCGGCGCTTGCGGGCGATGATGTCCATCGCGGTATTGGAGCGCGGATGGCCGACGTGCAGCCCCTGTCCCGACGGATACGGGAACTCAATCAGGCCGTAGAATTTCGGCATGGTGTAGTCGTTCTTCGCCTCGAAAACGTGACTGTCCGCCCAGCGCTTCTGCCACTTCGGTTCGATGGCTTTGGGGTCATAGGGTTTGAATTCCATGATGCTTCCTCCCTGCTTTTCTCGGACGGAACAAAAAAACGTTCCGCCCCTGCAAATTCTGCAAAGACGAAACGGATGTTTCGCGGTACCACTCTGCTTGTCCGGACGTGCCGAACCTCTCTTGCGCGTAACGTGCGCCATTCGCCGAACCCTTCGTCCGGTTTGCGCTCCGGGGCGAGCGGCTGACAGGCGTCTGACCGCGCTTCCACCAGCACGCGGCTCTCTGGAACAGACGGAACTTCCAGCGTTCCCCTTCATTGCGGGACAAGGTCAGTATAATGCTTTTTGCGGGTGTTGTCAAGGGTTTCGGTCTTTGCTTTTTCGGTGTTTTTACACGCAGAATGGTTCGCTTCAGCCGAATTTTGTGCTATACTGTTAGCAATTATGCTTCGGCAAGGAGGAAAGGCGTTATGCACCTGATTATCCCCAAGAATTACAATCCCGTGCTGAACCTGCGGGATACGGAAATCGCCATCAAACTGGTCAAGGATTTTTTCGAGACGGAGTTAGCCCGCGCGCTGAACCTGACCCGTGTGTCCGCGCCGATTATGGTCACGCCCGGCAGCGGTCTGAACGACAACCTGAACGGCGTCGAACGACCGGTATCCTTTGACGTTCTTGAAACCGGCGAAACGGCGGAAATCGTCCATTCGCTGGCGAAATGGAAGCGTCAGGCGCTCAAAACGTACGGTTTCCAGCCCGGTGAAGGGCTGTACACGGACATGAACGCCATCCGCCGCGACGAAACGACCGACAACATCCACTCGATTTTCGTCGACCAGTGGGACTGGGAGAAAATCATCACCCCTAAGCAGCGCACGATGGAGACGCTGCAAGCGACCGTCCGCGCGATTTACCTCACCCTGCGCAAGACGGAGGGCTTCGTCTGCGCGCATTATCCGCACATCAAGCCCGAACTGCCCGACGACATCACGTTCGTCTCGTCGCAGGAATTGGAGGATTTGTATCCCGACCTGCCGCCGAAGGAACGCGAATACCGGGCGGTACGCGAATACGGCGCGGTGTTCCTGACGGGCATCGGCGGTGCGCTGCGTTCCGGACAGATGCACGACGGCCGCGCCCCAGACTACGACGACTGGTCACTCAACGGTGACATTCTGCTCTACGATCCGCTGCTGGACATTGCGCTGGAAGTGTCGAGCATGGGCATCCGTGTTGACCCGGACGCGCTGCGCCGCCAGTTGGCGATTCGCGGCTGCGAGGAGCGCGCGGAGCTGCCATTCCAGAAGGCACTGCTCAACGGCGAGCTGCCCCAGACGATGGGCGGCGGCATCGGGCAGAGCCGCATGTGCGTCTATCTGCTGCGCAAGGCGCATGTGGGCGAGGTGCAGGCGAGCCTGTGGCCGCTGGACGTGCAGGACGCGTGCAGGAAGGCAAATATTCAGCTGCTGTAAGCAAAGCAATGAGGGCAAGCCTGAAATGCGGCTTGCCCCCTGTTTTATTATCCCGTATGAAATTGCCCCATCATGCAGAGGATCTCGCCGCTGCCCCATCTGCTTCATACTGCACGATCCACCGCCGAAATGTTTCCTGACTTACGCCTGCCTCTGCTGCTGCGTCACGCATGCTTTTCTTTCCGAATTTGCCTTTTGCTGATATCCCATAAAATGCTCCCTCCATGATTGACAGTTTGGTTTTTTACTGTCTCTCATAGAGGGAGCATATCACATTCCCCAGCAGTGTCTTCATGTCTGCGCAGGGAAGCGTTCACTCCCCTGCTCGGACGTTTTTTGACTGGCTTATACTATTCCCAAATGAGAATTCGCGGCGCAAGCAGATGGCGCAGGTGAATTTGGAAATAGTATTACTTCTTTTCCGACCCCATCGCGCCCGTCATCAGGACAGCACCCAAAATCGCGGCGAGCAGCATCAGGATGAAGGAGAGGATGAACGGAACGCCCAGCGCGCCGATGGTGGACGTGCCGCCGAAAATCAGCACGAGGTCATCCATGCGGAAGTTGATTTCCGTCACCAGATAACGGAACCACGCAACCAGTGTGCATGCCAGACCAGCCGCCGCCAGCAGACCAATCTTCTTCACGCCCGCGACGAGGTAGCACACTGCCGACACGAGGAGCAGCACCAGCACAACCGCGTCGAAGTTCATCTTCGTGGTCGCAGCCGTGTCAATGATGATGTAGAAGATAGCCGCCAGCACCGCAATCACCGCTGCGACAATCGAAACCGTCTTGCGGTCAGCGGACGCCGCCTTTTTCTTGACGTCCATGAAGTAGGACACCAGCATCGCGAGACCGAAGAGCGCTGTCAGCACAATCAGCACGATGCGCGCAATCAGCATGTCCGTCTCGACCCAAGACGTCGTGTGGACGACGTGGCTGGTTTCGTTCATGCCGTTCATAGCGACGGAGTTCGCGTAGGTATAGAGGAAGTTCTTCGCCGAAGTGCGGAGGTTGTTCAGCAGCTTGCCGTCTTCCGCCGCCCAGCCTTCAATCTTCGACACCAGCCAGTCGCCGGAGGACAGCCAAGTGTCATTGCCCGCTTCCAGACCGATGGAAACGTCCATCCAGTTGCGGTTCGCCATAACAGCGTCCGTCAGCGTCACGCCGACGAAGCCCCATTCCTTGCGCAGAACTTCGTTGCAAAGTCCGCTGTGCGCGCCCGCCCAGCGCGTGCCGATACGGTTGAAGGAGGTCATAGCGGCGTTCGCACCGCCCTCTTCCACCGCGTACTGGAAACCCTTCAGGTAGATTTCACGAATCGCCTGTTCCGTCGCGAAGGTTGCAACCGACTGGCGGTACGTCTCAAAGTCATTGAGCGCGAAGTGCTTGATGTAGACGACCAGACCCTTCGAGCGAGCCGCTGCCACTTCCTGCGCCGCCATCTTGCCGGACAGGAAGCCGTCCTCGGAGTAATACTCGAAGTTGCGGCCGGAGTAAGGCGTACGGTGGATGTTCATCGCCGGGCCGTACCAGCCAACCACGCGGTTGTCGGAGCGCAGCGCATCTTCGCCCATCGACAGACCGACATTGTAGAGGATTTCCGTGTTGAACGTCGCCGCCATGACAGGTTCGGAGGTGTACGCCACCGTGGAGTTGTTGCCGGCATACGTCGCCTTGATGCCCTGCGGGCCGTCCGCTGCCACCGTCGCGGGCAGACCGATGGAGTCGATTGCCCGCGTGCCGTAGCCGGAGTGGCCAACCAGTTCCGCCAAATCCGTCAGCGTCAGCTGATTGAGCAGATCCACCCACATCGGGTCGTCGTAGTCCTTGCCAATCAGGTTCGCCAAGGTGTAGTTCGTCGCGGTTGAACCCGTAATAACCGTCTCGTCGGGCGCTTCCGCCGTGTAGTTGAATTGCAGACCGTTGATGATGGCATCGTTCGCCGTCAGGCTGGCATAAGAAACCGGCCAAGTGCCCTGCCAGTCGCTGCGGGACAGGTACGTCACGAGTTTCTCGCCGTAGCTGTTCAGGTCCGCATCACCAAACTGGTTGGTAATCTTGTAGCCCGTGCCGGACACGCTGTACGTCGCATTGTCGTCGCTGTCGACCGTGAACTTATAGACCTTTGCCGCGTCGCCAGGGGCATCCATCGCCGCCGCGCCGTTCGCGGTCAGCGTTGCGGTTTCCGCCTCTTCTGCGCCTTCCGCAGCCGGTGTTTCCTGTGCGATGGGGGCATAACCCTTCGCCGCGAGGATGTTGTTCACCGCGTCGTGTGCATCCAGACCAACGCTCAGGTAGTAGTCACCCGCTTCGAGAATGTAGGTTTTGTTGACATGTTCGTCGTAAACCGTCAATTCTTTGCGGTCAACCGTCACGGAGACGGTCTCGGATTCACCGGGCTGGAGGACATTCGTCTTGCCGAAGCCAACAAGCTGCACGGATGCCTTCTCAATCGCGTTCGCGCGGTCGAATTCGGTGTACGGCTGCTGACCGTAGACCTGCACGACTTCCTTGCCTGCGACGTTGCCCGTGTTCGTCACCTTCACCAGCACGGTGAAGCTGTCGGTTGCCGCGTCGTAGGTCACGCTTTCCAGCGCCTGCTCAAACGTGGTGTAAGACATGCCATAGCCGAAGGGATACGCGACTTCCTCGCCGTACACCCAGCTGTCGCCCTTGGACGCGAAGATGCCCGCATTGCCGGACGCGTTGCCCTGCTCCATGACCGCATCTTCATAGCGCGTTTCGTAGTACTTGTAGCCGACATAGATGCCTTCGGATTCCACCAGATAGTGAATCGCATAGCGCACCTTCGTCTTGTCGCCCGGCACGCCGTCAATCGTCACGCCGCCGACCGTGCCCGTCTCTTCATCCGCATTGGTGTAGACATAGGAGCCGAAGTTCTGAATCGCCGCGGAGGACAGGGAGGACACGGAGTAGGTGTCCACCAGTCGGCCAGAGGGGTTCACGTCGCCCACCAAAATCTGCGCCACCGCGTTCAGACCGTACTGACCGGGGCCGCCGATCCACAGGCAGGCATCCACGCCGTATTCCGGATTGTTCACCCAGTCCATCGCCATGGCGTTGGAGGAGTTAATCAGCACAATCGTCTTGCTGAAGCCCTGCGAAGCCACATACTTGAGCAGCTCGCGCTCGGAATCCTGCAATTCAAAGTACGACGTACCGTCGGTGAATTTGCCGGTGTACAGGTCAGCGCCTTCGCCGCCGGAGCGTCCGATAACGACAATCGCCGCATCCTTGTAGCCGTCCAGATTCACGCCGGAAGATGCCACCGCGTCCGCCGAAACCTCGGCAATGCGGGTCGCCGCCGGAACGTCCGCATATTCGGTGAACATGCCGGGCGTGGAGCGGTTGGTCTTGTCTTCCTTCATCTGCGCAATCTGCGCGCTGTACCAGTCCATCATCGCGGTGTTGACGTTCAGACCCGCCGCCGTGAGCGCGCTGGTCATTGTCGCTGCCTTGCTGGTATCAACCTGACCAGAACCCGTGCCGCCATAGATGGTATCAACTGCGCCGCGGCCGAAAACGGTCACGCCCAGTCCTTTTTTCATCGGCAGCGCGCCGTTGTTCGTCAGCAGCACAGAGCCTTCGCCCTGAATCTGCTCACACAGCGCCTTCTGCCACGCGGTCAGCGCATCATCGTCACGCGTGCCGTCTTCCTTCAGGAAACTGGAGGCATAATAGGTAGCGTTCTTGCTGGGGTCATCCGTCACCACGCTCGTGGTCACGATGCCCAGTTCCTTGTTGATCATCATGGCGTAAGCAGCCGTGAAGTAACTGCCCACCAGAACAATCGTCAGGAGAATACAGGAGATGGATGTCAAGAGTGCCAAGAGTTTTGTGCGTTTCATGGACACCTTTCCCTTTCTATGAGGGCGCAGCGCCCCCTTTGATGTGCTGATTCTATCATAAAAAAACGACACGAAACGCATTCGTGTCGAAACTGGTTTCTTTTTGTGCGTAAATCGTCATGCCGACTGCTGCGAACGCGGCAGCAGAAGCGAGAGGATGAACATCTGGTCTTTCGTGTCGATGCTCATATGCCCGTCGTACTTCGCGATGATATAGCGGATGGAGCGCAGTCCGAAGCCGTGGTACTGTGTGTCTTTCTCCGTCTTCGGCAGTCCCTCGTGCATTTCCGGCGGCTTGCTGCAAAAATTCTCAAAGACAATCTGCGTCATGCCCACTACGTCGCTGACGCGGATGTTGATGCTGCGGTTTTCGGGCGCTTCCGCCATCACCGCCTGAATCGCGTTGTCCAGCGCATTGCCGAAGATGGAATAGATATCGGACTTTTCAATGGGCGCGAGCAGCGATACATCCAGCATCGTCGTCAGCAGAATGTGATTTGCGCTGCAATACAGGCTCTTTTCAGACAGCACCGAATCCAGCGCCGCATTGCCCGTGTGGAACGTGTACTCATAGCGCTGAATCTCCTGCTCCACCTCGTCAAAAAACGCCGCGTGTTCATCCAGCTGCTGTGCCCGGCGGTAGGTGTCGATGTGGTAGCGCAGGTCGTGGCACTTCATGTTGATGCTGTCAATCGTCTTGCCCAGCAGCTGATGCCTGGATTCCTCCCGCGCCAGCAGGCTCTCGATGATTTCCTTCTCACGGCGCATTTCATCGGCGTACATGCACTGATAAATCAGCACCATCACCATAATGACCGAGAGAATCGAGAACAGGCGGTCAATCAGCGAAATATCCGTCGGCAGCGACACAGAACGCACGAACACCGTCAGCAGCGTCACCAGCGTCAGGAACAGCACCTTCCAGTTGCCGAGCTTCAAATCGCCGTTCTCCGGAAAGCGCCGCACGAACATCAGGTAGCACACGGCGTACACCACCACAAACGATGCGCCGGAGAGCAGATAGAACAGCGGATCACGCGGCTTGGCCATCCAGCATGTTGCCAGTCCACCGACCTTGAACGCCAGATTCTGAATCGCATAGGAGGAAATGCCGATACAAAGTGCATTCGTCGTCGGAATGTCCATCGTCAGGCACAGCACCAGCAGCGATTCGGCAAAAATCGCTGCCACGCGTGCAAAACGATGCCCCAGCAGCGGATGAAACCATGCCAGCACCAAGTAGCACAGCACCACCGGCAGCACAATTTTCAGCGGGCGCAGCCGCGACTTCATCCGCACAACGAACAGCCCCTCCGCCAGCAGAATCTGCACCGCGAAGAACATATGGAATGGAAAATCATTGTTCAGATAATTCGCCAAGTTCGTCAGCATCTTCGTCACCTCACGCCGTAATAGCGGTTGACCGCATTCAGAAAGTCCCTGCGCAGCGCGCGCGACAGCGGAATCGCCTCGCCGTGAACCGTCACATCGTTCTTTCCGACCATCGTCACGAAGCCCAGATTGACGATATAGGAATGCGAGCTTCGGCTGAATTCCGCGCCCAACTGTTCCTCCGCCTCCTGCAGGGACGAGCGGACGGGGAATTCGCCCTGCGCCGTATGATAAATGACATGGTGATTGCTGCCCTCGGCATAGTAAATCTCGTTTTTCTCCAAGAACAGGATGTTGTCTTTCGTTTTCAGGCAGATTTTCGACTGCCGGTACTCCACCCGCTTGAACGCCTTGTTCAGCTTCACAGTCAGCCCCGGCAGCGTCACCGGCTTGACCAGAAAGCCGATGGCGTCCACCTCATAGCCGCGGATGGCGCACTGGCTGAGACGCGTGGTGAAAATCAGGATAGCGTCCGGGTGACTCCGCCGCAGCTGCTCCGCCGTCGAAAGGCCGTCCATGCCCGGCATGTCAATGTCCATCAGCACAATGTCCGGATGCTCGCACCCGACGAGAAACGACGCCCCGTCCGGGTAGAACACCAGCTGCGCCATGCGTCCCGTTTCCGCCAGATACTGCGCCACCAAGCCCTGCATATACTGGCGCGTCTCCAATTCATCATCCACAATGGCGATGGTCATAGGCTGCCCTCCGATTGTTTGGTTATTCTATTATAACAAACTGCGCGGCGGATGTAAAGCCGCCTAAAGCCGCCCTGCTGAATAAAAAACTGCCGCTGACGTGAAGTTCGTCAGCGGCAAAAGTGCTGCGCCAAGCGGAACGACCAGACGCCTGTGCGGAAGCGGTGCAGGCAGATGGCGCAGAAGAATCCAAAACAGCTTTATTTTTCCTGCTGCAGCCCATACTTCTTCATCCGCCGATACAGCGTCGCACGGCTGATGCCCAGCTGCTTCAGCACCGCGTCCCGGTCGCTCGGATGCTCACTGAGGGCACAGCGCAGTTCCCGCTCCTCGTCGCTGCTGATGACCAATACTTGCTGCTGCGGTGCGCTGCCCGTGCGTTCCGGGTACAGCAGCTGCTGCACAAAATCCGCGTCCATGCGGTTGGTGCGCGTCAGTAGAAACGCCTTCTCGAAGAAAATTGACATTTCCCGCTGATTGCTCGGCCACGAGTAGCTCATCAGCAGCTTCAGCGCATCGGGCGTGAAGGTCGCCTGTTTCCGCGTGTGCACACGCGCAAAGACAATGTTTTCCTCCACCAGCTGGGCAAAATCCTGCTGACATTCGCGCAGGGGCGGCAAATCAATGCGGTAGTCGTTCAGTTTGTCCGCCAGCGGCAGCAGAAATTCGCCTGCCTTCGCCATGGCCAGCAAATCCCGGTTCGTTGAGCAAATCACACGGATAGACGCCCAAATCGGCTTGGACTGCCCCGGCGCGTAGTACTGCTCATAGCGAATAACGTTCAGCAGCTGATGCTGGCTTTCGGGCGTAAGCAAATCCACATGCCGCAGGTACAGCGTTCCTTTATGCGCATTGTATACAAGCCCGTTGCTCGTCGCGCGCCCAAAAAGCAGCTCGGTTTGATTCGCAATTGGCAGGGTGCTCACATCCGCCTGAATGAACTGCTTGTCGCGCCGCAGACTCTCGTTGTGGATGCACTCTGCCAGACGCGTTTTCTCCGTGCCGGGCTCACCGCAAATCAGCAGCGGCAGCTCGTACTGCGCGTACATTGCCGCATTCTCCAGCGCAAGGCGCATTTTCGGCGCGTGGGAGATGAACTTGCCGAATTTTCGCGTTGCGGCGTCGCCCTGCTGCACATGGTCTTTGCGGATGCTTTCCTGCATGTCATCCACCGAGCCGAACGCATACAGTGACAGAATTGTGCCGAAGTTCTGCCCGCTGACATCAATGCAGGCGATATTGAGCAGATACCGCTCCTTCTGTATCATCACGACGTGCGAATACAGGTTTTTCCGCTCCTTGAGCGACTCGAACACAGCACTGCTCAGCGTCAGGCCCGGCAGTTCCGTGAAGCGCTTGCCGACCAGCTGTGCCTGTGTGCAGTGGAACGCGTTTTCCGCCACCGTGTTTGCAATTTCAATCACGCCGTCGGGATTCAGCTTCAAAATGGCATCAAAGGAGTAGTTCAGCAGGGAGGAGAACTCCGCCGTCCTGCGCTGCTCCACTTTGATGGCATCCATTGCCAGCCGTGCCCGGCGGAGCGCATCGCGGATGCACTCGTCCGAGCTGTCGACGAACACCGTCGTAATCCCCTGCGCCGCGGCATAGTTGCAGGCGTTTTCGCTGCCGATGATGGCTTCCGCGCCGTCCTGGATGGCATTCCGCGTCACCTGCGCGACCATGTCCGAGCTGCCCGCATAATACACCCTCACATCCGCGTTCGCCAGCGCACCGATGTTCTCCACGTCGGAATACATATGCCGGAAGCCGACGAAGGCGATTTTCGGATGCTTATGCGGTATCAAATCGCACGCCTGTTTGACGAAGCCCGCCATTTCCTGCCCGGAAAAGGTGATCTCCGACACGGGGTACTCCACATGCTTTTTGAGCAGCTGCGCCTGATTGCCGCGCGCAACGACAATGCCTGTGCAGCCCTCCATGGCTTTGGATACGTCCTCCACCACCTGCCGCGACGTGGTCTGGATGACCTCGGCATCGAACTTCGTCGTCTGCACAATGCGGACGGTTGCGTCATACACCGTAGGGTTCGGCGTGACAACCAGCAGCTTCAACATGGCGTTTTCTCCCCTTGATCGAGCTTGATGCTGCTATTGTATCACGCGCGTCGATACCTGTCAAACGTGCAGCTTCTGCCCAATGCGCACAGCGCGGAAAAGGCGCTTGGCGGCATCCAGATACAGCGTCCGCGCGTTTTCAATCGCTTCTGACAGCGCCATGGGTTTTGATACCGTCGTCTGAATCGTGCTTTCGCAAACGGCGAACAGCCCTTCCGCGCCCGCGCCGATACCGCCGCAAATGCACAGCACCGGCACATTCGCCTTCGCGCACCGCCGCGCCACGCCAATCGGCACTTTGCCGAACTGCACGCTCTGTCCGTCTATTCTGCCCTCGCCCGTCACAACCAAATCCGCCTGTTTGAGCTGCTCGTCAAAGCGAACCGTTTCCAGCACCGCGTCAATGCCGCTTTTCAGCGTCGCCTTCAGCACGCCGCCCAGCGCCGCGCCCAATCCACCCGCCGCACCCGCGCCGGGGAAATCCGCAATATTGCGTCCAATGGTGTTTTCGACGACCTGCGCATAGTGTTTCATGCCCGCTTCCAGTTCCGCGCAGATTTCCGGCGTTGCGCCCTTCTGCGGACCGTAGGTGTACGTCGCGCCCATCGCGCCCAGCAGCGGGTTCGTCACGTCGCACAGCACGGTGATGCGGCAATCCGCAAGTTCCGGCATCAACTCGGAAAAATCCGCATGGCAGACATCCGCCAGCGCCCCGCCTGTTGGGGGAACCGGCCTTCCCTGCCAATCTGTGAACACCGCACCCAAGGCGCTGAGCATCCCCAGCCCGCCGTCATTCGTTGCGCTTCCGCCAATGCCAATCAGCAGCGACTTTGCGCCGCACCGAACTGCTTCTGCAATCAGCTCACCCGTGCCGTAACTGGTTGTTTTGCGCGGGTCACGCTGCGCTGCCGGCACATATGGCAAGCCGCTCGCCTGTGCCATTTCAAGCACCGCCGTCTGTCCGTCGCCCAGCAAGCCCCACTGCGCATCCACAGGCGCAAAGAGCGGGCCGGTCACACGCGTCGTCATCCGTTTTCCGCCCATTGCGCAAAGCAGCGCATCCACCGTGCCTTCGCCGCCGTCGGCAATGGGCAGCGACACCGTTTCCGCATCCGGGAAAATGTCAGCCGCGGCTTCTTGCAGCAAATCGCAGATTTCCACCGCCGTCAGCGACCCCTTGAATGAATCGGACGCAAAGAGCATTTTCATCAGCGGATTCTCCTTTCTTCCATCGGGTTCATCATACCACAAACGGCAGGCAGGAGCAATCTTTCCTGCCTGCCGAAAATGAATCTATCAGCGAATTAGTGATGCAGCACTTCGCCGGTCAGCTTCTGGTAATACTTCAGCAGCGCGCTATGGTCGCAGGCGCCGCAGCCGTCCTTGTGCAGCACCTTCATCATCTCCAGCACCGCCTGCGTCAGCGGAATCGGGGCATCCACCGCGCTCGCCGCATCAACGACGTTCTTCAAGTCCTTGATGTGCAGGTCAATGCGGAAGCCGGGCTCGAAATTCTGATCCATCATCATCGGCGCTTTCGCGTTCATGACGGTAGAACCAGCCAGACCGCCGCGAATCGCCTCGAAAATCTTCTGGGGCTCAACGCCGCACATCTGACCCATCTGCATTGCTTCCGCCAGCACTGCGATGTTGACCGCCACGATGGTCTGGTTGCACAGCTTGGTCACATTGCCTGCGCCGATGCCGCCGCACAGCACCACGGACGAGCCCATGCTCGCCAGAACGGGCTTGAAGCGGTTGAACACCTCTTCCTTGCCGCCGACCATGAAGGACAGCGTGCCGTCAATCGCCTTGGGCTGACCGCCGGACACAGGCGCATCCAGCATGTCAATGCCGCGCTTTTCCAGCTCCGCCGCGATTTCGCGGGACGCAACCGGGTTGATGGACGAGCAGTCAATGAACACCGCCGTCTTGGGCATTGCATCCGCCAGCTTGTCCTCTTCCAGCATGACGGACTTCACCTGCGGGCTGTTCGGCAGCATGGTGATGACCAAATCAACGTTCTTCACCGTGTCAGCAGAAGAAGCGCAGATATTCGCGCCCGCCGCCTTCATTTCCTCGTTCGCCGCCGGATTGCGGTCAAACACAAACAGCTCATGACCCGCCTTGATGAGGTTCTTCGCCATCGGCTTGCCCATGATGCCCAGACCAATGAATGCAATCTTCATATCAAAAATCCTCCTTAATTACGCAATTCTATCTTTCAGCCTGTTTGAATCAGGCGGAAAAGCAATTTACAGCAGCCCCATGTCTACAAGGACTTTCTTCAGGCGCGCGCGCTGTTCGTCGTTCAGCGGCTGAATGGGCTTCACGCAGTCGCCGCAGTCGTGCCCGATGAGCTTGAGCGCTTCCTTCAGCACGACAGGGAACGTGCCCATGTTGGTTGCGATTCGCAGGGCAGAGAAGCGGAACTGCGCATCCAGCGCACCCGCCGCATCGCCCGCGCGGAACTTCTCGTAGATATCCACCGCAATCCTCGGCGCAACGTTGGCGCAGGATGCAATCGCACCCGATGCCCCGTAGCACAGCGCGGCGTAAATCAGCGTGTCGCGTCCCATCATGACGTGGAAGTTGTCCATTCCGCGCGTCAGACGGAGATACTCTTCCGTATTCGTCATGTCGCCCGTGGAATCCTTCACGCCGATGATGTTGTCGATTTCCGCCAGCTTGGCAACGGTTGCCGGTTCAACGGTGACGTTTGTCTTGGGGCGGTTATTGTAGATGATAATCGGCAGATTCGTCTCGGAGGCGATTTCGCGGTAGTATTCGGACACCTCGTACTGCGTCTGACTGACGAACATGGGGGTCAAGACGCTCAGCGCATCAATGCCGCCAACCTGCTCCACCGCCTTGGCGATTTCCACCGCGCCGCGCGTGGTGATATTGTTCGCCCCGGCGTAGATGTCCATGCGCCCGCGCACCGCGTCCTTCGTCACCGCCAGCACCTCGCGGTAGAAACCCATGTCATGCGCATAGAACTCGCCCGTCGTCCCGAAGGGGAACACGCCGTGAATCCCGCTGCTTGCCAGATACTCAATCAAATCGCGATACGCCTTCTCGTTGAACTTGCCATCCTGCGTGACAGGCGTTACAATCGGCACAACGATGCCATGAGGCTTGAATGCCATAAAACCGCTCCTTTCAACAATCGTGAATCATCACCAGCGGACGCACATCCGGCTTTTCCGTCTGAATGACATTGTTCTCAAAGCGCACATCCTCGCAGAAGCGAAGCGTGAACGCCGCCCCGGAGGACAGCCCATGCCGGTCGTACTCCGGGTACTTCTCCCCGATGGGCTGCGGCGCATCCACGCCATGCCTGCATCCGCCCGGCAGCAGCAAATCGCAGTCCGCCACCAGCACATCGCGAATTTTGTTCTCCGCGCTGTCGCCGATGAACAGGCTCTCATAGACCGTTTTGCAGCGGCTGAACAGATACGGCGCGCGATAGCCGATGCGCCGGAATACGATGTGCGCCATCGACCCCATTCGCACCGGAAACTGCGGCGCTTTGCGGTTTCTGTGCCCGATGGTCATGTACATCGGGCCGCCGCAGTCCGTCATGTCAATGTCCTCGAAGGTGCAATTGCGAATCGCCGCGCCGTCGACGGTTTCCACCGCAATGCCGCATCGGTTGACATTTTTGAGGATGCAGCGCCGTACCGTGACGTTCTCTACCTTCGCGTAAGAATCCGTGCCAATTTTGATGGCGCTCGCCAGCGACTGGATGACCAAGTCCTCCGCAAAGATGTTCCGGCAGCCCATTCTGTCCGCCGTTTTCAGGCAGAAGCCGTCGTCGCCCGCCATAATGCAGCAGTGCCGCACGCTCAGGTCGTGGCAGTCCACGGGGTCAATGCCGTCGCGGTTGGGGGTGTTCATGCAATCCAGCATCAGGTGCTCCAGCGTCACAAAGCGGCTGGAGAGCGGAACAAGCGTCCAGTAGGCGGCGCTGGTGAACCGCACGTCGGACACGCGGATATCCTCGCAGCAAGCCATATAGAGGTTATCCGGGCGCGACGTGTACAGCTTGTTGATGCCCTTCGGGTCGTTGACCTTGAAGCGGCAGCGGCCGTTCGCGTTCAATTCGCCTCCGCCGGAAATGCTGATGTTCCGCGCACGCTCGGCATAGACCAGCGCCCGCCCGGTGTTGCGCACAGCCACCAGACTTTCGCACGGCACGACATGCGGATAAGTTGCGTAATTCTGCGATGCCAGCAGCACCGCGTTTTTGTCCAGCCAGAGCATCGTGTCCGAGCGGAGCTGCACCTGTTTGGTCAGGTACGTTCCTTCCGGCACAACGACCACGCCGCCTTTGCCTTCCGCCGCATCCAGCGCCCGCTGAATCGCCAGCGTGTCCAGCGTACTTCCGTCACCCTTCGCACCGTAGTCGCGCACATTGAATTTCTCGCCCGGCGGCAGCATGTTCCGGCTCAGGTTCGAGGCATCCCACACGCGCAATCCGCACCAGTCCGCCGCGCCGTCCGCAGCCGTCAGCAGCACCTGCGCCGCGTTCTCCGCGTCAAACGCCATCCGGAATTCTTTCGCCCGAAGCGCACCATCCACATTCACATCAAACGTGTGCGACGCAAAATCCAGCGAAATCGTCAGGCGATACCAGTTTCCACCGGGGAAATACTGCCACGGGGCATATCCGCCGCAGATTCGCCGCCATTCCTCGCCGTCGGAGAGGAACAGGCTGTTTGCAAAGAGCGCCGCCTTCATGATTGTGTGCCCGTCCGCATCCCGAACTTCCGGGAACACGGCGGATTCTTCACCACTTGCACGGCAGGTGATTTCCACCATTGCTTCCCGCCGGATCGCCGGGAACATCACCGCGCCGCTGCCCGTCACGCGCAGGAAGCTGCCAATGCCGCGCTGCTGCAGGATGTTCCCCTGCGTCTCCGCCAGCAAGCGGCAATTCATCGGCATCGACGCGAAGGTTTCCGCCATCATCGGCACATCCGTCTGGTCTTTCCAGTCCACGCGATTCAGGCGGATTTCACCCGCTTCCGATGCTGTCAGTGTGAACGGCGTTTTCGCTGCCGCGTCGCACGCGCACATCATCGCCGGGCGATTGTTCAGCCAAACCTCGCAGCGCTGCGGCGCATGGAAGCGCTTGAACGCCACCACATAGCGGCTGTCCGCAATATCCGGCACGTTCTGCCCGTTGATGCTTGCCTGTGCGCCGCCCAGCTGCACGGTTACACCCGCAAATTTGAGCGCCGCCGTGCCCGCGGGAACATCCAGCGCCATCGACAATTCATCCTGTCCGCTTGTTTCGCAGGCGCGCGAAATCCCCGCGCCGCTTTGCAAGCGGAGATAGTGCCGCTTGGGGTTGTCCGCTTCCGCGCAAACCCGCACGTCGCCGTGGCAGTCATAACCGGACAGATTCGCCTGTGCAAAGCAGTCATGCACAAACCAGCATGTTTCGCGCGTCTCGTGCCGTTGCGCCACGGAAAAGCGCTTTGCTTCGGGCAGCAGCTTTTCCGTTTCTGTTTCCGTCGGGCGAAAGACCACGAAGAAGTGCCGTCCGGGGCTGGAGAAAGCGTCCAAATGGACATGCGCGCCGCGTGCGTAGGGGCGCATGAACAGGCGATAAGTATCGCCCGCATCCGTCTTGACGACCAAATCCGTGCGTGCAAAGCCCGTCGGAAAATCCGCAGGGGCGTCCGCGTCCAGCGCCGCGTATACCTCGCCGGTCTGCTCGATGAAGAAATCCACTTCCTGCTTGTCATCGAAGCCATCCGTCGCGGAATCGTATGTCACGATGTAGTCGCAGCCCATGAGAATTTCGGGGCATTCGGTCACGGTGATGTCAGCATTGCTGTAAATCCGGCATCCCGGCGCGAAATGCTCCGCCATGAAATACCAGCCGCTGGTATCCCACGGCGCGACAAAGCGGCTGATTCCCGGTTTTTTCGGGTACTCGTGCAAGCTCATACGGTTCCCCCTGTTTTTCGGCTGACCTTTATTTCTGCTGATGATACGCCGCCGCCATCAAGCCCTTCATGTAGCCCGTTGCATAGGCAAAGGAGGTCTTTTCGCCGCCGGTCTGCTCGTCGTAGCGCAGGACGTGATCGACGTAAATCGTCCCGTCGTAGCCGTTCTTCACCAGCACATCCATGATTTTATACATGTCCATGTACCCGTCCTCCAGCAGCGTCTCCTCAAAGTAGGGAAGCGGAGAAGAAACGTTGCGGAAGTGGACGATGTGAACACGCTTCTGCTGCACAAAGTCCGCCAAATCCGTCAGGACGTTGCCAAACTTTTCGCCGCCTTCCAGCCAGCAGCCGCAGCAGAACTTGATGCCCAGATAATGTTCGTCCGTCCCCAGCCCCAGCTCCTGCTGAATTTCATCGGCGCGGCGCAGCGCCTTGCGGTAGTCGTCGCCGCTGATGATGATGCTCGCGCAGCCTTCATAGAAGCGCACGGGCGGATCGCAGGGATGGAGTGCCAGCTTCATGCCGACTTCCTTGCACACCGGCAGCGCGGCGCGCAGGAAATATTCGAAGTTGTTCCACATGGTATCGTAGTCGTATTCCTGACCAAAGGCGGGCTTGCGGGCATAAATCTCGTTCATGTCCACAATGCGGCCCACTGCCCCGTGGGTATGTTCGCCCGCTTTCCACCACGACGTGCTGACGCGCCCCGTATCCCATGTCGCATAGCCGACCTTCACCCCGGCGTTGCCCAGCCAGCGGTTCAAATCATTATACTTGGCAATCCATTCATCCCGGTCAGGCAGACCCAGCTGAATGGACGGGTGCTTGTAGAGGAAGCCGTTGCCGGCATCATCCACCGTCAGCCCTGCCGCCCGAACGCGTTCCAGCGTCCGGTTGACCGCGTCATAATTCGTCTCCTCGTTGCGGAACATGACAAAGCAATGGGAGATGTTCATCTGGCGGAGATAGCGCAGATAGTCGTCCGTAGCATTCGAGCTGACACAAAGCTGGGGTTTCATTAACATCTCCATAGCCATTCTCCTTCGTTGGTTGAATCAATTGCATGTAGAGGAAGAATTCACCGCCGCCGCACCAAGAGGAAGAAAGATACGGCGGCGGCTTCCCTGCGCACCCGTTGTTAGCGGATGCGCAGGGAGAAACGCTTGTCAGGAATGATTACTGTTCCTTCCACGCACAGTTCGGCGTCCACGCTTCAGCAGTCGTGGTGCAGACGCCGGTGTCATGCACGCCTTCCTGCGCGAAGCAGTACGCGGGCTGATAGCCGGTCGCCACCACCAGCGCATAGTCGTGGCTGAACAGGCGGGCAGCGGTCTTGAGCAGTTCCTTCTTTTCTTCCTGCGTCTTGGCGGCACGCGCGCCGAAGAGGGTCTCCTCGTAATCAGCGGGCTTCGCCATCATGTTCTTGTAGTTGACACCCTCGGAGGAGTACAGGCGGATGTAGTTAGCGGTGAAATCCAGCTTGGAGGAACCGTTGTTGACCATGATGCCCAGATCATACACGCCTTCCGCCTTCTGGGCGTTGAAGTCCGCGCTGGTCAGGCTCTTGATTTCAGCCTTGATGCCGACCATTTCCAGATACGCCTGGAGAATGATGGCGCACTGCAGGTTCGCGGCATTGCCTTCGTTGATGGAAATGGTGGTGCTGAAGCCGTTCGGGTAGCCCGCTTCGCTCAGCAGAGACAGCGCCTTTTCCATGTCATAGGGATAGACAGACAGGGTATCGTCATAGCTCCACGCACCGGGCACAGCAAAGACAGGAGTAGAAGCGCCCAGACCATCGTAGATGCCTTCCGCCATGGCTTCCCAGTCCACTGCGTACATCACAGCCTGACGGACGCGCAGGTCATAGAAGGGGGACTTTTCGTCGCCGGAGCAGAACATCATGTAGGTGATGCCCGCGAGGTTAGGCGCGTCGGAAGCCGCGTTCTCGTAGCCAAGAGAGAGCAGCTGCTTGATGTTGGCGGAGTTCGGGTTGCGCAGCACGTCCAGTTCCTTGTTGATGAAGGACGCGTACTGGGTCATGCTGTCGTTGATGTAGAGGAGCTTGATGCTGTCCAGATAAGGTTCACCCGCGCGCCAGTAGTTGTCGTTGCGCACATAGGTGATGTGGGAATCCTGCACAAACTCACTCTGGATGAACGCGCCCGTGCCGACCGCGTGCAGCGTCGCCCATTCTTCGCCGTTGGCTTCAAAAGCCGCGGGGCAGTAGATGTAGCACTCGCCCAGAATGTCCACCCATGTGTTGTTCCACGCGGTGTAATGCAGCACGACGGTGTAGTCGTCGGTCTTTTCGTAGCTTTCCGGGGAGCAGATTTCGGACGCCTTGCCGTATTCGACCAGCTTGTCGAAATTCCAGATAACCGCATCGGCGTTGAAGTCGCTGCCGTCGGAGAACTTAATGCCTTCGCGGAGCTTGATGGTCAGCGTCAGCGCATCCGCATCCACGGTGAAGGATTCCGCCAGCCACGGCTCGGTGTCACCGGTCTCCGCGTTGCGGCGGCCAAGGGCTTCCACAGCAAGGCTGAAGTTGAAGCGGTTAGAGGTTGTACTGGACAGGGCGGGGAACATGCTGTTGCTTTCCATAGCAAGCACGGTCAGCATGCCGCCGTACTGGGGCGTCGCGTCTTCCGCCAGCGCCGCCGGCAGAACGGACAGGAGCATCAGCACGGAGAGGAACCGTGCGGTGAGCTTCTTGAGTTTCATGGGGTTGCCTCCTTTAATGTGTCGTTCTATTTTCTCTGCTTTTCGCAGATTGGAACCGAAATTGGTTATTCATGCCCGTAGAGGTGGCAGGCGACGAAGTGACCGGGGAATGCCTCGTGCAGCTGCGGTGTTTCCTGCTTGCAGCGCTCGGTGCATTGCGGGCAGCGATTATGGAACGGGCAGCCGCTGGGGCGCTTGAGGATGCTGGGCACTTCGCCCTGCACCGTCGTCACCTCGCGGTTTTCCTCAATTTCCGGGTCAGCGACCGGGATGGCGGACAGCAGCGCCTGCGTGTAGGGGTGCAAAGAATGCTCGTACAGCTCCTCGCAGGGGGCAATCTCCATCACGCGACCCAGATACATGACCAGAATCCGGTCAGAAATATGCTTGACGACAGCAAGGTCATGGGCGATGAAGATGTAGCTGATGCCCATCTCCGCCTGAATCTGTTCCAGCAGGTTGATAATCTGCGCCTGAATGGAAACGTCCAGCGCGGAAATCGGCTCGTCACAGATAATCAGCGACGGATTGGAGGACAGAGCGCGCGCAATGCCGATGCGCTGGCGCTGCCCGCCGGAGAATTCGTGTGCCACACGTTCCTTCAGCGCCGGGTCAAGGCCGACTTTGCGGAACAGCTCGTCCACGCGCTTTTCGTATTCCGCATGGTCTTTCACCAAGTGGTGAATTTTCAGCGACTCGCCGACAATCGAACCGGCGTTTTGGCGCGGGTCAAGGGACGAGAAGGGGTCTTGGAAAATCATCGAGACTTTCGGGCGATAGGGCTTCAGTTCCTTGTCGCTCGCGTGGGCAACGTCCTTGCCCTCAAAGATGATGCTTCCTTCATCCGGCTCGTACATGCGCATGATGCAGCGCGCCAGCGTCGTTTTGCCGCACCCGGATTCGCCGACGACGCCCAGCGTTTCACCGCGCTTGATGGTGAAGTTGATGTCCTCAATTGCCTTCACTTCGCCGACTTTGCGCTTCATGATGCCCTTGTAGACCGGGAAATACTTGCGAACATCCTCCACCACCAAGCAGTTTTCGCTCGACGGATGGCGTTCAGGCGACGCGCCGTAGTCCTTGTGGCGCAGACGTTCCTCGCCCTCCGCCAATTCCTCTTGTGTCAGGCAGCAGGCGGAGTAGTGGCCGGGGCGAACTTCCTTCATCGTCGCGTCCGTGTGCTTTAGGCACCGGTCACAGCGATATTCGCACCGCGCGTAGAACGGGCAGTACTCCGGCCGCTGCGACGGCACAGGCGGCAGACCGTCAATCGGAATCAAGATACGGTTTTTCGCATCATCCAAGCGGGGAATGGCGCGGAGCAGCGCGCGGGTGTACGGGTGCTCGGTGTGGTGGAAAATCTCCTTGCAGGTGGATGTTTCCATCATGTGCCCGCCGTACATGACGTAGATGCGTTCCGCATAGCGCGCCACCAGCCCCAGATTGTGCGTCACCATGATGACGGCAGTGTTGGTTTCCTTCGCAATCTTGCGAATCATCTCCAGCAGCTGTGCCTGCGTGGTCACGTCCAGCGCGGTGGTTGCTTCGTCAGCAATCAGAATATCGGGGTTAGGCGCCATCGCCATGGCAATCATGATGCGCTGGCGCATACCGCCGGAGAACTGCTGCGGGTAATAGTCGTAGCGGGATTCCGCGTCGGGGATGTTGACCATCTTCATGGCCTCAATCGTGCGCTTCTTCGCTTCCGCGGGCGACAGCTTCGTGTGCAGCAGCACGTTTTCCTGAATCTGATAGCCCACCGTCAGCACGGGGTTGAGGCTGGTCATTGGCTCCTGAAAAATCATGGAGATTCTGCCGCCGCGCACCTGCCGCATCGTTTCGCTTTCCTTGCCGTAGGAAAGCAGGTTGCCCTCGACACCCTCCAGATAGACCTCGCCGCCCGCTACTCTGCCGGGGCTTGCAATCAGCTGGAGCACGGAGAGCATCGTCACCGATTTGCCGGAGCCGGATTCGCCCACGATGCCGACAATTTCGCCGCGGTCAACGTGCAGGTTGACGCCCTCGATTGCGTTAAACTCTTTTCCTTCGTTCCGGAAGGTCGTCACAAGTCCTTGGACGGACAGCAGATGTGCCATTTTCGTTGCTCCTTCCGTTTTGATTACACTTCACCGCGCAGGCGCGGGTCAAGCGCGTCGCGCACGCCATCGCCCAGCGTATTCAGGCAGATAACCAGCAGGGCAATCGCAATGCCCGGCGCGAGGGAGTAGATCGGATTCGTCAGCAGGAAACTGCGACCGCCGTTGACCAGCGCGCCCCACGTTGCCGTTGGCTTGGAAATGCCCAGCCCCAAGAAGCTCAGGCCCGCTTCGCTCAAAATCGTGTTGCCGACCTGCTGCGTCATGGTGACGATAATCGGAGAAATACTGTTGGGGAGGATGTGGTGGAACATCAGGCGGAAGTTGCTGTTGCCCTGCAGCTTGCCCGCCATGATGTAGTCGCGTTCCTTGATGGACAGCACCTGTGAGCGCATCATGCGGATATACACCGTCGTGTTGGAGATACCAAGGACAATGGCGAGGTTCAGGATGCCGCCGCCGAACACGGCGCACAGGGCAATGGCGAACACAATCTGCGGTATAACGCGGACGGCCTCGCTCGTGCGGTTGATGATGTCATCGACGATGCCGCCGAAGTAACCGGCAATCATGCCCAGCGTCGTGCCGATGACGCAGGCGATGATAACTGCCAGCAAACCCACAATCAGCGACACGCGGCTGCCCGCAATCACGCGGGAAAGCAAATCCCGACCGTATTCATCCGTGCCCAGCCAGTGGGCGGCGCTCATGCCTTGATTGCGTTCGGGAATCGAAATCTGGTTCGGGTTATAGGGCATCAGGAAATCCGCAAAGATGGCAATGAGGATAATCAGCAGAACGACGATGGCGCTGACCAGCACAATTTTGCGGGAGAATAACGTTTTGAAGAAGAGCTTGCGCTTCTTGGCACGATAGGCCTTGCGCTCTTTCTGCGCTTGCTTTTTTTCCGTCTGTGTTGCTTCACTCATATCGTTATACCTCCTTTTCTCAAGCAATTTTGATGCGCGGGTCAACCAAGACGTAGATGATATCCGTAATCAGGTTGACGACGCTGGTGAACAGTGCAATCAGCAGCACGCACCCCTGAATCAGCGGAATGTCCTGCATGGAAATGGCATTCACCAGCAGCGACCCCATGCCCGGAATCACGAACACGTTCTCAACGAACACCGAGCCGCCCAGCATACCGCCCATGCGAAGACCCATCAGCGTGATAACCGGCAGCAGCGCGTTCTTCAGCGCGTGGATGTAAATGACCTTCTTGCCCTTGAGACCCTTTGACTTCGCCGTGCGGATGTAATCCTGACGAATCACCTCCAGCATGGAGGAGCGGGTCTGGCGGGTGATGGAGGCGATACCGCCGATGGTCAGGCAGGTCAGCGGCATAATCGTGCGCCGCACGCTCTCGCCGAAGTCCTCCCACGGCCACACCCAGCCGCTGGACGGCAGCCATTTCAGCACAATCGTGAAGATGTACATCAGCAGAATGCCGAGCCAGAACTGCGGCAGGCAGCAGCAGACGTTCGCCGTCAGCGTCACCGCGGTGTCCGCCGGTTTGCCGCGCTTCACGGCGCTGATGATGCCGAAGAGGATACCCAGCGGCACGCTGATGAGGAACGCCAGCACGCTCAAGTACAGCGTCACCGGCACGCGTTCGCCGATAATCTGCAGCACCGGCACACTGTACGATGCTGAATGTCCGAAGTCACCCATGAGGGCGTTTTTCAGCCACAGCACATAGCGAATCAGCACGGGCTTATCAAGATTCAGTTCTTGATACCACCAGTCATACGTTTCCTGCGAAATCTCACCGCCGAGCATCGCAGCAATGGGGTCGCCGGGCAAAAAGTCAATCAGCAGATACGTAATAAACGATACGATCAGCAGAATTAACAGTGTCTGCCCCAAGCGCTGGAGGATATACCGGGCCACAGTCTGCATCTCCTTCCACTGCGTTCCGAAACGCCGCATTTGCTTTCCGGTCGCTTTCTGACGGTATTATACAAGGAAATCCGCCTGCCGGTCAAGGCAAAACAACTGGAAATTCGGCCGTTTTTGTGTGATTTTTGCGTGAAAATCTCATTCCGCGATACAAGCGTGCGAATCTCGTGAAATCGTCGCAACTATGAGACGGCTATGAAAATTGTGAAATCGAAATATGTAAAAAAGCCCGGCGGCAAAATATGCGGGGTAGCACAAAGCGCGACAGGCTTCGAGATGATTGTTATAAAATCAGGATCGTCTTCAACAGCAGCGTGATACGATTGAAAAGTTTCCCCTCTTTCTCCGCCACACAAAAAGCAGCCCTCCGGATCTTCATCCAAGAGGGCTGCCAATGCGCAATGCATCAGGCTTCCTGCTGCTTTTCGCGGAAAATTGCTCGGAAAATCAGGCGCACAAGCGGGCCGCAATAAAACATCTGGTAGCAGATTGCCATCGGGAAATTCATCGCCCATGTCTGCACCCATGTTGCAAACGTCTTTGTATCCTTAAACAGAATGGTCGCGACCAAGCTCATCAGCGGGCACATGATGCAGCAGATGCAGATAGAAATGGCATAGGTGCTGAACTGCGGTCTATCCGTCGGCCGCATGACCGTAAGCGCCAGCCTCCTTGCAATTTTCCCGACGGCAAAAAACTCCAGCACAAAGGCAATGGGCACCATAATGGGCAGTTCATAGAGCGCAAGCAGGAAACTTTCAGCAGTTAGACCGCCTGTCGCCAGCGCAACATTGTAAACCACCATGCCATAGACCATGATGGTCGCCATGATAGCAGTCAGCACAACATCCTGAAACTTGTTCTTGGGCATAAAAAAAGACCTCCCTAAAATGATAGCAAATCAGCAGACGATGTGTTGTTCGTTATCATCCAGGAGGATGTTTCGTTTCCAATAAAACCATTTAAAGCCTGCATATTCTATCATATAAAAAGCTGTACAGTCAAGTGTTTTTACTCTATTGTAATAATGTCGTAATAATGTACTATTGTAATAATGCGTAATAATGTATTTTTACTCTATCGTAATAATGTCCTTTAATATATAGTTAAACGATGGTGCTGAGCTGTCTTTATTTTCCACAAAGCCTTCACTAAGGTCTATGATATCATTTGGATTGTCAGTATTTACGCCTATGTAGTCACCTTTAAACACAGTAAGCCTATCCTTCTTAAACTGCTCGATAACATCTGCTACCATTTCCTTAGTGCCATCTGCCACAACAATATCATTAAACTCAAGCATTGAAACCCAGCCTTCATCAAAGCCGGCTCCCACATCATTACCATGTATATTACCTCTGATGTTCTTTTCTACCACCTTTCCATTAAGAACTGCATCAACGGCAGCCTTCATATATGGCTTCCAGTTAATCTTACACCCCGTAAGATATGTAGTTGGTGCTACATC
>OLSK01000794.1_pt1 | contig 26315 bp, 22 predicted proteins | sample 1672781 | NCBI WGS metagenome assembly OLSK01 (sample SAMEA3136723, study PRJEB25190) | human gut metagenome | biome: human gut; feature: human-associated habitat; material: faeces | place: Austria | collected 2013 | reverse complement strand
AGGCGGCGGTCGTGGTCCCAACTGGTTTTATCACCGCGCAGTCGGGTATTGATAAAGGGATTCGCGAACATCTGGTGAAATATAAGATGCTGGCGGGCGTGGTTTCCATGCCGTCGAATATCTTCGCCACTACCGGCACCAACGTGTCGATCCTGTTTATTGATGCCTGCAACAAAGAGAAAGTGGTGCTGATCGACGCCTCGAATTTAGGTGAAAAAGTCAAAGACGGCAAAAACCAGAAAACGGTACTGACGGAAGAAGAAGAGCAGCGTATCTGTGAAGTGTTTAACAACAAGTGGAGCGAAGAGGATTTCTCGGTGGTGGTCAGCTATGACGACATCGCCGCGAAAAATTATTCGTTCAGCGCTGGGCAGTATTTTGATGTGAAAATTGAATACACCGATATGACACCGGAACAGTTTGCCGCGAAGATGAAAGGGTTTACGGAAAATCTGGAGAGTTTGTTTAGCCAGTCGCGCGAGCTGGAAGCGGAGATTAAAAAGCAGATGTCGAGGCTAGAGTATGAGTAATCAGATCAATTCAACGCTCGGTGATTTGGTTAAAGCGGGTGGCGGAATCATACATACAGGCCCTTTTGGGAGCCAACTCCATGCTGAGGACTATGTTGCTCAAGGTATTCCTTGCATTATGCCTGCGAATATGAGGGACAATAGAGTAGACCTTTCCAATATTTCATTTATTTCAGATGAAGATGCTCAACGGTTGTCAAAATACCTCGTTAAAGAAGGTGACATTGTTTACAGCAGGAGAGGTAATGTCACACTCAAAGCGCTGATCCGAAAAAATGAAGCCGGGTATTTTTGTGGCACAGGCTGCTTGTTATTAAGACCTGGTAATCTGCTTGATTCTGACTACCTAACTTATTATCTGAGCACACCAAAAATTCAGTCATGGATTATTAGTCAGGCTATTGGGGCGACGATGCCCAATCTAAATACGGGAATTTTATCGAGAATTCCTTTTTCTGGCCCTGAAAAGTCTGTTCAGAAAAAGATTTCATCAGCGCTTAGAGCTATAGATGACAAATTAGAAATCAACAATCGCATCAACGCCGAACTGGAAGCGATGGCGAAAACGTTGTACGACTACTGGTTTGTACAGTTTGATTTCCCTGACGCCAATGGAAAACCGTATAAAACCTCCGGCGGGAAAATGGAGTATAACACAACGCTGAAACGGGAAATTCCGGCGGGGTGGGCGGTTAACACGCTGTCTCAAATAGCGAATATCACAATGGGGCAGTCTCCAGCCGGGGAGTCTTATAACGAAGATGGAATCGGAACGCTATTTTTTCAAGGTTCGACGGATTTTGGTTGGCTTTTCCCTACTCCTCGTCAGTACACAACATCACCTGCGAGAATGGCGAAAAAAGGTGACATTTTACTCAGTGTTCGTGCGCCTGTTGGGGATATGAATATTGCCAATGCCGATTGTTGTATTGGGCGAGGGCTTGCGGCATTAAACAGCAAAAGCAGCTCAGATGGATTTTTATTCTACGTGATGAAGTATTTCAAACAGGTATTTGATCGTCGAAATGCGGAAGGAACAACATTTGGCTCCATGACGAAAGATGATTTACATTCACTGCAAGTCGTTTGCCCAGAACCCGGATTACTGAAACGATATGACGATATTGTTTCAGAATACAATAAAATGATTTTTACGCGTAGCCTTGAAAATCAGGATCTAACCAAACTCCGCGACTGGCTCCTCCCTTTGCTTATGAACGGACAGATCACAGTTAAATAATCCCGGCGTGTTTTGCGGGGCGCAGTCCAGATCAGTACTGCGCCCCGCTCACTGTATCCAAATACCATGCTATCCTTTAATGGATGTGGTATATCTCACATTTACTGGTATTAATTATTACTACACTTAATCAACCTATAACAGTCATAAAAGATCTGAATTTTCACTATGATTAGACAGTCAATCCAGTTCAGTAAATCGCCGGGATATGCATTGTTATGAATGAATATCCCGGTGATTTAGAGTATATTTTGCCCCTTGCTAGAATTGTCTTATTTAAAATGAATATTGATGAAGTAGTTCGTTCCAACTTATCTCAATGGGTTGTTAGTTTTGGCATAGTCAAAGGGAGAGATAACTTCTTGCATATTCGCATCCAGATAATCTGCCCACCACTGCAGCATCAACCTCCTCTCCCCCAGATGCTCCGCCTTATGAATATAAGCCGCCCGCACAGAGTTACGCTCCTGATGGCTCATCTGCCTTTCTACCGCATCCCTCGACCACAATCCCGACTCAATCAACGAACTACACGCCATTGTCCTAAAACCATGGCCACACACTTCCGTTTTCGTGTCATAACCCATCACTCGCAGAGCTTTATTCACCGTATTCTCACTCATGGGTTTACGAGGATCGTGATCGCCAACGAAGATCAACTCTCGGTTTCCATTCATGCCTTTGATCTTTTCCAAAATAGCTAAGGCCTGACGCGACAAGGGAACAAGATGTGGCGTCCTCATCTTTGAACCACGCTGAGAATGTTTAACACCTTCCAGCGGTTCACGCTTACCTGGAATCGTCCACATGGCTGTTTCAAAATCGACTTCTGACCAGCGGGCAAAACGCAGCTCGCTTGAACGGATGAAAACCAATAACGTGAGTTCGACAGCCAGTCGGGTTAACGGTCTTCCAGAATAGTGATCGATACGGTGAAGCAATTCAGGTATACGATTGAGTTCCAGAGCAGCACGATGCTGTCTTTTCGCCGTAGCCACCGCACCGGCAATCTCTTGAGCGGGATTGTAATCGATTAAGCCGCTCTGAACAGCAAAGCGCATAATCGCGGTAGTTCGCTGCTGTAAACGGGCGGCGACTTCAAGACGCCCGGATGACTCCACCGCTTTAATGGGTACAAGAAGATCCCGAGTCTTAAGCTCTGCTATGTTCCGCTTACCGATAGCAGCAAAGAGATTATCTTCCAGGCTTTTCAATACACGAGCACTATGCGATGCAGACCACTTCTGATTACTGGCATGCCAGTCTCTGGCGACCACTTCAAACGTTATCGCCTCTTGCTCCTGTTCTACCTTAACCGCTTTCTTGTTTTCACTGGGATCGACGTCGTTAGCTAAAAGCTTACGCGCTTCGTCTCGCCGCGATCGAGCATCAGCTAACGAAACTTCAGGATACTTCCCTAGTGCCAGCATCTTCTCTTTACCACCGAAGCGATAACGCAGTCGCCAATATTTGGAACCGTTGGGGTGAACCAGCAATACCATACCGTCGCCATCAGTAAGCTTATAGGCTTTTTCTTCAGGCTTAGCCGAACGAACCTTCACATCACTCAGAGCCATGATGAGTATCCTTTCAAGGGTTCTGTGTGGGTACAAACATTATCGAACCGGGATATACCCACAGTTGTACCCGCATCAGTAAGTTGATGTAGATTGAATCAGGTTGACTTAGGTTGAATGAAAAAGCGAGGAAAGCCTTGCGGATACTGGATTTCAGGCACAAAAAAAGACGTCCGTTGACGTCTATTGATGTTACGATGGTGCCGAAGGCCGGACTCGAACCGGCACGTATTTCTACGGTTGATTTTGAATCAACTGCGTCTACCGATTTCGCCACTTCGGCACTGAAGAGGTATGCGGAAAACGTTGTGGATTATACCTGTCGCACGCCACCATGCAAGCGCCAGCTTGCTCGCACCTCGCTAAGTGCTGAAATTTTCAGCATTGCATACAGCGATGTGTAACCTTTGTCACACTCCAGGCACCCCGCCCTGCCATGCTCTACACTTCCCAGACAACACCAGAGAAGGACCAAAAAATGTCGATGATAAAAAGCTATGCCGCAAAAGAAGCAGGCGGCGAACTGGAAGTTTATGAGTACGATCCCGGTGAACTGAAGCCACAAGATGTTGAAGTGCAGGTGGATTACTGCGGGATCTGCCATTCCGATCTGTCGATGATCGATAACGAATGGGGATTTTCACAATATCCGCTGGTTGCCGGGCATGAGGTGATTGGTCGCGTGGTGGCGCTCGGGAGCGCCGCGCAGGATAAAGGTTTGCAGGTCGGTCAGCGTGTCGGGATTGGCTGGACGGCGCGTAGCTGCGGGCATTGCGATGCCTGTATTAGCGGTAATCAGATCAACTGTGAGCAAGGTGCGGTGCCGACGATTATGAATCGCGGTGGCTTTGCCGAGAAGTTGCGTGCGGACTGGCAATGGGTGATTCCACTGCCAGAAAATATTGATATCGAGTCCGCCGGGCCGCTGTTGTGCGGTGGTATCACGGTCTTCAAACCACTGTTAATGCACCATATCACTGCCACCAGCCGCGTTGGGGTAATTGGTATTGGCGGGCTGGGGCATATCGCTATAAAACTTCTGCACGCAATGGGATGCGAGGTGACAGCCTTTAGTTCGAATCCGGCGAAAGAGCAGGAAGTACTGGCGATGGGTGCCGATAAAGTGGTGAATAGCCGCGATCCGCAGGCACTGAAAGCACTGGCGGGGCAGTTTGATCTCATTATCAACACCGTCAACGTCAGCCTCGACTGGCAGCCTTATTTTGAAGCGCTGACGTACGGCGGTAATTTCCATACGGTCGGTGCGGTTCTCACGCCGCTGTCTGTTCCGGCCTTTACGTTAATTGCGGGCGACCGCAGCGTCTCTGGTTCTGCTACCGGCACGCCTTATGAGTTGCGTAAGCTGATGCGCTTTGCCGCCCGCAGCAAGGTTGCGCCGACTACCGAATTGTTCCCGATGTCGAAAATTAACGACGCCATTCAGCATGTACGCGATGGTAAAGCGCGCTACCGAGTGGTCCTGAAAGCCGACTTCTGATCCCTTTGCCGGGTGCCTGTCGCCCGGCACTTAAATCTCTTTGGAAGGCGTCTCGCAATCTGCTGAATTTAGCGGTGAAGAGTGCGCAGCCGTTGCCTATACTCCAGGCAGGAAACTGGAGGAAATCTCATGAGCGAACCCCTGTTAATTGCCCGCACGCCGGACACAGAACTGTTTTTACTGCCGGGAATGGCGAACCGTCACGGGCTGATTACCGGCGCAACGGGGACGGGTAAAACCGTTACGCTGCAAAAACTGGCAGAGTCATTGTCGGAAATCGGCGTGCCGGTGTTTATGGCTGATGTGAAAGGCGATCTGACCGGTATCGCGCAGGCAGGAACGGCGTCGGAAAAACTGCTCGCAAGGCTTAAAAATATCGGCGTCAATGATTGGCAACCGCATGCCAATCCGGTGGTGGTGTGGGATATCTTTGGCGAGAAAGGCCATCCGGTGCGGGCGACGGTTTCGGATCTGGGACCGCTGTTGCTGGCGCGACTGTTGAATCTCAACGATGTGCAATCTGGCGTGCTGGATATCATTTTCCGCATTGCTGACGATCAGGGGCTGTTACTGCTCGACTTTAAAGATCTGCGGGCAATTACCCAGTACATCGGCGATAACGCCAAATCCTTCCAGAATCAGTACGGAAATATCAGTAGCGCATCGGTTGGTGCCATCCAGCGCGGGCTGTTGTCGCTGGAACAGCAAGGCGCAGCACACTTCTTTGGTGAGCCGATGCTGGATATCAAAGACTGGATGCGCACCGATGCCAACGGTAAAGGCGTTATCAATATCCTCAGCGCCGAGAAACTTTATCAGATGCCGAAACTGTACGCCGCCAGCCTGCTGTGGATGCTTTCAGAGTTGTATGAACAATTGCCGGAAGCGGGCGATCTGGAGAAACCAAAACTGGTGTTTTTCTTCGACGAGGCACATCTGCTATTTAACGATGCCCCGCAGGTACTGCTGGATAAGATTGAGCAGGTGATAAGGCTTATTCGCTCAAAAGGCGTGGGCGTCTGGTTCGTTTCGCAAAACCCGTCTGATATTCCAGATAATGTGCTCGGCCAGCTCGGTAATCGCGTTCAACACGCTTTGCGTGCTTTTACGCCCAAAGATCAGAAAGCGGTAAAAGCTGCGGCGCAAACCATGCACCCCACCCCTGCATTTGATACGGAAAAGGCAATCCAGGAACTGGGGACCGGCGAGGCGTTAATCTCGTTTCTCGATGCAAAAGGAAGTCCTTCTGTGGTGGAACGGGCGATGGTGATTGCGCCTTGTTCGCGGATGGGACCGGTGACGGAAGATGAGCGTAATGGCTTGATTAATCACTCTCCGGTGTATGGCAAGTACGAGGATGACGTGGACCGGGAATCCGCCTATGAGATGTTGCAAAAAGGCGTACAGGCAAGCACCGAGCAGCAAAATAATCCCCCCGCGAAAGGGAAAGAGGTAGCGGTAGATGACGGCATTCTTGGTGGATTGAAGGATATTTTGTTCGGCACTACCGGACCACGCGGCGGGAAGAAAGATGGTGTTGTGCAAACAATGGCGAAAAGCGCCGCCCGCCAGGTGACGAATCAGATTGTGCGTGGAATGTTGGGGAGTTTGCTGGGGGGGAGAAAAAGGTAAGCCAGGTGCGATTTGTCTTTGCCTGATGCGACGCTGGCGCGTCTTATTATGGCCACACCACTGCAATATATTGAATTTTAATGATTTTTCATAAATGAACGAAGCACACTATGCTAACAATAATAAAGGGAGCTTTCGCTCCCTTTATTCGTTCATTCGGTTACGATTTTCTCATTAACAGCCACAGGCTGATTAAGAAGAAGCTAGCGCTTGGCAACAGTGCGCCGATGATCGGCGGGATGCCATAAACCAACGTCAGCGGGCCGAAGATCTGGTCCAGTACGTAGAAGACAAAACCGAAGCTAATACCGGTGACCACACGCACACCCATCGGTACGCTACGCAGTGGGCCAAAGATGAACGACAGCGCCATCAGCATCATCACCGCCACGGATAGCGGCTGGAAGATTTTGCTCCACATGTTGAGCTGATAACGCCCGGCATCCTGACCGCTCGACTTCAGATACTTCACGTAGTTGTGCAAACCACTGATGGAGAGTGCATCCGGGTCCAGCGCCACCACGCCCAGTTTGTCCGGCGTGAGGTTGGTTTTCCAGGTGCCGCTCACCGTCTGCGAACCGGTGATCTGTTTCGGATTGGTCAGATCAGATTCATCAACCTGCGACAGACGCCAGACTTTATGTTCCGGGTCAAACTTCGCGGTAGCGGCATAGCGTACGGATTGCAGACGACGATTCTCGTTAAAGGCATAAATACTGATGCCACCTAACTCTTCGTCACCTTTAACCCGCTCAATGTAGACGAAGTTGTTGCCATCTTTCGCCCATAAACCTTGCTGGGTAGAGAGCAACGAGCCGCCGTACATCGCCTGCGCACGGTAGTTACGCGCCATCTGCTCGCCCTGCGGCGCGACCCATTCACCAATCGCCATCGTCAGTAAGACCAGCGGAATGGCGGTTTTCATCACCGACAGCGCCACCTGCATACGGGTAAAACCAGAAGCCTGCATCACCACCAGTTCGCTGCGCTGCGCCAGCATCCCAAGACCAAGCAACGCCCCAAGCAGAGCCGCCATCGGGAAGAAGATCTGCACATCTTTCGGCACGCTCAGCAAGGTATACATTCCTGCGCCTAACGCGTCGTAACTCCCCTGCCCGGCTTTTTTCAACTGATCGACAAATTTGATAATGCCCGACAGCGACACCAGCATGAACAGTGTCATCATGATGGTGGTGAAAATAGTTTTACCGATATAGCGGTCAAGTACGCCAAAAGGTTGCATCACACCGCTCCTTTACGCGAAAAACTGGCGCGCAGGCGGCGGACCGGCACGGTGTCCCAAAGGTTGAGAACAATCGCCAAAGCCAGATAAATCAGGTTAACGGTCCACATCCACAGCGTCGGGTCCAGCTTACCTTTACCGCCGTTCGATTTCAGGGAGGTCTGGATCAGGAAGAACAACAGATACAGCAGCATGGCTGGCAGCATCGACAGTACGCGTCCCTGACGTGGGTTAACCACGCTCAGCGGTACGACCATAAGTGCCATCATAAACACGGTGAATACCAACGTGATACGCCAGTTCAGTTCTGCGCGAGCACGATCGGTGTCAGTGTTCCACAATGTGCGCATGTCCATCTGGTCGGTATCGTTCGGGTCGAGCACCACCGCCTGGTGACCAATGATCGCCTGATAATCCTGGAAATCCGTAATGCGGAAATCACGTAACAGTGCAGTGCCTTCGAAGCGCGTTCCCTGGTTGAGAGTGACGACCTGGGAGCCGTCGCGCAGCTGGGTTAAATGTCCGGAATCGGCCACCACCACAGAAGGACGTGCATTACCTTTTGGTCGAATTTGCGCGAGGAACACATCTTTGAAATCGCTGCCGTCAACGCTTTCGATGAACAGCACCGAGCTGCCATTAGTCGCTTGCTGGAATTGCCCTTGCGCCAGCGCCGCCATGCCAGGGTTCGCTTTCGCTTCTGCTAACACTTCATCCTGATGACGCGATGACCACGGTCCCGCCCACATCACGTTAACCGCCGCGACGATTGCCGTGAATACCGCAAGGATCATTGCCGCTTTCACCAGAACCGCTTTGCTCAGGCCGCAGGCATGCATTACCGTAATTTCACTTTCGGTATACAGTTTGCCCAGCGTCATCAGCAGCCCGAGGAACAGGCTTAATGGCAGGATAAGCTGCGCCATTTCCGGCACGCCCAACCCGAGAAGGGAGAGCACCAGATTCGCCGGAATATCGCCGTCAACCGCTGCGCCGAGGATCCTCACTAACTTTTGACAGAAGAAGATCAAAAGCAAGATGAAGAGTATCGCCAGCTGGCTTTTGAGCGTCTCCCGCACCAGATATCTTATGATTATCACTTTAAATACGCCCGTAAAAACTCGTCTTTTGCAGGATTTTAGCTTGTTTCATGGCTTAAACGTCATTTATTCTCTTGAGTCGTCGAAATCGTCGCTAAGATAATTATACTCAACGGATTCACCTCTCAGATTTTGTTCTGACGTGCCAATGCCGTAATAACGTTAAGATTAACACGAAGTCATCGCAACAGCGGACATGAGTTACGAAAGCTTGCAATTCTATCTGTAGCCACCGCCGTTGTCTTTAAGATTCAGGAGCGTAGTGCATGGAGTTTAGTGTAAAAAGCGGTAGCCCGGAGAAACAGCGGAGTGCCTGCATCGTCGTGGGCGTCTTCGAACCACGTCGCCTTTCTCCGATTGCAGAACAGCTCGATAAAATCAGCGATGGGTACATCAGCGCCCTGCTACGTCGGGGCGAACTGGAAGGAAAACCGGGGCAGACATTGTTGCTGCACCATGTTCCGAATGTACTTTCCGAGCGAATTCTCCTTATTGGTTGCGGCAAAGAACGTGAGCTGGATGAGCGTCAGTACAAGCAGGTTATTCAGAAAACCATTAATACGCTGAATGATACTGGCTCAATGGAAGCGGTCTGCTTTCTGACTGAACTGCACGTTAAAGGCCGTAACAACTACTGGAAAGTGCGTCAGGCTGTCGAGACGGCAAAAGAGACGCTCTACAGTTTCGATCAGCTGAAAACGAACAAGAGCGAACCGCGTCGTCCGCTGCGTAAAATGGTGTTCAACGTGCCGACCCGCCGTGAACTGACCAGCGGTGAGCGCGCGATCCAGCACGGTCTGGCGATTGCCGCCGGGATTAAAGCAGCAAAGGATCTTGGCAATATGCCGCCGAATATCTGTAACGCCGCTTACCTCGCTTCACAAGCGCGCCAGCTGGCTGACAGCTACAGCAAGAATGTTATCACCCGCGTTATCGGCGAACAGCAGATGAAAGAGCTGGGGATGCATTCCTATCTGGCGGTCGGTCAGGGTTCGCAAAACGAATCGCTGATGTCGGTGATTGAGTACAAAGGCAACGCGTCGGAAGATGCGCGCCCAATCGTGCTGGTGGGTAAAGGTTTAACCTTCGACTCCGGCGGTATCTCCATCAAGCCTTCAGAAGGCATGGATGAGATGAAGTACGATATGTGCGGCGCGGCGGCGGTTTACGGCGTGATGCGTATGGTCGCGGAGCTACAACTGCCGATTAATGTTATCGGCGTGCTGGCAGGTTGTGAAAACATGCCAGGCGGTCGCGCCTATCGTCCGGGCGATGTGTTAACCACCATGTCTGGTCAAACCGTTGAAGTGCTCAACACCGACGCTGAAGGCCGCCTGGTACTGTGCGACGTGTTAACTTACGTTGAGCGTTTTGAGCCGGAAGCGGTGATTGACGTGGCGACGCTGACCGGTGCCTGCGTGATCGCGCTGGGTCATCACATTACTGGTCTGATGGCGAACCACAATCCGCTGGCCCATGAACTGATTGCCGCGTCTGAACAATCCGGTGACCGCGCATGGCGCTTACCGCTGGGTGACGAGTATCAGGAACAACTGGAGTCCAATTTTGCCGATATGGCGAACATTGGCGGTCGTCCTGGTGGGGCGATTACCGCAGGTTGCTTCCTGTCACGCTTTACCCGTAAGTACAACTGGGCGCACCTGGATATCGCCGGTACCGCCTGGCGTTCTGGTAAAGCGAAAGGCGCAACCGGTCGTCCGGTAGCGTTGCTGGCACAGTTCCTGTTAAACCGCGCCGGGTTTAACGGCGAAGAGTAAGTTTGCGTTTTACCCTCACCCTAACCCTCTCCCTAAGGGAGAGGGAACCGATCGAGCGCAATAGAAATTCATTGCTCATCTTTTAGGGTGAGGAATGCAGCAATATTTAAATCCACCACAAGAAGCCCCATTTATGAAAAACGCGACGTTCTACCTTCTGGACAATGACACCACCGTCGATGGCTTAAGCGCCGTTGAGCAACTGGTGTGTGAAATTGCCGCAGAACGTTGGCGCAGTGGTAAGCGCGTACTCATCGCCTGTGAAGATGAAAAGCAGGCTTACCGGCTGGATGAAGCCCTGTGGGCGCGTCCGGCAGAAAGCTTTGTTCCGCATAATTTAGCGGGAGAAGGACCGCGCGGCGGTGCGCCGGTGGAGATCGCCTGGCCGCAAAAACGCAGCAGCAGCCCGCGCGATATATTGATTAGTCTGCGAACAAGCTTTGCAGATTTTGCCACCGCTTTCACAGAAGTGGTAGACTTCGTTCCTTATGAAGATTCTCTGAAACAACTGGCGCGCGAACGCTATAAAGCCTACCGCGTGGCTGGTTTCAACCTGAATACGGCAACCTGGAAATAATGGAAAAGACATATAACCCACAAGATATCGAACAGCCGCTTTACGAGCACTGGGAAAAGCAGGGCTACTTTAAGCCTAATGGCGATGAAAGCCAGGAAAGTTTCTGCATCATGATCCCGCCGCCGAACGTCACCGGCAGTTTGCATATGGGTCACGCCTTCCAGCAAACCATCATGGATACCATGATCCGCTATCAGCGCATGCAGGGCAAAAACACCCTGTGGCAGGTCGGTACTGACCACGCCGGGATCGCTACCCAGATGGTCGTTGAGCGCAAGATTGCCGCAGAAGAAGGTAAAACCCGTCACGACTACGGCCGCGAAGCTTTCATCGACAAAATCTGGGAATGGAAAGCGGAATCTGGCGGCACCATTACCCGTCAGATGCGCCGTCTCGGCAACTCCGTAGACTGGGAGCGTGAACGCTTCACTATGGACGAAGGCCTGTCCAATGCGGTGAAAGAAGTTTTCGTTCGTCTGTATAAAGAAGACCTGATTTACCGTGGCAAACGCCTGGTAAACTGGGATCCGAAACTGCGCACCGCTATCTCTGACCTGGAAGTGGAAAACCGCGAATCGAAAGGTTCGATGTGGCACATCCGCTATCCGCTGGCTGACGGCGCGAAAACCGCAGATGGTAAAGATTATCTGGTGGTTGCGACTACTCGTCCGGAAACCCTGCTGGGCGATACCGGCGTGGCCGTTAACCCGGAAGATCCGCGTTACAAAGATCTGATTGGCAAATATGTCATTCTGCCGCTGGTTAACCGTCGTATTCCGATCGTTGGCGACGAACACGCCGACATGGAAAAAGGCACCGGCTGCGTGAAGATCACCCCGGCGCACGACTTTAACGACTATGAAGTCGGTAAACGTCACGCCCTGCCGATGATCAACATCCTGACCTTTGACGGCGATATCCGTGAAAGTGCCCAGGTGTTCGATACCAAAGGTAACGAATCTGACGTTTATTCCAGCGAGATCCCCGCAGAATTCCAGAAACTGGAGCGTTTTGCTGCACGTAAAGCGGTCGTTGCTGCGGTTGACGCACTCGGCCTGCTGGAAGAAATTAAACCACATGACCTGACCGTTCCTTATGGCGACCGTGGTGGCGTGGTCATCGAACCGATGCTGACCGACCAGTGGTACGTGCGTGCCGATGTCCTGGCGAAACCGGCAGTTGAAGCGGTTGAGAACGGCGACATTCAGTTCGTACCGAAGCAGTACGAAAACATGTACTTCTCCTGGATGCGCGATATTCAGGACTGGTGTATCTCTCGTCAGTTGTGGTGGGGTCACCGTATCCCGGCATGGTATGACGAAGCGGGTAACGTTTATGTTGGCCGCAACGAAGACGAAGTGCGTAAAGAAAATAACCTCGGTGCTGATGTTGTCCTGCGTCAGGACGAAGACGTTCTCGACACCTGGTTCTCTTCTGCGCTGTGGACCTTCTCTACCCTTGGCTGGCCGGAAAACACCGACGCCCTGCGTCAGTTCCACCCAACCAGCGTGATGGTATCTGGTTTCGACATCATCTTCTTCTGGATTGCCCGCATGATCATGATGACCATGCACTTCATCAAAGATGAAAATGGCAAACCGCAGGTGCCGTTCCACACTGTTTACATGACCGGTCTGATTCGTGACGACGAAGGCCAGAAGATGTCCAAATCCAAGGGTAACGTTATCGACCCACTGGATATGGTTGACGGTATTTCGCTGCCAGAACTGCTGGAAAAACGCACCGGCAATATGATGCAGCCACAGCTGGCGGACAAAATCCGTAAGCGCACCGAGAAGCAGTTCCCGAACGGTATTGAACCGCACGGTACTGACGCGCTGCGCTTCACCCTGGCGGCGCTGGCTTCTACCGGTCGCGATATCAACTGGGATATGAAACGCCTGGAAGGTTACCGTAACTTCTGTAACAAGCTGTGGAACGCCAGCCGCTTTGTGCTGATGAACACCGAAGATCAGGATTGCGGCTTCAACGGCGGCGAGATGACGCTGTCGCTGGCGGATCGCTGGATTCTGGCGGAGTTCAACCAGACCATCAAAGCGTACCGCGAAGCGCTGGACAGCTTCCGCTTCGATATCGCCGCAGGCATTCTGTATGAGTTCACCTGGAACCAGTTCTGTGACTGGTATCTGGAGCTGACTAAGCCGGTAATGAACGGTGGCACCGAAGCCGAACTGCGCGGTACTCGCCATACGCTGGTGACCGTGCTGGAAGGTCTGCTGCGCCTCGCGCATCCGATCATTCCGTTCATCACCGAAACCATCTGGCAGCGTGTGAAAGTACTTTGCGGTATCACTGCCGACACCATCATGCTGCAGCCGTTCCCGCAGTACGATGCATCTCAGGTTGATGAAGCCGCACTGGCCGACACAGAGTGGTTGAAGCAGGCGATCGTTGCGGTACGTAACATCCGTGCAGAAATGAACATCGCGCCGGGCAAACCGCTGGAGCTGCTGCTGCGTGGTTGCAGCGCGGATGCAGAACGTCGCGTAAATGAAAACCGTGGCTTCCTGCAAACCCTGGCGCGTCTGGAAAGCATCACCGTGCTGCCTGCCGATGACAAAGGTCCGGTTTCCGTTACGAAGATCATCGACGGTGCAGAGCTGCTGATCCCGATGGCTGGCCTCATCAACAAAGAAGATGAGCTGGCGCGTCTGGCGAAAGAAGTGGCGAAGATTGAAGGTGAAATCAGCCGTATCGAGAACAAGCTGGCGAATGAAGGCTTTGTCGCCCGCGCACCGGAAGCGGTCATCGCGAAAGAGCGTGAGAAGCTGGAAGGCTATGCAGAAGCGAAAGCGAAGCTGATTGAACAGCAGGCTGTTATCGCCGCGCTGTAATCAAAACACAGTGATGAAAACGAAGGCCGGAGCATGCTCCGGCCTTTTTTATCTCTTACAGAAATGGTAAAGAAGGCATAATTCCCCGTGAAATACTGGCTAAGAAGCCTTTATCTGGTTGTTCTTCTTTATTGATTAAAGGAAGGTCATCCAAATCGCCCAGCAAATATGTATTTTTTGCCTGCCAGTCAATCATCCATATTTTCAGCAGTGGATAAGCCAGACCGCCCGTAATCCCGGATATCACCACCAACGCACACATGCGATAAAGCATACCGTGGTATGTTAAAGTTGAGCGAAAACGAATACGCCCATCATTCAGTGACAGGTTGCTCATAAAATGATTTCGCAACGACACCGTTAAATAACTGGTGCTAACAGCAATCCCAAAATAATAGATTAACTGCGCGATTATCATTTTACGTTGCATTTCCATAAATTGCTGTAAATTCTCAATATCATCATTTGCATACACAGAACTATCATACGCATTTAATATTTGATCGAAGATAATATAACCAGCAACAGCGAGAAAAGGTAATAAAGCTAAAAATGCGAGAATGGCATATTTTATACAATACGTAGTATCTAATTTCACCTTGAAACGATGTATACCGAAACTGGTATTGCTCCAGAGAAAACTCATTACCAGACTATATAAAGTACCATTAAAAATACCAATGGAAACAATACCAACTATTGCCATCAGAACCACAGATATAATAACACTACTTGAACTATTGGCATGTAGCATCTTTGTCGAGATAAAGAAAACAGCCCCCATCCCAATGGCCATTAAAATCGGTAAGAAAAAGGTTACCCACCAGAACCCTTTCAAAGAGCAATTAAAACTAAATCTTACGCCGTTGAGACTGGTCATCAAGGCCTGATAACGCAGTCCTTTTGCTGCCATAAATATAAGCAAAACCAACAGTGACAAAGTCAAAACACAGCCAACAAGCGGCATATCTGCTGACACTGTCATTAAGATTGCGAAATAGAAAAAAACAAAAACAAGACAACTAACAAAAACATTCCCACCGGTAATTCCATAAGAAAATCGTTGTCCGTTAACTTCCATATTAGCATAGAGATAACGCTTACATTTCATTAATGCCCATGGTAAATAGATACCTAGCGTTATAATCGTTAACAACACATTCACCACACAAATAAGAAAATATCTCTCACCTGTGCCATGAAAAACAAACGAATGGGACGGAACATCCATTTCATTAATAACTTGAGCCATAAAAATTCCCTGAATTAAAAAATCCATTGATATAATTTATATATACAGACAGTAAAATGTTCTGCCACGTTACAATACTCTTATCAGTAATAGGCTGGCAAAAACTTTATTACTTTATAAGTCGCTTGCGCACTTAAGAAGAGAGTGGTATTAAACAAATGTATAATTACTTTATTTTTATTGGGTTAAACTATGAATAACATTGCGCCGCAATCACCTGTAATGCGTCGCCTGACGCTGCAGGATAATCCCGCTATCGCCCGCGTCATTCGTCAGGTATCCGCCGAATACGGTCTTACCGCTGATAAAGGCTACACCGTCGCCGATCCGAACCTTGACGAGTTGTATCAAGTGTATAGTCAGCCTGGCCATGCATATTGGGTGGTTGAGTACGATGGTGAAGTGGTCGGCGGCGGTGGGATAGCGCCATTAGCAGGTAGTGAATCGGACATTTGCGAACTGCAAAAGATGTATTTTCTTCCGGCTATTCGCGGTAAAGGGCTAGCGAAAAAACTGGCCTTAATGGCGATGGAGCAGGCACGAGAGATGGGCTTCAAACGCTGCTATCTGGAAACGACCGCTTTTTTAAAGGAAGCCATTGCGCTTTATGAGCATTTGGGCTTTGAGCATATCGACTATGCGCTTGGCTGCACGGGCCATGTAGATTGTGAAGTGCGGATGCTACGCGAACTCTAAAAAAATGCCCGCTAGTGTGTGCTATCGGGCATTTTAATCAATTAATTAGTGGCGAACCCCGTCATCGTCTTCATCGACAAAATCTTCATCGTCGCCGTCTTCGCCGTTAGGATCTTCAAAGTAAGTGCCCCAACCGTCGTACTCAACGTCAAATTTCTCCGCCAGCGTCATCAGTTGTTCAACCTGGGCATCGATCAGATCGGCATTCAACGCGCACTCGCTGAGGATGTCGCAGCAAATCACGATATCACCATCTTCAACTTCCAGCTCTTCTGGATCGGTCACTTCGTAACCGAGTTTAAACGCTTCAACTGCTGCTTTTTCCAGGGTTTCCAGATCGTCTGCGGAAAGATGGTGTTCGATGGTGTACAGCGCGTCCGGATCGCTGCCATCTTCCAGTAATTCTTCAATAATCAAACGTGTTTCTTCACGCTGTTCTTCCAGTTGTTCCGGGTTTGCCATGGCTCATTCCTCTTAATGTCCTGCCGATACTCTTATTGTCACACACCACTGACATTGCCTCCACCTTTGTGACAAAGATTTATGCTTTAGACTTGCAAATGAATAATCATCCATATAAATTGAATTTTAATTCATTAAGGCGTTAGCCACAGGAGGGATCTATGTCCGGGTTTTATCATAAGCATTTCCTGAAATTACTCGATTTCACGCCAGCTGAACTCAACAGCCTGCTGCAGTTAGCCGCGAAGCTGAAAGCCGATAAGAAAAGCGGCAAAGAAGAAGCCAAACTCACTGGTAAAAACATCGCGCTCATCTTCGAAAAAGACTCGACCCGTACCCGATGCTCTTTCGAAGTTGCCGCATATGACCAGGGTGCTCGCGTTACTTATCTCGGCCCAAGCGGCAGTCAGATTGGTCATAAAGAGTCGATTAAAGACACTGCCCGCGTGCTGGGTCGCATGTATGACGGTATTCAGTATCGCGGCTATGGTCAGGAGATTGTCGAAACACTGGCGGAATACGCTGGCGTGCCGGTATGGAACGGCCTGACCAATGAGTTTCACCCCACGCAGCTGCTGGCGGATCTTCTCACCATGCAAGAGCATTTGCCCGGTAAAGCGTTCAACGAAATGACGCTGGTCTATGCAGGTGACGCACGTAACAACATGGGCAATTCGATGCTCGAAGCTGCGGCGCTTACCGGTCTGGATTTGCGTCTGGTCGCGCCACAGGCATGCTGGCCGGAAGCTGCGCTGGTTACGGAATGCCGCACCCTGGCACAGCAAAATGGCGGGAATATTACGCTGACGGAAGATGTAGCCAAAGGAGTTGAAGGTGCTGACTTTATCTATACCGATGTATGGGTGTCGATGGGGGAAGCAAAAGAGAAATGGGCAGAACGGATTGCATTACTGCGTGATTATCAGGTGAACAGCAAGATGATGCAGTTGACCGGTAACCCGGAGGTCAAATTCCTCCACTGCCTGCCCGCGTTTCATGACGACCAGACGACGCTTGGTAAGAAAATGGCGGAAGAGTTTGGCCTACATGGCGGAATGGAAGTGACTGATGAGGTCTTCGAATCTGCCGCCAGCATTGTTTTTGATCAGGCGGAAAACCGCATGCATACCATCAAAGCGGTGATGGTCGCGACGCTCAGTAAATAATTGATATCGCTATAAAGATGCCGGGAAATACAAAAACATCCCGGCATCACATTATTTTATGCAGTAATAGTTCAATTATTCCATCCATATTTTTCTATTGCTATACGTAAATCTTCCGGAGGATTTAATTTTTCTAACTGTTCTTTATTAATATATTCATATATATTGATTTTGCCATTCCGGAGGATTTTCATCATTCTTGTTCTAATTTTTAATTCATTAACCATCTTTTCTTCAAAAATCTTAACGACATAACCCGGATTGTTTTTTACAATTTCATTTGTTTTTTCTTCATTACCATAAACATATCCTAACTCATTAAGATACAGCTGTTCGCCCTCATAATCTTTAAGTAATTGATAGAAATACCACTTAGCAAAATCAGGTTGTTTCATGAAAAAATCCTTCAAAAAAAATATCATTTACTAAAATGCTGACAGGCACTTCATTAAATAGCAACTTAACATCATCAAATAACCTTAGTATTAAGCGTGATTTTTCTTGATTGCTTAAGTTAAAATCATTGACATATGCAACCAACTTATCCCAAATCAATTCCTGTAATTTACGGCTATTTTTATAGTGTTCTTTATCGAGATTGAAAAATAAGGTCTCAGCTATTTTAATTTTAGATTGATCGCAGCTAAAATCTTTAGATTGATCGCAGCTAAAATCAATATGATTTATCACGGAGCATGCATACTTTATCTTTTCAGAATCACCAAAATATTGCATTCTTTTATTAAAACACCAATCCAGTATTCTTACATCATTAATATATGGGAATTTTAAAAAGTCTCCAGAATCGATGACCGGTGTAAGGTTAACTTTTGCATCATCTAAGGAATCAATAAGAATATGAGACAGGTTAACTTTGATGTCATTAATTTCATTGTCAGTAGCTTTCTTATTATTAAGGAGATAATTATTTACTGCGTTAAGGTCATCTATTTCTTTCAGTATCCCTTTTTCACCAAGCAAGTATGAAATCGATTCATTACATACATAAGGCATTAATAGCAGATGTTCTTTCCTTATTGCTAATAATGCATTATTCAATGGTTTTTCTAATAAATCCGTAATCGTAGAATCAACTGAATCTTTACAACTCACCTGCGAGTTATTCAAGTCCTGAGAATTATTTAACTCCTGCGGAATATTTAATAGACGAGCTATTTCCTTGTTAGCTTCGCGTTGGTAACACGCCAGAATCTTGTTAGTAATCAGGTGTAATGAACTCTCATCTTTTCTTTCAAAGGACTTCCCTTCATAACGATTAGTCGAACCATCAGGTTGTGTAAATATAATGACTGTATGTCCTTCACGAATCCCATTATTAAAAACTGAGGCAAGTGTAATTTCTATTTCCACCTTAGATAAATCCGCTCGCTCCCCTTCAGGATTATTCATAACAAACTTCATTATCTCACTACCATCATTATTTTTGATATAAGATGAGGACTTAATATGAGCCATCATATTTCTACCCGCTTCGTTGGAGCGTTTGCTAAAATCCACATAACCCAGGGTAAATATCTTAGCCAAAAACTCCAAAAATGCTCTGGGAGAAAGAATATTGCTTCTGCTATTCTGCCCTCCGGCAATTCGGGCAAAATCATTCATTCCCACATACCAGGTATCTAAGTCTTCATTTTTTTGTTTACAATTGTCGGCTAATGTAATGTTTTGAGAAAAATTCCAACCTGATATTTTGCTCATGACGGACTCCTTGAGTTAATAAGAACGTCTAAGCATTACAAATTTTACTCACAAAAAAATATCAAAAAACGCTCTTTTCACAAACTCGCCGTAAACCTGGAGTTATTTACGGCGAAAAGTCATCACGCCATCAGCATCTTCACTACTGCTTTGCGAACCTGGGCTGGTGCACCCACTGCGCACAGCGGTTTATGCACTTCCCCCGGATAAAACACAACAAAATCACCTTCATTAAGGATAACTGTTTTCTCATCAACGCCTTCCGGCAAAAATGCGATGTCTTTATCAGCTAACCAGTCGGTATCCGGCGTGCCTGCAGGTTGCGTGCTGAAGGTCATGCCTTCCTGACCTTTTAACACAATCTGAATGTCGAGATAGCGGGCATGGTACTCCGCACGGCGGGCTTCGTACGGCTCGGTCATATCTTCCGAGATAAGATAAAACAGACGATTGCCTTCGATATCGTGCTTGCCCTTTGGCGTTTCTGCCGTAACGTGTGCTTTGATATGCTCAATCGCCTGGCGTAACTCCTGGGGTAGCCACGGCTGAAGATTATGAATATTTCCGATGATCATCTTTTCCACTCCTTAATTAAAACAACGTTTCATTTCTATCGTTATACGAAAAGATGATCAATTCCGCCAGCCTTAACGCGTGAATTATTGTCTTATCACAACTTATCGGCAGGCGCGTTCCCGCCTTTCGGATCAAGGCCAGCATCACTCCTTGAGAAGAGTTTTTATCGCTTCCCCCGCCAGTGCAGCTGTTGCACAGAGTTGTTCGATTGAGTGCCCCTCCCGTGCCTTCGCAGAAAGCCCTGACATCACGGTACTCATAAAATCAGTCACACATTGTGCGCTTTGTGGATGCCGCCTGGCGATATAGTCATAAATGGTCGTTTCTGCGGCGTGATAATATTGAACGGCAATATCACGCGCTAGTGGATCATGACTATGAATACCTTCAAGAACCATACAGCCAGCGCAGCCGCCGTTTTGGCTATATCTGCGCGCCGCTTCTTTTAATACCTCAACCAGGCACTCGCCTACTGGACGATCATCACGAAGAATATCGGCAAGCGGAATAGCTTCCGTACCGACGTATTCATTGAGTACACGGCTAAATAACCCAGCTTTACTGCCAAAAGCCGCGTAGAGGCTCGGGGGGTTAATACCAAGATAATCAGTAACTTCAGCAACACTGACAGCATCGAAACCTTTTTGGTGAAAAAGCACTTTTGCCGCAGAGATTGCCTGCTCAGGAGCGAAACGTCTGGGACGACCTGGAACGCGAGATTGTTTTTTAGTGACCATTACAAAACCTGTTGACAGAAAGTTAAAACAGTTTTGTAATGCATGTTACATAATAAATCAAGGAGTCCTTATGGGCGCTTTTACAGGTAAGACAGTTCTCATCCTCGGTGGCAGTCGTGGTATCGGTGCCGCTATCGTACGTCGTTTCGTCACCGATGGGGCCAATGTACGATTCACCTATGCGAGGTCGAAAGATGCCGCTAAACGCCTGGCACAAGAGACTGGAGCGACAGCAGTATTCACAGATAGTGCTGACAGAGACGCTGTCATTGATGTCGTTCGTAAGAGCGGCGCATTGGATATCCTGGTGGTAAATGCAGGTATTGGCGTCTTTGGCGAGGCCCTGGAATTAAATGCCGACGATATTGATCGCCTTTTCAAAATCAATATTCATGCTCCTTATCATGCCTCTGTTGAAGCCGCCCGGCAGATGCCCGAAGGCGGGCGCATCTTAATCATCGGCTCCGTGAATGGCGATCGTATGCCTGTTGCAGGCATGGCTGCTTATGCCGCCAGCAAATCTGCCCTGCAAGGCATGGCGCGCGGGCTGGCCCGTGATTTTGGACCGCGTGGGATCACCATTAACGTCGTCCAGCCAGGGCCAATTGATACCGACGCTAATCCCGCCAACGGGCCAATGCGCGATATGTTGCATAGTTTGATGGCTATCAAAAGACATGGGCAACCGGAAGAGGTCGCTGGTATGGTCGCATGGTTAGCAGGGCCAGAAGCCAGTTTTGTTACCGGCGCGATGCATACCATTGATGGCGCGTTTGGCGCATAACCGACTACGCTCAATTAAGCCCAGCCATTATCCATGATGTCTGGGTTTTGTTTACTCACGTCGTCCGCTAAAAGCGGCTCCCGGTAAAGAGAAATCTTCTGTTCATGTCGTAAATCTTGAGGATAACCAAATGGTAGAAAGAACCGCTGTTTTCCCTGCTGGCCGACATTCACTATATGCTGAGCATCGTTATTCTGCGGCTATTCGTTCCGGCGATTTGCTGTTTGTTTCCGGGCAAGTAGGAAGTCGAGAGGACGGAACACCAGAACCCGATTTTCAGCAACAAGTCAGACTGGCATTTGATAATTTGCATGCGACCCTGGCAGCTGCGGGATGCACTTTTGACGATATCATTGATGTTACGAGCTTCCATACCGATCCAGAAAACCAATTTGAAGACATCATGACGGTGAAAAATGAAATATTTAGCGCCCCACCTTATCCAAACTGGACGGCGGTGGGTGTTACATGGCTGGCAGGCTTTGATTTTGAAATTAAAGTGATAGCGCGCATCCCTGAGCAGTAAGCAATAGTGTTAGCCGTTCGCTTTCACACTCCGCCCTATAAGTCGGATGAATGGAATAAAATGCATATCTGATTGCGTGAAAGTGAAAAAGGAAAAAGCAGGGAATGTCTGCAATTATTGATACCGAAGGACAGTTCCCCTGCAGAATCACATCAAATAAAAATGCATATACCTTGACTTTTAATTCAAATAAACCGTTTGCGCTGACAAAATATTGCATCAAATGCTTGCGCCGCTTCTGACGATGAGTATAATGCCGGACAATTTGCCGGGAGGATGTATGGTTCAGTGTGTTCGACATTTTGTCTTACCGCGTCTGAAAAAAGACGCTGGCCTGCCGTTTTTCTTCCCGTTGATCACCCATTCCCAGCCCCTCAATCGAGGGGCTTTTTTTTGCCCAGGCGTCAGGAGATAAAAGATGGCTAATCCGCTATATCAGAAACATATCATTTCCATAAACGACCTTAGTCGCGATGACCTTAATCTGGTGCTGGCGACAGCGGCGAAACTGAAAGCAAACCCGCAACCAGAGCTGTTGAAGCACAAAGTCATTGCCAGCTGTTTCTTCGAAGCCTCTACCCGTACCCGCCTCTCTTTCGAAACATCTATGCACCGCCTTGGTGCCAGCGTGGTGGGCTTCTCCGACAGCGCCAATACATCACTGGGTAAAAAGGGCGAAACGCTGGCCGATACCATTTCGGTTATCAGCACTTACGTCGATGCGATAGTGATGCGTCATCCGCAGGAAGGTGCGGCGCGCCTGGCCACCGAGTTTTCCGGCAATGTACCGGTACTGAATGCCGGTGATGGCTCCAACCAACATCCGACGCAAACCTTGCTGGACTTATTCACTATTCAGGAAACCCAGGGGCGTCTGGACAATCTCCACGTCGCAATGGTTGGTGACCTGAAATATGGCCGCACCGTTCACTCCCTGACTCAGGCGTTAGCGAAGTTCGACGGCAACCGTTTTTACTTCATCGCGCCGGACGCGCTGGCAATGCCGCAATACATTCTGGATATGCTCGATGAAAAAGGGATCGCATGGAGTCTGCACAGCTCTATTGAAGAAGTGATGGCGGAAGTAGACATCCTGTACATGACCCGCGTGCAAAAAGAGCGTCTGGACCCGTCCGAGTACGCCAACGTGAAAGCGCAGTTTGTTCTTCGCGCCAGCGATCTCCACAACGCCAAAGCCAATATGAAAGTGCTGCATCCGCTGCCGCGTGTTGATGAGATTGCGACGGATGTTGATAAAACGCCACACGCCTGGTACTTCCAGCAGGCAGGCAACGGGATTTTCGCTCGCCAGGCGTTACTGGCACTGGTTCTGAATCGCGATCTGGTACTGTAAGGGGAAATAGAGATGACACACGATAATAAATTGCAGGTTGAAGCTATTAAACGCGGCACGGTAATTGACCATATCCCCGCCCAGATCGGTTTTAAGCTGTTGAGTCTGTTCAAGCTGACCGAAACGGATCAGCGCATCACCATCGGTCTGAACTTGCCTTCTGGCGAGATGGGCCGCAAAGATCTGATCAAAATCGAAAATACCTTTTTGAGTGAAGATCAGGTAGATCAACTGGCATTGTATGCGCCGCAAGCCACGGTTAACCGTATCGACAACTATGAAGTGGTGGGTAAATCGCGCCCCAGTCTGCCAGAGCGCATCGACAATGTGCTGGTCTGCCCGAACAGCAACTGTATCAGCCATGCCGAACCGGTTTCTTCCAGCTTTGCCGTGCGAAAACGCGCCAATGACATCGCGCTCAAATGCAAATACTGTGAAAAAGAGTTTTCCCATAATGTGGTGCTGGCCAATTAATTGCGGTTGGTAATAAAAGTCTGGCTCCCTATAATGAGCCAGACTTTTTACCGCTGTAATAAAGGAGAAATCATGAGCAAAACTATCGCGACGGAAAATGCACCGGCAGCTATCGGTCCTTACGTTCAGGGCGTTGATCTGGGCAGCATGATCATCACTTCCGGGCAGATCCCGGTAAACCCGAAAACGGGCGAAGTACCGACAGACGTCGCAGCACAGGCACGTCAGTCGCTGGATAACGTAAAAGCAATCGTCGAAGCCGCTGGCCTGAAAGTGGGCGACATCGTTAAAACCACCGTGTTTGTGAAAGATCTGAACGACTTCGCAACCGTAAACGCCACTTACGAAGCCTTCTTCACCGAACACAACGCCACCTTCCCGGCACGTTCTTGCGTTGAAGTTGCCCGTCTGCCGAAAGACGTGAAGATTGAGATCGAAGCGATCGCTGTTCGTCGCTAATCTCTACTGAAAGATAATCCAGGTATTTCGCCTGGGTTATCTGATTCAACCACGGAGGGTTGAAGATGGCTAAACCCCGTTTCACTGACGAACAAATCGCTGAAATTTTACAGCAGTCAAAAGAGGGGGCGTCTAATAAGGAGCTATGTGAACACTATCAATTTAGCGTTAGCACGCTGCGGCGCTGGCAAGAACAGCACGCTGACGGCATCAGAAGCGAATTAAAAAAAACAGAATCCAAAGCACAAATCGTCTTTCTGGTTTTCTTTGCAATCGCTATTCTACTGACTCTTATATTTGACAAACCTACAGGTGGATGGGTAATTCCACCTTTATTAATCTATTGTGTTTATTATATCCGCCAGTATCGCAACATCTCTGGCAGACATATTAAAAAAGAAGATATCTATCTCTCTCGTTCAGTAAATAACAGCTATAGCGCCCTTTATAATTTGAGCTGGACGTTTATTTGTTTTTTTATTTTTGCAGTAATTTATTTTTTTATTCAGGTGTTTTCGTAAAAGACTGACCTGAAAGAGTATTTCAGGCCAGCCTCATCACTTGCTTACTGCCAGCCGTAACGACGGCTATAAAATCCTTTCACCAACTGGGTTAACGTCATATACCCTGCCAAAATCGCAACCAGCCACGGGAAATAGCTTAACGGCAGCGCCTGCAGCTGCAGATAACTGGCCAGCGGTGAAAACGGCAATGCGATCCCGACAATCATCACGATCACGGTCATGATCATTAACGGCCACGATGCACAGCTCTGAATAAACGGCACACGGCGGGTGCGGATCATATGCACAATCAGCGTTTGCGACAGTAAGCCCACCACAAACCATCCCGACTGGAACAGCGTTTGCGTTTCCGGCGTGTTGGCATGGAATACCCACCACATCAGGCAAAACGTCAGAATATCGAAGATCGAGCTGATCGGTCCGAAGAAGATCATAAAGCGCCCCAGATCCGCCGGATTCCAACGCTGCGGCTTTTGAATTTGCTCGTCGTCGACGTTATCAAACGGGATCGCCACCTGTGACACATCATACAGCAGGTTCTGAATAAGCAAGTGTAACGGCAACATCGGCAGGAAGGGCAAGAAAGCACTCGCCACCAGCACGCTGAACACATTACCGAAGTTGGAGCTCGCCGTCATTTTGATGTATTTCAGCATGTTGGCGAAAGTGCGACGTCCTTCAATAACCCCCTCTTCCAGCACCATCAGGCTTTTTTCCAGCAGGATGATATCAGCCGCTTCACGGGCAATATCTACCGCGCCGTCCACAGAAATGCCGATATCCGCAGCGCGTAAGGCGGGCGCATCATTAATACCATCGCCCATAAAGCCAACCACATGCCCTTCGCGCTTCAGTAAGGTCACAATGCGTTCTTTATGCATCGGCGTCAGGCGGGCAAACAGCGTGGTGCGCTGTGCGAGATTTGCCAGTTCATCGTCAGATAGCGTTTCAATATCACTACCAATGACCACCTCTCCCGCGTCCAGCCCCACTTCATGGCACACTTTCGCTGCAACTAACTCACTGTCGCCAGTAAGGATTTTTACGGTGATTCCACTCGCTTTTAATGCCTTCAGTGCCGGAGCGGTTGTCTCTTTTGGCGGATCAAGGAAAGCAATATATCCTTCGAGGATCAGGTCGGATTCATCCGCCCGCTGGTAATCTCCTTCACGCGCTGGCAGGTATTTCGTCGCCACCGCAACCACGCGCAGCCCCTGACGATTAAGCGTATCAGTAACCCGCTTAATCTTACGCAGCATGATGTCATCGAGCGGCACAATCTCGCCATTGTGACGCACCTGCGAACACACATTGAGGATTTCCTGCAATGCACCTTTGCAAACCAGCTGATGGTGCTCGGTATTTTCTGCCACTACCACCGACATCCGGCGACGCTCGAAATCAAACGGAATCTCATCAATTTTTTGCCAACGACTGGCCAGCGAGCGCGCTGACTCTTCATCCGTACCTTCGAGCACCGCTGTATCGAGCAGGTTTTTAAGTCCGGTCTGATAATGACTGTTCAACCACGCGCTATGCAGCACGCGTTCGCTGGT
>OLSK01000787.1_pt1 | contig 26483 bp, 18 predicted proteins | sample 1672781 | NCBI WGS metagenome assembly OLSK01 (sample SAMEA3136723, study PRJEB25190) | human gut metagenome | biome: human gut; feature: human-associated habitat; material: faeces | place: Austria | collected 2013 | reverse complement strand
TGCGCCATCCCGGCGCTCCTCTGCGCCGCCACTACCCCACATGTCGCCTCCTCACACACCAACAAGCGTCCGATTCTGCAGAATCGGACAAGCAGCGGCGTCGCGCAAACCACACGTTGATCAGCGAGCCGACCACCACCAGCGCGACACCGATCCAGAATGGCATGCCCAACGTCACGCCCAATAGGAGCGTGCTGGAAGCAGTGGAGAACAGCGGCGTCGCATACGAACCGATCGCAAGCGTTTCCATACTGCCATGTAGCATGCCATACCCCCAGCACGCGTAGCCGCCAGCAATCGACGCGGCACATGCGAGCAGCGCAATATAGCCGCCGATGCCAGGCGCTACAGCTGGCAAACCGTCGCCCGAAACGAAATGGATAATCCACAGCACAACAGCAACGCAACAGAAGAAAATCGTCGTACCATCGTAACCATCGGACATCGATGGCGTCACGGTCGCGTAAATCGCCCAAATAAAGGCGCCTGCGAACGCGAGCGCGTACGGCAATGGATTGCTGGCGATATTGGCAACCGCTTCCTGCACGTCAAGGTTTTCACCGCCGACCGCCATTGCCACGCCGACGGTGGCTACGATTGCACCCGGCAGCGCTTCGGAGACCGAGCCGCGTTTGTGCGACACGGCGGCGGTCATCAGTACCAGCAGCGTCGGCCACAAATAATTGACGAGGCTGACTTCCACAGATTGCGCGTTCGTTGTGGCCAGACCGATCGACAGCGAGATCGACGTCTCGTATGCGATGAACATGAGTCCGCCTGCGACGAGGTACTTGCGTGGCGCTTGGCTAATCGGTTTCGGCCGTCGCACGATGAGCAGGAGCATGCCGCCGACAGTGTAGATGAGCGCCGAGCCGAGCGTGGCGCCGAACGATTCGGAAACGAGTCGCACGAGGCCGGCCATGAAGCCCCACAGGACGATTGCGAACAGGCCGATGAGTGTCGCCGCGTGTGATATGGCATGACCAAATAGGGGGGTACTGGGGCGTTCGCCTGCGGATTCGGCGGGAAGTTTCTGATCCGTATTCACGGATTCCAGCCTACCTGCCGCCCACCCCGCATGTCCGATTCTGCAGAAACGGACACTATTTGTTGGTTTACCGCCGCCTGGCCTCCTTAACCAATGGCACGATGATGCCCACGACGCCACACAGCACACCGCCGATCGGCCACGGGACCCAGAACACCTTCATCCACGCGTCAACATCACTGCCCGCCGTTCCAAGAAAAAGCATAAGCAACGCGACAACAGTCGCTAACAACATGATCACGCCACAAATTGCACTGGTAAGTCTGCTGTAAAATCTGTCCGACTCGCTCATCGTCGGGTGCGGCACGGAACGTCCCTCGCGCGCGCTTTCCTCTTCGGCTTCACGATTGTATTTGTCCACATTCACCTTGTCATGCGTCATCCCAGACATAATGAAACAGAACACCGCCGCGGCCACGCAAGCCAGCAGAACGCTGTCCGGCCACCCCGCGTCTCCGTCGGCAACAAACTCGTCACAAAACACTCGCACGCACACGCCCGCCAAAATCAGCACGGCACCAATCGCAACACCAATCGCCAATACGACCGACGCACGTGACTTGTCCTCATTCGTGTAAAAATCCTGCACATACGGGTGGCGACGGCGGAAATCGCCATGCATGATTCCGGCCGGTATCAGCAAAGCGAGACCGACCATCGCGCCAACCAACGTGCATACCGTGACCAGCACGTCGTTCACCGGCGACGGCCCTAAGACAGACCCCTCCGGCGAAAACAACATGCCAACCGCGACGCCGAGGATGATTGCGGCCACACCAATCGCAATAAGCCACGCAAAACGCCTCATATGACTGTCGTAGCCAACCACATCCTGCACGATATGTCGGGGCACGCTTTGCGGAATGTCCGTCCCATCTCGCGTGTCCGATTCTGGAGAAACGGACAATTGAACACCGGTTTTGGCACCTTGTGCGTCCGATTCACCAGAAACGGACGCACAAACATTCGGATTCGTATCCCTCACGTCCGATTCACCAGAATCGGACATTCCTGCGACCTGCGATGCCGCAAACCCGATTACCCCCGGAACCGCGCCAACAGCAGCGTCGGCCACCCCAACCGACGCGGCCACACCATCCGTATCAGCAGCCAAGTCCACGCGTCCCGCACCCCCACAGCCCGCCGACGCGCGCACGTCGCCCATGACCAAATCATCCAACGTCACGCCGAACATGTCGCAAAGCATCAGCAGCTTATCCATTTCGGGGTATGCCTTCTCGGACTCCCATTTCGAAATTGCCTGCCGGGAAACGCCCAGCAGCATTGCCAGCTGTTCCTGCGTCATGTTGCGCGAACCGCGCAGATACTGCAGATTCTCTTTGAAACTCATGTCCGCCCTTTCGTCGAGTTTCCATATCGCCTCGACTTGCGATTATTGGCGATTGCCAAGCAACAGCTTGTCATAAACGTCTCGTTCCACGCCACCATCTTTCGGTTGCATTGCGACTCGCAACCGAATTTTGCGACGCAACCGACAGTTGCGCGGCGCGAAGTTGACTTCACGGGTCTTTTACGGCAATAGAAAAACCCTTGGAATTCCAACGATTCCAAGGGTTTCGAATGGAGCGGATGACGGGAGTCGAACCCGCCTTTAAAGCTTGGGAAGCTTTCGTTCTACCGATGAACTACATCCGCAAGGTTGTGCCTTTTGGGCACGAAACTTCAGTTTAGCACGCAACGGATGCGTATGCGGACACAGACCGACATGCGATACCAATTTTCCGCAATATCACGGATGACTCAACCACGCGGCCGCTGCGAATAGTCGCGAGAATATCTGCCAGCCGAGTCGCCCGAATCATGCGCGGATCCATACTGCGTTCCAAATTGCGGCCCACCGGCACCAGCCATCGCAGAACGTCCGCCTTGCCGAATATCCGCCGCCGCAACGCCGCTCGTGGCATAGCCACCGGCCAAATATCCGGACTGCACGCCCTGCTGACGCATCTCCTGCCCCATCTGCATCAACCGGGCAATACGATCCTCAGTCGCCGGATGCGTGGAAAACAAGCGAGAAAAACCTTCCGCAGAAAACGGATTCGCAATCATCATCGCAGCAACCGACTGCGTACCGGCAGTCTTCTGCATCGGCATCGTCTCAGCGCCGTTCGAGATCTTATTCAATGCGGACGCGAGCGCCTCCGGATCTTCCGTAAGCATGGAACCATCTTCGTCGGCATCATATTCTCGTGTACGCGAAATCGCCATCTGAATAAGCGAAGCGGCAATCGGCGCAAGAATCGCGCTCAACAGCACGCCCAGCAATCCAAGACCGTTAGAAGATGAACCATTGCGATCGTCACGCGAATTGCCGCCGCCGAAATACATGAGCGAATAGCCGAGATACGAAATGACCGTCGCCATTGCGGAAGCGATCGCGGACGTCAGAATGTCATGATTGTACACGTGCATGAGCTCGTGCCCGAGTACGCCGCGAATCTCGCGTTCGTTCAGCATCTGCAGAATGCCCTGCGTGCAGCAGACCGCCGCATGACGTTCATTGCGTCCCGTTGCGAACGCATTGGGACTCATGGTTGGGGCGATATAGATACGCGGCATCGGCTTGCCCGCCTTCGCCGACAGTTCGCGCACGATTTTGTACAGTACCGGCGCTTCCTGCTCGCTGACTTCCTGCGCATGCATGGATGCAATCGCAAGTTTGTCGGAAAACCAGTAGGATGCGAACGTTGAGCCAAGTCCGATGAGAATGTAGATACCAAGCGTACGCTGGCCGCCACCGGTCGCCCACCAAATGAGCATGATGACGCCCCACATCAACGCGAATAACAGCGTTGTCTTCAAGCCATTGCAATGGCCATGCACCCGCAATTTGCCGTTCATGGTCACTAGCGTAGAAACGGAGCCTGAGTTTTTGCTGGATATGTGCTGGAGGCTGGACTGCGGAAAGGACTAGGGGGCAGTTGCGGAAGTTCGCATGCTCAGCTTCTCCCCGGATATCCGATTCTGCAGAAACGGACATCCGATGCATGCCAAGAGGCCTTTGGGTGACCGAATCGGGAGAATCGGACAAGTAGCAAGTCCTTCGTCCACATCACATGTCCAATTCACCAGAAACAGACATACAGAACATGTTTCGGACACTCCAGATGTCCGATTCACCAGAAACAGACAAGCACAGGATAAAAAATGCGTCTTGGGTGACCGATTCTCCAGAATCGGACATCCAAGACGCATGAAAGAAACCTGGGACCTATCAGATCAGATCCCAAACACCCACCTTAAGCGTGAGCCAGGGCGCGCATCTGCTCCGGATCGATGACCTTCTTGTGCTCACGGCCTTCCTTCGCACCCTCGGCACGTTCGAACGCATCGATCTTCTTCCAACCGGCGAAGTCGATCGGCTTGACACCGCGCGATTCCAGCAGCCGGTCGATGGACTCCGGATCACGATCAGCGGCCACACGGCCGCCTTCAGCAGCCTTCGACAAATCCTCCAGCATATTGGTCACGATCAGCAGTGCGTCGGACTTGGTGGAGCCGATCAGGCCAACCGGACCACGCTTCGCCCAACCGGTCGCATACAGACGCTCGCGCACTTCATCCGTGGCTTCAGCGGCCGTAGTGATACGACCGTCACCGTTCGCGTTCGCCAAGTGCGCATGACGCTCGTCGTACGCAATGCCCGGCGCGGTGGCCGGTTTGTAGCCGATCGCATGGTACACAGCCTGCACCGGATACTCTTCGAATTCGCCGGTACGGCTCATCTTGCCGTCCGCCGATGTCTCGGTCTTTTCCACACGGATGCCAACGACCTTGCCGTCCTCACCCAACACTTCGACCGGAGCGGAATTGAAGTGCACGTAATATTTGCGGTCAGCCGGATTACCCTCATAATCCACGTCACCGTCATCTTCCATGTCTTCCGCCATCTCACGAATCGTGAACAGCTCTTCGACCATCTGACGAGTCAGCTTGTCTTTGCCGGCCTCTTCAATCGTGTCTTCATCCAAATCGAAATCGTCTTCGTTGATGATCAGCTGCACTCCCGGCAGCTTCTCCATCTCACGCAATTCCTGCACGGAGAACTTGGCCTGCGCCACACCGCGACGGATAAACAAGTGAAGCACACGCGCCTTGTTGGACTTGATGCCCTCATATACGTTGTCCGGAATGTCGGTGCGCTCCTTCAGATCATCGGCATTGCGCATGAGCTCGCGAGCCACGTCCATGGCCACGTTGCCGCCGCCGATCACGGCGACTTCCTCAGCTTCAAGCGGCCATTCGCGAGCGCCGGTCGGATAACCGTCGTACCATTCCACGAACTTGGCTGCGCCGTACACGCCGTCCAGATCGGCGCCCGGCAGTCCGAGCGGCTTGTCTTCGACGGCACCGGTGGCGAACAGCACGGCATCGTAACGTTCGAGCAGTTCGTCGAGCGTCACGTCCTTGCCGAATTCCACGTCGCAGTACAGGTGGATGTCCGGATTGTCGAGCGTCTTTTCGAGTGCCGACGCGATGAATTTGATGGACGGATGATCGGGGGCCACGCCGTAGCGCACCAGACCGAACGGCACCGGCAGCTTTTCGAACAGGTCGATTCGGGCGGCAGTGCCGAGGCCGAGCTCCTCGCCGAGCTTCTTCAACTGGCGCAGGAAAATGTCAGAGGAGTAGACGCCTGCAGGGCCGGCGCCGATTACAGCAATACGAAGTTCATGAGTTTCAGTCACGCGCTCTAGCCTAATGCATTCCCTGCATTTGCGACAGGGGCGCTCATGTACTTTCTTACGACTTCTTCGCCTTGTGCGCACTGGCGTTGGTGTTTGCGCTGAATCCAGATGAATCCAACGTGTGGCTGCATTAATCGTACGCGATGAGCGCGGCAGATGCACGTACAATCGCAAGTAGTCGCAGAATCGCGGGATGTAGGAATCCGAAATATCGGAATTCGTCCATCCCGCAATCGCAAGCAAGTACTTATTAAGTACCAGGCAATCGTAAGAAGGTGGCAATGCGCATTCACATCACATATACCGGCGGCACTATCGGCATGATTGACTCGCCGAACGGCCTGATTCCGGGCGCCGACACTCGCGGATGGCTGTTCCGTCTGCTGGAGGACGCGCACATGGACGCGAGCCTGTTCACGTTCACCGAACTTGATCCTCTTATCGACTCGTCGAATGCGACTCCCGACAATTGGCAGACGATGGTCGACGATTTGCGTGCGCACCGCGATGATGCCGACGCGTTCGTGGTGTTGCATGGCACCGATACGATGAGCTATTCGAGCGCCGCGCTTGCGTATGCGTTGGCTGATTTTGGCAAGCCGGTGATTTTCACGGGTTCACAGCATCCGCTTGGCAAGATCGAGTCGGACGCCACTGCGAATGTCACGGGCGCGCTGAATGCCGCGATGAGCGGACGATTCCACGGTGTGGGACTGTTTTTTGGACATCACCTGTTTGCGGGCAATCGTGTGAGCAAGTCGTCGAGCTGGGCATTTGAAGGTTTTTCGGCGCCTTCCGTCGGCCCGCTGGCACGCACTGGCACGCCATGGCATTGGTATGCGGGCGATTCCGCTGCGGTTGGCTACGGTTGGACGTCGCCTCAGCCTTACTCTCGCCATGATGTTGCGGTGATCGATATGGCACCCGGCATTTCCGCGGCACGGTTGGAAGCGATGCTTACGCCGCGGCCGGAAGCGGTTTTGTTGCGTGCGTACGGCGTCGGCAATGTGCCAAGCGACGAGCCTGGACTGACTGACGTGATTGCCGACGTGCTGCATGATGGCGTTCCCGTTGTGATTGCATCGCAGTGCCAGCAGGCGGAAGTACTGCTCGGCCATTACGAGACGGGTGATGCGATCGCACGCGCCGGCGCAATTGGATCTGGCGATATGACGCTGGAAGCCACGTATGCGAAAATCATGTTCCTGCTGTCTCAAGGCGTGACCGGAGCCGACTTCGGCAAGTGGATGCACACATCGATCGCTGGAGAAATCTCCCCGAGCTCGCTGTAAACAATCCCAAAACTTCCGAATCTGCCTTATACATGCCTTATGTATGGTAGATTCCGAAGTTCGTCCGGAGCTATCTGCGTTATATATGGCAGAGCTGTTTTGAGAAACCGGACTTAGAGGGTGTATTCTCGCCCCCCTAAGTCCGGTTTTCTCATATGGACCTGCCAGATATAAGCGAAATACTTGCTGACAGACCTCCAAATCTGCCATATATAGGCGAGATACGGGGTTTCGAGGCGCAATCAGGCTGATTCGCCACGGTCGAAAAGCACGGTGAGCGCCCACAGAATGCTGACAACATCAATCGCTTCCTGCATGAACGCGCCGACAACCACGGGAATCAGATTGAACGCGGCCGCGATCATGCCGATAATCGCAAGGCCGAGGCCGATCAGCACCGCCTGCAACATCACCTTTTTCGTGCGGCGCGCGATGGCGATGGCCCGCGGAACGGACGCAATGTCGTCATTCATGATGACCACTTGCGCAGATTCGGAAGCCGCGGTGGACGTGCCGTCGGTCATGGCCATGCCGATATCGGCAACCGCAAGTACGGGGGCGTCGTTGACGCCGTCACCGACCATCATGGTGATTTGACGATTCTTGGATTCGCCGGTTACGCGTTGCTTGATGCGATTCCACAACGACAGCTTCTGGTGCTTGGATTCAGTGGCGCTCTTGACGGCGGCAACCTTGTCTTCAGGGAACAGTTCGGACTGCACGTCGTCGATACCGACTTCGTTTGCGATGATGCGGGCGGACGCAGCCTTGTCGCCGGTAAGCATGGACAGTTCCTTGACACCCAACTCGTGCAGGCGAGCCAAAGAACGCTTCGCATTCTCGCGAGGTACGTCACGAAGTACGATGCGGGCGGCAAGACGGCCGTCAATCGCCACGTATGCAGCCATTTCGTCAGGAGCGAGCGGGGCAAACAGCGAGTTTGCGGTTTCAGGCTTGCGAGCGGCGGATTGGGTTGCAACGGACGCGGAAGTAGAGGGCGCGGCTGCAGGCTGCGCATCGTCAGGCACCCCGTTCCTCACTCCCATAGTGTCCGATTCTGGAGAATCGGACAAGTAAACACACGTTTTAGCCCTCTGGATGTCCGTTTCTGGTGAATCGGACATCCGCAGCGCATTCTGAGTCTCCCGTTTGTCCGATTCGGCAGAATCGGACACGTGATACGTCGCATCCGGCATATGCAGCACCGGCGTGAATCCGGATTCGTCAGCCGTCACGTATGAGAACCGCCCCACGCGCACCTGATGCCCGTTCACTTCGCCGGATATACCCTTGCCGGACTCCTCTACAATGTTCTTCACCACCGGATAGTCGCGCCCGTGCCCCGGCAAATCGCGCTCGACGCACAGCCTCTGCCCCGCCGCATATCGCGCATACAAATCATCCATAGCCTTGCGTCCGGCCGCCGCGATGCCTTTCGACAGAATGTGCACCGAATAGCCTTCCACCACGCTGGCCATCATGAGAATATGGTCCTCATTGAACGGCGAACTCGTCTCAAACGGCTTCTCTACACGTACGACCTGCGGCTGCTTGACGGTGAGCGTGCCGGTTTTGTCGAAGAAAATATGCGATACGCGACCTAGATTTTCCAGCACATCCTGCGCTTTGATCAGGATTCCCGCTTTGGCAAGTCGCCCGGTTCCAGCCACATATGCGACCGGCGCGGCAATCAACAGCGGACACGGCGTAGCAAGCACCAATACTTGCGCAAATCGCAGCGGCAATCCGGAAATCGCCCATGCAATCCCAGCAATCGCAAGCGAAAGCACGGTAAACGGCACTGCAAGCATATCCGCGGTCTTCACGACAGCGGGGCGCGACTCTTGCGCCGACGAGACCAGCTCCAGGATCTTCTGGTATTGCGAATCGTGCGCAAGTTGCGTGGCGCGCATGGTCAATGTTGTGGAGCCGTTGACCGCACCGGACATCACGCGAGCGCCCGCATATACTTCGCGGGGAACGGGCTCGCCGTTGATGTTGCTTAGGTCCAACGTGGCCACGCCCGACAGCAGCTCACCGTCGACCGGCACCGTTTCTCCGGGCAACACCAGGATCACGTCGCCGAGCTGTACCTGATCAACGGGGACCGTTTCGAAACGCTCTCCAGCCGCATCATACGTTTGCGAAGCACCTTTTGTGTCCGTTTCTGGAGATTCAGACGCAAAAGCACGCTTTTCACCGTCTTGGTTGTCCGTTTCTCCAGAATCGGACACTCTGACAGTACGAAATCCGTCGGCGGTCACGTCGGCCGTATGCTCGCTGCCCGACGCGTGCACATGCCCCCGCATGCCGGGCAGCACGACCACGTGCGCGGTTCGCGGTGCCGCGTCGATCAGCGCGGTCAGGTTGCTTTCGGCCTTTGACTGCGCGAATTCCTCGATCGCCTCGCCGGACGAGATCATCAGCACCACGGCCCATGCGGCCCAATATTCCTGCACTGCGACCGTCGACGCAATCGCGACGACCGCCAGCAGATCGACGCCAACATGCCCGTGCCGCAGATCGTCGATCATGCCGCGTACCGTCACCACAATCGTGTACGCAACCAACGCGATCACAATCCACTGCCCAACGCCCGGATTGAACGCACTCAACCCGTCAACGCCGACTTGCGAAATCCACGAATCCCACGCAGCCTCGCCCCACGGCTTCCACTCCCCCAGCAATGCCAACGGAATCGCAGCAAGAATAGTAATCGGCAATAGCGGAACCTGCTTGCACAGTCGCCAGCAAATATCGATGATTCTACGCATGAGAATCTCCTTACGCTCGTATCGGACGCCTTGTTAACCCATCGGCGCCTCGCCTGCGCGAGCCATCGATACACGGCGTAAAAAGATATTTTCAGCATAGCAAATATTTGCGTTTTTTGTGCCGCAATACAGCAATAAGGGCTGTGCGATTGCTCACACAGCCCTTATTGCATTCTTCTTTTGGCTTGCTTTTTGTTGATTTTCGCGGTTTTCGTTGTACTTGCGATTTCGTGGTGCCAGCCGCGTCTTCGCCGTCAGCCTATCGGGTAGCTTCCGTCCGTTCGCATGTCGCGAAACGTTTTAGCCAGCCCAACAGTCTTGACTTGTGCACCGCAACAACTTGCGTCCGTCAATTCACGCACCGCATCAACATCTCGCTTTACCACAGGCCGAACGGGTCGAACAGGCCGCCACCGTCACCGTAGCCGTTGCTACCGTTGCCGTCGCTCTGTCCATTTCCGTTGCCGTTGCCGTCATTACCGTAACCGTTGCCATTGCCGTTCTGGCTCTGGCCATCATTGCCGTTGTTCCGCTGGTTCTGGCTGTTGGAGGAGTTCGTTTGGGATTCCTCCTGGTCGAGTGTCACGTCAAGCTCCATGGTGTTGCCGTCGCGCACGACCGTCAATGTCACCTTGTCGTTCATGGCGGAGGCGCGCACGTAGCCGAGCAGCGAATAGTTGTTGTTCACCGCCTTGCCGTTGAACGCCACGATGGAGTCGCCGGCCTTCACTCCGGCCTTGGCCGCCGGGCTGTTGTCGACCACGGACTGCACCTGCGTGCAACCGCGGGTCACGCCGTCCGCCTCGACCGTGGAGCTCTTGATGGTGACGCCGAGCGCCACATGCTGCACGGTGCCGTTGTCGATGATCTCGTTGGCCACACGCTTTACCAGGTTCGACGGAATGGCGAAGCCGATGCCGATGGATCCGGCGGTGCCGGAAGACGTTGTGGTGGATGCGATGGATGAGTTGATGCCAATCACCTGGCCGGCCGCATTGAAGGTCGGACCGCCGGAATTACCTGGGTTGACGGCCGCGTCAATCTGCACGGCGTTGGTGACGATGTCGTTGTTGTTGTCATCGGACACGGTCACCGGGCGGTTGAGCGCGGAAACGATGCCGACGGTTGCGGTGTCATCGTAGCCGAGCGGATTGCCGATGGCCATCACGGATTCACCCACGGCAAGATTGTCGGAATCGGCAAATTCCGCGGCTTTCAGATTGCTCGGCGGATTGTCGAGTTTGATTACGGCCAGATCGGTGGTGGTGTCGGTGCCGACGATTTGCGCTGAGTAGATGGTGCCGTTGGCGAGCGTCACTTGAATCTGCTTCGCGCCGGAAATCACATGGTTGTTGGTGACAATGTAGCCTTTGTCGCTGATGATTGCACCGGAGCCTTTGGCGCTGCCGTCGCTGGTTGCCACGTCAATGGACACCACAGAATCGGACACTTCTTTCGCCACCGCGCTCCAGTCCGCGGCCTCGCCGGATTTGGCTTTCGCCGAACCGGATCCGGACGTGTTGGACTTCACGCTGGTCAGTGAGCTGGAGGTGGGTACGGTCACCCATCCATTGGTGATTGCCGCGTAGCCGACGCCGAGGCACAATGCCGCGGAGACGAGGGCCGCCACCACGCCGGTCATCACATGCCCGGTCACGCCGGAAGCGGACTTCGGCTTGGTTGCTGCGCCATTCTGCTGCGGGGCACCGAACGGATTACCGTTATTCGGATTCCCAAACGGGTTGCCGTTATTGGGAGTATTCGGCGCTGCTGGCGGCACGTTGGCACCGCCTTGCGCAGCGGGCTTCATGAATGGATTGCCGTTATTCGATTGCGTATTCTGCTGATCGTTCTGCTGATTTCCACCCACATACGGATTCCCGAAGAAAGGATTGCGACGCTGCTGCGGCTGCTGTCCGGAAGCCTGCCCGTACGCGCCATATTGCGGCTGCGGAGGCATGTTCGGCGCACCATTCGCAGTATCGTTCGCGGCTGCGGTGCCATCAGCCGGCTGCGTCGGCATGGGACCGTACGCACCATATTCCGGTGCCGGACGGTACTGCTGGGCCGGCGCATCCTGCGTGGAACCGCCAACCACGGTACGTTCGCCCGCCGCGGAAGCATAATCCGACGTATCGCCCGCCGCAGCCGCGGATTCCGCCGAAGCGCCATCGTTCGCAACAGGCATGGCGGCCGTCGGCTGATCCTCAATACCGCCCTGCACGTCAATCGGTTCGGTAGCCGACTCTGCAGCATACGGCTCACCTGCGTAAGTTTGCGTCTGTTCCGCATCAACCGACGGCATCGGCACGGTCTGTTGTTCGTCATTCTGCGGCTGCACGGCGTTCTGGTCGTTCTCTTCAGCCATTTTCGCTCCTTATTCGTCTCGCGGCATTTCACAAATCAGCAATCGTGCCGCTCGAACTGCTATCTATGAGTAAAGATACTCGCTCTGGAAGTTTCCTGAATGTTTGTTGAAAGTAGCAGCCAAATACGTTCAACATCACCATTGAATCTGAAAATCGCACCAAAATGCGATCGGCACCTTCATCGCACTTTCCACATCTTCCTTGTTTTCATTTCACCGATCGCATTCTTTGCAGCACTTTCAAGAATCGCTGCTATCGCATAAAATATTCCGCATGACAAGCCTTACCGAATCATCTACCGACACAGCGCAAGACACGCAAAACGCGGCAACCGCAGTGTCCGAAAATCTCATCGAACATCCGCGTGGAGCGGAACCAGGCAAGCCGGGCCGCCGCGACGCCTTCTATTTCGAACAGAAAAACCGCCTTCCCGACGCGGCGGACGGTAAGGGGCGAGGCGGCGCACGATATGGTCGCACCGGCATTATTCACACCCCCCACGGCGATATTCACACTCCAGCGTTCGTGCCCGTGGCCACGCAGGCCGCGATGAAAGCCGTTCTGCCCGAAACCATGAAGGACCTCGGCGCGCAATGCCTGCTGTCCAACGCGTTTCACCTGTATGAACGCCCCGGCGAACAAGTGCTCGACGAAGCCGGCGGCCTTGCCAAATTCATGAACTGGAACGGTCCGACCTTCACCGATTCCGGCGGTTTCCAAGTGCTTTCGCTCGGCGCAGGCTTCAAGAAAACCCTCGCCATGGACGTGACCGGCATGAAATCAGACGACGTGATCGCCGAAGGCAAGGAGCGTCTCGCGTTCGTGGACGAGGACGGTGTAACGTTCAAATCGCCGCTCAACGGCTCACTGCACCGTTTTTCCGCCGAAATTTCAATGGGAATCCAGCATAAGATCGGCGCCGACATCATGTTCGCGTTCGACGAGCTGACCACACTGATGAACACGCGCGGCTACCAGGAGCGTTCCGTGGAACGCACCTACCGTTGGGCGCAGCGTTGCGTTGCCGAGCATAAGAGACTTACCGAAGAGCGCGTCGGCAAGCCGTATCAGGCGCTGTATGGCGTGGTACAGGGCGCGAATTATGAGGATTTGCGCAGGCATGCGGCCGAACAGATCGCTTCGTTGGATTTCGACGGCGTCGGTATTGGAGGTGCGATTGAAAAGCGCATTATCGGCGACACTTGCGCCTGGATTTGCGATGCGATGCCGGAAAGCCGACCGCGCCACGTGCTCGGCATCGCTGCAGTCGACGATATTTTCGCATGCGTCGAGAATGGTGGAGACACGTTCGATTGCGTCGCACCGGCGCGTTGCGGCCGAAATGGCGCGATTTTCACGCGCGGCGGACGTTACAACATCAAGCGCGCGCAATTCAAGCATGATTTTGGCCCACTTGAAGAGGGCTGCGATTGCTACACATGCACGCATTATTCGCGCGCTTACGTGGATCATGCGTTGCGTGCCCGCGAATTCAACGGTTTCACATTGGCGACGATCCACAACGAGCATTTCTTCGTGAAGCTGCTGGACGATATTCGCGCGTCGATTGACGGCGGATATTTCGACGAATTCCGCGACGAAACCCTGGCCCGCTTCTACGCCAACGGTTCCCGCGGATGATGCATTTCACTTGGGCCTTCCACCCAAACGAATGCTGAGCCATACTTCCGCATTCCAAGGCGCCGACGAACAAACCCGTCGGCGCCTTTTTTCATGTGTTCCGCGCGTGTCATGCATACACCCATCCGTCTCACCCCCATCCACCACCCAATGTGTCCGTTTCTCCAGAATCAGACATCTAATGCCCATACCGCCCCTCCCGGTTGTCCGATTCGGGCGAAACGGACAACCACACCACATGTTTCATGCCCTACATGTCCGATTCGGGCGAAACGGACAACCACAATGCTTATCTCACGTTCTACTTGTCCGATTCTGGAGAAACGGACAAGTAAGCAACCTAAAAACACTCGCTGGATGTCCGAAACGCCAGAATCGGACGCACAGAGCGTCGCGCCGCTTGAATTTTCCTACGGAAAATGGCGGGAGCAAGGATGGCTCCGTCGTACGGAAGCCCACAGGGCTTCCTACCTCCTCGCGTCGCACCGCTTATATTTTCCTACGGAAAATGGCGGCGCGACACGCCGATTTGAGGTTGCGTGGGTTTTGGTGTAAATTAGTTGACTGTCTGCGAGCGTGGCGGAATGGTAGACGCGCTGTCTTCAGGTGGCAGTGAGTGTATGCTCGTGGGGGTTCAACTCCCCCCGCTCGCACCATGGTGAAAGGCCGGAGCCGAAAGGTTCCGGCCTTTTCGTTTCCCAAGCGGCAGTAGAGCTCAGCGGCTCCCGACATTTCCGGCAGGAATGCTCCAGGATGCCGAATCCCTTTCATCTGTCATTGGTTGTTTCGGCGGATTGCACGGAGTACGGACTCACCGGTGAGGAGTTCACCGTCAATGCCGCCGGGCAGAGCTACATCAGCTACGCGGATTACGCGATCGCCGTGGTGAATGAGGCCGAGCAGGCCGCGCACGTGGGCGAGCGCTTCTCCGTGTACGCCAAGTAGTACTTCCCTCTCCTGTGCCGTGCATGTCTGGTTCTGCAGAATCGGTCATCCGCGGCACATTTTTTATGCCCTGGTTGTCCGATTCTGGAGAAACGGACAACTGTGGGGCAGTTTTACCTGTTTGGTTGTCCGTTTCTGGTGAATCGGACAACTAAGGTATGGGTTTTGCGTTCTGGATGTCCGATTCTCCAGAATCGGACAGTTTATGGCTATGGCGAGCGGTCAGCGCACGAGGAAGACCATGATGATGATCATGGCGAAGCCGGTCAGGTCGGTGAAGGTGAACGTTTCGCCGGCCCATGCCACTGCGGTGATGGTGGCCATGACCGGTTCGCTGGTGCCGAGCATGGTGGCACGCACCGCGCCGACGCGCATCACGCCTGCCATGTAGAGCCAGAACGCGAGGAACGTGCCGCATACGATGGTGTAGAGCAGCAGAAGCACGCCTCGCGCGTCCAGTGCGGGAATGTTCGCCCACGGTTGCGCGAACGGGCATAGGATGAGTCCGGACATGAGGAATGTGATGCCGTTGATGGTCATGTTGCCCCATTTGAGCATGAGCACGACCGGCAGGATGGACATGGCCGCGGTGCTCACCGAGTCGACCAGTCCCCATGCGAGCCCCTGCCATGGCAACGACAGCGAGGCGAAGTTGCCGCCGGTGGCGATGAGGAACGTGCCTGCGAACGCCAGGAGCACGCCGACCAATTCACGCTTGAGGGGCAGTCGTTTGCCGCGCAGGCATACCCAGGCGAGCACGAAGATCAGGTTGAGCGTCTGCAATACGGTGGCGGTTCCGGAGTTCGTCCAGTCGATGGTCATCAGGTAGGAGACCTGCACCAGAAGCACGCATATCAGCGTGGTGACCAGATATTTCGGATACGATTTGACGTCTTTGACCGCTCCGGCGAGTTTCTGCGGTGTGGTGATGGCCGATCCGACCAGGAAGATCAGGCTGGCGAATAGCGCGCGTACGCAGGAAAGCCAGATTGGATCCAGCTGGTAGTCGCGCATCAGCAGTTTGGCCACGGTGCTGTTCATGCCCCACATGGCACCGCCCAGCAATGTCATGCCAGTGCCGATGAGCAGGCTTTTCGGCGTCTGTTCCAGCACATGTTCCGTTTTTTTCGTAGTTTTTTTCGCGGTTTTTTGCGATTCGGAAGTTTTCTGCGATTGCGACGCCTGTCCCGACGTTTGCTTTGCCACGGCCTGTCCTCGCTCTCTCCACGGCTTTCACGGCAAATTCACGGCGATTGTAACGCACACGGTACGCATATTAAACGTCAGTTATGCAAAACAGATTTATTCCGCCAAGCTTGCGTTCGGCGCTGACAAAAAATCGAGGATTTTGTCGAGATATGGTCCGAGCACGGCATTCGGCATGGAGAAAATTTCGTGCAATGACTGGCTGTATCGCACTTTTTCGATGGAACCGCCGCCTTCTCGCACACGTTCGACGAAGTCATCTTGTGGTCCGTTGAGCACCCACACGTCGCGTCCGGCTTGGAATAGCAATACCGGGGCTTCGATAGCTCCACACATGTCGGGTTTGAGCACGGCTCGGGAAAGCGCCATCGCCTGGTTTGCCCAATCGAACGTGGCCGCGTTGGTCTGGCACGTCACGTCCGCCAAACGTTGCTTGTGGAACCAGCGGATGCGTGCCTCGGAGGCTCCCTCGTAGTCGTCGAGATTGAGGTTGCCGTCGAAATCGGTATGCCCGAACACGCGTGATTTGCCGAAGCCAAGCCCGCAGATTACGCCGACCACAATGCGTGCGACCCACGTCGGCATGCCGACCACCGGCGCGATCATCGGCGCGGACAGGACCGCCTTGTCGAACAGCGACGGGTAGCGTTCCAGCACAGCCGCGCCGATGCCGCCGCCCATGGAATGGCAGTACAGGTACATTGGGCCACCATCCGCCGCCTCACGCCCCACAGTCTGTGCAAACGTGGCGAAATCGGCCACATATCGCCGCCAATCGTCAATCCATACCAAACTTGGATTGCTCATATCGTGCGCGGAATGGCCATGCCCGCGATGCTCGAACACGCACACCGAATAGCCGGCCAACAGAAAGTACCACACCATTTCGCTGTATTTGCGTCCGAATTCGGTGAATCCGTGCGAAATGACGATCGTGCCACGAAATACGCCCGAAGCGCCTTCCTCGCGCAACGCGTCGAATGTGCGCGCGTCGTAGCGGTAGTAATGCAACCGGCCGGGGCGCTCCAACTTGGGCAACGCCTTGCCTTCCCAATCGACGGTGGCCGGTTCCATCCAACCTTCCGTCATGCAAGCCTGCAGCGCAGGCAGCACCGTAGCGTCCATTTCGGCGTCATAGCGCGCCTCGTCGATGAGCGTGATAGTCATGGTTCCATCTTAGGCGAACGGCGCCAAGACGAAACTAAGCACAGGCATACGCGCTGTATAACGATGCGTCAGTGCATCAACGGCGTACCGGAACAACCGAATCGTCACCCCCGCGCGCCATCCTCGCATACTATGGAGGTATGAAGTTCGTTTCACTGCTGATGGTGGTAACGCTGTCTCTCACCGGCACACCAACGTATGCGTACGCGGCGGCAACTCCCGTTGACAACAACGGTGATATCTCCGCTGCCCAAGATTCCAACTGCCCAACATGGCTGCAATGGCTGTGCGGAAAAGGAAAATGATCGCATGATGTCCACGCGGGAAAAGCATCCCAAGATTCACCGCATCGCGCTGGTCGACAATGATCCGCGAGCGCTGGATTCGCTCAGTGCCGTCATTGCCAGCAAAGTGCCGACCGCGTATGTGGTGTGGACGGCGACTTCAGGCTGTGAGGCGATAGAACGTTGCCAGGATGCGAACGGCCATGTCAGTTTGTTGATTCTCGATATGTCGATGGAGGGATTGCAAGGCCCCGCCACGTGTCGTCGGTTGCGTTTGATGGGCCAGCGCATGCCGATTCTCGGTGCAACCAGTTTTTCCATCAATAGTTATCGGGACAAGCTGGTTGAGGCTGGTGCGCAAGGGTTGGTTGGTAAGGAGAATGCCGACCAGTTGGCGCAGATTATTATGCGTATGTGCAATGGCGAGGTGATGGAGGGATTTGAGCCGCCTGCGTTGGCCAATCTGCGTATCAGCAGGGAGGCTGAGACCACTCCCGCGCTTACCGTTCGTGAGGAGCAGATTATTTCCTTGTGCGCGGAGGGCATGCTTGACCGGGACATCGCCGAGCGTTTGGGGATTTCCGAAGCCACCATCCGCAAACATATGCAAAGTATTTTAAGAAAACTCAACTGCAAGACCTCGCGTCAGGCAGTGGCACTGTGGGTGAGGTCCAATGCGCTCTAAACCCGCAACTCAGTACATTGCGTGGCGCAACCGTATGCGCACGCAGCATCCGAACCTGTGGCATCCAATCCGTTTCGCCATTATGCTGATCGTGCTTGCATGGACCATATACGGCGTTTGCTACGAGCCTCCTACCGACATATTTGGCGTGATATGGGTTGCGATGCTGGTTACGGCGCTCGTACTGTCTCCGCTGTTTCTGAAAAGTACATCGGTGGCGATTCTCGTGATTGCCTCCATAGGCGATCTGTTTACTCCCTACGCGCATTTGGGAAATTCTCTTCCCGCGCAGCTTTACGCCTATGGCATGCTCGCATACAGCACTAATGCCATTATCGTGGCAACGTTACTCATATATTACGTTGTTAACATTCTGCTGATTGACCCCCCTGACCCAAATACCAACCCCGTCGCCATGGTCAGCATGTATGCCATGGTGCTACTGCTTGGTCGGATGTTGAGTCGGAGCGAAAAAACAACGCAGAAAAGCTTCGAAGCGGCGCAGAACAAGAATCGTCTGCAGGAATTGGAAAGCCGCGCACGCATTGCCGATGCCATTCACGATGCGGTGACGGGCGATTTGTCAGCAGCGTCGTTTGTGGCGCAACGGCATATCGGTGGCAACTCTAGCGGCCCTGGCGTCGCTGCTGACCCTGCCAACGCAACCACAACTACGGCAACCACAACAGCCGATGCCGAAGACTGGCGTCAAATCAACGAATATATTCTTTCCGCATTGACGAACGTGCATCGCGTCATCGACGAATTGAATATGGACGCCACCACTCTCCCCGGCGACGCCGACGGCGAAGCGTTGGCCAATCTGCTGCGAGCAACACTGGATGACGGCGATCGTCGCTTGCGCAAGCTTGGCTTCAATATCACGTCCATCCGGCACTGCGCGGGCGGCAAGCCGAGCGCATCGCAAGCAATCGCCGAACTTGCCAATAATCTGCTGCGCGAGATCTATGCGAATATCGCACGCCATGCCGCTCCGGGAAGCAAGGTCGATCTTTCGGTGATGCTCCGGCCGAATGCCATCGAAATCACGCAAATCAATCCCATGAAAGAGGACATGGCTGGAGCTGACGAGCGCGATGACGAACTACCGGGCGGCCACGGGCTCGCCTCGTTCAAGAAGCAGCTCGAATCGTATCAGGGCACGCTCACCACGTCTGCGCAGGACGGCAGTTGGACGTTGTTTGCGTACATTCCGGTGACCGTCATCGACGATTCGCCCGGTTTGCTTGAACAAGTGCAGGTTTGACCATAGCTGCGGATCAGGGTTAGGACGAGCCCGATCCACCGATTTCCGTCTTTTTCAAGCCCAGATTTTTTTTGGGGGGGGGTACACAAATGTGGTACCCCCTCGCTTGCGAAGTCGTTTTCGCCTGTTTTATGTTGGCATTCGAGAAGGGAACGCGTTCGCCCACGACGTTCGGATGCTTGGCAGTCCGGGAATCGCAGGGGAACGCGTTTTGTCTTCCTACGGCGCTTTGCAGCACTTTCGTTTGCGATGTTGCCGTTACCGTTACTGCACTGTCGTCACGGTGCCGTCACCCCAACGCTTCCGCAAGGAAATCGCGCTGCAGGATCAGCAGATTTTCGGCAACCGTCTCGTCGTTGGTCATGTGCGTGATGCCGGTCAGCGGCAGGAACGTGTGCTTACGTCCGGTTGCCATCAGCGCCTGGCTCAGGCGCAGGCTGTGCGCGATCGTCACATTGTCGTCGGCGAACCCGTGGATGAGCATGAGCGGGCGATCAAGCTGCGGCGCGTCGGCGATGATGCTGTTGCGTTCGTACACGGCCGGGTCAAGGCCGAGATAGCGTTCGGTGTAATGCGTGTCGTACAGCGTCCAGTCGGTCGGAGGCGCGCCCGCGCAGGCCGCGGCGAACGTTTCCGGCGCCTCCAACACGGCGAGCGCGGAGAGGAATCCGCCGTACGACCAGCCGATCATGGCGACGCGGCTGAGATCGGGTTGCGGAACGTTGGCTGCCGCATTCTCGCCAGCCAGCGCTTCCAACGCTTCCGGCAGCGCGCGCACGGCGTCGATCTGGTCTTCGAGCGTTACGGATTTCATGGTTTCGTAGATGGCGCGGTCCCATTGCGGGCCGCGTCCGGTGGTGCCGCGTCCGTCGGTGGTGACCACGATGTAGCCTTGGTCGGCCCACCATTGCGCGTCCCGATAGAAGGATTGACTTTCGATGACCTGTTGGAAGCCGGGGCCTCCGTAGGGTTTCATGAGTACCGGCAGGATGGCTTCGTGCGCGTATTCACTATCGGATGAGGGCAGCACGATCGCCGTGTACAGCTCACGTTCGCCGAGTCGGGTGAAGTGCACGTTCGGCGTGAATCCGGGGGTTTCGGCATGGTTTTCGATTGGTGCGACCACCATTGACGCCACGTCCGTACCATTTTCGTCGGTTGTGGCGATGTTCATGCAATGCTGCATTTGCACGGTTGCGTCGTCCATGCCCCGTCCGGTCACCACGCAGCCGTTGCCGGCGCGAGACATGCTCCACTGGCCGGGCGCGTAGGTGAGGGGTTCCCATGTGCCGTCATAGCGGATCGACACCACGTCGAAGCTGCGGGCGTCATGGTCGGAGGCATTCGACTGCCAGAGGAACGGCAGGTCGCTTTCAGGCAGGATTTCAGGGGTGCGCTGCACCACGCACAGCACGTCGTCGTCGGTCACGTCGAGCACTTCGCGCACCTGCAGTCCGGCCGGAGTGAAGGGCGTACCATCAACGGTGAGTCGGTTCGTATCGACGTCCATGTCGTTCATCGCGCAGATCAAGCGTCCATCCGGAGTGAATGCAGGGGTGCCGTGGATGAGGTCGAGCCAGTAGTCGTTGCCGTGTTCCTCAAGCACGCGCGTGGTGCCGGGGCGTTCGCCTTCCGCGTATTCGGGAATGGCGATGGAGAAGGTTTCGACCTCGTCGCCATTGTCGTCGGTGAAGCCGTTTTCCGCGTCACGCATGGTGGCGATCGGCTCGCCTACATGGATGGCGAGCACCTGATCGTGCTGCTGGAGGCGGTCTTGCACAAGGATGATCGGATCGTGGCCTTCACTCCAGCTTACGGCGGCCAGATATTCGTAGGATTCATGGTCCCACTGCACTTCGTTGGCGATTGCCCCGTAGCAGCAGTTGTCGCTGTCGTAGCCGAGTTCCAGCAGGGTCAGCCGCACGTCGGCATTGGCGGTCAACGCTTGCGGATAGCGGTTGGCTTGCGCCGGATTGGTTGGATTCGCGGGGTCCGACAGATGCCAGATCGGTTCGGGGGATTCGTCGTAGGTTTCGAAGAGCACGTATTTGGAGTCGGGTGACCACCAGAAGCCGTCGTAGCGGTCCATTTCTTCGCCTGCGGCGAATTCCGCCAATCCGATTTTCCATTCGCCGTTCTGCGGTGCCGAGGCGACCACCGAAATCGCGTCGCCGGTTTCTTCATCGTTAGCGAGATCCACGTCCACCAGATACGTGCCGGTGGTGTACATGATGTGCCGTCCGTCGGGACTGATGCGCGGGTTCAGCACCGGTTTGAGTTCATCTTCCTCTATCGTGATGGCTCGCGTCGCGCCCGCCGTAAGGTCGGTGAGGAAAAGCTGCCCGTTGATGGTGAAGGTCACGCGGTTGCCGGCACCGTCGACGCAATACGAGACGATGCCGGATCCGCCTTCGCGCGCACGTTCGCGTCGCGCCTTCTCTTCCGCCGGAACGTCTTCCGCGTCGGCGTCGGCAAGCAATACGCGCGGATCGGCGAGCGGAATCTCACCGATGTTGCCGTCTTCGTCGATCACGCTCATCCACAGCGAGGTGACGGTGTCTTCCGGACCGTCGGAACGCAGGAACAGCGCGCGGGAGCCGTCTGCAATCACGCGCGCCGAACGCGGAGCGCCGCAGGAAAATCGCAAGGTACGTGCTTTTTTACGGGGGAACTGTCGAATCGCATCTGTCATGCTCCCAACCTAGCACCATCCCAATTCCACCTTCCGTGAATTCGTGCATCGTGGAAATCGGGGGCGAAGGTAGTCATATTCGCGGATAAATACCCCCTAAATGATGCTGGGGATGGATTTATGCATGAAATTTTTGCAATTAAAGGACTTACGAATTGGCGCTCGGCGCTCTACCGCGTAGGATGGGTGAGGATAGAAAGGGACAAGCATGAGTGTTCTCGACCGATTTGAGAAAAGCGTGGAAGGCGCCGTCAACGGGGTTTTCGCCAAGTTCGGGTCCAAGGACCTGCAGCCCGTCGACCTTTCCAGCGCTCTGGAACGTGAGATTGACAAAGAGGCCATGCCCGTCACGCGAGACCGTACCGTGGCGCCGAATGAGTACCGTTTCAAGCTGAGCACGCCGGATTTCAACAACATCGTCGAATGGGGCGCGGAAGCGTTGGCCAATGAGCTGGCCGACAACCTCACCCAGTACGCGAAGGACCAGCATTACGCGTTCGTCGGTCCGGTCGTGGTGATCTTCGAAGAGGACCTTGACCTCACCAAGAGCAATTTCAAGCTGACGAGCGAATCCGTGCAAGGCAATACCGTGCCCGTCACCACCGACGCGCAGACCGAAGACTGCCCGATGCTGGAAATCGGCGAACACCAGTATCTGCTCACGGAAAGCAAGACCATCATCGGCCGCGGATCCGACTGCGATATCGTGATCGACGATCCGGGCATCTCCCGCCGCCACATGCAGATCGACATCACCGACAACGGCAACACCGTCATCGCACGCGATCTGGGCTCCACCAACGGCATGTATGTCGAAGGCCATCATGTCGAGGCGGCCACGTTGCTCGACGGCAACACGATCACCATCGGCCGCACCCGAATCCTGTATTGGGCCTCTTCGCAGGATCAGGAGTAACCAACCCCAACCTCGGGAGTTGCCTCTATGCTCACTGAACTTACTTTCGCGATCCTCAAGTACGGCTTCCTCGTACTGCTCTGGATCTTCGTGGCCTGTACGGTGCGTTCGCTGTACAGGGATGTGGAAACGCTCAGCCCGCGCAAGTCGCGGGCTCATCGCCGTAAGGAGCGTCGCGCGCGCAAGGCCGTCGAAGCGCCCGCGCCCGTGGCCGTCCCGGCACCAGTCGTCAGCGCCACATCAAGCGCCAAACCCACCTTGCTGGTCATCATCGATGGCCCCCTTGCCGGCAGTTCCGTCCCTTTGTCCGGCAACACCATCACGCTTGGCCGTTCCGCTTCGAACACCGTGGTTCTGGACGACGAATTCGTCTCGTCCCACCATGCGCGCGTCTATACGGATCCCGCCACCGGCAAGTGGGCCATCGAAGACCTGGGTTCCACCAACGGCACTGTGGTCAACCAGCAGCGTCTGAACGCTCCGATGATTCTCGGATCGCGCGTTCCCGTACGCATTGGCGCAACCACCTTTGAATTGAGGTGACCCGTTTGCCGACTTCTCCCGCTTCACAACCGCTGTTCATGTATTCCACCGTCGTTTCCGACGTGGGTACCGTACGTTCCAACAACCAGGATTCCGCGTTCGCCGGCGAGCATCTGATCGCCATCTGCGATGGCATGGGAGGCCATGCGGGAGGCGACACCGCCTCCACCATCGCCATCCGTTCATTGGCGCATATCGAGCAAGACAACGTGCAGGGCGATGTCCAGATTATCGCCCACATGATGGAAACCTCGGTTATGGCCGCGCATGACGCGATCGTTGGCAAAGCGAAGCGCGAACGTCGTCTCGCGGGCATGGGCACCACCGTCACGTCGGTCGCATTGGTGGCCGGATATTGGGTTTTGGCGCATATCGGCGATTCCCGCGCATATCTGCTGCATGACGGCCGTCTGATCCGCATGACGTCCGACCACAGCTACGTGCAGCATCTGATCGACACCGGCCGCATCAGCGAGGCCGAGGCGCGCAACCATCCGCAGCGCAACGTCGTGATGCGCGTTCTGGGTGATTTCGATATCGATTCGAGTCCGGACATCGCCATACGCAAGGCACATCCGGCCGACCGCTGGCTGCTCTGCTCCGACGGTTTGTGCGGCGTGCTTGAGGATTCCACATTGCAGGAGGTGCTGTCCGCCTGCTCCGATCAGGAGGAGTGCGCGCAACAGCTGGTTTCGATGGCGCTTCGTGCCGGCAGCACCGACAACGTCACCGCGGTCATCGCCGACGCGACGCTCGCCCTTGACGCGGACGCGTTCGATCTGCCGCATCAGACGCCATTGGTTGGCGGCGCGGCCAGCGCAAGCCTTGAGCCGATCGCCGACATCATCAACGAGCCGGTCGCATCCGCTCCCGCACTGCGCGAGGGCAAGAAGTCGCCGGCCGCCCGTGCCGCCGCACTGCGCAACGGCAAGAATCCCAACGAGGACGACAATCCTCCGGAACAGCGCGTGGCGCAACCGTCCACGGTACGCGAGGAGAACGGCGACCGCACCAATCCCGACACCGGTGAAATCCCCGTCGTACAGAAGGACGACGGCCGCATTTCCGCCGATCCGAACGATCCGGAAGTCGCCAAAGCCATCCGCAACGAGCATATCGAGCAGCGCAAAACGAAGCGCACGCGCACCCGACGCAACCGTGTGATCGCCATCATCGTCACCATCGTGGTACTGCTGGGACTGGCGGGCGGCGCGTTCGCAACCTACCGTTGGAGCCAAACCAAGTACTACATCGGCGACGACAACGGCGAAGTGGCGATTTTCCAAGGCGTGCCGACAAGCCTGTTCGGCTTCCAGCTGTCGCACGCCGTCACCGACACCCATATGAAGACGAGCGAACTGCCGCCAAGCTGGCAGGAACAGCTTGCGCAGGGCATTTCCTTCGACACGTACGGCGAGGCGAAAACGCATACGCGACTGATCAAAAAGCAGCTGAAGCAACAGCAGGACGAAGCCGCGCAGAAGGAACAAGACAAGGCAAACGGCGAATCCGACAACAAATCCTCTGGTACGACTTCCGACAAGTCGTCGGGCAAATCAGACAAATCGGACGACGCTTCGGCAAACAAGTCAGGCGGTGACCAGTCATGATGGCAACCCGTCTGAAGCAATTCGGCCTGCTGCTGTTCAGCATGCTGATTTGCGGCGTCGCGTTCTTCCAGATGTTCGAACGCACCACCGGCGGTTTTCCGCAGAATTATTTGTGGATGCTCGCTTTTGTCGGCGCATTGTTCCTGACTTCCTGGGGATTGCCGCTGCGTTTCCAGCCGTATGCCAACCAGGCGATCATGTGTTGTGTGATGGTGCTGACTGGCACCGGCATCATGATGATCGCCCGCATCGACCAGGATTCGAACACGTCCGTCGCGTTCAAACAGTTGCTTTGGCTGTCGATAGCGCTGGTTTTGGCGAATCTGCTGGTGATCTTCATGAAGGATTACCGTGTGCTGAGGCGGTTCTCGTACGTCAGCATGGTGATCGGTTTGGTGTTGCTGCTGTCACCGATGCTTCCGGTGATCGGTTCCGAACAGTATGGCGCGCGCATTTGGGTGAAGATTCCCGGTTTGGGATCGTTCCAGCCAAGCGAGTTCGCGAAGCTGTTCCTCGCGTTTTTCTTCGCCTCCTACCTGTATGACCACCGCGACCAGCTGGCGGTCGGTGGCAAGAAGGTGCTGGGCCTGCAGCTGCCGCGCATCAAGGATCTTGGGCCTATCATCGTGGTGTGGATCGTGTCGATGGGCGTGCTGGTCGTGCAGCATGATTTAGGCACGTCGTTGATGTTCTTCGCCATGTTCGTGTCCATGTTGTACGTGGCCACGGGGCGCACCAGTTGGATTGTGATTGGTTTCATCGCGTTCGCCGTGGGCGCGTTCGCCGCGGCCAATATTTTCAGCCATGTCGGCGCGCGCGTCGACGCCTGGCTGCACCCGTTCGACTCGGCGCAGTACAACAAGGAGTACGGCGGATCCTACCAGCTCGTCACGGGTATTTTCGGCCTGGCATCAGGCGGCTTGATGGGCACCGGCCTTGGGCAAGGTCACCCGTCGCTCACTCCGATCGCCAACTCCGACTACATCTACGCGGCACTTGGCGAAGAGCTGGGCCTCACCGGTCTGATGGCCATTCTGATGCTCTATCTGCTCATCATCGCCGCCGGGATGATCACTGCGATGAAAATCAAGGATGGGTTCGGCAAGCTTCTCGCATCGGGCCTCGTGTTCACCATGGCCTTCCAGGTGTTCACCGTGGTGGGAGGCATCACGTTAGTCATCCCACTTACGGGTTTGACTCTTCCGTACATGGCCGCCGGCGGATCCTCACTCATAGCGAATTACATGTTGGCAGCACTCCTAGTGGTGATTTCCAACTCGGCGAACAAACCCGAATCCGATATCGATAGCGACACGTTCCAATATGAGGCGATGC